>Ga0209913_1000955_pt1 | contig 19428 bp, 19 predicted proteins | sample PersoiDNA2013203_FD_185805 | JGI IMG/M metagenome (GOLD analysis project Ga0209913, IMG submission 185805) | Permafrost soil microbial communities from the Arctic, to analyse light accelerated degradation of dissolved organic matter (DOM) -... | ecosystem: Environmental > Terrestrial > Soil >... | reverse complement strand
TGGCGCTGGGGCTGATCGTGTGGGCCACGGTAGAGATCACCGAGAACGTGTGCCCGCACTCGTAGTTGCTGCACACAAAAATGCCCTGGCGGGTGATGTCGGTCACCTGCGCGCTGGTGCGCGAGTGGGCCGTGCTTTTGCAATGGGGGCAACGCATCCTCATGAGGCCATCTCCACAAGAGGTAAAACCCAGTCAACCGAAAGCATCGGCGCCGAGTTAAGGGTGAGCCAGTCGTTGGGCACGCGAAACCTTTGGTCAGTTCGACGCACAGCCGTGGTCACTCTTTTGCTGCCGAGTCGCTTCGTACCGGTCCAGCGCTTGCAGAAAGAGGATTCGAGCAAAGCTGCTGACGCTACGGTCCTGCGCCTCTGCAGCCCGTTTCGTGCGATCTAGCGCGTCAACCGGCAGGCGTAAGTGGATTGGTTTGTCGTTCATCAGCAGGGCTGACTTGGCGCGTGATGCGGTCATGTACGATTGGACTAAGTTGGTTCAACGTGGATTGCATTCTGGTGGTCATTTGGCCACATGTCAATAAAACTGGTGGTCATTTGTCTGAATTTTTTATTCGACTCAAAGAAGAGCGCAATCGTCTCGGGTTGACTCAGACGGCTTTTGGCGCCCTCGCCGGCGTATCAAAGGACGCCCAACTGAACTACGAACGGGGTGTTCGTGTTCCTGATGCGGCCTATCTGGAGCTGATCGCGGCAGCGGGCGTTGACGTGCTGTATTTATTGACAGGCCGCCGGACGCCAAGGCACGCTGATGGTCTGGGCGCTGCCGAGTTATCGTTGCTCGACAGCTTTACCAAGGCTGATCCCGCCGGGCGTGCCGCATTGCAAGCGGTTGCCGCTATTGCATACCGATCTACCTCGACCGTTGCTGCGGGCCCGAGCACCACCGTAAATGTGGGTGGCGATGTTGGGCAATCCGTCTCTGGTGATCAAGTCAACCATGCACCGGTGTCATTCAACGTTGGCAGGACGCGCAAGTGACTATTCGGCGTGCTCTGGCTACCTTCCTGTGCAGCTGCTGGCTTGCCTCCTTTCACGTGCATGCTGCCCCGGCCAAACAGTTCGAAGACATTGTTGCGGTCGGTGACTTCACAAATGATTTCAGCGTCGAGCAGGGCAATCTCAAGGTATTGAAAAAGACGCCGTTGCATTTCCAGCTATCGATCCCCTCCGAATCGTCTAGCGATCTTGCCGCAGAGGCTATGTTTAGGGCTTTCCTATGGGGTGTGTATCGCACCTTTCTGCACACGAAGGTCGATCAGGTCACGATCACCGTAGTAAGTGCGACGCCGGTCAATGGAACCAAGCAAATGACTGCTAGTTCGACGCGACTTCAAGCACTTTCCACAGTACAGCAGATACCAGGAATCTCAGGTTGGAATGACCTACTGACCGATCGACAGACGTGGAGCGAGCCGATGAAGCGGTGTGTCTACTCCACCTTTGGAAAGCCCGGTATCCGTGATTGCGCGCTCAGGGCTGCTGGGAAGATTTAGTCTGGCCCGTTGGTCAGCATCTAGCCTCCTCGAGCAAGTCTGCAAAGAAACGCAAATGAACAGATGATCTTCTGGTGCAGCGAGCCAACGGCGCTCGCTTCGAGCCAGGAGATGATTTTGAGTCGGAGCGTTGAAATTCGCCGGGATGCCGGCCAGGTGGTGACGGGGGATGCAGTTACCAACATTCAAAAGCTGGTGATACCGATGCCGGCCCGAAGTCAGGGCGGCGCGCATGCTTTTTTTTGGGCGTGCTGAGTGTTGGCTTGCTGCTGTCTTTGGGGTGCTTTGGATGGCATCTGGCTGTTGAGCGAGATGGCGGCGCCGATCCATGGCTGTGTCACTACCAAGGAGAGGTTTACTCACTGGGTAGCGTGATCATGATGGTCGGTGACGTGGCGAAGGCGTGCCGGTTGGTGGATGGTGTGCCTGTTTGGGAAAGATAGGTATAGTTTGATGTCAACCGTGGCACTTGGGGTACCATCCCCTGCGGTTGCTTATCTGCTTTTCGGTTTTTATTTTTAAGACGAAAAGATTTCTCATGTTCTTTTTGAATTATATCTTGTACGTTAATGGGTTGTGTGGTGGATGAATCTGTATTCGGAAGCCACGAAATAAATAATCCGTACCGGAAGCTGGAGTGGGATGCCGCTTGTGTGGGCTGCATCCATTATCTCCTTGATGCTAAAGATCGCTTTCGGCAGCTCAAAATCGGCAGTTGGTTTATGATTCAATTAGTGCAAAATTTGGAAGATATCGGTACATCTTTTCGAATTGCCTTGCTTCTGCGATAGGGATAGTTCCGAGATTTAACTGCATCCCCTCATTGAGAGGGAGTTGGCTTTCTAGTCGTCTGAATTCTCTAATTGTTAACTTGGGCACCTTGATCCGTATTGGTGCATCCTGGGGGGGCATGAATTCCAGGGTTGAGAAGTTACATTGCTCAAGATTCCCTGATTCGCTTGGTGCATAAAATACACCCACCACAGTGGTCATTTTTGCACCGTCTTCATATTGAATGTCACAAATTTTGTGAAATAAAATTTCAGGAGAAGTGTTTCCTGAGTTGCGCGATGCAATCTCAGTCTCAATTTCTTGTTTGATCAATGTGGCTGAAAGTTGGCCGTAGTTCCAGCCATATAGCTGGCCTTCTGTTAGTTTTGTGATACGTGTGGGACCAAAGTTGGTTTTGAAACGATCAACAGCAGAAGGGGCATTTGGCGTTGTATCCTGCGAGGCGCTCGCTATCTCTTGTGCTTGAGAGCATTGCACGGAAATTGCGACGGCAGTACCTGATTTTGCGCGGCGCGCGATTGTACGAAGATCTGCCAAGACATCCATTGAAAGCGGATCGTCGTAGTCAAGCCAGATAAACATGCGCTGTTCCCAATCAATATTTGGCAGCACATCTTTCGAATGTCTGTAGTCTACCGGAATATTGAAAGGCTTATTCTCTTCAATGCGAGCCCGAGCCGTCTCTGCCTGCTCGATAGAAAGCATTTTTTTTACTCCAAGAGCCCTGTGAAATAGTGAGAAGTCAGAGAACCAAACTGATCCAAATCCCACATAGGAATAATCTTCAATACGCCCAAAAGGACGAAGACGCCGGAATATATCGCAAAGCATTCGCCTCTCTGCATGCTTTGCGGGACGTAAGGAGTAGTCGATACGACGAAAGCTATTCATTATTCATCCATCTGCTGCATGATGAGGTCAAAGGTCTTTTCTCCGACTGCCTTTGCTGTTCCTAAATTGAGTTCTTTCATTAAAAAATTCACATCTTCCACGGGTCGAGAATATTGAACCTTCACCGTTTTAACTCTGTTCTCAGCTGCGATTGCTGCACGCTCTGGGGCGGCGAAGTTGGTGTTTTGTCGCGGTAAAACGTCATGCTTCACGGTAGATGCAGTATTTACAAACCTTAAGAGTGGACTGTGCTCACGAGTGTGTTCATCAATATCTCGGTCCAATTCATTCAAGAAATTAATGACCGGTCGCATCATCTCGGTCATACGACTGAAGGTTCTTTGCCACACAGGTCCGTCCTGGTCTATGTCCGTTTTTGTCGTGTTCCACGGGACTCTTGACGAATCATCGGAATCAAACATTACGATTCCTCTGAATCTGGCGAATTGATTATGAAAGCTCGGGATGGCTACACCGTCAGTACTCTCTTCCACCAACCCCCAGCCGGTCGCACTGCGCCTGTCGGCATCCAATATCACGCGACCATTGCACACAACGTACCACCCCGCTTCACGAGGCGAACTGAAACCAATGCCGACAATAATTTTGACTCGTACTTCTGCTTTTCCTTCTTCCTCAATGGTGAATTCGTCAAATCCGGGGCGAAAATTTGAATTATTGGCGGTTAAAAGGAGGAGGCTGCTGGCATCAATATGATTGCCATTGACTTGGATGGATAGACCATCTGCAATAAATTGCCTGTGTTTGGATTTGATGAGTCCAATCATTGCATTTTGAAATGCAATTGTAGAGAATTTCCAGGCAACTTCTGCGCGAAGTTTATCTACTATAATTTCGGTCCCAGGATTTTTAGTGGATATCTCTTCGCTAGAATTGAATTCTCCCCAAGGAAAAGTCCATCCAGCCTCGGACTCCCAAGTTGGGACATCGATGTCAATTTGCCAGCTATCATCTTTTGTTGATGATCGGACAATGAAATGAGACCCAAATTTGAATAAGGCGCGTTTCATTCCAACGCCAAATTGACCTATTGAGTGTGGGGTGCGAGGAGTGTTATTAGGGCGGCCGAATCGGAATGCATATTCCGCAGCTACTTTGCTATCAAATCCTCCGCAATTATCCCAAATTTTGAATTTTTCTTTTGAAAAATCTATTTTAATTTCTCTGCCATCAAACGGCAAACCGTCCGGGTTGACTAACGATTTCGCTCCGTCAACTGAGTTATCAACGAGGTCGAGAATCGCTTGTTCTAGCGGTATATCTCTGACGAGCATGTCCACAAAAAATGATTTTGTTGGTTCCGCATTAATCTCATTGTTTGTGGTGGTTGTGCTCATATTCCCTGCTCTATGATGATATCTGTTGATTAACGGTTATTTTTTGGCTTGAGATTGAATGCTTTAATTTGCCGCCTTGAATATTGCGTTCAGCAGTCGTTCTGCCACAATTGGGCTAACGCTATTTCCTATCTGCCGGAATGAGTGCCACTTAGTTTGGTGAAACTGAAACCAGTCTGGAAACCCTTGTAGTCGCGCTGCTTCGCGAGGGGAGATAACTCTCGGAGAACTCGGATGTACAGGTCTAACGGCTTGAAAGCTCCCTCGTTCAGGGCCAGTTCCTGCTCGTAGTGTAGGGCAATATCCAGAAAAGCTGAGTCGCATTGACTTGGAGACAACATCCCGCTCTCCTGGTTTTAGTTTGCGAAATCGATTAATAGTTTCGGCAGTGTGGTGTGTTCCTAGAAGCCCGGAAACTAGCCGTTTAGTTTTATATGCATTCAGGGCCTCCGGGTCGCCAATTCCGCTCGGAATGTGTTCACTCAGGCGATCAGAATAGTCGCTTTTCGGTAAGGATCCAACGCTTCGCCACCCTTGTTCAGCCAATTGCCAATTAGCACGGATAGCCGGAATGCCTAGTAAAGCATCGCGTACCCTGGTGTCTTGCATATCTTGCGGAGTGAAGTCTGAATTGCTCAACTCTCCAATCCTATTGCGATCAAAGCCAATAAAAAATATGCGGGTACGTGAAGTTGGCACACCAAAATCGCTTGCGGTTGCTTTTATAGGGGTAAGTAGTGTGTAACTTTGAGGGATTTGCGATAGCGCACGCTCTCGAAGTATGCCGTTCCTCGGCGATAGAATCCCAGGGACATTTTCAGCAAGAAAAAACGCAGGCCGAGTTTCTGAAACTAGCCTAAAAAAATGCGCAAAGAGTTCGTTACGTGGATCTTCGTCCGCCTTTAATCCAATCTCACTAAAACCCTGGCACGGTGGTCCACCAATTAGCCCGAATAGGTCGCCTTGTGCGACGGCCGCAAGTTCTAGCAAGCGCGAGCCAGCAAGAGAGGCTATATCCTCTTGTAGATGTGCCACGCCAGGGAAATTTCTCGCATGTGATTCTATCGCTCGTTGATCTAACTCGACGGCCGCTGCTAGGTCGAAGCCAGCTCTGGCCGCCCCTAAACTCAGGCCGCCGACTCCTGCAAACAGATCGATTACCTTTTTACTCACACCGTCCCTCAACAAAATATTGCATCTGTATGATATTTCATATCAACCACCGTGATGATCGCACGATTCCGTCAGCCTCACTTGGCTGGCTTTCATTGCAACTAGAGGGGCGTTGCAAAAGGCTGTGGTCAGAGTTGTAAGCCGGCACTGATACCGTCTCCATCTCCACCCGTGTGGTAAGACCCCCATCCCCTAGTTGATGCGCAAGCCGCACCACCAGCCAACCCGTCCCATCGATATCACCCTTGAACCCCTTCACGGTCACAGGCGTCTGCGGCATCAACTCAGGCCGCCCCACGGCTAGGGCCAGCTCCAAGGTTGCGGCACCCCGCGCAATGCGGTTCATCTCGGCACGGGCCGCGGCCAATGCATCGGCCTCGCTGCCGTAGGTGTCCTTCAGCCGTTTTTCATGGCCTTGTTTGCCCACCAGCACCCCACGCCGGCGGGCACGGCCTGCGTCGTGCCAGTAGGCCCGCACGCCGCTGTAGCTGTCGCGGTCGCTGATGTGAAAGCGGTGCTGGTCGCCATCCTCCCGGGTGATCGTGACCTTGGCCAGGGGTTGGCCTGAGCTGCTGCGCGTGCCGTTGATGGGTAAGAACACCAGGCGCTCTTTTTTCACGGTGGCCACGGCGTCGTGCTGAGTGGCCAGGCGGGTCAAGAAGTGCAGGTCGCTCTCGCCGGTCTGGTCGATGTGGTCCACCCTCACGCTGGCCAGGGCCTCGTCCACCCGGCCCTGCAGGTCGTGGCGCTTGGCGATGGCGCCCACGATGTCGCCCAGGGTGGTGGCATGCCAGCTTTGGTCGCGCCGGATGCGCAGGCTCTTGCGCATGTCGGCCGCCCGGGCGCGGATGTGCACCTGATCGGGTGAGCCGCTGTGCTCCACTTCGTCGACGATGAACAGCCCCTTGTCCACCAGGGCTTGGCCGGCCCAGCCAATGCGCAGCGCGATCTCGGCGCCGCGGGGGGGCAGGCGCACGGCACCGTCGCTGTCGTTCAGCACCAGGTCGAGCTGGTCGCTTTCGTTGCCCCGGCATTCGCTCAAGGCCAGGCTGATCAGCCGGGCGTCGATGGTGGGGGTGATGTCGCGCCCGTCAATCGTTAAGCTGAAGTCTGGCGCGCGGTAGGGCGCCCGGTCTTTGTAGGGGTTGGTGGCCATCAGATCCACCAGTCCACGGGCCAGGTCTCGTCGGGGTTCACGCCTCCGCTGGCGTCGGCCATCCAGTCGTCTACTCGGGCGAGGCTCAGGTCAAACGAAACGCGCCGCGGCACGCCCTGGGCCACAAACACCGAGCCGGTCTCACTGATGCCCTCGATCACCCAGGCCCCGTACACGCCGCCTGCGCCATCCACCAGCGCCCAGGCCCGGCCGCTGTCGGCCATGTCGCGCAACTGGGGCAGCGACTGCCGGGTGCCCATGAACTCGGGCACCTGCACGCCGGTCAGGTTGATCAGATCGTCACCCGGCCCCACAAACTGCCGGGCTGGCCGTTGGCCCACGCGGGCATTGCTGGGGTGGCGCCAGGTGGTTTGGCGCTTCAGCTCTTCAAAGGCCAGGGTGTTCAGGCTGAACACGAATTGGCCGAGGCTCATCATCATGGTGGGCTCTCCTTCAATCGATATCGCTCATGCTGGACAGCACCCGCGACCTGGCCGCCCGGTCGCGCCGATCCAGCTCGGCCGATACCGCGCGGGCGATGGCCTGTGGGTCCATACCCTGGGTTGCATTGATGGTGATCTGGTGGCTGCTGGCCGGTGCGGCGGCGGCAGATCCGCTGGCACCGGCCTGGCGGGCGGCCATCACCGGGCGCTGGGCCATCACCAGGGGCTGAGCGTCGGTGCCCAGGCCATCGGCCGCCATCGCGGCGCCGGCAACGGCCGTGCCCGCCATGGCCACAGCGGCGCGGCGCACCAGGTCCTGGCGGCCGGTGATGCCCAGGGCGGTGCCTTCGCTGATGAAGCCACCCGCCTCCATGAACACCCGGCTGGGGCTCTTGATGCCCAGGCGGTCGCGGAACCACTGGGCCACCGAGTCGGCCGCGCCGGCAATCGTGTCGCGCACGGCTGCTAGGCGGCTGGTGATGCCATCGGTGAGGCCCGCCATCAGGTCGGAGCCGGCCTGCAGAAAGCGGCCTTTCAGGTCCACCACGTACTGCCAGGCGGCCTGGCCGCCGGTGCTGATGCTGTTCCACCAGCCGCTCACGGCCCCAGACAGCGTCTCCCACATTGCGATCAGCCCGCCCTTGATGCCGTCCCAGTTGCGCCAGACCATGAAGGCGGCCACGGCGATCAGCGTGAGGGCGATACCGATGGGGTTGGTCAGCATCAGAGCGCCCAGGCGCGCGATGGCCGAGCCGGCGCCGGCCAGGATGGGGCTCAGCACCGCAAACGCCCGCCCAGCCAGGAAGCCGACCTTGTACAGCAGGCCCATGCCCGGCCCCAGGCCAAACAGCTTCACACCCAGCGTGGTGACCAGGTAGCGCATCAGGATGAACTTGCCAGCCAGCAGGCCGACCGGGATCAGGACGGCGCCCAGCACGGCCAGCAGGGCAGAGCCAGCCAGTACCACCTTGAGCACGCCCGAGACGAGGGTGCGGTTTTCAGAAACCCAGGCCGAGGTGCGCTCGAGCACGGGGTTGATGCCGTCCATCAGCTCGATCAGCGCCGGCTTCAGCCCCTCGCCCACGGCGGCCTTGAGGTTGAACGCCCGGTTCTCGGCCATCTTCCATTGGGCTGACAGGGTGGCGTTGCGAGCAGCGGCCTCGCGCGCCATCGAGCCTTTGCCGGCATCGCCATTGGCCAGATCTCGCTGGCGTGTCAGCTCTTCGGGCTTGTCCACCAGCTTGGCCAGGGTGTCGCTGTGCTCCAGGCCCACCAGCTCGACCATCACGCCGATGCGCTTTTCTTGTGGCAGCGCCCTGATGGCTGCCAGCACCTTGCTGATGGTGCCCATGGCGTCGGTGGCCATGCCCTTCTGGATGGCCGTGTCCTTCAGCCCGATCTCGGCCAGGGCCGCGTGGAACTTCTTGGTTCCCTTGGTGGCGGCGGCCAGCTTCTGCACGATGGCGTTGGTGGCCGTGCTGGCGGTCTCCTCTCGCTCGCCCAGGGTCAGCAGGGTGCTGCCCAGGGCGGCGGCATCCTTGGCCGACATGGCCACGGTGGATACCACGCCCGAGGTGCGGTTCAAGAAGCCGATGATGTCGGCCCCCTTGCTGATGGCGTTGTCGTCCAGGTAGTTGATCGAATCGGCCAGGCCCCGGATCTCGGTGAGCGGGATCTTGAAGTTCTTCGCCACCTTGCCCATGGACTCGGTCACCTGGTCGGGCACTGCGTCGAAGGCGGTGGCCATCTCGCTGGCCATTAGCGTGAATTCTTTGAGCTGGTCGGTGGGCACCTCCATGCGGGCCGCCGCCGTCATCATGGCGGCGATCTGGGTGGTGGCCAGGGGGATCTGGCCCGACAGATCGCGCACCTGCTGCTCGGCCAGACGGTACACCTCGGTCAATTTTCCCATCTCATCTCGGGCGCCCGGCACTTGGCGCGCGATGCCCAGCATGGCGTCCTCATGGGTCGCGAAGTCCTTGACGGGCGCCATGCCGATGTCGATCCCCTTGCGGCCGGCTGCGTTCATGGCCACGCCGGCACCCACCACCAGGCCGGCCTTCATGCCCTGGCTGGCGGCGGTCTCGCGGATCTTGGCCAGGCGCGAGAGCTGGGCCTGCTGGCGTTCCACCGAGCGTGTGGTGGCATCGATCTGGCCTCGCAGCCGGGCCTCGGCCTCGGTTACGTTGCCGATGCCCATTTCCTTCATGGCGCGGCGCACGGCGATCAGGCGCTGGCGTTGGGTGTCGCTGGTGGCGTTCAGGCGCTGCAGCTCTTTCTCGGCCGTGGCGATCTGTTGGGCCAGCTTGCGCTGCTCGGCGGCCGTGGCCGGCGTTTCTTGGCGCAACTGGGCCAGCATCACGGTGGCCACCTTGGTCTGTTGGCCAGTGGCCGCGAGCTGCTGCTGCAGGCCGCGCATGCGGTCGATGGCGCCTTGCTGGGCGTTCAGGTCGCGCAATTCCTTGCGGGTGGCGCTCAGGGCCTGGGCGGTGGCCTTGCTGCCCTGGGTGATGCGTTTGAGGGGGGCCAGGGCGCGGTCTGCCAGGTCAAGCACCACGCGCAGGCGCAGCATGTCTGCAGCCATGTTCAGTTTTCCTTGGGGTCAGTCTTCAGGGGTCAGTCGTCAGGATTTAGGCGCTCGATGGCCAGCTCGCGCCAGGCCATCAGCTCGGACACAGTCATGGGGGTCATCTCCGACAGCGGCCAGTGGAAGGCCACGGCCAGGTCGGCCATGGCGCCCTCTACGCGTTCAGGAAGTCCTGCACCTGACCCTTCGGCAGCAAAAAAGCGAGCACCTCCCCGCCCAGGGCCACCAGGTCGACCGGGTCGAGGTTGGCCACGTCGAACTTGGTGAGGGTGGGCGAGCTGATGCGCGGCAGCAGCACCTGCAGCGAGTCGACGTCGACGCGCATCAGGGCCGACAGCGACAGGCCGCGCAACTCGCCGGCCTTGGGCTTGCGCAGGGTGACGGAGCTGATGGTCTGCTCGCCACGCTGGATGGGGGTGTCCAGGGGCACCACAGCGGTGTCGGTCTGGGCTGCGGAGGTGGTGGATTCAGGGGCGGTCATGGGATTTCAGGAGATTGGGTGATGGGGGGCTGGGCGGCCCGCCAGGGGCCGCCCGGGGTGGGCATCAGATGCCCGGATCAAATGCCCAGTGCGGCGCGCACCTGCTGCATGCGGTCCACGCCATTGACCAGCTCGATCATGTTCACAACGTCGATCTCGATCAGGGCGGTGCCGTTGACCGTGAGCTTGTAGTAGCTGATGGCCGACTTGATGGTGATCTCGGTCTTGTCGCCGCCCTTGGCCTTGCCTGGGTCGAATTCCTTGTGGCGGCCGCGCACGACGATCTCCAGCGAGTCGACGGTCTCGGCGTCATCCGACTGCAGGGCACCGGCAAAGCGCAGCAGCACGCCGTTGTGGGTGGTGGTGCCCCATTGCTTGAGGATGTCAGTGATCCAGCCAGCGGCCTTCCAGTCCATCTCCATGGCTTCCGAGCCGAGATCCAGCTCGATCTCGCCATTCATACCGCCCGAGCGGTACTTCTCCATCTTGCGGGTGAGCTTGGGCAGGGTGATTTCTTCGGTCTCGCCGACGTAGCTCACGCCATCGACGAACAGGGCAAAGTTCTTGAGTTTCTTGGGCAGTCCCATGAGGTTCTCCAGTGATCAGGGGTTGAAAAGGTGCAGCGGGCTTACAGACCCGTGCCGACGCGTACAGCGAAGTCGCTGAAATAGCTGTCGGTGATGCGTTGTTGGAACCCCAGGTCTTCCAGGGGCGGCACCGGGGTGTAGTCGTAGTCGATGCGCAGCTTGCCGACCTTGAGGGTGGCGGTGGTGTTGACTTCTTCGTCGTACCAGGCCTTGCCGTCGAGGATGTAGCCGCCGCTCTTGAGCTCGCGGAACTTGGCGTTGATGCCCTCCAGGATGTCTTTCACCAGGCTGGGGTGCAGCGGCTTGTCCACCGCCCACATGTGGCCCTCTGCCATGGTGTCGGCCAGCACCTGGGCGGTGCGCGTGGCGCTCTCAAAGGCGAACAGTTCTTCGCTGCTGGTGGTGCGGCTGCCCCAGAAGCGGTAGCCACTGGACTGGATCAGCGTGGTGACGCCAGCGGCATTGAGCAGGCCTGCGTCGGTGTCGGGGCTCTGCAGGTCCCAATGCACGTCGCGGCTGATGCCCTGCACGCCGTTGATCGGCACGTTGGACAAGGTCTTGTGCCAGCCATATTCCTGGTCGATGCGGGCGCGCAGGCCCATGGCATAGGCCACGGCCGGGGCTTCGACGATGCCGGCGGCATTGACGTCGAACTTCTTCCAGTTGGGCCACAGCAGCATCAGCTCACGGGCGCCGAACAGGTCGCGGTAGGCGGTGGCGCCGCTCACATCCTCGCCGTGGGCTGCGGCATAGCCAAAGCCACGCAGCTTCTGGGCCACCGACACCAGGGCGTCGGCCACGGGCTCGCTGTCCAGGCCTGGCGCGCCCAGGATGCGGGGCTTGACGCCCAACTGGGCCTGGGCCGCCAGCAGGGCCTGCAGGCCGGTGTATCGGCCGCCCACGCTGGTGCCGATCACCTTGGCGTCCTGGTCGGCCTGCTTGGCCTGGGGGTCGGCGCCCTGGCCCTCGGCGACGCGCACCACCACCAGGATGGGGCGGGTCTGCTCGCTGATAGCGGTGAGGGCCGGGGCCAGGGTGCCCTGCACGCCGGCCTTGTCGATGGCGGTGTTGATCTTGGTGACCAGCACGGGGGTGTTCAGGGGGAACACGGTGGCGTCGGCGTCGGGCGCGGTGGCCACCAGGCCGATGATGGCCGTCGAGATCATGGTGATGGCCTGCAGGCCGGCAGAGATTTCCGTGACGCGAACGCCGTGGTGGTAGTTGGCAGAAGACATTGAAGGCTCCAGGTTGAAAAGCTGTGAAAGACGGGAAAAGGGATATCCGGCGCTCAATTGCGCAGCGCCGGGGGCTGCTGCAGGCGGCGCCGCTCGGACTCGAAGGCTTCGCGGCAGTGGTCCGCCTGCCAGAAGAACAAGGTGTTGATGGCGCGGGCTGTCCAGCCCCACACGGGCTGGCCCTTCTCGCGCATGCGGTGGGCGCGTGAGGAGAGGGTTTCGTCGGGCTCGCCGGCCAGAACGGTGTTGGCGAGCTGGTCGAGGCCGATCAGGATGTTCAAGATCCAGCCACCCATGTCAGGCCTCCACCACGTAGATGGTCAGCCCGGCAAACGCCATGCGCTGCTCGGGTGAGATGGCCTCATTGATGGCGTCCTCGGTGACGCTCCAGACGCCCGACTCCGGCAGCGTCACCCGAAACCGGATGTGGCCCTGAGTCATGGTGCCCAGCAGCACCCGCTCGCGGCCGTCGCGTGAGCGCAGGGGCATGCGGAAGGCGTCATCCATGGGCACCAAGGCGCCCGCCAGCCGCAGCTCGGCCTCGGCCTGCAGCTCGGTGCCCACCAGGCAGGTGACCTCGCGCAGGCCCTTGAGCACCAGTTGCGCTGCATGGGCGGCGTCGGCCGTGAGGCTGGTCACCACGATGGTGGGTCGCTGGGCCTCGGGCTCTGCGACCACAGGCGGGGCGATGAACTCGCCTGCAGCCAGGTCATAGCCCCAGCCGATACCCACCCCCAGGCCCTGCTCGTGGAGCGTGTCCAGGGCCTCGATGTGGTCCCACTCGGAGGCAATGTGGGCAATGAACTCGGCGTCGGCTACGATGACGTTGTGCACGCGGCCCAGGCCGGTGCTGTCAGATTTGATGAGTGCGTATTGCATGGTTTTGTTACTCCAGCCACCAGATCAGGCAGTAGCCGGCCTGGCCGGGGATGCCAGCGGCCCAGGGGTTGGTAGATGGACCTCCTTTGCCGCCCCAGCCCAAGTTGGGCTTTGTGGGGGCGCTTTCGCCCGCGTAGAAGCTGACCCCGCTCATGTAGTAGGCCGGCGCGCCTGCACCACCGCCCTGGGCTCCGGGGCCCTTCATGCTTCCGCCGAAGCCCATCAATGGAGTCCCCGGCATGCCATTGCCGGCACCCGAGGGGCCGTTGCCATTGCCGGACGTCCCATCAGCTTTTCCGCCCGCAGCGGTCAGCAAAGAGCCAAACGACGAAGCGCCCCCGTCGGTTCCCAGATTTCCGGTGTAGCCGGTGACGCCAGTGCCTCCCAAGCCGCCCGAACCAATGGTCACGGCGACCGGTCCCGTCACAGTGACAAGCCGATCTAACAAGACCTCACCTCCGCCACCACTCCGACCACCTCCCCCATACGGGGTACCGTAGGGGTCAACGCCAAAGACGCCCGCAGAGCCACCGGCACCCGCAGCGACAAGTGCACGCACCCAGACCTGCCCCCCGTTGGCCAGCAGGGCCGCGCTGGGCGTGAACAGAGCCGAGCTGGTGAATTCTTGGTACCGGAGCGCCCCGCCGTTCTTGGTCGGAATGGCGCCCATACGTTGGGCCAGGGCATTGGTCCAGACCTCGGTGGACAGGGCTGTGGCGGCCGGCGCGCGGCTGGTGATGGCCGCGTCGAGGCGATCAAGCAGGGCCGCGCGTGCGTTGCTCCACTGGGCGGTGCTGAGCGCGGTGGCAGCTGGGGCCACGGTGTTCAGCAAGTTCTGCAGATCGGTATGGAGGCTGGTCAGCACGTTGCCCATGGCATTGGTCAACAAAGCCGGGATGGCCGCATCCAGCGTCTGGATCATGTTGCGCAGGCGCAGGATGTCCACGTCGGCGTCGTTCGCCGGGTGCGGCAGGGCCAGGCCCAGGTTGGGCGTGATGTCGTTGATGGTGCTCATTGGTGGATCTCTCTTGCCTGTGTCACAGCACCACGGCGCGCAGGTTGGTGATGGCCGGGCGGGCCACGTGGGTGCCCGTCAGGCTCAGGCGCAGGCGGGCCTTCTCGGCGGCGTAGTTGTCGAGCTGGTAGACCAACTCCATCACCCCGGCGGTTTGGGGGCTGCTGCTCACAAAGGGCACGGGCGTCCAGGCGCCGGCGGCCTGGTTCTGGGCGTGCAGGGTGAGCGAGCTGCCAGCGGGCAGATCCGCCTCGAGCACCACGCGCACGCTCACCTGGCCGCCGGCATTGACCAGGGGGCTGATGTAGCTGCCGGCGGTCTGCAGCGATCCCACCACCAGCTGGATGCCAGGCTCCAGGATGGCGCCGAGCGAGCCGGCGCCGCGCAGGCGGGCAGAAACCTGCACGTGGCCGGTGTACCGGGCGGCCAGCGTCACCACCTGGCCAGGCGCGGCCTCGATCACGCTGGCGTTGTCCAGCGTGAGCCTAAAAACACAGCTCGAGGCGGCCGATGGTTGGTGCACGCAGGCCTGTACCAGCAAGTCGGTGGCGTCGACCACATCCACGGTGCCCAGGTCGATCAGGCTCTCGGTCTGGCTGTAGTCGGCCGCCAGCAGCTCGAACGTGAGGTCGCGGTCTTGGTGCGCGGTCCAGGTGCTGGCATTGCTGCTGGAGAGCAGCACGCCCACCTGGTAGGGCTGGCTGGTGACGATGCGCCCGGCCGTGGTGTCCCACTTGCCCAGCTCGGCCACGGCCACCGCAGTGCTGGCGTCGTCGCACAGCAGCACCAGGCAGTACTCCCGGCCGGCCTCGGCCAGCACGGGCGACCAGGTGACGCGGGTGCGGCCCACCAGCAAGATGTCCGCCGGCTGCAGGCGCTTCTCCACCAGGATGCGAGGCGTGGGAAAGCCGTTCTCGGCCTCACGCAGTTGGACCAGCACGGTGCTGGTGCCCTTGGCCACAAACTGCAGGTCCACGCCGGTCAAGTGCGTCGTGGTCGACAGCGTGAGCGTTTGGGCCAGCGGGTCAACAAAGGCCTGGTACCAGTATTTGGTGACCTGCTGCAACTCGCGCTGCACCAGGGTGCCCTGCCCTGTAAACAAGGCCGTGGCATGGTTGCCGCCCGAGCCGGTGAGCGTCACTTCCTTGGTGCCGGCGGGCACGTTGGCAGGAATCGTGAACTTGCCCTGCAGCAGCCCTTGGGCATTGGCCGCCAGCGCGCCGCCGTTCAAGGCGGTGGGGTGGACCGCGATGCCGTCGAAGGTCATGGCGGTCACGGTCTCGCCGGGGCCGAAGTGGCTCTCGAACTGCACCTCGATCTGGCGCAGGGTTTCCAGCTCGGTCGATGTCTCTTGCAGCGTGTCGATCTCGCTGCTGACGCTGGTCACCGAGCCCACCCCGATGCCGCTGAGATAGAACTGCCGCTCCAGGGGCTTGGCCCACAGGGTTTGCACGTCGGTCCAGCGGTCCACCGCGGGCTTCAGCACCAGGTCCGTGGGCAGCGGGTCAAACGCCGAATACGGGTTCACCAGCATCTGGCCGGTGCGCATGGTCTGCGAGAGGGCCGGCCGGTGTCCATGGGGCAGCGCCTGGCGCTCGGTGATGCTCAGGCCCAGCTGGTGCACGGTGATTGCGATCGGCAGGCGCAGCGCCCCCCCCGAGATGGCGGCCGTCTGGGCCACGCCCGCGTCGCGCATGCTGTTGTTCAGGAACGGGTCGGCAAACAGCCCTTTCTTGATGCCGCTGTTGCGGCCCGAGATGTCCAGGGACAGGCGCAGCTCGGCCTGGTCTTCGTACACGCGGCGCAGCATCGCCTTCAAGGCGGCCTGCTCTTGCATGGACACCATGTGGACGGCGTCCTGGTCGATTCGGCGGTTGCTGTCCCAGCTCTGGTACACGGTGGCCAGGCTCAGGCAGTTCTGCGGCACGGTGGGGGCCACCGGGCTCCATTCGGCCGGAACGCCCCGAATCCAGGTGATGTTGCCGTCGCTGTCCATGCACAACCGGTCGTAGCGGCGCAGGGCCTGCTGGTAGCTCACCAGGATCAGGGAGCCCTGCAGGGCGCCGGCCACGTCAAAGCCCGTGCTGGTCAGGTTGCTGACCTGGGCGGTGATGATGTGCTGGTAAGTGACCTGGTAGGTGCTGCCCGGGTTGGGCTCGGCCCCGGCCGGGCTCCAGTCGATCTGGCCGGCGGTGAGCTTCCAGCTCACGTCCTTGGCAAAGACGGTCGCGCCCTGCTTGACCGATTCCACCAGCAGCACGCTGGTGTCGGGCAACGGGTCGGCCGCGCCACTGAAGCCACCGTGCACGATGTCGTGGGTGCTGCGAACGGTGATCTTGACCGTCAGCGTGCCCACAGCCGGGGTGCGGTCGAAGGCGATGTGCTGCAGGCCCTCGGTGGTCGAGGCGTGGGGCTCGTCCTCGATCGCCAGCAGCTCGGGCGTGGCGTCGTACACCACACGGCGCGAAGCGGGAAGCTCCAGGCCCCGGCCGCTGATACGGGCCGCGCCTTCGGCCAGGGTGTAGACCTGCTGGCCGGTGGGCAGATCCGGGCCCGCCACCACCTCCAGGCCGCGCACCACGTAGGTGCCGCCGGTGCTGTCGCGGTCGTAGCGCGAGAGGGCCTGGGTGATGGCGTCGAGGTTGGGCGGCGCCTCCCGAGCGCGCACCGAGCCATCCTCCACCGCCCAGATGGGGTAGAAGGTGCCGGCCTGGCCGTCGCCCTTGAAACCCCACACCAGGGTCACCTGCTCGCGCCAGGCGCCGGGCTCTTGGTAGCCCCGGGTGCCCACGGCAGGGTTCAGCAAGCCGGGGTCCTGCTCTTCGGTCACCACCGCCACCTGCAGGTACACGCCCACGTTGACGATGCCCACGGTGGCGATCTGGAGCTGGCCGGCGGGCACCGGGCGCACTGCGCCGTCAACGTAGACACGGCCGGCCTCGCACAGAGTGGCGCCGGTGGCCGAGGCCACGACGATGCCGGCACCATCCACGATGCCGCCGTCCTTGAACAGCACATCGGACACGGACTTGGCCCGGTGGATCAGGGCGTCTTGCAGATCGTTGAGCTCTGCCGACTGCAGCACGCGTTCGGCATTGAAAAGCACTCGGTCGTAGCGCTTGGCCGGGTCGAATCGGTTGTAAATGGTCATGGTCAGAAGGGAAGGACGTACTCGAACATCTGGCGGGTGGCGCCATTGCGGGGGAAGGCGGTGACGCGCTCCAGCGCGTACAGGCGGCCGGGGCTGGCGAGGTCGGCCGGCAGGAAATAGCGCTGCCCCGCAGGCAGGCCGGCCTTGACCTGGGTGCCCAGGAAGATGCCCTGCTCGCGGATGGTCTCGCCGGCGGCCTCGGCAAAGGCGAAGACGAACTTCACGTAGACGTAGGTGGTGGGCTCGGCCGACAGGGTGTAGCGGCCCGAGGCCAGCTCGATCTCGCCGTTGACGTCGGGGCGGCAGTAGCCCACCTGGGTGGAGGCGCGCCGGCCGATCTCATCGACCAGGCCGGTGTTGGTGTTGCCCTCGGGCTGGGGGGCGTCATCCCAGGCGGGCGAGCCGTGGCCCCAGGCCAGGTGGATGGGCTGGCTGGCGACGGCGATGGCCAGGGCAATGCGGCCGGATTCTTGAAGGGTTGCCATGATGGTGGTCAGTCCTGTGTGTGTTTGGAATCAATGGAGGTGCGCCAGGGCCTGGAGTCCCACGGCCCGACCCAGCGCCGCGGGGCCGGCATGGGGCTCGTGATCTGGATGGCGTGGACGTCGGTGCGGTTGTCGAGCGGGTCAATGGCAGGCCTGGCCACCGATTCGAGGTGCACGGTGCCCATGACCCCCTGCGGAACGCCTCGCACCGGCGCCGCACAGGTTCCGGTGAACATGGCCCCGACCCCGCTGTAGGTGTCGACCACCACGTAGCTGTCCAGGCGCCACGAGTCCAGCTCGACCCGGTCGCCGCGGGGCATGGTCAGGGCGTGCACGGACGTGGCCGAGGCCTCGATCTGTCCATGGGGCCAAGGGTTCACCCCCCGGGCCTGCAGGGTGGCGAAGCTCGCCTTCAGGTCGGGCCCGGTGTCGGTGCTGACCCAGACGCCCGAATCGTTGTCCAGCAGGCCCACGTCCATGGCCTGGCCACCGTCGAAGGTGATGGGGCGCAGGTCGTAGCTGTGGAACACCCGGTAAAAGCGGATGTGGGCCGGGATGCTGGAGCGCACCACGCGGGCGATCTCGCCCATCTCGGCGGGGCTGGCGGCCCGGCCCAGATCGATGTGCAGGTAGGCGGCGTCCTCTTCGATCAGCACCTGGTCGAAGCCCAGCCAGCCCAGCACGCGGCGCACAGCGGCGGCGGTGCCGCGCTCCAGCAGCCAGGGCCGGCCGGCCTCCAGCAGGTCGGCCAGGCTGTCGAAGTAGCGCGCGAAGTCGGCCAGGCCCCACTCGGCGGCCAGCCAGGGGTAGAAGGCCACAGGGTAGGCGTCCACCACACGGGGCCCCGTGGGCGCCATGGCCTCGGCCAGCCCATCCCAGGCAGGCATGCCCTGGTCGATGGCCCGCTCCAGGGCCGTGGAGGCCGGTGGCAGCACGGTGGTGATCGCGGTTGTTGTCGTGGTGGCCATCAGGAAACCCCCTCGTCGGTGAGCTCGAGCACGCCCACCACCGGGTATTCATCGGAAGCCAGGGTGGTGGTCTCGGTGGGGCGCAGGTTGTCCAAGTAGCGCACCGCGGCCACGCCTGCGACGTGCAATTGGGTGGTGATCCAGGACCGGGGCACGGAGCGGCCCAGGCGGGCATAGGCGGCCATGGCCAGCGGCAGGCTGGTGCGAAGCTGAGCCACCAGGTCGGACGGGGCCGAGACCTCGCGCCAGATCCGGGCGCTGATACTGACCGGCCGGGGCCGGGCCACCGCCACGGAGACAGGCACGCCCAGCGGGCGGGCGGCTTCGGCGTTCTCGGCGTTGAGCACGGCCAGTGCCGTGACGTTTGCTTCGGCGGCCAGGCTGGCATCGTCAATCCACAGCAGCACCTGCACCCGCCCCGGCTGGGGCTGGGTGGCCAGGGCGTCGCGCACGTTGAGCGAGGTGCTCAGCGCGATCAGCTCGTAATGCTCGCGGGTGCCGTTGCCGGCCAGGGCCCGGATGCGCAGGCCGATGCGCAGGCGCAGCCGATCATCGGCCTCGCCGGCCAAGCGCTCCAGCCCGTAGAAGGCGGCCTTGTGGTCCAGGTCGCCCTTGGTGGCAAAGGCCAGCAGGGAGGCCCGGGCGGCTTCGTTGACGCGCTGGCGGTACAGCAGCTCGCGGTAGGCATGGGCCTGCAGCAGCTTCTGCAGGGGCTCGCT
>Ga0209913_1000954_pt1 | contig 19429 bp, 11 predicted proteins | sample PersoiDNA2013203_FD_185805 | JGI IMG/M metagenome (GOLD analysis project Ga0209913, IMG submission 185805) | Permafrost soil microbial communities from the Arctic, to analyse light accelerated degradation of dissolved organic matter (DOM) -... | ecosystem: Environmental > Terrestrial > Soil >... | reverse complement strand
GATGAGGAGACACAGGAATGTGTCAACTTCATCCTAAAGTGTTATTGAAAATGCAATCCGGTAAGGAGCTTGTGGTTCCTGTGGCTGTTCGCTCAATGATGCGTACTTGCCACACATTGGCGCCTGCAGCCGATCATGCGATAGTCAGATAGAACCCATTTCATCAATAGGCGTGAGATACGTTCCAGCCAGAAAGCGTCGTCGGGCCTAGGCCGTCAACGCCTGCCGCGCTTTCGCACTCGCAAATTAATGAATAGCAGGTCCTGGTATCTTGATATTGCTATGTGGGAATGCGATTAGAATTCGCTCTTCGAGATGTTTTTGTTTTCCATCCATTTCAATATCACCACAAAATCATGGCCGAGATCACTCGCAAGCGTACTGGGGAGTTTCTTCGTAAATTATTTGAAATCTTGATGCACTCTCCTGAGGGATTGCAGGCGCGCGACGCGTTGGCAGTACTGGCGAGTCAGGTAAAGCTCACTGAATACGAAGCTGGGATATACGAATCGGGCGGTCAAAGGTTTGAGAAGATCGTACGTTTTGCGACGGTTGATTGTGTCAAGGCTGGCTGGTTGGTCAAAAACAAAGGCATATGGACTATTACCGAAGCCGGCGCTGCAGCGTATGAGGAGTTGGCAGACCCTGAGCAATTTTATAAATCTGCAGTGAAATTTTATCGTCAATGGAAACGCGCTCAGCGCGGCGAAACCGTCTTGGCGCAAAACGATTCTGTCGAACCGGACGAGGCTGCAGAAAAAGAAACCCGCATCACATTTGAGCAGGCGGAAGAGCAGGCATGGAGTGAGATTGAGCAACATCTGCGAGCCATGAATCCCTACGAGCTTCAGCAACTGGTCGCAGATCTTCTGAAAGCCATGTCTTACCATGTATCGTGGATTTCTCCGCCAGGCAAAGATGGTGGGATCGACATTCTTGCGTACACCGATCCACTCGGTGCTCGCCCTCCTCGCATCAAGGTGCAAGTCAAACGCATTGAGCAAAAGGTCAGCACGGATGCCTTGCGCGCCTTCATCTCGCTCATCGGCAATGAAGACGTCGGCTTGTTTGTTTCTACAGGCGGCTTCACGCGTGACGCCGAGATGCTCGCCCGCATGCAAGAAACCCGCAAAATTACCCTGATCGACATGAACCGTCTGACCGACCTGTGGATCGAGTTCTACAACAAACTCGACGAGCAGGCGCGTCAGCTCCTGCCCCTCACACCTATTTATTTTTTGACGCCGATGGCTTGATCAAGATCCTACTTGCCGGATCGTGCCTGTCGATGGCGAGATCACCCACGCTTTTATTGGAAAGTTGGTTGTTTTGGTGCCGTCGTCGGCCGTTTTGCAGATTACTTTGTTCTGCTCTTCTGAGGCGGGTGCGTTGCCGACGATGACGCTAGCCTTTATATCGTTGACATACAGGATGATCATATCTTTCCCGGCAGAGACCAGCGACGAGATGCGGATCGCCGAGCTCTCACCATCCTTCAACATGGACCACATCCTATCGTCGACAATAAAGCTTGATGTCGTAGCGCTCGGCTTGAGTCTGTATTGAATTTTTCTCAAGCCGTCTTCGACCAGATATTGCAACGACTCTGGTGCAATCCATTTGTCGACGTCGGGAGACATCCACAACATACTCCCGCTCCTGCGGACCCTGATAGTGAGATTCTCCTGGCGTCGGACATTGCGTTGAAAGCTCTTCTCCGCCTCCCATTCCGCCGTCACCAGTGCCTGGTGCCGGCCAACCAGTGATATTTGATCCTCGCCGGTCATGGCTGCCGCTCGAATCACGCTCACGGTCCTGAACAAACGCGTTTTATCGACAGCATCGACGCCGCGTAATTTATGGATGAAGCCTCTGCTGTCGTGCAGTCCGCCGTCGTAAGTGTTGCCTGGCAAATCGGAGCAATTCGATTTTGTCAGCCCCATGCGATAAAGCAACTCGTCGGTCAGGCTGAGATAAAGATTTCCAACGCCTTCTTTGTACGATGCGCCCACATCGGAATGCGCGCCGGGCATGCAGACCTGCATCATGCGAATGCTTTTTTGTACCGCTTGGCGGCAATCTGGGCGCACGCCGGGAGAAAAATTCTCATCCAGATCCAGCACCGGGATGAACTCATCGCGCGGCTCATCCCGGGCCACAAAATGCACCAGATAATCAAGCGATGCGGGTAGCGACAACTGCAGACCATCGTCTACCGAGGCGGCTACCGTATCGTACAAAATGGCGTAAAAATGCGGTTGCATCAAGCGCGCGTCAGGCGATGCCATGGTTGCGCGTCGCGCCAGCCAGCCGCGCGATACCGCATTCATGAAATGCCTTGCAGTCGCAGCACCTCTGCTGAAGCCGGTCACGACGACACGGATTTCAGTGTCCGGGTCGGCTGACTGCCATTGCTGTGCCTGGGCGAGAAATTTGACGGCCGCAGTTTCGGCCACTGATCGGAGTGAATACCCCAAAGCCGCATCAACGGGATTGGGCACTGTACTGTGCATGCCTGCCCCTTCATGATAAATCGTCCCCGGAATAGCCTCGGCGATATGAGCAACGATCGTTGCGCGCTCATCATTGGCGACCCGCGCCCGATCATTGTAGGTGCCGTCGAAAGCAATGGAATAGATCTTCAGCGGGCGGCCCTTGCCGGCAGCGCTGATCATCGGAATCTCGCCACCAATCTGTGTCGGCAATTGTGCCAGCGCTTCATCGTCGCCTTGCCGCAGTGCCACAGGCGCACTGCCGGAAAACATCCCGCATCCCGCGCAGGCCAGCAGGAGCAACGCCGATATCGCCTGATAAAACCCTCTTTTTGAATCGTTCGTTCTGTACATTTTCTTGTTCATGGTCGCTGCCTTCAGAATGCGTGAAATTACGCTGCCCACCCTATGTAATGATGTATCTCTACATCCCCGTCTTGCTTTCTTCTGCGAAGCCGCCTGACGCTACAAGGTCCGGCACTCCGCCTCGCACTCCGGCAGTGTGATCAGCGTGTCGCTCCACTCTTCATGGACCTTGGCTCGCAAAACAGGCATCTCCTTACCGTGTCGCACTACGGCGAGATACACCGGCCTGCCGCTTAGCCTGTCTTTCAGGTAGAACCTCGACGCCTTGACGTCAATTTGCGCGATGGCGTCGGCACGCGACAGGCGCCATTTTCCGGTTGAGTTGCCAATGTGAGTGATGTGTTCATGTTTGTTGCCCATGGGTGAACGACTCACGCGATCAATTTCAAACTCGTGCATGCTGCTCCTTTCCTGTTCTTAAAAATAAAATATCTGCATCAATCTGATTGATGCAGATATTTTTTATATTAGTTGAGCTTTTTGCGTCTTGCAAGCAAAATTCTGCATCAAGTCGATTGGTGCAATATTGAAAACTCTACAAGACTTCGCCGACGTCCAGGCCGGTTATCCGTTTCGCGGGTCAGTACCCGCCGTCGTTGACGGTAACGCCCGTGCCTTGCAAATGCGGGACATCACTCCCGACGGCGTGGCCGACTGGCACACCATGACCCAGACCGACATCGGCAGTGCGCGCGATGAGCAACTGCTGCGCGCCGGTGACATCGTTTTTGTCGCGCGCGGTGTGCGCAACTATGCGGTTTGTCTTGCCGAGGTGCCATTTGCAGCGGTGTGTTCGCAATACTTTTTTTTGATCCGGCTCGCCAACAGCAAGCTGCTGCCCGAGTTTCTGGCCTGGCAAATCAATCGCGCCCCGGCTCAGCGCTATCTCGCCAGCAATGCTGAAGGGTCGGATCAGTTGAGCATCCGCCGTGGGGTGCTTGAAGGCATGCCCGTCGCCGTACCGCCTCTGGAACAACAACATGCCATCATTGCGCTGGCCAACGACGCCATTGCTGAAAAGCGCCATTTCGAAGCACTTATCCATAACCGCCAGCGACAGCAAGACGCCATCGCTCGCCGGTTGCACAAGTCCTAGCCTCCATCACCGAATAGAACATGCCAAAGACAACCACCAAATCAGCCGCCAAGACCAAGCCAGTCTCAGTCTCAGCCGCAGCAGCCGTAACAACATCCGCGGTTCTCAACGAGTCGGATAAGCCGTCTGCAGTTGCCGGCAAGGAGCAGCCCGGCATCATCAATCAAGACACCATCAACGCCGCCGTCTGGAACGCCTGCGACACCTTCCGCGGCACCGTCGATCCCAGCATCTACAAGGACTTTGTCCTCACCATGCTGTTCTTGAAGTACATCTCGGACGTCTGGCAAGACCACTACGACCAATATAAAAAAGAACACGGCGACCATCCCAAGCTGATCGAAGAGCTGCTCAAGAATGAGCGCTTCGTCTTGCCCAAGTCGGCCGGCTTCTACGCCCTGTACGAAGCGCGTCATCAACCCGGCAACGGCGAACGCATCGACAAAGCCCTGCACGCCATCGAAGAAAGCAACATCGGCAAGCTGCGTGACGTCTTCCAGGACATCAGCTTCAACTCCAACAAGCTCGGCGACGAAGCGCAAAAGAACGACATCCTGCGCCACCTGCTGGAGGACTTCGCCAAGCCCGAGCTCAACCTGCGCCCCAGCCGCGTCGGTACGCTCGACGTCATCGGCAATGCCTATGAGTTCCTCATCAAGAACTTCGCCTCCACCAGCGGCAAGAAGGCCGGCGAGTTCTACACCCCGCCAGAAGTCTCGCAACTGATGGCGCAACTGGTCGACCCGCAAGAAGGCGACCAGATCTGTGACCCCACTTGCGGCTCCGCATCCTTATTGATGAAGTGTGGCCAACTGATTCGCCGTCGCAGCGGTGGCAAGAACTACGCGCTCTTCGGTCAGGAAGCCATCGGCTCCACCTGGGCGCTGGCCAAGATGAACATGTTTTTGCACGGCGAAGACAACCACAAGATCGAATGGGGCGATACCCTGCGCAACCCCAAGCTGCTGGACGACAAAGGCCACCTCCGTCAATTCGATATCGTCGTCGCCAATCCTCCTTTCTCGCTGGAAAAATGGGGCCACGACGCCGCCGAAAACGACAAGTACAAGCGCTTTCAACGCGGCCTGCCGCCGCGTACCAAAGGTGACTACGGCTTTATCCTGCACATGATCGAGACAATGGCACCCGGCAGCGGCCGCATGGCCGTCGTGGTCCCCCACGGCGTACTGTTTCGCGGCGCCGCCGAAGGCAAGATTCGCAAGCAACTGATCGACGAAAACCTGCTCGACATCGTCATCGGTCTGCCGGAAAAACTCTTCTACGGCACCGGCATCCCCGCTGCCGTCCTGGTCTTCCGCAAGAAGAAAAAAGACGACAACGTTCTCTTCATCGACGCCAGCCGCGACTACCTCGACGGCAAGAATCAGAACATCTTGCGCGAACAAGATCTGGCCAAGATCATCGACACCAGCATCCAACGCAAGAGCGTCGACAAGTACGCCTACCTCGCCACACCTGCCGAGATCGCCGAGAACGACTACAACCTCAACATCCCGCGCTACGTCGACACCTTTGAAGAAGAGGAAGAAATCGACCTCATGACCGTGCGTGCCGAGCGGGAGAAGCTGAAGGCTGAGCTGGCTGTGCTGGAGAAGCAGATGGCTGGGTATTTGAAGGAATTGGGTTACGAGTGATGGGCCTTAGGATCCACAACCATATCGGTGACGTCACCGACATGGTCGGCCATGCAGGCAAGGGCACGCAGCGCAAGCAGACGACAAGGAAAACGGACCATGACCGACACGATGGATAGCTCCGCAGCAGACGATGATATTGACGCTGATGCATCAGGCTTGCCCAATCGCGGCGAGTTGGTGCTCTATGCGACCGACGACGGCGAAGCACAATTCTTTCTGAAAGCGGAAGACGGTACAGTCTGGCTGAGTCAAAGCGAACTTGCCGCCCTTTTTCAGACTTCTGTGCCAAACATCAATCTTCATATCAAGAACGTCCTTGAAGAAGGGGAGTTGGCCGAAGTTCGAACTATTAAGGATTACTTAATAGTTCGAAATGAGGGCCCGCGCCAAGTGCGCCGTACGGTCAAGCTCTACAACCTCGACATGATTCTGGCCGTCGGCTACCGGGTTAAGTCGCCTCGCGGCACCCAGTTTCGCCAGTGGGCCAGTACCCATCTGAAAGAATTCCTGATCAAGGGTTTCGTCATCGACGATGCCCGCCTGAAAGATGCCAAGGCCTGGGATTACTTTGACGAACTGCTGGAACGCATCCGCGACATTCGCGTTTCGGAAAAGCGCTTCTACCAAAAGATCAAGGACCTGTTCGCACTCTCTGTCGACTACAAGGATGCCCCGCAAACTGCCGGCATCTTCTTCGCCGAGGTGCAAAACAAGATGCTCTTCGCGGTCGCCGGCAAGACCGCTGCCGACCTCATCGCTGAACGTGCTGATCCTAATCAGCCCAACATGGCCTTGCAAACCTGGAAGAGCGGGCGCGTTCGTAAAACCGACGTGATCGTGGCCAAGAATTATCTGCAGAGCGACGAGATACAACAGCTCAATCGTATCGCCACCATGTTCCTCGACTATGCAGAAGATCGGGCCCAGCAGAGGAAGAACATCACGCTGCTCGACTGGCGCAAGTACGTGGATAATTTTCTGGAGTTCAACGAGCGGCCTTTACTTAAGGGGAATGGCCATGTCAGTCATGACAGCATGATCAAGCTGGCACACGAACGGTATGAAGAGTTTGATGCGAAGCGGCGGAGTGCTGACTCGGTGAAGGCCGATGCGGATGACATCGTGGAGCTGGAAATGATTGAAAAAAAACAAAAAGTGAAGGAAAACTGAGATGTTGCCAGACGGGTGGAGACGTGTTCCATTACATAAGATTGCGGAGATACGTACGGGTCTTGCTAAAGGAAAAAAAGAATTGCGAGCGCCTGTTGAAATCCCATATTTAAGGGTCGCCAACGTTCAGGATGGTCACTTTAATTTAAAAGAAATTAAGACGATTCGAGTGGAAAAAGACGCAATTGAGCGATATGCCTTGATAGAGGGCGACGTTCTTATGACAGAAGGAGGCGATTTTGACAAGCTTGGAAGGGGCGCTGTTTGGAGGGCTCCGATCGTACCGTGTTTACATCAGAACCACGTATTTGTCGTTCGTCCATATGCGGGGCAACTCGATCCTGATTATCTGTCGGCTCTTTCCGGAAGTGCATACGGGCGAAACTATTTTTTGAGTTGTGCTAAACGAAGCACGAATTTAGCAAGTATTAACTCTTCTCAACTAAAGGTATTTCCTGTTCTAGTGCCTCCGTATCAAGAACAAAGAGAAATTGCTCATGCCTTGGAGATTTGGACTGCCGCCATAGATACGGAAGAAAAGCTACTTATCAATACTCGCAAGCAAAAAGCAGCAATTCTCCGAAAATTATTTAATACATATCAAACGGAGCATCATCTCTCTTTTCAGAAAAAAGCTATCGGTGATCTTGTCTGCATTCACTACGGACGGTCTCCCAACGAAATTAGAAGTGTACAAGGACCGTACCCGATTATCGGAACGGGTGGAAAAGTCGGTAGTTCCGCCCATTACTTGGTTGACGCAGGAGCCGTAATCATTGGGAGAAAAGGCTCAATCTCTTCACCTCGTTTTGTACAAGGAAAGTTTTGGCCTATCGATACAACTTTCTATTGTTTGCCCAAAGATGGTTGTAATTTGAAATGGTTTTACCATTTAGTTTCAAATTTGAATTTGGAACAATATAGCGAGGCATCTGGAGTGCCTAGTTTGTCACGAGGAACTATTGAATCGTTAAGAGTTAAAGTTCCAGAACTTGATGTGCAAGATCAGATCGCCGCTATCTTAGATGTTGCAGATCACGAAATTGGCTTGCTTGAAGCGCAACTAGTAAAGTTAAAAATAGAAAAGCGCGCGCTTATGCGGGATCTTTTGACTGGAAAACGTCGCGTCCGTCTTTCTACAATCGAAGAAGCCGTGAGCGCCTGATGAGCTCCGTCCCCCAAACCCGAGAACAACTCAGCGCCCACATCCCCGCGCTGCATCTGCTCTGCAACCTCGGCTGGAATTTTCTGAGCACGGACGACTGCCTGCGCCTGCGTGGCAGCACCCGCGAAGTGCTCATCAAGCCACGCCTGATCGAGGTCTTGCAAACGCGCCGTTTCGACTACAAGGGCGAATCATTTCCGCTGTCGCCGTCAGCTATCGATCAGATCGTGCGGGAGTTGTCGGCGGTGAGTCTGGCTGAGGGATTGGCGCTGGCCAATGAGCGGCTGTACACCAAGCTGGCGCTGGGCATCACCGTCACCGAGTTCATGCCCGACGGCAAAAAGCACCAGCCGACTATCGCCGTGATCGACTGGCAGGATGTCGGTGCCAATCGCTGGGACGTAACAGAGGAGCTGGAGGTATTGTCGGCGCAGGGAACGCACACGCGCATTCCCGACATCGTCTGTTACGTCAACGGCATTCCACTGGCGGTGATCGAGGCCAAGCGGCCGGGTGTCGGTGGCAGCAACAACAAGGCGATGGTCGAAGAGGGTATCAGCCAGCACCTGCGCAATCAGCGTAACGACGAGATTCCGCAATTGTTCGCGTATGCGCAGTTGCTGTTTGCGGTTAGCCATGACGAAGGGCGCTATGGCACCACGCACACGCCGACCAAGTTCTGGGCGCGTTGGCGCGAGGAAGAATTCGGCGACACGCAGTTGGCGGAGTGGAAGAACCTTCCTTTGCCTGCGGCAACGCAGAAGGCATTGTTTTCCGGCAAGCCTGCCAAAGTACGGCAGTACTGCGCACAGCTGTGGTCCTTGCCGATGCTGGTGACGGAGCAGGATCGTTTGCTGACAGCCTTGTTGCAGCCGGCACGCTTGCTGGAGTTTCTACGCTTCTTCGTGCTGTTCGACGCCAAGGGCAAGATCGTGGCGCGCTATCAGCAGTTCTTCGGTATTCGCGCGCTGTTGGCGCGCATCAGCGAGCGCCGGCCGGACGGTGGACGCGAGGGCGGGGTGGTGTGGCATACCACGGGGTCGGGCAAGAGCTTCACGATGGTGTTCCTGACCAAGGCACTGGTGCTGGTGGACAAGCTTAAGGCTTGTCGCGTGCTGGTGGTGACGGATCGCTTAGATCTGGAAGGGCAGTTGTCGCGCAACTTCATCAACAGCGGTGCCTTCGGCTCAGCGATTGCGACGCGTAAGGAAGGCGAGAAGGCCAAGGTCGGCTCCGGCCGCGAGTTGGCCAAGCGTATCGGTCAGGGGACCGAGCGCATTATTTTTACCCTGATCCACAAGTTTGCGACGGCGTCGCAATTGCCAGAGTGTTACAACCCGTCGGCTGATCTCATCGTGTTGGTGGATGAAGGGCATCGCAGTCATGGCGGCGAGACGCATGAGCGTATGCGCAAGATGTTGCCGCGTGCCTCCTACGTGGCGTTCACCGGCACGCCTTTGTTGAAGAAGGAAAAGGCTGCCAACAAGTTCGGCCCCATCGTGCATGCCTACACTATGCAGCGTGCGGTGGAGGACGGTACGGTGTCGCCCTTGTTGTATGAGGAGCGTGTACCTGAACTGACGATCAATGAGGATGCCGTCAATCGCTGGTTTGACAAGATCACCACCGGTTTGTCGCCGGCGCAGAGTGCCGATCTGAAAAAGAAATTCGCCAACAAGCGCGTTATCTACGGTGCCGCCAATCGTATCGAGTTGATCGCCTGGGACATTGCCACGCATTTCAACGAAACCATCAAGAAGCTGAACCTCGGCCTCAAGGGGCAGGTTGCGACCTCCAGCAAACTCGAGGCGGTGCGCTACAAGCAGTATCTGGACGACACCGGCCTGGTCAGCAGCGCCATCGTCATTTCGGCCCCGGACAGTCGCGAGGGCAATACCGAGGTCGACGAAAGCAAAGTGCCGGAAGTGCAGAAGTGGTGGAACGCCAACGTCGGCAATCAGCAGGAGGATTACGAGCGGGGGGTGCTGGATGGTTTTGCCGGCGACGGCGATCCGGATCTGCTGATCGTGGTGGATCGTCTGCTGACCGGCTTCGACGAGCCGCGCAATACGGTGTTGTACATCGACAAGCCCTTGAAAGAGCACAGCCTGATTCAGGCCATCGCGCGCGTGAACCGGTTGCATGAAGAAAAGCGTTACGGCATCCTGGTCGACTATCGCGGCATTCTCAAGGAGCTGGATACGGCGGTGCGTGCTTATCAGGATTTGGAAATGCGTACCCAGGGTGGCTATGAGCTGGCTGATATCGAAGGGCTATATCAGCAGTTCAGCAGCGAATACAAGCGACTGCCGGGTTTGCATGAGGCCTTGTGGGCTTTGTTTCCCGGAATCGCCAATCGACTGGATTTTGAGCAGTTCCGTCAGGTGCTGATGCCCAGATATGCAGACGATGAAGAGGGGCAAAGCTACGACTTACGGCAGAAGGTGCGCGAGGATTTCTACGATGCATTGACGCAATTCGGTCTCTGTCTGCAGACGGCTTTGTCCTCGCGCAGCTTTTATGACGACAACAGCTTCAGCGAAGAGAAGGTGCGTCAGTACAAGGAAGATCTTCGCTTCTTCAGCGAACTGCGCGGTGTCGCGCGTCGCGATGCATTGGAGACGGTGGACTACAGCGTCTATGAAGAGCAGATCCGCCGCATGGTCGACAAGCAGGTGATCGGTCGTGAGGTGCGCGAGCCGGAAGGCGTCTATCTGGTGCACAAGCTCGGCGAAGATGCGCCGGAAGAATGGCCGGAAGAAAAGACCCGCAACGAAACCGATCTGATCCGCACGCGCCTGAAAAAGACCATTGAACAGGATTTGGCGGAAGATCCCTATGCGCAGAAAGTCTTTGCGGAGCTATTGAAGCAAGCCATCGCCGAGGCGGAGGCGATGTTCGACCATCCGCTCAAGCAATACGCCTTGCTCAAGAAGTTCGAAGAGCAAGTCGAGAGTCGCGAGCTGGACGGTGTGCCGGATAGCTTCGGCGACAACATGCATGCGCGCGCTTACTTCGGTATTTGCCGTCTGGTATTGGGGGAGACCGACTTTGCAGCAATTCCGATTGAGCAGTTGGTCAGTGAGTCGCTGGAGATCGACAAGGTCGTTCATCAGGCGGTTGCAGAGAATTCCCTGAATCCGCAAAACATCGAGGCGGTGATACGCAACACCTTGTTGCTGCGATTGTATGCGTTGATCGGACTTGATCGTGCAAAAGAGGTGATAGATCAGGTAATACAAGTCACGCGGACCGGGCTGAGCAGAGGAACGCGCTGACATGCGACGCAGCATTCGATATGGTGACGAGCGAATTGGCTTCACAATTCGATTTGTCCCGAGAGCGCAACGGCGTGTCTCCATCAGTGTCTTGCCTGATGGTTCCGTTGTCGTGGATGCGCCGGATTCGAGCGAGCCGCAGGAGGTCGTCGCGGCAGTACATCATCGGGCCCGCTGGATATGGCAACAGCTGAAGGCCCATCAAGAGCGGATGCGTCATGTTTTGCCGCGTGAATATGTCAGCGGTGAAAGCTGCTTTTATCTTGGCAAGCGCTATACCTTGAAGGTGAAGGTCTCTGCCGACGCCGCCGGAGAGGTAAAACTCTTGCGCGGAAAACTGGAAGTGACGACGGGAAGGCGAGATCCGGATGCGGTACGTCGACTGTTGGATGCCTGGTATAGAAAGCGGGCAGAAGAGGTCTTTGCGCGACGTCTTCCTGAGGTTGCAGACGGCTTGCGCTGGTTAAAGGACATCCCCTCGTTTCGGCTCTTGAATATGCGCACGCAATGGGGAAGTTGTTCGCCAGGCGGCACGCTCTGTCTGAACCCCCAATTGGTGAAAGCGCCTCGTTCTTGTATCGACTATGTCATCGGTCATGAGCTATGCCATCTGAAGGTGCACAACCATAGTCTTGCCTACTATCGCCTGCTTGCTGCGCTCATGCCCGATTGGGAGCTGCGCAAGCAGGAGCTTGACGGCATGGCTGAAACATTGCTGAACCGCTAGATGTTGCCGCCTTTTTAAGTCTCTTCATTTCCTCTCTTTTTCAAGTCAACAAGCGAACTGCACAATCCTTCCTACCTTTTGTTGTTGTGATGCAATTTTTTGTCAAAAAAGTACAAAGACGATGCGACTGTTAGTACGATGTCTTTTTGACAATAAATGCGGAGCGGAAATGGTGAAGGCCTATGCAAAAAACGCTGATGAAAAGAAAAAAACCGAGGAAAAGATCGTTAGTAGTATGGCGGAGCTTGACGATAACGAGGCTCCATCGTTGTCACAAGGCATTCCGCAACTGTTCTCTGGGGGAGTTCGGGCATCCACAGCCGACAATGTCGCGCTGGATTCAGGTCTGCGGGCAGAAATGGCGCGTGTATGGAACCTGACCGTACAACACCTGGGGCAACAAGCGGCAGGCGTCATGGTGATGGAGATCGCCGCACATATTGATCCTGCCTCCGCAAACAGAATCTCACAATTGCTTACCCTGCATCGCCTGGATGCAATCAGAAGAAGCGGTCGTGATTGGCGATCCGCTATCCGCAGCGCCGTGACAGGTGTGCTCGTACCTGCGCTTCCATTGCTCGTCGGCGAACATACGCGTGCATGGGTCTCCGAGACGTTGAACGACACTGCGCAAGCCTGGCTCCAAGATTTGTCGGATGCCAGGGAGCGCGGGCAAGAGTGGGCTTCGACAATGCCGGCGTTGATATGCATGGCGGTGTTGGGGGCAGAATTCATGCGGCGGACCTTGACGCCGTCGGCGCAAACCGTGGCGACGGAAGCCCCGGTAACCCGCGCCGGACAGTGGGCCGGATGGACAATTTCCACTGCAAGCCGGGCATGGACCTGGTTCAAGGGCATATCGACGATGTTGGCCAACACGTCTTCTCACGGAGCTCATCCGGCGCACGAAGGAGCAGGCGGTATCGTCACTTCGGAACAGCCCGCGCAGACTGCGCACTTGTCGGTGGCCCATGTAGATGACGACGGCACGGCGCAGTTTCATATTGCCGAGGGCAACTATCTTGCGTCTCATTCTTTGAATGCCACGATGGATGTTGCGTACCGGCAGGAGCATATCGACGGGGGTGGTTATCTGGTCTCGGGAGTGCATGACCCCCAGAGCACCCAATCGACGCGAGGCGCTTTTGAAGAGCGCTTGTCTGGTGTATTCGAACCCTTGGCGAGCACCGCTCTTGCAGGGATCCGTAGACGTCCTGCCCCCGGTGTCGCCGTCGGAGATCAAGTGTCGCCTTCCTCGGGTCAACACGAGATGCCGGTCTGCAATTCTCGGGACTTCGGCTTCTTCCAGGCGATCCGAGCGCAGCAAGCTGACGCGGGGCTGCCGATACGAGGAATACATATTGAGATCGCCCTGCCTGTGGCTGACAACGAGCACGACGGGCTTCAATATCCGATAAGACTTCATGCATTTACATTGAACGCGCAAGGTCAACGGGAGTTTCAGCAGACCTGGGAGCACACCATCCCGGAGAGTCATAAAGCGGCTTTGCTGAAGGCCGCTCCCCTCTCGCAAGCCGAGCGGAACAATGATCTCCATGCATTGTCTCCGGAAGTCAGCGAATTGCTACACCCTGCTACGGCATTCTTCAATGAACAGGCTCCAAGGCAGCGACCGGCCGTCTTGCAAGACATCATCGATTTTGCCAACCACAGCGGACCGACGACCGTGCCCGTCATCGCGCCAGAGCCGCCCGCCGGCCGACACGACGCACCGCCGGCGGCGAGCACGGCACACGGTCTGCGGCCCGCGGGTGTGCTCGTGGAAATGGTTGCCATCGTCGGTGCAACGATGACGACCATGGGGGGAATTATTTATGCAATCAAGTCGCTATTCGTCGACGAGCCCCGGCACGTTGATCCCGTCATCGGGGCGACATCTCCCGTGGCATGGGATGCGCAGCCTGAGGAAGAAATGCTGGGTGATGCTCCTTATCCCGAAGCACAGGTGGACGAGAGCGCAGAAGAGAGCGTGGAAATGCAGTCGTCCTCGTCAATTATCAGCGTGTCGATGGGAGGAGTGCAGCTTCGGTTTCCTCAAGAAGACGTAATCGCTGACATGTCAGATATTCGTAACAAGCGCAAACGAGTAGAAGTACTGGCAGCAACATCCGGGCACGCGATTCTTCTGTTTTCCAAAGGTAAGGAGGAGGGAACTCATATGGAAATAGACGGAAATGAATCTGCGATTGCAGATATTGTGACGTTGATTCGTCAGCAGACAGAATATACGTCTACACGCGAATATCCGCCGGCAACGCAGTATCCGCCTGGCGTGGACTATGCCCGCGCCGTAGCGCAATGCGAAATGAAACGGGGATGCTGGGCAGTCAGATATTCAGGGGGAACCTTCACGCCGATCTCCGGTTCTCGTATCTCACTATCGGCCGGAGAGATGATCATCCCCGTCTTTGCGCCCTTCCTGGGGGCCCAAATTGTGTTTGGCATACCTGATGATGCACGTCTGGCGAAGGACAGTTGCGGCCTGGATATGACGTTATTGTTTGATGCCGGCTACGGGATACAACATATTGAGCACAGCAGATTGGAGATATGGGGGAGGGATATGTCATTCTCTATCGAGTTCATCGCAGGCGAGAGTGCTCCCGCCGGGTCGGCAGTGATCGCTCAGTTGATGAGTAGCATCAGTGCTCAGCGTCGCCGATATCGCGAAGAAGAATGGAGAAACAAAGCCGTCGAGTGGAATCCACCCCCGTTGGCCATCCTGTCCAATAGCAGTGCGGATGCTGCACTGTTCAAGATGGCTGATGTGTCTGCCCACACCGCCTCTGATCACCTTCTTGCAATCGATTCAACATCGTTTGTCGGCGATCCCATCAGCCGGCAGCTGGCCGAATTACATCGGAAACGGGCTCAGCACGAGATCGAGTTCGCAGCGAATCTTCCCGATATCGTTAAAGAGGCGCGGAAATACATGGAGGCGTTGTTCATCAGAAATTTCAATCTCACGATTGATGCTTCAACAACCTACCTGCATGAATTCACCAAGCCAATGCGATTCAGCGCGCAGGAAGACGGCGGGTACCAGCACCATAACAGCAGTCTGGTTCGGACGATTCCTCTTGATCAGTTGCCGAGTCGGTTCATTCCGTTTGAATATCTATCTCCGCCCTATCGTAGTCGTCATCCTGAGCAGATCGTGGGTTTTTATAACGAGACGGGAGTGATTCACTACAGTTCGCGCAATCGTCTACATCATCCGGACGGTCGCCAGATCACCGTCGACGATGTCTACAATGCGATGAAAAAAGACCCATTTGAAACACAAGCAACGAATCTCGTTGAAGAATTCTGGCGCGTCAATTCCATCGCGTACGCGACTGAGCAGCGCAAAATCTATGCTGAATTCCTCCTGCTGGAGGCAGACACGATGGATCAGAAAACGTTTGAACTCGCCTATGCAGTTCTTGCCGAGGACCGCGACGAGGACGATAGCCTTCGCATTGAAACCATGGATGTCTACAGCTACCCCATCGGCGGCGTACTGTTGATCAGCCGCGCTACTGGTGGTCCGGTGCTGATATACAAGACGCCCCTTGCGACATCGAAGACGCCGGCCTTCATCTCGTGTAAGGACATGAATGAGGTGAAATGGAAGATCATCACATCCACCTATGACGAGGGTGATCGTGCGGAACTATTGTCGCGGTTCGGCGCGGGCGACCAGCAGGATGGTCCCACCATGTTTGGCACCTCGGGCGTAGATACGGTGCTCACTGAATTGAATAACATCTACAATCCTGCATTGGATAAAGGCGATAGGCCGTCAAATTATATCCATCCTGATATGTGGGGGCCGCAACATATCAATCAACGCCTAGCCTCAACGCGGTCGGTAAGCGGCGATCCATTTGCGAAACTGGCCGAGTTGATGCAGAAAAACATGCTCTCCGATATCAAGGTATTAGTCATTTCTTCAGATGAATATATTGCACAGCAGCTGAGCATGTGGATGGAGGGATTGACAACCGCGACGGCCTTGGCGAGTTTGCCGTTCATACCGGTCATGCCATGGAAAGCTGTAGCAGTTCTCGCCGCGGTGACAGGTACTCCTGCCGTAGCGGCGGGATTGAATCAGGTAATGGTCAGCGATACGCATGAAGGGAAGTTGCAGGGATGGACGCTGGCGATATCTGGTGGGCTGGATTTGGGATTTGCCGCACCTGCATCCAAATTGGGTGCTCTTATCAAGGCGATTCCAGCAAAGGTGAAAGCACCCGCCAAATTGGTCGCCAAATTTGGACAGACAAAGATAGAGAAGCTTGGAAGAGCAATTGGTATAGAACTATTTCCCACAGTTCCAAGAATCGGTGCACTGCCGGGACGATATTCCAATGAGGCCGTCAGTCACCTGATAACTATCCCGCGTCGTTTGCAGGAAGAAGAGACAATCCTGGGTACGAAGGCAAGCAAGGTGTTGGCGAATTTCAAGGCAAAGATATCTGTTGTTGAGCGCACCAATGCCTTGGGTGATGCCGGGAAAACGGTGAAATTCAAGAACATTGCAAAGCAAACGCAAGCAATGCTCGACGACATTTATCAGAATGATCTGCTACGGATTGTTCCATCCGACGATCTGATGTCTGCGAACATGGATGCCGCAACCAGAGCGACGGTGACGCAATATGTCGAACGTCAGAACATGCGGTTCAAATCGTTGGCGGACGAGGCGGATGTAAGTACACGCGAATTGCTGGATGAAAAGATTGTTCTTCAGAGAGAGATGAATACCTTCATCGAAGACTCCGTTTATTCGGCTGCTGAGTGGAGCGGGCCGGCAAAGAGACAAGCTTTGAAGGATTACTCTGCACCGACGATCGTCAAACCTGGTCACGCGCCAGCGGTGGACGGCACATACATGATCGGTGACAAGAGGTATGTGTTCGTGGAGATCGACGGAGATGAGCTGGCAGTAAGTATTTCCATGATCAGGCCGGGAACAAAAGAATGTGTGCTCCAAACTACCTCAGGAACGATAGCAATCGCAGCAGACGCACCAACGGTAGTTCGCATGAAAAATGGAAGTTGGCGTATTGTCGAGAAACCCCGCTTGCTTGGGGGGGCGCCGGCACAAAATAGCGGTGTCAGCGTCTTGGCGCATGTCATCAGACAGGCCGACACAAGCCGTCTGAGAGGGAAGTCGCCTTACAGTATCGAAGTGGATGGAAAGTCGATAAAGGTTGGATTCGATCTGGAGCAATATCGGTGGCGCGAACTGGCGTCAGGAGAGTATCCGACCGAGCGCTTGTTTGGCTTTGATCACGCACTAGGTCAATGGAGGGCGGTGCCTGCCGGCAGTCAGGGGCTTCGTGTCACGCCCACGCTAAAAGAGCGCGCGTTGCGGGATTTTGGCTTATCCGCAAACATACCTAAGATCCCGACCTACCCCGGAGGCATCTGGCGCAGGAAAAAAATTCCTAACAACATTCATCAGGTTTGGCTAGGCGGTGAGATACCTACGGCATTTATGAATAACCTGGATAACATGTTGGAAAAATTGAATCGACCGGGCATAAAGGAGCCGTTTGTTGTGAACGTTCATGTCGATATTTCGGTGCCTGCGGCACTTGAAAAAACGCGGGAAAGTTTTCGCCTGTTGGAAGAGAAATATCCAGGCGGCGTGAAGCTCATAGAACTCAAAAACACGGACTTCTTCCAGGAATTTGCAGCCAGTAAGTATCACGAACAATACCAGGCGGCATTGAGTGAGCAAGCTTATGCTGAAGCGGTCGATGTCCTGCGCTATCGGCTCCTTGATCATCACGGTGGAATTTATAAGGATATGGATGATGAACTTCAGAATTCTTTGGGAGATCTTCAACTCAAGACAGAAAAAGGAATGATCCTGACGATGGATCTATTCTCCAATCCGGCATTGAAAATGGAGGCGGAATACAACACAAGTCTTTTTGCTGCACACAAGGATAACAAAACTTTGCAGAAGATCTCGGAAGAAAGTTATGCGAGATATCAGCGGAATCCGGACGTCTACAAGAACAAGCCAACTGATCCGGCAGAATTACCTGAACATATGGAGAAGGTATCGAAGGTCGGCGGACCTCATCTGTTTAGCGAGATCGTGAGTCAGGAAATTCCAGCATTGGGTGCTTTGCGCGATTGGGGAAAAATTCGTGCAAAAAAAATCCAGATCAGCACTGGCCAGCAAAACAAATTGAACAAGGCGGAAAACGCTTTCTTCGTTTTACGGGACTATTTCCACGTGAAAAGTGCGCAAAGCTGGAAGCCGGTGATGAAAGTAGAAAGATGGGTGGCCGATAACGGTAGAGCGTTTGTTTCCGATCCTGCCATGGTGATGTTGCCGGAGCCGGACGATTTCAGGATGGCAGCGACTAAGGCACGGCGTGGCGGGATAACCTATGCGTATCAGGGGAAAAATTACATTGTCGTCAAGGATACCGGAATCGTTGAAGTAGACTATTTTCCAGATGGTATTTACCTCATGCCGAATGGCCAAAAAGGAACGCGCCTGACGCCCCTGTTTCGTACCGCCGAGGGAAATTGGGAAAGTATTCCGGACGTGCCCATTCAGCGGGGAGGGTCGTCGTATGACGCCGATGGCGCTTACCTTCTTCAGAAAATGATCAATGATAGAAATTACGCGATTGACCAGGCGGGAGCTCAGTCCTTGAGCGACTCTCCCGATTTCCGACTGTCGGTCGTTGAACAGATCATGGCCAAAAAATTTGACGTTCCGTATTTGGTGTATAGATGTGATCCGAGATCTTCGACGGAGGTGCTGGCCGAAGGGCTGACGCGCATGTCTTCTGCGGAGGGTGTTGCCACCAGTGCAGACGATTTGCTTGTCTATGCGATCGAGCATACCGCGTTGTTGAGGGGATCGGAAAAAAAGATGCTGTCCTTCAGTACGAGTCAGGATATCCCACGCCAAATCAAAAAACAGTATCCGCAAAATATGATCTATGAAGTCGGTACGGGTGCCGACAGGGAAAACTGGCGCACCACCGCAGACATTATTTTGCGAGATGGCATGCGGCTGGTTGAGAGCGGCAGGATTTCGACGCAGATGCTATATAAGGCTGCCGACAACCTGAAAAATTCGGTGGAAAACGAGTTGTTTTATTTGGGAAATAACGGTCACGTTCCCAAGGAGGCCATCATTGAAGCGATGGAATAGAATCCCGTCATCGTCGCGCTACCGCAGGTAGTTCATGCGGCGAGCGTCGCGATGACAAGCAGGCCGGCCAGCCACAACACCGGCTTCCCCGTTCGCAGCAGCGAACGCGGCGCATAGCAAAGCTGCAGCACGAGGAGCAGGGCGGCGATGGTCATGGTGCCGAGCCAGGTTACAGGGCCGATACCCCAGCCGCTGTCGCGCACACAGACGATAAAGGCGACCGTCAGCGCCAGCGTGCCGAGCCGGCGGCCGCGTTTGCGCAGCAGTGCGCTCGGCTCGGCG
>Ga0209913_1000953_pt1 | contig 19441 bp, 17 predicted proteins | sample PersoiDNA2013203_FD_185805 | JGI IMG/M metagenome (GOLD analysis project Ga0209913, IMG submission 185805) | Permafrost soil microbial communities from the Arctic, to analyse light accelerated degradation of dissolved organic matter (DOM) -... | ecosystem: Environmental > Terrestrial > Soil >... | reverse complement strand
GGCTTGAATCCGTGGGCCGCCGTCATGGGCCATCCCTGGCCCAGGACGGCTAACCCGGCGTCCTGCCGGGTTACCCACGGATTCAAGCCTGCGTTCGGCCAGCGTGGTTTAACGGGGCGCCTAGGATCAAAAGCCAAAGCCAAAGCCAGAATGAGGTCTATTTGATCCATGGAGATCAAAATGTGGGAGGGGGCTTGCCCCCGATAGCGGTGTGTCAGCCAATACATGCATGACTGATCCACCGCTATCGGGGGCAAGCCCCCTCCCACATTTTTGACCGAGTTCGGCTTCCAGTATCAGGTCGGCTATAAGACCGCCTCGCCTCGCCTCGCCTCGCCTTGCTTTGGCTTTGGCTTTTGATCTGGCGCGAGGACCGAACACAAAATTTATGATAGCCCCCGACAGACGGATCAAACCCCACCCACCAACGTCCCCGCATCCATCCGCCGCTTATACGCACTGTCCCGACTCGCCAACCAGAAATACAACGGCGACGTCACCACCAACCCCACCACCCACGACAAATCCGCGCCGTTGATGTGCTCCGAAATCGGCCCCACGTACAGCGGCGTGTTCATGAACGGAATCTGCACTGCAATCCCCACCGCATACGCCAGCAGCGCCTGGGGGTTGTAGCGTCCGTAAATCCCGCCGTCCACGCGGAAGATCGACGCAATGTCGTACTTGCCCTTATGGATCGCGTAGAAGTCGATCAGGTTGATCGCCGTCCACGGCACCAGGACCACCAGCAGCACCAGGACCATGTCGACGAAGTGGCCGATAAAGTCTTTCGAGGCGAATACCGCGGCCACCGAACAGGCCGCGAGCACGATGATCGAGATCACGGCGCGGCTTTTCGCGGTGGGGATCCAGCGGTAGGCGAAGGTCTGCACCAGGGTGATGATCGACAGCACCGCACCGTACAGGTTGAGCGCGTTATGGCTGATCACGCTGAGCAAAAACAGCACGAGCATCAGCGGGCCGATGGCACCGGTGGCGAGTTTGACTGCGTCCATGGTGTCCATGCCCACCGGGGTGGCGAGCACGGCGACGGCGCCGAAGATGAATGACAGGCTCGAACCCAGGGCTGAGCCCAGGTAGGTAGTCCAGAAGGTGGCGGCGACGGGCACGTCGGCCGGCAGGTAGCGCGAGTAGTCGGAGACGTAGGGCGCGAACGCGATCTGCCACAGTGCGGCCAGGGACACGGTGGCCAGCCAGCCGGAGAGGTTGAAGCTGCCGCGAGTTAGAAAGTCCGAGGTCTGCACATGCGTGAAGATGTAGCCGAAGCCCAGCACGATCCCCGCGCCGAGTACCCAGGTGCCGATGCGGTTGAGCACGTGGATGAAGCGATAGCCGATGATGCCGATGATCCCGGAGCCGATGGCGCCGATCACGATGCCCACCGGTACCGGCACGCTGTCGGCCACGCCGTGCAGGGATTTACCAGCGAGTACGATGTTGGAGGCGAAGAAACCGATGTACATGACCCCGGCGATCACCACCACCAGCAACGCGCCGAGGGAGCCGAATTGTGCGCGGCTCTGGATCATTTGCGGGATGCCCATTTGCGGGCCTTGGGCCGAGTGCAATGCCATCAGCACGCCGCCGACCAGGTGGCCGACGAGTATGGCGACGATGCCCCAGATCAGGTTGAGGTGGAACAGTTGTACGCCCAGCGCACCCGTGACGATCGGCAACGGCGCGATGTTGCCGCCGAACCACAGGGTGAACAGGTCTCTTACCTTTCCGTGGCGATCTTGCGGGGGCACGTATCCAATCGTGTGTTTTTCGATAAGCGGGGCGGATGATGTTGCAGTGGTAACCATGACGAGCTCCAAGGCAAGGTGAGTACGTTGACGTACTTCGCTGTGCGCCGCTAAGCGGCGCTTTGTTGTTGGAGTGATCATCTGCAATGGGCGTGGGGAGGTAAATTAGTAAGTTTGTTGCTATAGACCTTAAAAAAAGTATCTCGCGTGGCCATGCGCTCCGGTATGTTGCCTGCTTGTGTTTTGGGGCGAAGTCCCACATTTGCGGAGGGCTCGATGGCTGCCTATAACCTGCGCCAGCTCAGATATTTCGTCACCACGGCCGAGTGCGGCAGCGTCGCCGAGGCGTCGCGCAAGCTGTATATCGCGCAACCGTCGGTGTCCACCGCGATCAAGCAACTGGAAGACAGCTTTGGCGTGCAGCTATTCATCCGCCATCACGCCCAGGGCGTGTCGCTCACCCCCAGCGGCGCACGGTTTTATCGCAAGGCGCTGGAGCTGCTGCGGGTGGCCCACGAGTTCGAACAGAACGCCCTGGCGGACAATGACGTGGTGGCGGGGCAGATCGATATCGGCTGCTTTGAAACCGTCGCACCGTTGTACCTGCCGCGCTTGATCGCCGGTTTCAAGGCGCGCTGGCCGGGGGTGGAAATCCGCATTCGCGATGGCGAGCAACAGGAGTTGGTGCAGGCGCTGACGGCCGGCAGTATCGACGTGGCGATGCTGTTCGAGCATGACCTGGGCGCCACCATCGAGACCACGCCGTTGATGCCGCCGCAGCAGCCGTATGCGTTGCTGCCGGCCGATCATCGCTTTGCGCAGCAGGCCAAGGTGTCGCTGGCGGACCTGGTGCTGGAGCCGATGATCCTGCTGGATGTACTGCCGAGCCGCACGTACTTCGTGAGCATCTTTGAAGAACGTGGGTTGACGCCGAACATCGTGTTCAGCTCGCCGTCGATCGAGATGGTGCGGGGCATGGTGGGGCGCGGGTTTGGTTTTTCGATTCTGGTGACCAAACCGTACACCGAGTACACCTATGACGGCCAAAAAGTCGTGTGCCTGCCGCTGGCGGAAACCGTCACCGGTTCGGGCTTGTCCGCCGTGTGGTTGCGCCGCGCACCGCTGACCAAGCCGGTGCAGTTGTTCGTTGATTACTGTCGCGAAGAGCTGGCGCGTTTGCTCGCCTGATCGCCGTGCTCAAGCCAGGGCCGACAACGCATCGGCCTGGCTGTGCTGAGTCACGCAGGCGTTACCCCTGATCCGCGATGGGATTACTCGCCGGGTCCGACGTTTTGGATGTTCAGTTGCTTCAGCCGTGCGTCGAGTTGCGTGCCGAAGTTGTTGACCGCCTTCAAGTGTCCCGGGCTGTAGGTGTCATCCGGACGGTCCGGGCGGAAGTGCACGGACAGCGGCACCACGTTGCCCGGCGGGTTCAAGTTGTTATCGAAGTAGGGCTTGCCGTGGTGCGGGTTCAGATCCTTGATGCCGTTAGCTTCTGCCACGTCAAAAAAGGTATCCAACGTGCGGTATGCGTCCTCTTCTCTTACGCCCATGCGTATGGTTTCCCTGTCAGGCGCGCCTGCTTGGGGGCGCATACGCAACTCTTCGGGCGGTGCAGCGTTGAGCGGGCTGTTCAACGGCGAGTGCGGTGGAATTCCTATCATGGTCAATACTCAAAGGCTGTTGAAGTGAAAACGGCTATTAGCCGTTTCCCTATGTGGGCAGCCTTCAAATACGGTTCCGTCAGGCACGGGCGGCGATTGATGCAGGTTATGTCGCCCGCACCGCCGAGGGTCGTCAACGCAACGAGTTCAGCAGTCTTTGCAACATCTGATCACACTGCGCCAACTGCGCCACACTCACAAATTCGTCCGGCTTATGCCCCTGGTCCATGCTGCCCGGCCCGCACACCACCGTGGGAATACCCGCCGCGTCGAACAAGCCGCCCTCGGTGCCGAACGCTACCGTGCCGAACGCCCGCGAGCCGCAAAATGCTGCGATCAACTCGGCAGCCTCGCTACGCTGATCGGTCATCAGCCCCGGATACGCCGACAGCTCAGTAAAGCGAATCGCACTCTGCGCGCTCACCGCCTGCATGCGCGGCAATACCTGCTGCTCGGCGTAGGCGCGCAACTCATCAGCCACTGCTTGCGGGGCCTGGCCCGGCAGTGCGCGGATCTCAAAATCAAACTGGCAATCGGCGGGCACGATGTTCAGCGCCTTGCCCCCGCCAATCATCCCGGTCTGCACCGTGCTGAACGGCGGATCAAACCGCGCATCCTGCTGGTCACGCAGGCGCTGCCCGATGCGTCCCAGCTCGCCGATCAATTCGGCGGCATGCTGGATCGCATTCACGCCATGGGGCGCATACGCCGAATGGCAGGCCGCGCCGTGGACATCGCAGCGCAGCGCCAGTTTGCCTTTGTGGCCGAGCACCGGCTTGAGTTCGGTCGGCTCGCCGATGATGCACAGCATCGGCTTCACCGGCCGCTGCGCCAGCACACTGAGTAATGAGCGCACGCCCAGGCAACCCACTTCCTCGTCGTAGGAGAGGGCGATATGCACCGGTCGGCGCAAAGTGGCCGCGACCAGCGCCGGCACCAGGGCCAGCACACAGGCGATGTAGCCCTTCATGTCCGCAGTGCCACGGCCGAACAGCTTGCCGTCACGCTCGGTCAATTCAAACGGCGGCACGCTCCACGGCTGGCCATCCACCGGCACTACGTCGGTATGCCCGGACAGCACAATACCGGGCAGCTCGACCGGGCCGATGCTGGCAAACAGGTTGGCCTTGGTGCGGGCCTCGTTGTAGATCAGCTCGCTGGCCACGCCTTGACTCGCCAGGTAATCGCGCACAAAGGCGATCAACCGCAGGTTGGATTCGCGGCTGGTGGTATCGAACCCCACCAGCGTCTGCAACAACTCGCGGCTGCGGCTCATCGCTCGTCCCCGGCGACGCCATAGCCGGGCGCGCGGTCCGGCGCCAGGGCGCGGTCGATGTAGGCCTGCACGTGTGGGCGATAGGCGTCCCACAGCGTTTGCAGTTGGCCCATCGGGTCGGCATCGGCCCAATCCACCCGCAGGTCGATGATCGGCCAGGTCAGCTCGCCCACCACCTGCAACGCGGCTGAATGCACCGGGCCGGCTTCGCCACCGGCGGTGATGGCGGCATGCATTGCGGCCAAGAGTCGATCAGCCAGTTGGCCTTCGCCTTGCTCGAAGGCCTGGACCATCGCGTCGATCACCGCACGGTCGGCGAGCATATTGCCGGCCGTGACGCACTGTTCGCCCGACACGGCGTGGTGGTTGCCGAGGGTTTCGCTGCCGCTGAAATGCGCGCTGCGGCCCAGGTGATCGATCGCGGTCAGTTGGCGGTATTGGCTGTAGCCGTTGCGGGTCAGCGCCTGGTCGATCGCGGCGGCGGGGACCAGGCCTTGTTCCAGCAGGTCGAGCACGTCCGGGCCGAGGGCCGGCAGCGTGATGTTCTGGGTCGCGACTGCACCGACACCGGGCCGCAGCCAGGGGCAGCGTGCGCCCACGGCGATGCTCGAAGAGCTGATGGCAATGCCCAGTTGGCCGGTGTCGGCGCAACGGCCGACGATTGAAAAGGTCATGTGCGGCTCCTTACCCGGGAATCACGGCGATCACATCGATTTCCATCAGCCACTGCGGCTGGCCGAGGGCCGACACCACCAACCCGGTGGAAATCGGAAACACGCCTTTGAGCCATTTGCCGACTTCCTGGTACACCGGCTCGCGGTAGCGCGGGTCGATCAGGTAAGTGGTGGTCTTGACGATATGGCTGAGGTCGCTGCCGGCTTCTTCCAGCAGTTGCTTGACGTTGCGCATGGCCTGCTCGGCCTGGGCACGCGGGTCGCCGAGGCCCACCAGGTTGCCGTCGAAATCGCTACCGACCTGGCCGCGCACATACACGGTGTTGCCGGCGCGCACGGCCTGGCACAGGTCGTTGTCCAGGCTCTGGTTGGGGTAGGTTTGCTGGGTGTTGAACATACGGATGCGAGTGTGGGTAGGCATCAAAAAACTCCGGGAAAAATGATCAGGCGCTGACAGGGAACGGGCGAACGACCGGGGCCGCGACGCGATACTCGAGGTACTGACGCTGGGTGGCGATATGGTCGGCCACGTACTTGGCGTCGTGCCACACGCCCCAGATAAACGACGAGCCACGGCGCGACTGCCAGGGCAACCCGAGGAAGTAGATACCGGCTTCGCTGGACACGCCGCGCTGGTGCTGCGGCTTGCCGGCGGCATCGAACGCATCGACCTTCAACCAGCTGTAATCCACGGCAAAACCGGTGGCCCAGATGATCGAGGTGATGCCGGCCCGGGCCAGGTCCAGTTCCAGGATCGGCTGTTTCACGCACTCGGCATCGGCGAAGACGCGCCGGGCTTCGGGCTCCAGGGGCAGGTCGAGGCCGTTGCGTTCGATATACGCATCCGCCGCATCCAGCAGGGCCAGGTAGTTTTCATCGCCACGTGCGAGGTTTTCCACCAAGTTGGCTTGGAAGGTGGCCACGTTGCCGTTGAACGACTGGGTGAGCCCGACCAGGGTGATGCCTTGCAGGGCCAGTTCACGGAAGTCGATGGTCTTGCCGCCGTGGGCGCCGCTCACGGCAATGGTCACGTGCTCGCGGCCGGGCTTCATCGCCGCCTGGTCCCATTCGCCCAGCACACCGAGCCACCAGCAGAAATCACGCTGGCGATAGGCGCGAGGCGGGCGGTCGTGGGCACCGACCGACAGGTATACCTGGCGACCGGAGCGTTGCAGCTCATCGGCGATCTGCACGCCGGAAGAGCCTGCACCCACCACCAGCACGGCGCCGGTCGGCAACTGCGCCGGGTTGCGGTAGTCGGCGGAGTGAATCTGGTGCAGCGCAGTGTCTTTAGGCGCGATGGCCGGAATTACCGGCTTCTGGAACGGCCCGGTCGCCGCCACCACGCGGTTGGCCTCAATCACGCCGTCGCTGGTGTGCACGGTAAAACCGGGGCGGCCGACATTGCGCACCACCGAGGTCACCTCCACGCCGGTGCGGATCGGTGCATTGAACTGGCGTGCATAGGCTTCGAAGTAATCCGCCACGCGCTCTTTCGGCGCGAAGGCATCGGGGGCCACACCCTCGAAGGCCAGGCCGGGAAAACGGTCGTGCCAGGCTGGCCCGTTGGCCACCAGCGAATCCCAGCGGCCACTGCGCCAGCGCTCGGCGATCCGGCTGCGTTCCAACACCAGGTGCGGCACGCCTTGCTTGCTCAAATGCTCGCTCATGGCCACGCCAGCCTGGCCGGCGCCCACCACCAGGGTGTCTGTTTGTGTGATTGCTTGCGTCATGTGTCTGTCCTTGCGTAATGCAGTTGGATTCAGCTTGGGCATGACTTCAAGGTAGGGGGCGGGCGGTTTTTAATAAAATATTATTAAGCTGGGAAGTGAGCATAAATATCGGATGCAGAGCGCCCGGTTGCGGCCGCCCGTGGCGGGCTGATACGCGTAAATCCTTATGGATACGAGGGAAATATATTTCGATATGGCAATATAGTGGCTACAATCCGCGCCACGGGGGGCTCGCCCCTGCTGGCTCTTCACGCAGCGTAAGCCGTTTAAACCTCACGCTGCCCAAGGGCCAATCCATGATCGATCGTTTCATGCAGTTGCTGGTGCCTGCGTCATTGGCGCTCTGCACTTCTTTCGCGGTGGCCGCTGATAGCGAACCTTTGTCTCCACGCTTTGACATCACCCGCTTTGAAGTCCGCGGTAATACGCTGTTGCCTGCCCTTGAGCTGGAGCAGAGTGTGGCGCCGTTCGTCGGCACCCAGCGCGATTTCAGCGATGTGGCCAAGGCCCAGGAGGCGCTCGAAGACGTCTTCCATCGGCACGGCTATCAACTGGTGCGGGTCAATCTGCCTGAGCAGGAGTTGAACGGCGGGGTGGTGGTGCTGGAGGTGGTGCAGGTGCGTGTGGGCACGGTGACGGTGACCGGCAATCAGCATTTTAGCGAGGCGAATGTGCGCCAGTCCTTGCCGGGCTTGCAGGAAGGCGTCTCGCCCGACCTGACGGCGGTGTCCAAGAGCCTGAAGCTGGCCAACGAAAACCCGGCCAAGCAGACCGTGATGAAACTCAAGAGCAGCGCGGCCGACAACAGCGTCGACGCCGATGTACAGGTGAACGACGAATCGCCGTGGAGCGCCGCGCTCAACCTGGATAACGGCGGCGCGAAGGAAACCGGGCGCACCTACGTGGGGGGCGTGCTGCAAAACGCCAATCTGTTCGGCCGCGATCAGGTGATGAGCCTGCAATACACCACCACGCTGGAGAAGCCCGAGCGCGTCAGCGTCTACGGCCTTGGCTACCACCTGCCGCTGTATGCGCTGGGCGATTCCCTGGACTTTTTCACCAGCTATTCGGACGTCGACAGCGGGACTGTGACGGCGGGCATCTTTGACCTGGCGGTCAGCGGGCGGGGTACGGTCTTCGGCTCGCGCTACAACCAAAACCTGGCGACGGTGGGCAATTACCAGTCCAAGTTGATCTACGGTGTCGACTACAGGGCCTATAAAAGCAGCCTGGAACTGTTCGGTGTACAACTGGGTAACGACATCACCGTCCATCCCGTCAGCCTCGGCTACCAGGGCACTTGGGTGCGCTTGGATGGCGACGCGAACGTCGGGCTGTCGCTGCTGCACAACATTCCCGGTGGGTCCAAGGGCCAGCAGCGCGATTTCGACCTGGCGCGCGCCCATGCCCGGGATGACTACACCGCGTTGCGGTTCGCGACGAGCATCACGCAAATCCTGCCGGCTGCCTGGCAGTTACGCGCCGCGTTGAACGGTCAGTACACCAAGGATGCCCTGGTGCCGGGCGAGCAGTTTGGGGCGGGCGGGGCTGCGTCGGTGCGGGGCTTCCGTGAGCGCGAAGTGAGTAACGACTCGGGTGTGGTCGGCAACCTGGAAGCCTACACGCCGCCGCTGTGCCTGGGCGGGGGTAGCTGGCAGTGCCGCGCCCTGGCGTTCTACGACGTCGGCTACCTGACACGCAACGACGCACTGCCGGGCGAGTTCGAGCACGTCAACCTGAGCAGTACCGGCCTGGGCCTGCGCCTCATCTACCGGCGCAACCTCAACCTGCAAATGGACTACGGCCATGTGTTGCATGCCGAGGCCAGCGAAACCCAGCGCGGCGATGATCGCCTGCATGTCCGTCTCAGCCTGGCCTTTTGAGGGTGCCATGAACATCAAACTTACCTTAATGGCGCTGTCCCTGGCTGCGGCCACGAGCGCCATGGCGGCACCGGTCAACCCGGTGGTCGTCAACGGCCACGTGACCTTCACCCAGGACGGCAACGCCCTGACCGTCACCAACAGCCCTAATGCAATCATCAACTGGTCGAGTTTTTCCATCGCCCAGGGCGAGCTGGTGCGTTTTCAGCAGCAGAGCAGCAGTAGCAGCGTGCTCAACCGCATCACCGGCCAAGACCCCAGCGTGATCCTCGGCACGTTACAGTCCAACGGGCGGGTGTACCTGATCAACCCGAACGGCATCGTGTTCGGTGGCGGTTCCCAGATCAATGTCGGTGGTCTGGTCGCGTCGAGCCTGGCGATTTCCAACGCCGACTTTCTCGCCGGCAACCGGCGCTTTGCCGCCGACGGGGCGGCCGGCCAGGTGAGCAACCAGGGCGCGATCACGACGCCGTCGGGTGGCCAGGTGTATCTGATCGCGCCGGATGTGAACAACAGCGGCATCATCACCACACCTCAAGGCGAAACCGTGTTGGCGGCGGGGCACTCGGTGCAATTGGTCGACTCCAGCAACCCTGGTATGCATGTGGTGGTGTCGGCGGAGAAAGACCAGGCGCTGAACCTGGGCACGGTGATCGCCCAGGGCGGCAACATTGGCATCTATGGCGCGCTGGTCAACCAGCGCGGCACGTTGAACGCCAACAGCGCCGTAGTCGGAGCCGGCGGCAAGGTAGTGCTCAAGTCCAGCGGCAGCACCTTGCTCGAAGCCGGCAGTACCACCACCGCCACGGGCGTTGATTACGGCGGTGATATTCAGGTGTTGGGCGAGCAGGTCGGTGTGATGGGCAATGCGCGCATCGACGCCAGTGGCCAGCGCGGCGGTGGCCGGGTGTTGGTGGGCGGTGACTACCAGGGCAAGAACTCGGCTGTGCTGAATGCCAAGCAAAGTTATGTGAGCAAGGATGCCCGGATTTCCGCCGATGCGCTGGCCAGTGGCGATGGCGGCAAGATCATCGTCTGGGGCGATGACACGACGCGGGTCTATGGCACGCTGTCGGCACGCGGTGGGGCGGCCTCGGGCAAGGGCGGTTTTGTCGAGACGTCCGGGCATTTCCTGGATGTGGCAGGCGCGCGAGTCGATACGCGCGCGGCCCACGGGACGGCCGGCTTCTGGCAGTTGGACCCGGCGAATATCCTCGTCACCTCGTTCCTCTCCGGCCCTTCGGCCTCGCTGGGCGACGTGTCGGCTTTCGCCAACGCACCGGGCGCCGACAGTGAAATCGATGCCGATCTGCTGTCCAATGCAACGTCCAACGTTTTGCTGCAAGCCACCCACGACATCACGTTCTACACGGGCGTTAACAACACCAACGACGGTGTCAGCCTCACCGCCCAGGCGGGCAACAACATCAACGTCAACTCGCTGATCCATTTCAACGGGGATATCACCCTGGCGGCCAACCATAACGGCGCGGGCACGGCCAGTGGCAGCGGGCGGGTGTTCACCGAGGGCGTGCCCACCGCAGGCGGGCGCTTGACGATCACCGACGTCGACCGGCTGCCAGTGCCAGAGCCGGTGCCAGTACCCGCGTCAGTGCTGACGGAACCGGTCTCTGTTGCGTTGAACTCAACACTGACCGTCATCATGAACCACGGCACATCCAGCTTTCCGGGTTCCAATGATTCGCCCGGGATGATCGCCAGTAATTTGCCCAAGGCGCCCGACGACAAGTCGACCACAACCCCAAATAATGATTCCCAGGCCAGCAAAAATGACTCTTTTAAAAAAGCCTACTGCAATTGACTTGCTGCTGTTGCTGGCGCTGGTGAGTGCGGCGCCGTGGGTTCAGGCCGCCCCGGCGGCCGGTACCGTAATTCATCTGAGCGGGCCGCTGTTCGTCAAGAAACTCGACGGCAGCATGCGCGTGCTGGGCGAACAGTCGGTGGTGGAAGTCGGCGATACGTTATCGACCCAGGGCAAGGGCTATGCGCAAGTACGCCTGCGCGATGAGAGCCTATTGACGTTGCAGCCGCGCACGACGTTGAGCGTGGACACGTTTGCCTACGATGTGGCTTCGCCTGCGACCGATGCAGTGGTGTTCACCCTGAAACAGGGCGGGTTGCGCTCGGATGGCGGGTTGCTGGGCAAGCGCAGCCAGGATCGCTCGACGTTGATCACGCCCGGTGGCCGTATCGGCCTGCAATCGGCCAGCGTGGTGGTGTATTACCAGCCGGCGGCAGTTGTCGCGACGCATGCTTCGACCCGGCTGAAAAGCCTGGCCGTGGGGTTGGCATCATCGGCTGGGCACACCGACTCATCTTACCGAGCCTTCGCCGCTGCGGTGTCGGCGCGCTATGCGTATCGCCTGGCCAATGTCTTGGCATCGGCCGAGTCATGGGCGGAGCAAGGGCGCGCTTCGCTCGCGGTGCTCTCGTCTGAGTTGCCGGCAAGTTCGCCAGTTCTCGCTCCGGGTTTATACGTGCAGGTTATAGACGGCGTGATCAACATAACCAACGGCGGCGGAACGCAGAATTTCGCGCCCGGCCAGTTCGGATTCACGCCAGGCTTCACTATTGCGCCGGTGGTGGTACCGAAAAATCCCGGCATGCTGTTAACTTCGCCGCCCTCATTCACCGCGTCTACGCCTAAGGCGAATAGCGGTAGCGGATCGACTAACGTCGATTGCCAGGTGCGCTGAGCCCTATTGCGTGCGATAGACCCCAGAGCGGCCTATCAATGCATGTTGCTAGGGTCCATACCACCCAACGCGCGGGCAGCCGCCTTAACCTCGACGCTCTGCTGCTCGCCCTTGGCATTTTCCACGGTCAAGGTCAGCGGCACCTGGTCGCCTTCCTTGATCTGGCCGGTCAGGCCCATCAGCATCACGTGATAACCGTTCGGGTCGAGCTTGACCGCTGTGCCCGCGGGCAGGGCGATTGAGTCCACCGGGCCCATGCGCATCACGTCGTCCTTCATGCTCATTTCATGGATCTGTACGTCCTTGGCCACCGGCGAGGCGACGCGTAGCAGTTTGCTGTCGCTGTCGGCCGTCACGGTCATGAACGCGCCGCTGGATGGCTGGCCCGGCACCGTGGCGCGCACCCATGCGTCGCTGACGTGGACCTGGGCGCTGGCGTGCGCGGCGAGGCCCAGCAGGGACAGGCCGATCAGGGTGCGCTTGAGGTGTTGAACGGCAGTCATTAGCAGACCTCCATGACGGTGAGCAGGTCTTCTGCGCACTCTTTAGCGGTAAGGGATGCCGACAGGCCCAGGCGCAGGTTGCCGCGGGTGTCGAACACGAAACTGGTGGCGGTGTGGGACAAGGTGTAGGTGTCGCCGGCGGGGACCTTTTCATAAAAGATCCCGAATTCCTTGGCGGCCACGGCGATTTCTTCCGGGGTGCCGTACAGCGCTTCGAAGCTGGGGTCGAAGGCTTTGACGTACTTGTCGAGAATCTCCGGCGTGTCGCGCTCGGGGTCGAGGGTGATAAAAATCACCTGCATGATCTCGCCGTCGCGGCCCATCAGTTTCTTGGCCTGGGCGGCGCGGGCGAGGGTGGTCGGGCACACGGCCGGGCACTGGGTGAAGCCGAAAAACACCACCGGCATCAGGCCACGGAACGAACTCAGGGTGACGGTTTCACCCTGGGTATTCTTGAGCTTGAAGGTGCGGCCCATGATCTTGTCGCTCAAGTCCTTGCCGTACTTGAAATTCAACTTGGGGCTGTTGTCACAACCGGCCAGCAGGCCCAGACCCAATAGGCCCATGCCGGTCAGGACGTTGCGGCGGGTGAATAACGTACTCATCAACTGTGCATCCTGTGAAGCGCCTGCCTTGCTCTGGATCTATACACCAGGCGTTGAAAAGGAGTAAACGCGGAGGACGCCAAGTCTACCAACCCTGGCCTGCCTGCGTAATCTGCGACGTTCTGCCACAGGGGCGCGCTGCGCTTCATCCCTTCGAGGCTTCGATGCTAGAGTCGCCGCCATGAACTTGCGCCGCTTCGACCGTTCGCTGATCGCCTGGACCCTGTATGGCTGCGTCCTGCTGAACCTGTTCGTGTGCGGTTTGGGCCATGGCCAGATGTTGGGCCAGCAACTCAATGGGATCGGTGGCGCGTTCTGTTCGGTGGACGGCAGCCAGGCGCCACTTTCCGACAAAGGGTTGGGCAGCCCGGCGTCCGGCAATATCTCGAACTACTTTGCCTGCCCGGTGTGCGCTGCCGTGAGCGTCGCCATCGTGTTCCTGATCGGCCTGGCCTGGCTGCTGGGCCTCGGCCAAGCCCCACGGCCAGCCCATGACCGGCGCAACAAGGCGCCGCCGCGTTATTCCTGGCCTTCGGCCAACCCCCGCGCATCCCCCGCATTCTGACGTGTGCCTTGGGCTTCCTGTGATCAGGAGGCGTTTTATCGTCACGACTGTGAGTGCGTTTTATGAACCCTCTATTGCCTGCCGGCGCCAGCCGCCTGGTCAGCAAGGCGTCCCGTCGCCTGCGCGCGGAACCGGCGGGGCCGCAATACCCGAGCAATTCCCGCAGCTTCGTGCATCTGGATGCACGCCTGTTGCCCTATTGGCACACCTTGTTCGATATCTGCCCGGCACTGCTCAAGCTCGACCCCCCCGAAGGCTTGAACCTGTTTCGCAGCTTCATGACCTGGGCCTACCGCAACCAGCCGGCGCAGGACTGGACCTGGCACCTGAACGTTTGCCGCTGGCTGCTGGGCTCGCCATACCGCGCGCAGATCGACGATGAACCGATCGACGCGTTCATGGCTGCGGCGGCGGCGCGGTGGGTCCACACCGATGACAGTCTGGCCCAAGGTGTAGTCCTGGCCTGGCAGGGCGCGGAAGTCTTCGATTGGAAGGGGCGCGCGTTTGCGCTCGTCGAACATCAGGCTTTGCCTGCCCCCGCGTGGGACTTCGCCTGGTGCCCGTTGACCCGGCGGGGCGGCTTCAGCGGTTGGTTGCCGGTGCCGTGAGGTGCCAGCAGGCGGCTGCCCATAGGGTTTTGCGAGCCCCAGCGCGGCCGCCGCGCGCTTGGCATTGTTACAAGAAATGAAAAACTGAATGACGGTTTTAGCGACTGTTTCCCGGCCGCCCAACGCTATACCGTGCGCGCACCCGTTGAATGCAGCACCACCCGACCTACAAAGAACAGGGCTGGGCTGTGACGGGTCGCCTCAATTACTTTCAGGAGCCTTCATGAATCACAAGACTTGCATGGCGCTCGCCGTCTCTCTTGGCGCCGCGCAGCAGGTGGCTGCGTCGGGTTTTATCGACGACAGCAAAGCCACCCTCGACCTGCGCAATTTCTACTACAACCAGGACACTCGTAACGCCAAAGCCCCTACGGATAAAGAGTGGGGCCAGGCGTTCATGTTCAACTACCAGTCCGGTTTCACTGAGGGTCTGGTCGGTTTTGGCCTGGACCTGCAAGCCATGTACGGCCTGCGCCTGGACGCCTCGGGGCGCGCAGGCAAGGCCGGTGAGGACAACACCCCCGGCAGTGTTTTCCCGTTGTCCGATGGCAAGGCCGCCAACGACTTCAGCAAAACCGGCGCCACCGGCAAGATGCGCATCGCCCAGACCCAGTTCAAAGCCGGCACGCTGATGCCCAAGCTGCCCGTGCTGACGACTGAAGACGGCCGGCTGTTGCCGCAGACGTTCCGTGGCTATCAAGTGGACTCCAAGGACCTGGAGGGCTTCAACCTGATCGCCGGTAAAATCGAGCAGGTACTGGACCGTAACTCCAGCAACGGCCAGGGCATGTCCATTGCCGGTGCGAATGATCCGGTCAAGGGTAAGTCCAGCAACCAGTTCTACTACGGTGGGGTGGATTACGCCGTCAGCAAGCAACTGCAACTGCAGTACTACTACGCCAACCTGGAGAACTTTTACCAGCAGCACTTCTTGGGCCTGGTCCACAACTGGCAGTTGCCGGTGGGGCAGTTCAAGAGCGACCTGCGCTATTTCTACAGCACCGCTGACGGCAAGAACGCCAGCGCCGCCGGGCGTGGCGAAGGCTATGTCAGCTCCGGGTATTACGGCGCGGGCGTCAACGCTGGCAAGGTCGACAACCGCCTGTGGAGTGCGCTGTTTACCTACGGCCTGTATGGGCACTCCGTGAGTCTCGGTTATCAGAAGACCACCGGCGAAAGTGACTTCCCCCATATCAACCAGGGGCAGGGCCGTTCGCTGTACCTGATTACCAACGCCCAGTCGCTGAAGTTCGTCAATGCCGGGGAGCAGGCCACGGTAGGCAGCTACGCCTACGACTTCAGCAGCCTTGGCATTCCGGGCCTGCGCTCAAGCGTGACCTATATTCACGGCAGCCACATCCAGGCGGCAGGTCGCGACAACAGCGAGTGGGAGCGCGACCTGCGCGTCGATTACGTGATCCCCTCGGGCACGTTCAAGGGCCTGGGCCTGACCTGGCGCGGTGCGGTGTGGCGCGGGAATGACACGGCCGACAAGGACGAGACGCGGCTGATCGTCAGCTACAGCATCCCGCTGCTGTAAGCTGCGCAGTCGCAACGGCTTGATCGGTATCAAGGCCTGGCCGTGCGCCAGGCCGCACACTGAAGTCCCTACGGCCGGTCCCCTTGAGAGGCCACCATGCTTTACCCCCTGTTTCTAGTGGCTCACCTGTTTGCCGCGCTGATCTTCATCGGCACGGTGTTTTTCGAGGTGCTGATTCTGGGGCACCTGCACCGGCAATTGCCGGCGCGGGTGATGGTATTGGTGGAGCAGGGCGTCGGCCAGCGTGCCCGGGTATTGATGCCGTGGGTGTTGCTGGTGCTGTTCGGCGCGGGGCTCGGCATGGTCTGGTTGCGTTACCTGCCAGTGCTGGCTGCGCCGTCGGCCTCTGCTTTCGGCACCTTGCTGACCCTCAAGCTGATCCTGGCCGCAAGCGTGCTTGTGCATTTTCTGTTGACCATGGCGCGGATGCGCTGGGGCTCGGTGAGTGCGCGCTATGTGCGCTGGATTCATCTGAGCCTGTTCGCGCACATGGTCGCCATTGTGCTGCTGGCCAAGGGCATGTTTTACCTGAGCTGGTAGACGGGCGGGGCTGCGACCTTGACGCATATCAAGGTGCGCTGCCGGGTCGCACCGGACAATGCACCACCGCCGCCCGAACCGGAGTCTGTCATGCGCACCCCTCTTCATCCCGCTCGCTTTCGTCACGATCAAGGCGTGTTGGACCTGGCTTGCCAAACAGACACCCGCCGCTTCCATGCCGGTGTCGGCTCCCTCGACCTGTTGCGCGCCTTGCGCGACAGTCGTCAGCGCCAGCGGCCCCTGGCGCTGAACCTGCACTGGCCGACGAGCGACGTTGGCGGTGACTATTTGCACAGCCTCTTCCAGGAAATCCACCTGATCGGCTGCCAACTCGGCAGCCGCCAGCCGGTCGATCACTTTCACCTGCGCGGCACCACACCGGCGTTCGCCCAAGTGCAGCAGTTGATGGCGCTGTTGCATGAGCGCTTCAATTTTCTCGACCACGACCGGGGCGACTACTGCATCGACCTCGATCCCTGGCACATGGACTGGGCCACGATGGGCCTGCTCCGCGGACAAGGCTTCAACCATGCAAGCATCGGCGTGCCGGACGCCAACCGCGAGGGGCCGCTGTGCCAGGCGCGGTATCAGGACCCGGCGCCGATCGAGTCGCTGGTGGATGCGGCGCGCACCTTCGGGTTTCGCTCGGTGAACATCGATCTCGGCTACGGGCATGCCTGGCAGACCCCGGCCAGTATCGAGCTGAAACTGGCCAGCCTGATCGCCCTGGAGCCGGATCGCTTGCAAGTATTCGATTACGCCCACGCGCCTGTGCGCTATCAATCCCAACAACCCCAGGCGTTCTGCAGCGAGGCGGATAAGAGCGCCATGCGCCGTCTCTGCTTTCAGCACCTGGCGGCCGCGGGGTATCACTACATCGGCCTGGGCCAGTTTGCCCGCGCCGACGATGACCTCAAGCAAGCCCAGGAACGCGGGCGCCTGAGCCGTAACTGCGAGGGCTTCACCCTGCACGGTTACTGCGACCACGTCGGTTTCGGTCTCGGCGCCATCAGCCAGATCGACACCCTGTGCGTGCAGAACACGGCCGATGCCCACGAGTACCGGGAACAGTTGGGTAATGCTCAGCTCGCCACGCAGCGGGGCTGGTTTCGCGAAACTTCTGACCCGGTGCGCCTGCACGTGGCCGAACGCCTGGCCTGTGACCTGGAACTGGATGTGCAGGCGGTGGAACGGCGCTACGGTCTGGTGTTCGCACGCTATTTCGCCTACCTGTGGCCGCTGCTGGAAGCCCTGCACCGCGACGGTCTGATCGAGCTGTCCCCGACGTTCATCTGGTTGCTGCCGGCCGGCCTGCCGCACGTGGATGGTATCTGTGCACTGTTTGAACGGGCTGTGCTCGCCACCCCGGTCAGCGCCAACGACGAGGTGATCGACCATGAGTGCGTTTGAATTCGACCGTGCCCTGGTACACAAATACGACCGACCGGGACCGCGCTACACCTCGTACCCGACCGCGCCGCAGTTCAACAGCGCGTTTGCCCTGGATGACTATCATCAGGCGGTCCGCGCCAGCCACCAGGTGGCCGCGCCCAAGGCGTTGTCGGTGTACATCCACATCCCGTTTTGCCAGAGCCTTTGTTATTACTGCGGTTGCCACAAGATCATCACCCGCAAGACCCACCGGGCCGTGGAGTACCTGGCTTACCTCAAGCGCGAGATCCAGATGCAGGCGGCGTTGTTCGAGCGTTCCCGGCGCCTGACCCAGTTGCACCTGGGCGGCGGGACGCCGACCTACCTGGACGATACGCAACTGGCCGAGTTGATGACCTGCCTGGCCGAACACTTCACCCTGGATGACAGCGACGCCCATGAGTTTTCCATCGAGGTCGACCCGCGCACCATCAGCGTCGAGCGGATCAACACGCTGCGCCGCCTGGGCTTCAATCGCCTGAGTTTCGGCGTGCAGGACTTCGACCCCGACGTGCAGGCGGCGGTCAATCGCGTGCAAAGCGAAGCGCAGATTCTGCAACTGGTGGCGGCGGCCCGTGAGGCGCGCTTCAAGTCGGTGAGCGTCGACCTGATCTATGGCCTGCCGCTGCAAACCGTGGCCAGCTTCGACGTGACCTTGAGCAAGCTGATCGCCCTGCGCCCCGATCGTGTGGCCGCCTACAGTTATGCGCACCTGCCAAGCCAGATCCGCGCCCAGCGCATGATCCGCCCCGAAGACATGCCACCGCCGGCGCGCAAGCTGGAACTGCTGGAACTGACTATCCGCCGCCTGACCGAGGCCGGTTACGTCTACATCGGCATGGACCACTTTGCCTTGCCCGACGATGAACTGGCGCTGGCCCGCGCCAACGGCACCTTGCAGCGCAACTTCCAGGGTTATTCGACCCATGCCGACTGTGACCTGATCGGCCTTGGTGTGTCGGCCATCGGCAAGGTCGGTGACAGCTACAGCCAGAGCGTCAAGGAGCTGTCCCAGTACTACGCCCGACTCGACGCGGGGATGCTACCGGTGCAGCGCGGTTATCGGCTCAACCCGGATGACGTGCTGCGCCGTGAAGTGATCAACGGCCTGATGTGTGACGGCCGGGTCGACTTCGCACGGATCGAGGCGGACCACGGCGTGCGCTTCAACGACTATTTCGCCGAGGCCTTGGTGCAATTGGATGAGCAGGTGGCCGACGGGTTATTGCTGATCCAGGCCGATGCGCTGCAACTGTTGCCCAAGGGCCAACTGATGGTGCGCAGCGTGGCCATGGCCTTTGACGCCTACCTGGGCGGCGCGCACAAAGGCCAGTTTTCCCGCACGGTTTGAGCGGATAGGGCTGTATCCCCTGTGGGAGCTGTCGATCGCCATTTCCCCCCGAAGCGCGGCCCCCTTGTGGGCGCTGTCGAGCTGCAGCGAGGCTGCGATAGCGGACGGTCAGGCACCAAAAATGTCAGCAGAACCGGCCCCCTCGCAGCCTCGCCGGGGCTCGACAGCTCCCACAGTAGATCGCCATTTCCCCCCGAAGCGCGGTCCCCTTGTGGGAGCTGTCGAGCTGCAGCGAGGCTGCGATAGCGGACTGTCAGGCACCAAAAATGTCAGCAGAACCGGCCCCCTCGCAGCCTCGCTGGGGCTCGACAGCTCCCACAGTAGATCGCCATTTCCCCCCGAAGCGCGGTCCCCTTGTGGGAGCTGTCGAGCTGCAGCGAGGCTGCGATAGCGGACTGTCAGGCACCAAAAATGTCAGCAGTACCGGCCCCATCGCAGCCTCGCCGGGGCTCGACAGCTCCCACAGTAGATCGCCATTTCTCCCCGAAGCGCGGCCCCCTTGTGGGCGCTGTCGAGCTGCAGCGAGGCTGCGATAGCGGACGGTCAGGCACCAAAAATGTCAGCAGAACCGGCCCCGTCGCAGCC
>Ga0209913_1000952_pt1 | contig 19443 bp, 17 predicted proteins | sample PersoiDNA2013203_FD_185805 | JGI IMG/M metagenome (GOLD analysis project Ga0209913, IMG submission 185805) | Permafrost soil microbial communities from the Arctic, to analyse light accelerated degradation of dissolved organic matter (DOM) -... | ecosystem: Environmental > Terrestrial > Soil >... | reverse complement strand
CGTATCCATTGGGCGGCGGCGGCGCCTGCAGCCCTGGCTGCATTTGCCTTGTCCTTTATTGGGGCCTATCTGGTCACGCACGTGCCGACGGACTTGATGCGCAAGGCTTTGCCTTTCGTGCTGTTGGCAGTGGCGATCTATACCCTGAAGAAGAAAGACTTCGGCCAGCACCATACCCCGTTGTTGTCTGGAGGCAAGGAAAAACTCTACGCCATTTTGGTTGGTGCCGGAGTAGGGTTCTACGACGGTCTGTTCGGGCCGGGTACCGGTAGCTTCTTTGTATTCTTGTTCGTACGTATCTTTGGCTATGACTTCCTGCGCGCATCGGCGGTATCGAAGGTGGTCAACATCGCCACTAATCTGGCGGCGCTGGTTTGGTTCTCCTACAGTGGTCACGTGATCTGGCAATTGGGCCTGTTGATGGCCGTGTTCAATATCGGCGGGTCTTTGGTTGGTACCCGACTGGCGATGAAACATGGCAGCAGCTTTGTCCGCAAACTTTTCTTGTTTGTGGTGAGTGCCTTGATTTTGAAGACAGGGTATGACGCGTTTTTAAAATAAATCCAGAATAAATTTCTGCGATTGTTTCACGTGAAACAATCGCACGGAGATATCAAGCGGTGAAAAGGGAAGCTAAGGCTTCCCTTCTTATTTGCCCAAAAATTATTCGACCGACCGTCGAGGCTTGTCCGGCATCTACATCCACAGCCCAAATTGTTTCACGTGAAACAAAAAGCGTGACTAAAAAGGGAATAACAGGGGGTGGGTCTGATACCTACCCGAAAAAGACTTTATAATCTCGCCTCTGTTCACCGTCTCCACGAGGCGCATTATGCTATTTCCCACACAATTTGATGTCATCGTTGTCGGCGGCGGTCACGCCGGAACCGAAGCTGCATTGGCATCCGCCCGCATGGGTCAAACAACATTGCTGTTGACGCACAACATCGAGACTCTCGGTCAGATGTCTTGCAATCCTTCCATCGGCGGTATCGGTAAAGGCCATCTGGTCAAGGAAGTCGACGCCATGGGCGGGGCGATGGCAATTGCGACTGACGAGGCGGGCATTCAATTTCGTATCCTCAATTCGTCCAAGGGTCCGGCTGTTCGCGCCACGCGTGCCCAGGCTGACCGCATCCTGTACAAGCAAGCGATCCGTTCGCGCCTGGAAAATCAGCCGAATCTGTGGCTGTTCCAACAGGCGGTAGACGATCTGATGGTCGAAGGCGATCGTGTGATCGGCGCGGTGACTCAGGCCGGGATCAAGTTTGCGGGCAGGGCGGTAGTGCTGACTGCGGGGACTTTCCTCGACGGGAAGATCCACGTCGGCCTCAATAATTACTCAGCAGGACGTGCCGGTGATCCGCCGGCGATCTCTTTGTCGGCGCGCTTGAAGGAACTCAAGCTGCCGCAAGGCCGCCTGAAAACCGGTACGCCTCCACGCATCGATGGCCGCAGCATCGACTTTTCGGTACTGGAAGAGCAGCCGGGTGACCTCGATCCTGTTCCGGTATTCTCGGTCATGGGCAATGTGGGCATGCATCCGGCACAAATGCCGTGCTGGATTACCCATACCAACACGCAGACGCACGACATCATTCGCGCCGGTTTGGATCGCAGCCCGATGTACACCGGCGTGATCGAAGGTGTCGGTCCGCGCTATTGCCCGTCGATTGAAGACAAGATCCACCGCTTCTCGGGCAAGGATTCCCATCAGATCTATCTGGAACCGGAAGGCCTGACGACTAACGAGTTCTACCCCAACGGCATCTCCACCAGCTTGCCGTTCGACGTGCAACTGGCACTGGTGCGTTCGATGCGCGGCATGGAAAACGCCCACATCCTGCGTCCGGGTTACGCCATCGAATATGATTACTTCGATCCGCGCGGTCTGAAGTCTTCGCTGGAAACCAAACAAATCCAGGGCTTGTTCTTCGCCGGCCAGATCAATGGCACCACCGGTTACGAAGAAGCGGCAGCGCAAGGTATGCTGGCGGGCCTCAACGCCGCGCTGCAAACACAGGGCCGTGACTCTTGGACGCCACGCCGCGACGAGGCTTACCTCGGTGTGCTGGTCGACGACCTGATTACTCAGGGCGTGCAAGAGCCGTACCGCATGTTCACCAGCCGTGCAGAATATCGCCTGAGTCTGCGTGAAGACAACGCCGACCTGCGCCTCACCGAAATCGGCCGCCAACTCGGCTGCGTCGGCGACGCGCAATGGGAAATGTTCGAGAAAAAGCGCGAAGCTGTTTCACGTGAAATGGAACGCCTGAAATCTACCTGGGTGAATCCACGCATCCTCGCAGACGCCGAAGCCGAACGCGTCCTGGGCAAAGCCATTGAGCGCGAATACAACCTGGTGGATCTGCTGCGCCGCCCGAACGTGACCTACGACAGCCTGATGACGCTGACCGGTACCGACGGTCAACCGCTCGCCGGCCCCGGCGTCACCGATGACCCGGTGCGCGAACAGATCGAGATCCAGATCAAGTACGCCGGCTACATCGACCGTCAGGCCAAGGAAATCGGTCGCCAGGAACACAATGAAAGTCTGAAGTTGCCGGCCGACCTCGATTACATGGACGTCAAAGCCCTGTCGATCGAAGTGCGCCAGAAGCTCAACAAGCACAAGCCGGAAACCCTCGGTCAGGCTTCGCGGATTTCCGGTGTGACGCCGGCGGCGCTGTCCTTGCTACTGGTCCACCTGAAAAAGGGCGGCCTGAAAAATGCTGCCGCTGATTCTGCCGATGCACCGGACACCGACAACCACAATCAAGCGGCCTGAGTATTTTGAACACGACGACAATTGACCCGAAGCTGGCCGATACCCTGAGCGCCGGCGCCGATGCACTCGGCCTCGCGCTCAGCGCCGCTCAGCAACAGAAACTGCTGGCCTATCTCGCCCTCATGGCGAAGTGGAACCGCACCTACAACCTGACCGCGCTGCGCGATCCGGCGCAGATGATGACGCATCACTTGCTGGATTCGCTGGCCGTGGTCAAGGCTTTCGACGGCGCTACCAATGTGCTGGATGTTGGCGCCGGCGGCGGTTTGCCTGGCATTGTGCTGGCGATCTGGGCGGCCGAGGCACAGCCGGCCATGCGCGTTTCCATGATCGATACGGTGCACAAGAAAACTGCTTTTCTGACGCAAGCCAAGGCGGAGTTGCAATTAAGCAATGTATCCGTCTACACGGCGCGTGTCGAACAGTTGCAGGTTGAGCAACTGTTTGATGTGATTACGTCGCGCGCCTTTGCGGAACTCAATGACTTCGTTAACTGGTCGAATCATCTGTTGCAACCCGGCGGCCATTACATCGCTCTCAAAGGCGTGATGCCGCAGGATGAAATTTCCCGTCTTCCGGATGGATGGAAAGTTGCCCGCGCCGAAGCCTTGCAGGTTCCCGGTCTGGATGCCGAACGTCATCTGATCTTTATCGAAAGGTCCTGAATGTCTACCCAGCTTGCCCGCCGTTTGTTCTCTTCATTAATGCTGGTCTGCGCCGCTACCGCGGCATTGCCGACGCTGGCTCAGGAAGTCGTCACCGTTCCGTCGGTGGATCTCAAACGCTACGTCGGCAAGTGGTATGAAATCGCGCGCTTCCCCAACAGCTTCCAGAAAAAATGCATCGGCAACGTGACTGCGGAATACCGCGCGCGTGCAGACGGCGATATCGACGTCGTCAATCGCTGCAAGGTGGAAAGCGGCGTGCTCGATCAGGCCGACGGCCTGGCGCGTATCACTGAAGGCAGCAACAACACCAAGCTGCAGGTGCGCTTTGCCCCGGCATGGCTGGCATGGTTCCCGCTGGTCTGGGGCGACTACTGGATCATCGATCTGGATCCTGACTATTCCGTCGCTACCGTCGGCACGCCGTCGCGCGACTATCTGTGGATCCTGTCGCGCAAACCGGCGCTATCGACAGCGGAATACGAAGCGGCAGTGAACAACGCCACCAAGCAGGGATTCGATACGTCGAAGCTGGTGAAGACACTGCAGCAATAACAGCGGTAACGATGACGACGGCATACTGTCGCGCACAAAGACCACGCTAAGACAACGAGGAGACATCATGCAGGCACTCTTTCATACCATGGGCATCACCGACGTCTGGCAACTGGTCGCGGCGACCATCGTGTTCCTGATGCTGCCGGGCCCGGGTACGTTCTGCGTCCTGACGTGTTCGGCCAAGCATGGCTTGCGCGGCGGTTTTGCGGCAATCGCCGGGCTGATGCTGGGCGACATTGTGCTGATGTTTCTGGCGGCGATCGGCGTGGCGGCATTGCTGCATGCGAACCCGGTGCTGTTCAAGGGAATGCAATACATCGGCGCGGCGTATCTTGCCTATCTCGGCGCGCGCCTGCTGTTTGCGAAAGAAGAGGGCGGATCTTCGGTAGTACCGTTTTCAAACATGGCGGATTTCCGCCGCGGCTTTTTCGTGACCTTGATGAATCCGAAAGCGATCGTGTTTTACATGGCCTTTTTCCCGCTCTTCATCGACCCGTCAACGCAGCAGGGCGCCGCGACTTTCCTCACCATGGGCGCGGTAATTTGCACTTGCACCCTGATCTATGGCAGTCTGCTGGTCCTGGCGGGAAATGCCGCCGCAAAACGCCTGGCGCGCAATCGCACGATCGCCACTTTGGCGTCGCGAGCGGCCGGTGTTTTCCTGATTGGTTTTGGCATCAAGTTAAGTACACACTGAGCACCAACTGAGCAGAATCTGCACCAGCATTGCATCAACCCTGAGCACCAACGGAACATTCACTAAAAAGAACCTATGGCTAAAATCTTTTGCGTTGCGAATCAAAAAGGCGGCGTCGGTAAAACCACCACAGCAGTCAATCTCGCCGCCGGTCTGGCGCAGCACAATCAGCGCGTGCTGCTTGCCGACCTTGATCCGCAAGGCAATGCGACCATGGGTTCCGGCATCAACAAGGCCGAGCTGCAGGGCTCGATCTATGAAGTGTTGCTCGGCATGGCCGACATCAAGAGCGTGCGAAAGCGTTCCGAAAGCGGCAACTTCGATGTGCTGCCAGCCAATCGCGAACTGGCCGGCGCCGAAGTCGAAATGGTCGAACTCGACAACCGCGAGAAGCGTCTCAAAGATGCTTTTGCTGCCGTTGCCGACGACTACGATTTCATCCTCATCGATTGTCCGCCGGCGCTGTCGCTGCTGACCCTGAACGGTCTGTGCTCGGCGCACGGCGTGGTGATCCCGATGCAGTGCGAATACTATGCGCTGGAAGGTTTGTCCGACCTCGTCAACACCATCAAGAAAGTCCATGCCAAGCTCAATCCCGATCTCAAGATCATCGGTTTGCTGCGCGTGATGTTCGACCCGCGCATGACGCTGTCGCAGCAGGTTTCCGAACAGCTTGAGCAGCACTTCGGCGACAAGGTTTTCAAGACTGTCATCCCGCGCAATGTGCGTCTGGCGGAAGCGCCGTCCTACGGTATGCCGGGTGTGAATTTCGACGCCGCATCGAAAGGCGCGCAGGCTTATATCGCGTTCGGCGCCGAAATGGTCGAACGCATCAAAACGTTGTGATCGTTATAAACGATATAAATAATTTAAGTAATCAGCATTTCAGAAACAGGGTGGTAAAAGATGGCAACCAAAAAATCAAAAGGCCTCGGCCGCGGTCTCGACGCACTGCTCGGCGGATCTTCCGACATGACCGAAGACGAGCCGGTGGTAGCTGGTTCGCCATCGGTGATGCCGGTCACGGATCTGCAAGCCGGCAAGTATCAGCCGCGCAGCCGCATGGATGAAGGCGCGCTCAACGAACTCGCCGCATCGATCAAGGAACAAGGCCTGCTGCAACCTATCCTGATTCGCTCCATCGGCCAGAACAACGGCAAGGACATCTACGAAATCATCGCCGGCGAACGCCGCTTCCGCGCCGCCAAGATTGCCGGCCTGACCGAAGTGCCGGTGCTGGTAAAGAACGTCGACGATCAGACCACCGCCGCGATGGCGCTGATCGAAAACATGCAGCGCGAAGATTTGAATCCGCTGGAAGAAGCGCAGGGTATCCATCGCCTCATCACTGATTTCAACTTCACGCATGAACAAGCTGCCGTGGCCGTCGGCCGTTCGCGCAGCGCGGTGTCGAACCTGCTGCGTTTGCTGAACCTGGCCAAGCCGGTGCAGACCATGCTGATGGCCGGCGACATCGACATGGGTCATGCACGTGCCTTGCTGGCGGTTGACTCCGCCACGCAGATCAATCTGGCGAACCAGATTGTCGCCAAGCGCATGTCGGTGCGTGAAGCCGAAAAGCTCGTCGTGCGTACGACGGCGGAACAAGCGGCATCGAACAAACCACGCGATGGCGGCAAGGAAAAATCGCGCGACATCGCACGCCTGGAAGAAGAACTGTCCGATATCCTCGCCACGCAAGTGTCGATCAAGACCGGCGCCAAAAATAAAGGCCAGCTCATCATCAGCTTCGCCGGCCTCGATGCACTCGACGGCGTGATCGCCCGCCTGCGCGGAGAAGCGGTAGAGCAGTAAAGCAGACCGGCAGAGACGCCGGTCGCAATGGACGACAGAAAAGGAAGCGCCATGCCTTACCTGCAACTCGACGTCAACGGTACTTACCCGGCCGAGCAAAAGAAGCAGCTCGCCACGCGCATGGCAAAGACGTATGCCGAGATGATGAGCGTCGACATCCGCCGCATCAGCATTGTTGTCCGTGAATGCGGCGACGGCAGCGTCTGGCGCACCGTCGACAGCGGCGAGGTGGAGCCGGTCTCGGTGCTGATGTGTGACATCCGTCGCGGCCGCACGCCGGAGTTGCGCATGGAAGTCGCCAAGGCTTTGTGCAAGGATTGCATCGACGTGCTGGGCCTGCGCGAAGATCGTCTCAATGTTGAATTCACGCAGCACACCGGCGACGAAATGTACCACCCGACCCTGGGCGGCTACAGTCCGGAATGGTCCGCAGGCGAAGCCGAGCCGGACTGATCGGACTTGACTTGCAGCGCGGCTCTTTAGTCCGGCGCTGCGGTCATCCCATCTTCAATATTCAATCCACCTGCAGAAAAATTGTCGCGGTATTGCTGCGCGCTGATGCCCAGTCGCCGCTGGAACACCACGCGCATATGGCTTGCATCGCGGAAGCCGCAACGATAAGCCACCGTCTTCAGCGGCGCCGCTGAACTCTCCAGCATCACACGCGCTGCATCCACGCGCGCGCTCTCGATAAACTCCGCCGGCGTCATGCGCGCATCGCGTGCGAACACGCGCGCGAAATTGCGCGGACTGCTGGACACCACTTTCGCGAGCACGTCGACGCTGAGCTTGTCCTGCAAATGCTCGCGTACGTAATGCTGCACCTGACCGACCAGCGACATCTCTTCGGCATACGGCGTGAGATAAGGACTGAACTGCGATTGCCCGCCGTTGCGCTGCATGCAGACGACCAGACGCTTGGCGACATTGAGCGCGACTTCCTGCCCCATGTCTTCCGCCAGCAGCGACAGCGACAGATCGATGCCGGCAGTGACGCCGGCTGACGTCACCAGCTTGCCGTCGCGCAGATAGATGCGATCGGCGTCAACTGCGACATCGGGAAAATCGCGCGCCAGTGCCGCCGCATCGTTCCAATGCGTGGTGACGCGCTTGCCATTCAACAGTCCCGCATGCGCGAGTAAGAACGCACCGTTGCAAATTGAACCGTACCGGCCGGCACGTCCTGCCGCTTGCACCAGCCACTCGCTCAACGCGGCGTCGCGCGCATGTTGCGGCAAGGCCGGGCCGCCTGCCACCAACAGCAGATCGACGGCGTCCTTGGCTTCGCTGTACTGAAGATGCGGCACGATCTGCATGCCGTTGGAGCAGGCGATGACATCGCGCGTACTGCCGATCACCTGCAGGCGGTAATGCTGTTGCGGCAGCAGAAAACGATTGGCCTCTGCGAACACATCCAGCGGGCCGGAAACATCCAGCGCCTGAACTCCGGGAAACACCAGCAGGGCGACAGTGGGCATGGCAGTGAGGAAGAGGGTGAAGGTAGCGCAACGAATCAACTGACGCCATCATAGCGCCGTCTTCGCTTGCGGGCAGGCATTGCCATGTCCATGGCAGAAAAACGCCACAGGATGGCTGTCAACGCTTCCTTGCGGCACTGTCTTTGTTGTGCGCCGCCGCCGATAATTTTCTTCATCGGGAACGCGCATGGTGTGCGTTCTTTTGCACCTTCTTCAGGAGAACACATGAACACTGCTACCACCGCCGTGGCGACCGCGGACGCCGAGCGCGTCGGCCCGGCCTTTTCAGTCGACGGCATGCTTGCCGCCCGCAACAAGACGCGTCAGGCGATTCGCGATATCGCCGCGCAGGTCAAGCCGGGCATGATGGAAGAAGACGCCGTCGCCATGGCCAAGCAAGTCCTGATCGACGCCGGCCTCACGTTGAGCTGGCACCCGACGCGCGTGCGCTTCGGCCGCAATACCATCAAGCCGATGCGGCAGGCGTCCGAGCCGGGCGTGGTGTTGCAGGAGAACGATATTTTCTTCATCGATATCGCACCGCGCCATGACGCATGGGAAGGCGATGGCGGCGCCGCCTTCGTTGTCGGCAATCAGGAGGATTACGCACGCTGTGCGCAAGATGCCGAAGCCGTGTTTCATGCCGCACGACGCGCATGGAGCGAACAGCAATTGAGCGGCGAAGCGTTGTACGCCTTCGCGGAAAACGAAGCACGCCAGCGCGGTTGGGAATTGAATTTCGATTTGCCGGGACACCGCGTGTCGGATTTCCCGCACGCCGTAATCCACACAGGATCATTGGCGGAATTTGAAGGCGTGCCGTCGGCGATGCGCTGGATTCTGGAGATCCATTTGCGCCATCCTGACCACACCTACGGCGCCTTCTTTGAAGACATGCTGCTGGAAGACAGTTACTACGTTCGATGACTGTGTTCGCTACGCATCGGGAAGATAGAAATACCGGTGCGTAGCGAATCACATCATCGCACTATGCTTCTTCGCCCAGGAAGCCGCCGCTCTGATGCGACCACAGGCGCGCATACAAGCCGTTGTGCGCCAGCAGTTCCTGATGGCTGCCTTGCTCGACGATACGGCCCTGATCAAGCACGATCAGCCGGTCCATCGCGGCGATGGTCGACAGGCGGTGGGCGATGGCGACCACGGTCTTGCCTTCCATGAGGCGATACAGGCTTTCCTGAATTGCCGCTTCGACCTCCGAGTCGAGCGCGCTGGTGGCTTCGTCCAGCAGCAGGATAGGCGCATCCTTCAGCATCACGCGGGCGATCGCAATACGCTGGCGCTGTCCGCCGGACAGTTTCACACCACGCTCGCCGACATGCGCGTCATAGCCCTTGCGGCCATGCGCGTCAGCCAGATTGCCGATGAACTCATGCGCCTCGGCGCGGTGTGCGGCGGCGATCATGTCCTCGTCGCCGGCATCAGGGCGGCCATACAGAATATTGTCGCGTACCGAGCGATGCAGCAGCGAGGTATCCTGCGTCACCATGCCGACTTGTGCGCGCAGGCTGTCCTGCGTGACGTGGGCGATATCCTGGCCGTCGATCAGTACTCGGCCTTGTTCGACATCGTAAAAGCGCAGCAGCAAATTGACGATGGTCGACTTGCCCGCGCCGGAACGGCCGACCAGGCCGATCTTTTCGCCCGGCTGGATGTTCAGGTTCAGCTTGTCGATCACCTGACGCGCATCCGGGCCGGTGGCGCCGTAGGCGAAACTCACGTCTTCAAAACGCAATTCGCCGCGCTTCACCTGCAGCGGTTGCGCGTCCGGCAAATCTTTCACCTCATGCGCACGCGATAGCGTGTTGATGCCGTCCTGCACGGTGCCGACGTGTTCGAACAGCGCCGCCATTTCCCACATCACCCAGTGCGCGATACCGTTCAGGCGCAGGGCCATCGCGGTCGCTGCGGCCACCGCGCCGATGCCGATCTGACCCTGCGTCCACAGCCACAGTGCAACGCCGGCGGTCGACAGGATCAGCACCATGTTGAGCGAGTGATTGACGATCTCAAAGCCGCTCACCAGACGCATCTGGCGATTCACCGTGACCAGGAAATCCTGCATCGCGCTGCGTGCATAACCGGCCTCGCGGCCGGCATGCGAAAACAGTTTGACGGTGGCGATGTTGGTGTACGCATCGGTGATGCGGCCGGTCATCAGCGAACGTGCATCGGCCTGATTGCGCGCCACTTTGGACAGGCGCGGCACGAAGTAGCGCAGTGCCGCCATGTACAGCACCAGCCAGCCGAAGAAGGGCAGCAGCATCCACAGATCGAAGCCGCCCACCACGGCGGCCATGGTGACGAAGTAGATCATCACGAACACCAGGATGTCGCCCATGATCATGCACACGTCGCGCACTGCCAACGCGGTCTGCATCACCTTGGCGGCGACGCGGCCGGCGAATTCGTCCTGATAGAAGCTCATGCTTTGGTTGAGCATCAGGCGATGGAATTTCCAGCGCAGCATCATCGGAAAAGCACCTGCCATCGTCTGATGCTTGAAGAAGGTCTGCAGCGCAATCAGCAACGGGCTGCCGATCAGCACCACGGCCAGCCACATCAGGCTGCTGCGTTCCTGCGTCCACAGCTGCGACGGCTCGATGTGGCTGAGCCAGTCGACGATGCGGCCCATCATCGCGAACAGCAGCGCTTCAAACGCACCGATGATCGCGGTCAGCGTCGTCATCGCAACGATGTAGCGGCGCAGACCCTTGGTACAGGCCCAGATGAAAGCAGTAAAGCCGCGTGGCGGCGGCTTGGGAATAGTGTCAGGGTAGGGGTGAACCAGTTTTTCAAACCATGCGAGCATGCAATCTCCAGAGTGTCGCCAAGAGGACCGGTATGCGCACATGACAACTCATGTGGACAGCGTCGGCGCGGCGAAGAACAGAGATTTTAACCCGTTCACCAAAACGGGGCGGGTAGCTTGCTGCGGGCTGACGACCACTGCCTGCTGGCGTCCGGTTGCACTTGGTTGCATTTATTCCAGAGCCGAAATCTTCCGGATTGCTTATCATCGCAGATGATCTTGCACAGAACCCTTCCGGAACTCACATGACAGCCAACAAGAAAAAAGCCTTCGACCGCCGCGCCATCTGGCAGCTCATCAAGCCATACTGGATCTCCGAGGAACGATGGAAAGCCTGGGGCCTGCTCGCCGTCATCATCGCGCTGGTGCTGGTCATGGTCTACATCAACGTGCTCATCACCGACTGGAATCGCACCATGTACGATTCCATGCAAAACAAGGATTACGTCGCCTTCAAGGCACTGCTGTGGCAGTTCAGCTATCTGGCCTTTGCTTATATCGTCGTCGCCACCGCGCGCATCTATCTGACACAGTCGCTGCAGATTCGCTGGCGCAGCTGGATGACCGACAAGTACATGGCGAAATGGCTGGCGCATCATGCCTACTACCGCATGGAGCAGGGCCACATCGCCGATAACCCCGATCAGCGTATTGCCGAAGATCTGCGTTCGCTGACATCGAACACCATCAGTCTGGTACTGGGCTTTATCTCCAGCGCCGTCACGCTGGTATCGTTTGTCGGCATCCTGTGGGCCATCAGCGGCCCGGTATCGTTTGCTCTGATGAATCGTGAATGGGTGATTCCCGGCTACATGGTGTGGTTTGCGATTGCTTATGCCGGCGTCGGTTCGTGGATCATCTGGTGGATCGGCAAGCCGTTGGTGGTACAGAGTTTTAACCAGGAACGCTTCGAGGCGAACTACCGCTTCGGCCTGATCCGCATCCGGGAACATGCTGAGGCGATTGCACTGTATCGCGGCGAGCACCGCGAACGCGATGAACTGAATCTGCGTTTCGAAGATATCCGCCAAAACTGGTGGGCCATCATGCGCACCACCAAGAGCCTGAATATTGCGACCAACTTCTACGGCCAGTTCGCGATCATTTTCCCGCTGCTGGTCGCCGCGCCGCGCTACTTCTCGGGCGCCATATCGCTGGGCGTGCTGATGCAGCTCAGCAGCGCCTTCGGCCAGGTGCAGGATGCCTTGTCATGGTTCATCAATGCCTTCACCACACTGGCTGACTGGAAGGCCAGCATCAACCGTCTGGCCGGTTTCAACCTCGCGGTCGAGCAGGCGCAGAAGCAGCCTGCCAGCATCTCGGTAGAACGCAACAACGTCGGCGCCATTCTGCTTGAAGAGGTTGACCTGGCTTTGCCTGATGGCAGCGCGTTGATCGCCGGCGTCAATGGGACGATTCATCCGGGTGAACGCATCCTCGTCAGCGGTCCGTCGGGTTGCGGCAAGTCGACACTGTTCCGCGCCATCGCCGGCATCTGGCCGTACGGCGGCGGCGGCATCCAGATTCCGCACAAGTCCAAACTGATGTTCGTGCCGCAATCGAGTTACCTGCCGATCGGCACGCTGCGCACGGCGCTGGCGTATCCGGCGGACGATGGTGCCTACACCGATCTGGCCATGCGTCACTATCTCGATCTGTGCCGCCTGACGCACTTGAAAGACCAGCTCGACGTCTACAACAACTGGGGCAACCGCCTGTCGCCCGGCGAGCAGCAGCGTCTGGCGTTTGCACGCGTGTTCCTGACGCGTCCGGACGTGGTTTTCCTCGATGAGGCCAGCAGCGCCATGGATGGTGAAACCGAAGAGGCCTTGTACTCCTTGCTGCAGGAAGAACTCCCGCAGTCGGCCATCGTCAGCATCGCCCATCGCGAAACCGTGGCGCGTTATCACCAGCAGCGCTGGCATTTTTCCAATCGCGACAATGCTCCCGGTGACAGTGTCAGCCGTCTCAGCATCCAGCCGCTGTAGCAACATCCATGACATTGCGCGACGCCGATGCATGGCATCGCGCAATGCTTACTTTGCATAACGGCATGCGCGTGTCTGTGCAAGAATGTCTTTAGTCCCGATACAAGCTCCGATAACTCTCTTAACAAACGCTCCCATGAACGATCCTATCGTGTACCTCAACGGCGACATGACGCCGCTCTCCGAAGCCCGCATCCCTGTGCTCGATCGCGGCTTCATCTTTGGCGACGGCGTCTACGAAGTCATCCCGATGTATGCCCGCAAACCGTTCCGCGGCACGCACCACATTGCGCGCCTGTTCCGCAGCCTCGGTACCATCGGTATTACAAATCCGCATAGCGAAGCCGAATGGCTGGCGCTGATCGATCGCGTGGTGCAGGCCAACGATCTCAGTGACCAGATCGTCTACATCCAGGTCACGCGCGGTGTCGCCAAGCGCGGCCATGCTTTCCCGAAGGACCCGGTCACACCGACCGTGTTCATGATGACCAGCCCGCTGGCTGTGCCGTCGGCTGAAGTGCGCGCCAAGGGCGTGGCATGCGTGACGATGCAAGACAAGCGCTGGTTGAATTGCCAGATCAAGTCGACCTCGCTGCTGGGCAACGTACTGGCCGCGCAATACGCCGCCGAACACGAAGTCGCCGAAGCGATCCAGTTCCGCGACGGTTTCCTCAGCGAAGCGTCGTCGTCCAACGTCTGGATCGTCAAGGACGGCAAGCTGTCGGCGCCGCCGAAAGACAACCTGATCCTGGAAGGCATCCGCTACGGCCTGATCGAAGAATTGTGCAAGTCGCAAGGCATCGTGTTTGAAGCACGCCGCATCACGCAGGAAGAAGTTTTCGCCGCCGATGAAGTGCTGTTGTCCTCGGCCACCAAGGAAGTCTTGCCGGTAGTGACCATCGACGACAAGAGCGTCGGCAACGGCAAGCCGGGCCCGGTGTTCGCCAAACTCTACGCGGCTTACCAGGATGCCAAAGCCGCGCTGTCATAAAGCGCTTTTGATGAGTCACTGACGCATGTCCGGCCTTTTATTGTCGATTGGCAAGACATGCGCAAACCGGCTGGTGCATGGCGTAAAATAGGCGCAGTTCCTCGCAGTCCCTATTGAAAGTCGAAAGCCGTACACCATGCCAGCTCCTACCGAAGAATCCCTGATCGAATATCCGAGCGACTTTCCCATCAAAGTCGTCGGCATCATGCACGATGAGTTCGCCAACACCATCGTTGACATGATCACGGAATACGATCCCACTTTCCACGCCGGCAAGGTCGAGATGCGTCCTTCCTCGCAGGGCAAATACCTGTCGCTGACGGTCACCGTTCGCGCGACCAGCCGCGAGCAGCTCGACAATTTGTATCGTGCCCTGTCGGGTCATGAGATGGTCAAGTTCGTGCTGTAAGCCAAAAGCAACAAGCCGTTCAGCAAGACGTAAAAAAACCGGTTCGCTCCCGCAAGAGTCGAACCGGTTTTTCTTTGTGCGAAGCGCGTTGCTTCAGCGCGCTAGCTTGAAGATGCTGACCACCTGCGCCAGGCGGCCGGCCTGATCCTGCAGCGATTGCGCGGCAGCGGCGGCTTGCTCCACCAGTGCCGCGTTTTGCTGAGTCGCCTCATCCATGAGCGTAATCGCCTGGCCGACTTCGTTGATGCCTGCGCTTTGCTCCTGGCTGGCCGAGCTGATTTCGCTGACGATGTCGGTCACGCGTTTCACGCTGGCGACGACTTCATTCATGGTTTCACCAGCTTGCACGACGAGCTTGCTGCCAACATCGACTTTCGATACGGAGTCGTCGATCAGGGTTTTGATTTCTTTCGCGGCGGCTGAAGAACGTTGCGCCAGACTGCGCACTTCGGACGCCACCACCGCAAAGCCGCGGCCCTGTTCGCCGGCGCGCGCTGCTTCCACTGCAGCGTTCAACGCCAGGATATTGGTCTGGAACGCAATGCCGTCAATCACGCTGATGATGTCGACGATCTTGCGCGAAGAATCGTTGATCGAGCCCATGGTATCAACCACCTGACCGACTACGGTACCACCTTGCACCGCGACTTCCGATGCCGATACAGCGAGTTGATTCGCCTGGCGTGCATTGTCCGCATTCTGCTTCACGGTCGAGGTCAGTTCCTCCATCGCCGACGCGGTTTCTTCCAGCGAGCCGGCTTGTTGTTCGGTGCGCGACGACAGGTCGAGATTGCCGCTGGCGATTTCACTCGATGCGGTGCTGATGGTATCGGTACCCACACGCACTTGGCTGACGATGTTGAGCAGGTTGTCGTTCATGGTCTTCAATGCCGTCAGCAACTGACTGGTTTCGTCCTTGCCTTCGGAGACGATGGTGGAGCTCAGATCGCCGGACGCGACGGTCTCCGCAATGCCGACAGCCTGCGTCAGCGGCCGCGTGATGCTGACCGTCAACAGCCACGCCAGTACGCCGCCGAGCACCAGCTCCACCACGCCGAGGATGATCAGCAGAGTACGGCTGGAGAGGTAATACTCGCTGACCGCATTGGCGGAATTCGTGATCTCCTGGCGCTGCATGTCGCGGAACTTGGCGACGCTGTCGGCATAAGCCTGATACAGCGGCACGAGTTTTTCGGCCGTCATCTTCTTGACGGTGTCCATGTCGCCCGCTTTTTTCAGCTTGAAGACTTCGACGCGGGTAGCGTTATATTCATCGCGGATCTTGTTGATTACGGCTATCTGCGCGACTTCTTGTGGTGCCGTGTTGATCTCTTCGATCTTCTTGCGAATCGGCAACACACGTGCTGATTCGGCAGCGATCTGCGTCTGAAAGTATTGCTGCGCGTCGGGATCTTCCGTTTTGATTACTGCCAGCGTCCTGATGCCGCTTTCACGAATTACGGCCAGCCATTCGTTGGCATTGCGCTCGTTGACGATGGAGTCGGTAGTCATCGACACGACGGCGGTATTGATCTGCTGCAAGCGCCATACGCTGATACCCAGCATGACGACCATCAGCATCAGAATGACGACAAAACCGATCCCGAGGCGTACGCCGATTTTTAGATTTTTCATGTTCGATCTCCTAACGAAACTGGTGAAACTCAATGCAGAAAATTCCCGACATAAGGACGGGTAAGACCGCCATAAGCAAGCGGTGAAATCAGAGACAGCAATGCGGCAGCCGAGGCGAAGCGAAGAACAAAATTTCTTGCGGATAGCAATTGGTGCTGCGCATGCAAAGGGGAGAGGGGTTTATCAGCATCTCATTTGTTGCCTGCCGCACCGGCCGTAATCCGTGCGACGCCTTGGGCAAACAAACGCGGATGCTTGTCGGCAATTATAGTTGCCGCTCTAATATACATACGATAGGGTATTTCGCCGCTTGGCTAGCAGGTGAACAGAGAGGTTTTCCCGCAGCATTTGCTTGTTTGTGCGGGCTTGCGGCAGGGTAAGCAGAAGGAGGGGCGCGGGAGTATCCGGCGCAGAATTCAGCCGGGCCAGCGGCTGTGCGCTTTGAAGAGCGCGATTTCTTCTTCCAGCCAGGTGCGGAAATGCTGCACCTGCGGTTTCACCGCGACATCGGGTACGGTGACGAAATAATAGGCGCGCTCGCTCAGCAGCGCGATGTCGAACAGGCGCACCAGCTCGCCGGCGGCGATTTCCTGTGACGCAATGGCATGGCGCGTCAGCGCGACACCGGCGCCGTCGGCGGCGGCGCGCAATGTCAGTGACGAATCTTCCGTCACCAGTCCACCGGCCGGATCGGGCAGATCCAGCCCGGCCAGTGCAAACCACGGCAACCATGATTCCTGCAGGCCATCCATGCGCAACAGCGCGCAGTCGCGCAACTGCTGCGGTGAAGAGGGCAAGCGGCCCTGGCGATAGTGCGGACTGGCGACCGGGTAATAGAACTCTTCGAGGATTTTTTCCGACTTCAGGCCCGGGTAACTGCCGAGGCCAAAGCGCAGACCGACGTCAATGCCGTCGCGGGTCAGATCGTTGAGGTGGCTGCTGGACTGCAACACCACTTCAATTCCGGGATGGCGGTCGACGAATTTCCACAGTCGCGGCGCCAGCCAGCGCGAGGCGAAGGAGGGTGGCGAAGATACCACCAGACGTTGCTGCCGGTTCTGCTCCTGCAAGGCTTCTGCTGCGGTCGCGATTTCACCGAGTGACTTGCGGATGGCCGCAGCAAAACGCTGGCCGCTGTCGGTAATGGCGATGCGCTTGCCGTTGCGGATGAACAACAGCAATCCCAGTTCTTCTTCCAGCGCGCGGATCTGATGGCTGATCGCACCCGGCGTGACGTGGATTTCTTCCGCCGCCCGCGAAAAACTCTCATGCCGTGCCGCCGCTTCAAAAGCACGCAGGGCAGCGAGGTTGGGGAGCTTGCGGAAATCGACCATGGATGCGCTTCTTTGTGAGAAAAATTAGCAAGAATGGAGAATATATATCGTTTTGGTTTGCCCGTGGCGCTGACTAAAATATCTTCATCGGTCAGGCATTTTATTCGTAAAAGCCCGGCAGAAAGCCACTTTCTGCCGATCAGCTATCCCGCAAACAGTAATCCCAAGAGGCCGCATCATGCAAAATATTTTCACTAGAAGGCAAATCCGGCTGCAAGCCGGCGACGTGACGTCGCTGCAAGTGACGCGTCCGATCTGCCTGCAAGTCGGCAGCGGCCGCGTGTGGATAACCATTGAAGGGGGCCGCACTGATTACTGGCTTTCCGGCGGACAAAGCCTGGATATTCCCGGCCAGGGCCTGGTGGTGATCGAATCGGTCAACACTGCCAGCAAGTTGCATGTCGGCCTGTGCCGCCGTCATTGGGCAGTGGGGCTGAGTAATGCGATACAGCCGCTGGTACGCCTTTTCGGCAGCCGCAATCGTGCCGTTGCAACCGCAGGAAAAATTGCCGAAGCGCCGGGAAGCTGCAGCCAGTAAGGCTTTTAACGAAAACTTGCCGCATGGACAATCCAAACGGCCCGGGCGGCAATGCGGGATTTTCGTTACACTTGCCGTCATGCGAACCGCTCCACAGATTATTCACCGTGGCGTCGAGGCTTACGAAACCAGCTTCAACGCCATGCGCGCCTACACCGACAGCCGCACCGCCGATTCGCCCGACCAGCTCTGGATTGTCGAACACCCGCCGGTGTTCACCCTCGGCCTGGGCGCCGACATGGCCCACGTGCTCAATCCCCACGCCATCCCCGTGATCCAGACCGACCGCGGCGGTGAAGTTACCTACCACGGCCCCGGCCAGGTCGTGATTTACCTGCTCATGGACCTGCGCCGCAATCATCCCGGCGCGCGCCTGTTCGCCCGCGAATTCGTGCAAAAGATCGAGCAGGCGGTGATCGACACGCTGGCGGCGTATAATCTCGCTGGTGAGCGCAAGCAGGGCGCGCCCGGCATCTATGTCAGTTCAGGGCCGTGGCAGGGCGCCAAGATCGCTGCGCTGGGATTGAAAATTCGCAGCAACGGTTGCACCTATCACGGCGTGTCGCTCAATGTAGCGATGGATCTGGCGCCGTTTTCCTGGATCAACCCTTGCGGCTACGAAGGCCTCGCCACTGTCGACATGCAGACGCTGGACGTCGCCGCTTCGCTGAGCGACGTGCAAACGAAGCTCGCCGACAAACTCGTTGAGCATTTTGCTTTTTCGCCATCTGCGTGAGATGGCATCAGATATCACAACTATGACTACCGACATCACAACAGCCGACACCGCGCTGCGCAATCCCACCGACAAGCAAAAGGGCGCCGGCAAAACGGCCTGGATCCCGATCAAGATCATGCCGGCGGAAAAGCTCAAGAAGCCCGACTGGATTCGCGTCAAGGCCGGCTCGCCGACCACCCGCTTCTACGAAATCAAAGACATCCTGCGCGCCAACAACCTGGTGACGGTGTGCGAAGAAGCATCCTGCCCCAACATCGGTGAATGCTTCGGCAAGGGCACGGCGACCTTCATGATCATGGGCGACAAGTGCACCCGCCGCTGCCCGTTCTGCGACGTCGGCCACGGCCGTCCCGATCCGCTTGATCCTAACGAGCCGGAAAACCTGGCCCGCACCATCGCCCAGCTCAAGCTCAGCTACGTTGTCATCACCAGCGTCGACCGCGACGATCTGCGCGACGGCGGCGCCGGCCACTTCGCCGCCTGCATCCAGCGCGTACGTGAGCTGTCGCCAGACACACGTATCGAAATCCTGACCCCGGACTTCCGCGGCCGCATGGATCGCGCGTTGGAAATCCTCAAGATGGCTCCGCCGGACGTCATGAACCACAACCTCGAAACCGCACCGCGCCTCTACAAGGAAGCGCGTCCTGGTTCCGACTACGAATACTCGCTGAACCTGTTGAAGCGCTTCAAGGATCTGCATCCGAACACCCCGACCAAGTCCGGCATCATGGTCGGCCTCGGCGAGACCGACGAAGAAGTCCTGCAAGTCATGCGCGACATGCGCGCCCACAACGTCGACATGCTCACCATCGGCCAATACCTGATGCCAAGCGGCGACCACCTGCCGGTGCGCCGCTACGTGCATCCCGACACCTTCAAGATGTACGAAGAAGAAGCCTACAAGATGGGCTTCGTGCACGCTGCGGTCGGCGCGATGGTGCGTTCGAGCTACCACGCGGATCAACAGGCGCATGG
>Ga0209913_1000951_pt1 | contig 19467 bp, 15 predicted proteins | sample PersoiDNA2013203_FD_185805 | JGI IMG/M metagenome (GOLD analysis project Ga0209913, IMG submission 185805) | Permafrost soil microbial communities from the Arctic, to analyse light accelerated degradation of dissolved organic matter (DOM) -... | ecosystem: Environmental > Terrestrial > Soil >... | reverse complement strand
TGCAGTCTTATTTTCCATGGAATTGCCTGTACCCTAAATCGGTCAATGATAATCAAATTATAATAGTCGGACATTCATTTGTCACCGGTTAGGTTCTGGTCGTGAGACGGCTTCCTGCAAATCACGTTGTGCGCCTGGATTGCCGGGTCAAATCCCAGGCAAAAAAAACCTGCATCTCTGCAGGCTTTTCTCAATGTCTGGCTCACGACTTGGACTCGAATAGAAGAATAAGCAAATGCTTTACAAAGACATTTTACAAAATATATAAAACTATATCCCTAAGGTTATCCTAATTAATCCGAGGTTTTATGGAAACTCCTGGGTCACTATGAACACCACAGTTGCGTCCATCCCGCTTACCGATCATTGCATTAGTTTGACAGTTTTTACAAAGTGACACGCGTCTATGCTGGCTAACAAATGGCACTGACGTTGACCATAGTTTGCTCTAGACTTCGGCGATTCAGTTAGCCATCACACCTTTTCAATTAGCAACAGCTGCTATCGTCGGTCGATCCCAAGATGCTGCAAGGCAAACCCTGGCAATCCATGCGCAAGCTCACACAAGGCATGATGATTGGATGCTAACGAACAATGATCGCTCGGAAAATTGAAAATATCTTGCCGGGCAAAATAAAAGACAGATATGCCAGGCTCTTGATAAACGCCCGCCTATAGCTGACAAGGTTCGCTGAATAGCCACCCCAAAAGAACGATTAGCCGGAGATTCAGCAGCTTTTTCTCGACCTTTTTTGTGAGCTGGCACGATCTGCCCGGTCCGGGAAGTTGGCCGCAACGGATATAAACGACTACGCGCAAACCTTGTGGGCCTGCACGTAGCTTATCGATTGGGGGCACGCAACCATTGTTCACAGACTGCCGTGACACCCCATCCGTCAGATAGCCTCGGGTAAGTTCTGAGCCTTTTCCGGCGGTTTGATTGAGCCGATGTACACCGCGAAGATAGTCAGCAGCGCTCCGGCAATCTGTAGCGAGGAGCTTGCCTTGCCGAGAAAAACGACGTCGATGAAGTAAGTGATCACCGGTTCGAGCAGCAGGATCAGTCCGGCCAGCCCCAGGCTGATGGCGCCGATCGAACGATTGACCAGCAGCCAACCGACGAATTGCACCAGCACCCCGTAAATCACCAGCATCACCAGGGTTTGTCCGTCCACGATGGCCAGGCTTTCCCCGGTCGCCAGCGCGTATACCAGCAATACCAGGGCTGCCCACAGACTCAAGTTGAGCATCTGCGCAATCTTGTCACCGCCACCATCAGGCAGCTGGGTGTTGATCTTCAAGAAGTACACGCAAATGGCATACGCCAGCCCCGACAGCACCCCATACACCACGCCTTTGATCCCGACTCCGCTGGTCATCTCCGGCAGCAGCAACAGGTACAGCCCGACGAAGGCCAGCGAGATGGAAATCAGAAAGTAGATCGAGGGCTTTTCCTTCAACAGGTACAGCCCCAGCAAGGTCATGAAGAACACCTGGCAGTTGGTCAGGATCGAGCCGATGCCCGGGCCAACGATGTAGATGCTCTGATGCCACAGCACCAGGTCGATCGCCAGAAATACCCCGGCCAATGCGGTGTAGAGCTGGGCCTTGGCGCTTTTCAGTCGCACCGGCGTCTTGCGCACCTTGAGGAGCAGGAAGAACAGGATCGAGGCGATCAGCATCCGATAGAATCCGGCACCACCGGCGCCGATATGTGCGAAAGCCACCGCCAGTGCTGACAGGCTGAGCATCAGCCCGCCGATGGTCAGCTCGATGATTGCCCGATTGTTATTAGTCGACATGGGAGACCTCATTGGTAAAGCGCAACGTATCTGTATCAGTGTCCGATTCGCTGGACGAGGGGTGTTCCAGTACCTGCTGCATGGCCTCAAAAATGCTTGCCAGTCCGGTCTGCAGGGTTTCTGCGTCGATGGTCAGGGCCGGCATTAACTTGAGCACCTGATCTTCCGGGCCGCAGCGCTCGATGATCAATCGGCGCGCAAAGCACGCGCGCGTGACCGCGGCGGTCAATGACGCATCGTGGAACTCGATGCCATAAAACAGCCCGCGCCCACGCACCTGCTTGATATGCACCGCGAAGCGCTCGGTGACCTTGGCGAGCCAGGTCTTTAGGAGCGTTTCATTGGCCTGGATGTGCTTGACGAGACGGTCGTCGCTCCAGAATTCCTGCAAGGTATTGGTCGCGGCGACGAAGGCCAGGGTGTTGCCACGGAAGGTGCCGTTGTCTTCGCCGGGCGACCATTGATCCAGCTCTGGACGATGCAGCAGCAGGGCGAACGGTAGTCCGTAACCACTGAGGGATTTCGACAGGCAGACCATGTCCGGGGTGATACCGGACGGCTCGAAACTGAAGAAGGTCCCGGTGCGACCGCAACCGGCCTGGATATCATCGATGATCAGCAGGATGTCGTGCTTGGCCGTCAGTTTGCGCAAGCGCACCAGCCAGTCGGCGGACGCTACGTTGATCCCGCCTTCGCCCTGAATGGTTTCCAGAATCACCGCCGCCGGAAGATCCATGCCGGAGCTGTTGTCGTTCAGCAAACGTTCGAAATACTCGACGGAATCCAGACCTTTCAGATAACCGTCGTAGGGCATGCGGAACACATATGGGTCGACGCCAGGTTGGCGATTATCGCGGTTGCCGGTCAGCCCCAGCGAGGTGTTCGACATCCCGTGAAAGCCATTGGTGAACGCTACGATGTGCTGTCGCCCGGTGACCTTGCGCGCCAGTTTGATGGCCGACTCCACCACACTGGTGCCCGTGGGCGAGGTGAACTGCATTTTGTAAGACAGCGCCCGTGGCTCAAGAATGATCTTGCGGAAGTTGAAGAGAAATTCCTGCTTGGCCCGGCTGTGCATGTCCAGCGCCGCCTGGATCCCGTCACGCTGCAAGTAGTCGATTACCGCTGCCTTGACCGGTTTAGGGTTGTGACCATAGTTGACCGAGCCGGCGCAACTTAGAAAGTCGATGTAGGCCTGACCCTTGAGGTCGTAGAGATAGCTGCCCTGAGCCTGGTCGAAGACCACGGGGAAACTGCGGCAATAACTTCGCGCCTGGGACTCGACCTCGGCAAATATACCCAACTCATCCATTGCTGAAATTTCCATTTACGGCCTACTCATATAAGGGGGCGAGGTGCGTGCGATTAAAGGCGACTCAGGCGATTTTTTCTGCGGCGTCTTCCAGCCCCAGTTGTTCGCTCAACGACGTGAAAATATCCCGGGCCCGCAGCGACAACAGGCTGAAGGAGCCGGCATCGCCGTAGCCGTGGGACGACTCGCACAAGCCATTGAGGTAAAGCGCCGGCAAGTTGCAGCCTGCGCGCGCGGGCAGGCGATAATCGCGCCCGATGCGAATCACGCCCTGGGCATCACAGTCCAGGCTTTCGGCCAGGTCGCGCAGAATGGAGGGGAAACGTTCGTCCTGTGCGCCGGTGCCTAGATTGCGGAATCCGGTAGCCAGCACGACAGCGTCCAACTCAGGTAGTTGTTCGGTGGTCCCGGCCTGGGTGTCGAGTAGCGTCAGTGAGTAGCTGTGCCCGGTGGCTGTGCAAGCCTCGATGTTACTGAAGCTCTTGATGGTGATTCTGTTTTTGCCCTGCAACTTGTCTTCATACATGCCTACATACAACTCCGAGATCACGTCGGCGTCGGCGGCGGAGTAGTTGGTGTAATGCAAGTGGCGGTTGATGTTCTTCTTCGCTTCGGCGGAGCTGTTGTAGTAATGGTCGACAAAGGACGGGAAGTACACGTGCTCGCTGAACTGGCTGGTGTCCTTGAGGCGGAAGCCGTAGCCGCGCTGGATGTTGATGATCTCGAGGTGCGGGTAGCTGTGGCGCAGGTGCAGCATGATCTCGATCGCACTCTGGCTGCCGCCCACTACCGCGACCCGCTTCAACTCGCGCTGTTGCGCCAGTTGCACCAACCGCCCGAGGTACTGGGTCAAATGGAAAACCTGGTCGGCGGCGCAGTCGGTGAATGCCTGCGGGATCACGGGTGTCCGCCCGGGTGCGACGACCAGCGAGCGGGCAAAAAACTTGCTCCCGGTTTGCGTAGTCACGCAATACAGGTTGCTGACAGGGTCTGCCTGAATCGATGTCACGGCCTGGTTGTAAACCACGTCTTTGGCAAAGAAACCCGCGACCCAGCGCACGTACTCGGCGAATTCGCTGCGCAGCGGAAACTCCAAACCAAGATTGAGGTGCTCGAAAAGCCGATCATTTTCGAACAGGAAGTTGGTGAAGGTGTAGCGGCTGCGCGGGTTGCGTGGCGTCACCAGATCGCGGCTCGGATGATTCTGGATATCGCTGCCCGACAGCATCATCTCCGGTTGCCATTTCGTACTGCCCTGGCGCTCCAGGAACAGGCGTGTTCCGGCAAAGCCTAATTCTTCCAGGGCAATGGCCAAGGCGATGTTCGCGGGCCCAAAGCCTATACCGATGACATCGTAGACTTGCCCGTCACGCCCTGAATCACTGGTATTAACTTTATGAACGCTCACAGCCTTATCCCCATTTATTACAAAAGTCAGACTCGGCAAAGCAGAAAAGCCCCTGAGGTCTTTCCTGCATGCGGTCAACAAAAGTTGTTTGTAGTTATCTTTAATCGATATCGGTAGTGCTGTTCTTTAAACTTCTTGTGCGGCCAGCTTCAACCATTGTTGTACCGGTGCATACGCCAGGATGTTGTCGACATATCCCTGCAGTTGTGCCGGTATGGCAATGCCATAACGACGGAAACGAAATACCACCGGAACAAACATGGCATCGACAATGCCGAAGTCGCCGCAGAGGAACTGCTTCGAACCGCTCAGCGCGCGCAGGTTGTTCCAGATATCGAACACGCGCATGACTTCTTCACGCGTCTCGGCGGTCAGCGTTTCAGGGGTATCACCGGTGTTCAGGCCGAACGACATCTGTGTGCGCAGGTGAGTGAAGCCGGAGTGCATCTCCGCCGCTGCGGCGCGGGCGAGTGCTTTGACCTGCGGGTCCTGGGGCCAGAGGTTGGCGCCAGGATAGGCGTCGGCAACGTATTCGCTGATGGCCAGGCTGTCGTTGATCACTATGCCATTGAGTAACAGTGCCGGGACTCGGCCAGAAGGCGAGTGTTCGAGGATTTGCTGGCGGGTGTCGCTCTGTTCCAGTTTCAGCTGAAGGGTTTCAAACGAAACGTCGGCTGTCACAAGAACCAGCCACGCACGAAATGACCATGACGACTTATTAAAATCCCCAACTACCAGTTTTGTAGACATCGCATCCCCTAGCTTGTTTTATGAAATAGGTGCTAAATTTAGCGACCTTTTTTTCATACGTATTGCACAAAACTGGACAATTGATGGACGGGATTCGCAGTGATAAAGCGCCTCAAAAAGATAAGGATTTTGTTCAATTCTGGCGTATACCCGAAGGCGACTGCGAGTTGCTATCTGCGCGTTATAGTACCCAATCTTTCGGCCGACATTCACATGATCGATACGCTATCGGCGTTATAAGTAGCGGTGTTGAAAAGCTATTTTATCGCGGCAGTTACTACATTGGGGTCGCTGGCAGTGTGGTCACCATTACTCCTGGGGAGATCCACGACGGCTTGCCAGGCCACGATGAGGGCTGGATGTATCGAATGCTCTATATCGACCCCGAATGGGTCAATCGGGTGGTGTTTCAAGGGCGCTTTTCAGACGATCATATTCATCTTTTTCAAACAGCTCTTAACCAAGCACCCGACTTCGCCCGGATTTTTTTGCATCAACATCAACTCATTGAAAAATCCCCCTCCAGCCTTGAACGGGAAACTATCCTGCTGGATCTGGTGACACAGCTCTTCGAGCGTAGCGGAGCGCCCATCGAATCAGTCAGCGCGGCTGAGCAGCACGCAGTGCAAAAGATCAAGAGGAAGCTCGAAGACGAGTTCGACAAACATCTGTCGCTGGAAGAACTGGCGCAACTGGTGAACCTTGACCCTCTTTACCTGATCCGGGTGTTCAAAAAAAGCGTTGGCGTCTCCCCCCACAGCTATCAAATCCAGAAAAGAATCGCCCAGGTCCAAAAACTGCTGCGCACCGGGTCCAGTCTCGCAGAAGCGTCATTCACTTGCGGCTTCTTCGATCAAAGCCACATGACCCGGGCCTTCAAAAAAGTAGTCGGCATTACACCGGGCAGTTTCCGCAACAGCAGTGCCTGAGCCTGTAAGTGCCATCCTGGATGTTGATCTTGCCGTAGTGCTCGGCCTCACGTTTAAGCGCGTTAAGTCGGCCAAAATGGCTTCGCGCAGCCGCATGCCGGTGGCGCGCGCCAACAGAGCGATGGCCGCGGCACGAGAATGCTGTTCGCTGAGCGTCTCGACGATGCGCATCACGTGTTCGCGATCCTGGCCTTGTGGGGCTGTCGTGCGGATGCTAGTGCGCTGCATTCCCAGCGCCTTGCTCGGACTCGGCACTTTCACATACTGATCACCTCGAAGCGCGGCCATGGTCAGGTTCGCGCTGGACAATCGGTTTTGCGCGGTCGCGATGCCGATAGCTCCTTGTTCGACTTGCCGCCGCAGATACCCGGCGTAGTCCAGCAAGGTCTGCCGAACAATTTTTCGCGCATCGTTGCACCCTGGCCCATCCTCCGAACGACACCAGCGCACAAACGTCTGCCACCGATCACTGTGCGCTTTGACAGTCCCATAATACCCGCCGCCAAACAGATCTTTTAGCGCTTGCGGCCCTGCATAGCTCAGTTGCCGGCCATAGCCAAAATTGCGTCTATTTCGCCTGCCCACCAGTGCCATGATTGAACTCCTCTCGAAGCCAATACGTTTAAAACCTTCCTCACGTCATCCCGCCACGAATGTTGAGTGTTATCAGGGATCAAGGCCCCTGTGACCTGCGAGGGTTGTCCACTAACGCGGGACTGGCGGCTCTTTACGACCGGGAGCTTGGGCATCTCATGATCTGGCCTCCTGAACACTTCCGAAGAAGTGGGCGGGTGGAGACTGCACTGACTGACGAAACCGGCGCCGCGAGATCCTGAGTCGGGTGAAGGCAGTGAAGAGATGACCGGGGCATGCCTGACTGTCAGTCAGGTGCAGTCCATTCCGTGGGCTGCGGCATCATCATCTGTATCGCTGTTGCTGATGACTTCGGTGTTTGTCACGCCGATTGTCACGAGGGGGAATGCCGCAATGCCTTGTACGAGTTAGGCTGCAGCAGCGGTAGGGGCGCCCGTCTCTTTCCGGGAGAAAGAGACGGGCGCAGGTTGGCGCAGTGAAATGGCCAAGCGGATAGGTTGCTGCAGGGCAGCTGGGTAGGGGATGTATTTGCCGCAATGGCAATGATCTGAAGTAGACATCCATCACTTGGTGAGTGACCGTGCGAGCCGCCGGACGCTAATCGCACTTTGGGAGAACCACCACGATGTGGCGTAGCCTTAAAGGTTTTGGCTACCTGGGTTGCTGTCAGCGACAGCGCTTTGCCCGACCTTTTCTACGCCTGTGGAGAATTAGGGTCAAGGCTCGAATTTTGGGGAGTTCTGCGGCTGTGAATGGAATTATCCACTAATGGAAATCAGTGGTTCTCCACAGGCAATTGCGTGGGCTTTAGATTTTGTAAGTGAGGTCCATCCAAACAGGGCGGCTTTGCAGCCCTGTTTGGATGGACCCGCGTGGACAAACGGATCACTGAGATATGAGGACCGAGCACTTATTCAGTTGCGCCACGTTTTGCTTTTAGGCGAGTGACATTCGCACCCGTCTGATTGGCGAATTCGCGTGGGCTGACATGTTTCTGCTGATTAGCCTCAAGGTAGCGACTCCACCAGTTCATGATCAGCCTGCGTTCCTCGATGAACTCGGCCTTATCGATGTAAGCGGCGCGGACGTTGTTACGTTCTTTGTGGCTCATCTGCCGCTCGATGGCTGTGTCCGTCCACAAACCTGACTCGATCAGTGCGCTGCAGGCCATCGAACGAAACCCGTGCCCGCAAATTTCGGATTTGGTGTCGTACCCCATCTTCCGAAGCGCGCTGTTCACCGTGTTTTCGGACATTGGTTTCCAAGACTTAGTATCGCCTGCGAACACCAAGTCAAATTTGCCTGTGATTACGTGGATCTGCTCGAGCAGGGCGATCGCTTGCGGCGATAAGGGTACAAGATGGATATCGCCTGCCATCTTCGTACCCCTTGTGGAAAAGGGTACGCCTTCCAACGCTGGTCGCGTGTCGGGTATTTCCCAGACGCCACGTTTGAGGTCGAACTCGCTCCAGCGGCGAAACGCAGCTCGCTGGAGCGTACAAACACGTGCAGCGACAGCAAGACCGTCAGCCGGGTAAGTGCGCGGCCTTTATAGGTGTCGATCCGTTCCTGCAATTCAGGCAAACGCGATAAGGATAAGGGCGGGGCGGTGGACGACCCGCGAGGCTTTGATCGAGCCTACGAGGTCGTAAGCAGGGTTTACGGCGATAAGCCGGAGGCGCTTTGCCTCGCGCATGATGCTCTGCAGGTAGTTTTGTACCCTTAAAGCAATGTCTATCGTTCCGCGCTTCTTAATCGCGTCCAGGGGCCGCATAAGGTCGTGGGTATCAAGGTCGACAATGGCGCGTGCGCCGATCAGCGGGAAGAGATGAGTTTTGAGGCGACTCATCACTGTCTTGGAATAGTCCGGTGCCCACTTGGCTGACATTTCCGTGTGCCAGCCGAGGGCAACGCTTTCAAAGGTGCGGCCTTTGATCAGAGCGTCCGCCTTGGCTTGGTTCTTGGCTCCTATAGGGTCAATGCCATCCGCCAGCATTCGCTTGACCTCCAAGCGCTTGCGGCGCGCATCCGCGAGGCCAACGATGGGATAGTTGCCGAATGAGGTAAGTCCTTCCCGGCCATCAGGTTTGACGTATCTGAGACGCCAGCCTTTTCGGCCATTGAGTTGGACTAGAAGGTAAAGGCCGTCGCCGTCGAAAAGCTTGTAGGCGCGGTCTGTGGGCTTGGCCGAACGGCAAGCGGCGTCGGAGAGTGGAGCAGTAGTACGCGACATAAGGGTACTCCCTTTTATCGAACTGACCTTTATCCCAAACTCTACCCTTAAAATGGCTGGTATCCACCGGAATCCGACAGAACGCCAAAACGAAAAAACCCGCCAGAAGGCGGGTTTTCGGGGGTTTCAGAGATTTTGAAAGCTTTCTCTGGAACCTTGTCTGGCTCCACGACCTGGACTCGAACCAGGGACCCAATGATTAACAGTCATTTGCTACCTGTTAGTCACAACGGTGCCACGAAAAACGTGGTGGAGACGTACATCGAATCTATAGCTCAACAAGAATAAAAGCTGCCACGCGTCAAAAATATTCGCGTATCGGTGCGATGTTAAAGCAGCAAAATTTCTTGGTCTGTAGGAAAAGTGGACAGCAACAGCCAGCTACCGCATCTCCTCCAGTGCATACCTCACCTGGTCAACATCCACGTGGACGTATTTCAGAGTCGTACTGATGCTCCGATGCCCCAAGAGGTCCTTGACGATGTGCAAATTGCACTTGGGTTGCCTCATCAAGTCAGTAGCAATCGTGTGCCTGAAACGGTGCGGGCTAACGTGCACCCCAAGCTTGCGACTGAGCGCAGTGTAGAAGCGTGACAGCTGATTCATATCCATCGTTCTGCGCATATGCCGCTGAGAGAACTTGTTCACGTTGAAGAGCTGCTCGGTGGAGCTGATCCCGCGCGTTTTGGCATTGAGAAGTAGAATCCTCAAATGCTTGGCGAGCTTGCTGTGGATCGGGACATGGTGCTCATCAAAGTTTTTTGAGACCTCAGGATGAATACAGATGGTCATGGTTTCCAAGTCCACATCGAGTGGGCGAAGGTTCAAAAGCTCATTCGCCCGAATTCCCGTATAGAAAAACGTCTCGAATACGGTCCTCCAAAACCACGCAGGATGGAACGACGCCATTACCAAGGTTTTCATTTCAGAGCGGGCCATACCCACAAGGATGATTCTCGAGTCTCGAATCAAGCGCTGCTTAACGGTTTTCGGCGGGCGATTAGGACAACGCACACCACACCCTTCGAAAGGGTTCTCGAGAAGCCTGGTTAGATTGTTTTTGATTGCGTAGCCGAAGAGCGCCCTCAGGTGACGAGCGTAGGTGTTCCAGCTCACCTCTTTGAGGTCGGATCCCAGGACCGACCGACGCCAGCTTAAGACTGTTTTCCTATCGATCTCATCAATGAGACAGTCCCCCGCAAACCGAATCAGTGCATTGGTGGCGACACGGTACCCCTGCTCCGTCGTAGCTCGCAGGCGCATCTCAAAGAAATAGATCTCCGGTAATTCTGAGATCACATGCATGGTGCTTCATCCTTGAAAGTAGGTAACCCTTTCAACGCCAAATAGGGGTTGTCATAGGGTTTCTCGGTAAATATCTGAAGCGGATCCTTGAGCAGATAGCCTCTAATGTCTCTGGTCTTACGTGGACCTCTTACCTCACAGGCCCATATGTTCAACCCGCTTGCGCACTTCTCATGAATACTCAGCTTCTCAAAGCACCGCTGCACCCAGCGCCAATCGGTGGTGCCCTGCTCTTTTGCTACCCTTGCCAACTCAGGATGCTCTTGGGCATACCGCTGGAAGATTCCGGGTGTCACCAGAAATGCAGTACCGGCTACGCTGTGCACTTTGGCTTTGGCATCATTGATGATGACTTTATGGGTTAACACACCCTGTCGAAGCCATCTCACAAAGGCTTCTCCCTGCTCTTTTTCACTCAACGCCTCAGACCTCACGGGCAAAATCTCCGGTAAAGATCGAGGTTTGGGATAGGCGTCAAAAGCTTCAGTAGGTACAGCATCCACAGTGGGAAAGTGATACGAAGAAGAACTGTCGTTCCCCTCGGTCATACACGTCTGTTGTCCCTCCCAGAGATCGTCTGGATACTGCGTCGCCTCCATGTATTCCAGCGGTACTAATTTGTAGCTTGTCTTTGTAGGTTTTTCCGTAAGAACGGGCGACGTGTCCACGGGAATAGCAGGCAGTTTCTGTGGGAACGACGCAACCTCAATGTGCGTCTCTTCCCCTGAAGGCTCTAGGACAGGCCCCAATGTGATAAAGCCCGCAAAAGACGGTGGGCGCTCACCTTTCTCCCAGATCAATGCAGGTGCAACCTTGAGAAAGGTGAGCGTCTTTTTCCATTTGCCGCTTTGGACTGTGGCAGTCCATATCGCCTTTCCTTCAGCATTCATTTGAATGATCGCGTTGTCCTGGAGGACGTTGAACAATGTGGAGTTCGATGAGGGAATCGAATCCGCGCCCTGAGATAACAAGTGAGCCCTTAGCTTATCGGCCACTGTTTTGCTCACCAGCCACAACGCATCATCAGTCAGCCACCCATCTGAAGCCCGGGGCTGGTTCAACTTCAGTTGGTCAGTTACGAGGTAGCGCAGCCCCTCAATCAACAGACGTTGCGCAGAGTGCTTCGGTGCCGCCAAGGCACGCGATGGATTGCCACCAAGCTCTTGGGCGACTGACGCCTGGTCAGCCTGGATGACGAGTTCTCCCAGCGTGCCGGCGTGTTCGTATTGGCCCGCGAGGACATAAATGAGCGCGCGCCAAGGCTCTGTATAGGCGCTCAACCAATCCAAAATGGGCTTCGTGAGTATCTGCGTGTAGAGCAGTCCAGCGGCCGCGCCATGGAGCTTGTACTGACGCTCCTTCAGATACTTGAAGCGGTACTCCCGAGAGATAGGGCCGTGCCACGGATACCAGCGGGTTCCGTCAGCAAAATGCACTTCCACATCAACCGCTATCTTGCCGATGTCATGAAGCAATGCGGCGTAGGCCAACGCCGCATTCCAGGTTTCGGCCTGTGCGGCTTGAGTTTCAGGAGTTGCTCCCACAGGCAGCAAATGGGACTGACGGATCTTGAGCGCGAACGCAACGATCTCCAGCCCATGGTCGAGCATTCCGCCAGGATACGCATGGTGGTGGTTTTCTGAGGCGGGCAGTTGCTGGACCAGCTCGGCGTATCGCCTCACAGGCTCCAGATAGAGGTCATCAAACTGGGATCGGGAGAGTGAGGTGCGTTGCCAGATATGCTCAAGCAACTTGCTTCGTCGCGGCGTAGACAAAAGCTCCGATGCTGTCTTAGGAGCAAGGTACTCCTGAGTATTCGCGGCAGGGGTTTGAGATCCAGTTTGAGCGGCCTTTTTCAGCTTCGATTGCCAGAACATTCAGCTATTCACCTGCTTCAGTCGTTGGAGAGCCTTTTTGCTTTTTCAGCTCAATGACAGCCCATTTGCAGGTAGGCCTGTTCCCCTTAGACTCCCTTCCAATAGACCCTTCCGTTTCGCCGTCGCTTTATGGCTTTTTCGGATGATCAAATCGACGGGAAAACTGATCTGCGATGCAGCATGTTTAATGCTTGTTTATTGGCAATAATGACGCGGGGGCAATTTCAATGTCGCCTACAAGATCTATCGTCAAAACTGTGTATTAGCCCTCACTTAACAATGGTAGCGGATCCTATTCACGCTCCAACGGAGCATAATCCTTGCGCAAACAGAATGCTGTCACCATACGTTCGTGCGATGACCAAGTGATGCCTCACCAACTGCGTTGACTCGAAGCCGACACCTCCTGATTTTTTCAAAAATACGCTTTTCACTCTTTTTCCAAGTGACGTCTTTTCGTGAGCATTTACTCTCGTCCATCTGCCCCCAAGACGCCATAACCATTTCTTAGATAACCTGGAGAGGATAGTCTTTAGTGGAGGTACTGCGTCTATATTTATGTCTATGAAAAATAGCCCTCTGTAAATCACCTCTGCCATGTGCTTTTTAAGAGATCTGGAACATGCACGTGACCTAGTAACGACTAAAGAAACGGATTTCAAAGCAGATGAAGCCGCTTATCAACGTGTTTCGTTGTGCATATTTCTTGATCCGCCCCATGGGACTATCTGAACGGACTGCACATAGTGGCCTGTTGACATCCACGAGATAAATCAGGAGTATTGCATTGAACCATTCATAGTTTCTGCCAATAAACCCCTCAAAAAACTCAATCACGGATGATGTATGGCTCACGAAACCGAAATACTTCTCCTCAAAAATTCCAACTCAACTTACTCTGTAGATAGAAATAAAAAATCAGCTTACTGCATTGAGTCTGCAACCTGCCCCGCCCCACCAAGACCACAACTACTCTGTTCACCAGCACACGACCAACCACTGCAAACACTTCAAAGCTGCAACCAATCACAATATAAACATATATATCTATTAAGGCGCGAAAAAAATGCCCCAAAATGAAAACGATTTAAATGCAGGCTACAAACAAGCCAGTAAACAGATCGCACGGAGCAAAGCACTAACACATGCTGTCGAACTATTAACTACGCGTCGAGAGCACTGCGCAATCGTTCCCCGAGACTATATCGACAGAGTGGTTTCAAAAATGTCAGATCCTTCCCAGCATTCCGACTACACTAGTGCGGCAAAAGTTTGTAAGACTGAAGATATAGACTCATGGAAAAATTTCCGAAAATCTGTTGTAGGAGCACGTACACCCAGCGAACTTACGGTCGCCTATCTCTCTGGCCCCGAACCGACAAACGACTTAGAGGTTCTAATTGAACTGGGCGTAAGGCCGGAAAACATATGGGCATTCGAGATCGACAAAGACGTATTCACTTCTGCAGTAGTTGATATAGAACGCACAAAATTCCGTGGCGTTAAACTTATGAACGTGAGCATTGAAGATTACTTTCTATCCACACCAAGGCGTTTCGATATAATTTATTTTGACGCTTGCGGCCCTTTGCCGAGCAAAGTAAGAAAAACGACCCAAGCCATTGTTAACATTTTTAGGCACTCAGCACTTTCTTCGCTAGGCGTGTTAATTACAAACTTCAGCGAACCTGACATCACAAAAAAAGAAGTACTAGACAATTACGGTCATTTAATAGCTGCCTACTTATATCCCAAAGCTTTTCTTGACAGTTTCGACGACCCCGATCAAACCTGGACAGATGGCGCCGGGGCTAATGGTTATGATTTTGGCTTACCACCTGAAGAATATAGGGATGAGTACGAGGAGAACAACGACTTCATTAACATTGTTAAGGCCGATTTCAGTAACTACTACGGAGCGTTCATCACAAGACACATCGCAGATATTGCATCGATAATTTCTCCAACAATTCGCCTGCTCAATGCTTCGCTCCACAAAGAGATCATTACAGATATCAAGGAAGCAGCGGCTCGAGGTCGACGATTTGTGACTAGCCCTATAGAGGAAGATAGCTACCAAGAAAACAACACAAACACCAAAGATATTGCACTAGAATTGAGCACCGAGTTCCAAATTGACGAAAATACATTTGACATGGATGGTGACGCCTTCACCGACCCAAACATGTACTCGTTACTATTTACGCTAGCCGCATGCGACATATCAGGTGTAAACCACCAGGTCAAATCCACAACACCTGAAGTTAAAAAATTCTGCACCAACTGGTTGAACCAGCTTTCTGGAAAGCCTAGCTCAGTTACTGCAGCAGACGCCATTGCTTGCTTTTACACCTTAAGGCACGATAAAGACTTCTGGGCCGCACCACTGGAACGCATTTCAAAATTCAACTATAGAAGAAATATGCGTTTTCTTTGTGATGTGCCCACTGAAGAGATTGCATTTTATCCGGCCTTTGCACAAATTTCCTATCCTTCTCACAGCAATATAAAAGAATCAAAAAGATATAGCTATACAGCAGAGGGGAAACAGACAAAAATGCTACTTGATGTAATGCCGTTCGATGAATGCAGATATATTTACGACTGGCTCTCCACCGCACCTCTGATTGGTGGTGACTGGCAGGATGAATCTCGACAGCTGGTTTTTAGATTTGCACTAGATTGTATTGCCAAAAACATTAGATGGTATCAAGATGACTTCCTGTACGGATGTCACTCCGTAGGTATTGACTATGAATATTTTGACCCGCCGTGCTACAAGCCCCGAGAGGAAATAGTATCAACCACCATGTAAAAACCAATCTCGAGTGAAAGATCAAAACCAAAACACATCAAACTGTTTTTACAGTTTATAGCGCCTCTGTTGCTTTGACAGAAGCAACAGAGGCATTTTTCACCGATCTCAACTAACAAAATTTAACGTTCACTTTTCATAGGCCCCCACCTAATTAGCGGCCTTACTCGAACGACTTCGAGGGGCATTGCGACAAAGCTATTAGTACGTACCTACAAGCCGAGACCAGAATGTTCCTACAAAAACTGTCGCACTTACGACTTGATCAAAGCTTTTAGCGCTTTCATGCTTCCTACCGTTTACCTCTGACGTCGTCAGCATGATACTGAGGGCAGCCTAGATCTAGAAAGCTGCAGTGCGTGCTACACGCGCCGATCACTCGACCGCCATCGCATTCAACATTGCGGTCAGTCGTCAGCGTCATTGACGATCGAATGCCTATCACACCACCCAACGGGGAAATCACTTTCCCTGGGGATGAGTGACTCCTCGTTTTCACTAAGACACGGAGAAACTCATGACCCAATCCTTCACCAACGAAACGAAATACTACGACCTGCACACTCGCGGTATCGGCTACCTGTGTCGCGCGCGAGAGGTCCAAGTGCGCAAGGCAGAACCGTTTATGGCGGTGACCGTTGCTGCGTTCCATGGCGCCGCTGACGACGTTGAATACACCTACATCGACTGTCGAGTGACGGGCGCAGAAGCGGACACGCTGATACGCCACTGCAAGGAAGAGATCAACTCAGGGGATAAGGTCCTGGTGTGCTTCACCATAGGTGATATCTGGATCTCACCTTTCACATACCAGAAGGGCGACAAAAAAGGTCAGCCTGGTGCGAGCCTCAAAGGACGACTGCTCTATCTGTCCATGATCAGAATCAACGGTGAGACCGTGTTCAGGGCTCCGCCCAAGGAAACAACACAGGACACCCAACTAAACGCAGTTATGGAAAACTCAGCGCCCGCCGCAAGCGAGCTCTGACCGACAGCGAAACCCCCAGGCGCCCGTCCGGGCGCCCTCACCCACACTCGAGGGACAACGACTCCCTCGGGGACCGCGTGCCTCCTGCAATCCATAAAGAGGTTTACGCGATGAGTCACACTAACGCCTTAAGCACTGCTGCCCTATCCACAATCACCTGTCGTGAGGACGAAGATCAGTTGATTGAGACCGCCCTCCAGATCCTCGATCGCCGGCTCTTTACCCGAGGGCCAAAGCTTGAGGATCCACACGAGGTGCGCAACTACCTGAAGCTGCAGCTTGCTGGGATGGATCACGAAGTCTTTGCGGTGATCTATCTGGACAGTGTGCATAGGCCCATTAAATTCGAGGTGCTTTTTCACGGAAGTATCAGTAGCGCGGTCATCCATCCCAGGCAGGTTATCAAGCGCGCGTTAGCGCATAACGCCGCGGCAATCATCATCGCCCACAACCATCCCTCAGGATGTCACACACCCAGCCTAGCAGATCGACGACTCACCGCTTGCCTCAAGAAGTCGCTGGAACTCGTAGAGGTCAGGGTGTTGGACCACTTCATCATTGCTGAAGGCACCCCGCTCTCACTGGCGGAGTATGGCTGGCTCTAACATCGACCAAGGCGCCCTCCCCGGGCGCCCGTTTTTCATCATCCAGGCCCAGCACTGCCGACCTCACTCAGGAATTCTCCCTTCATCGACGGGCTCAGCTTTTATGCGGGCTCAACGTTCAGGATCAAGGATGAATGAGCTGGCTCTTTTCTCAGGTGCTGGTGGAGGAATACTCGGTGGCCAACTCATGGGATGGCGCACCGTCTGCGCCGTTGAGTGTGATGCCTACGCCGCACAAGTTCTCGCGCAACGACAAAACGATAGAGCCCTGCCGGCTTTCCCGATTTGGTCTGACGTGTGCAGTTTTGACGGTAAGCCGTGGCGAGGCATTGTTAATGTGGTATCTGGCGGGTTTCCGTGCCAGGACATTTCTATTCAAGGCCGAGGCGCCGGCATCGAGGGGACTCGATCAGGCCTTTGGAAAGAAATGGCAAGAATCGTCGGTGAGATTCGACCCACTTATGTGTGGCTGGAAAACTCCCCAATGCTCGTTACCCGAGGTCTTGCCCTGGTCCTCGGTGACCTTGCCCAAATGGGGTATGACACGCAATGGTGTCGTGTATCAGCGGCTGAATGCGGCGCGCCCCATAAGCGTGACAGGATCTGGTTGTTGGCCTACTCCAACAGCGAGCATGGCCAAGGGATCATCCCCCAAGTCGCTGAAGCGCAGGTGTGGAAGGGACCGTACGAGAGACCGACTGGACCATGCGGTGATGGCGTCAGACGGTGGCCCGTTGAACCCGGAGTGGGTCGAGTGGTTGATGGGTTGGCCCAGCGGGTGGACCGGATTAAAGCCCTTGGAAATGGGCAGGTACCAAGAGTGGTGGCAAGCGCATTCGAAATTTTGAAGAACGAAGCAAACGCCTGAGGATGGCAGACGAGACGCCAAGTCACGCGGCATTGAACCTTGCGGTGGCTACGAGACCTGAACGCTATTTTTGCAGTAGAGGCTGATTCAGTCTTTCGGCAGAAAGCTCTGCATATGCGTTGTCTGCCAGTACGGATCGTCTTCCACATCCACCGTCTCAAACCCGTGCTTTTGCCAGAAGCTAATCGCACCAGGGAGAAAGGGATGGGTATGTAAGTACAGCACGTCAATGCCACCTACGACGGCTAGCCTCCTCAGAGACTCATACAACCTCGCGGCGAGCCCCAAGCCTCGTTGATCTGGGCTCACGAACAAGCGAACCACTTCGACGACCTTGAGGCCCGAGTAGTCGAGTTGAGGAAAGCGATGATCGTAAGGAAGGTAGCCGATAGTTGCGACAATCTCGTTGCCTTTACGAGCGACCAGAAACTGTCCCTTTCCCAGATCTAGATACGCTTCCTTGAACCCCGCAAGATCGGCCGGCAATAACGATTGGTTCAGCGTTGGAAAAATCTGCGCCCTGGCCCCCATGACGAATTCGATCACCTCCCCAATTTCCATGGGCTGAACCGGCTCAATGACGATGTCGATTTGATTTTTTGGCATGGAGTGAGGCTGACTCGTTAGCAATGTGTTGGCACAAAATACACAATTTGGATGAAACTCAATGTACTTGGTACAGATCCGAGACGCTGTAAGAAGCATCTCAAGAAAGAGGCTGATCCTCTCCTCCCTGTAATCCAAAAAAACAAAGGGCCCATCAAGGGCCCTTATGCTTGCAAAGCATTGATCTCACTTCGATAGCCAGGACTCAACCGTGTCTGAGCCGTGCTCGGATTTCCATTCCTTCAGAGTTTTGTGGTTGCCACCTTTGGTCTCCACCACTTCGCCCGTGTGCGGGTTCTTGTACACCTTCAACTGACGCGCTTTACGGGTAGCCGTTACCGGCTTGGCCACCGCTGCACGGCGACTGGCTTGAGGGTCAAGGATATTGATTACGTCTTTCAAGCTAAAACCGTACTCTCCCAACAGAGCACGGAGCTTCTTCTCGAATTCAATTTCCTTTTTCAGACCAGAATCGCTTTTCATGGACTCAAGCTCTGCAAGCTGAGCAGCCAGTTGTTGTTCGAGCTTACGGTATTCCACTAGACGAGACATTGACAACCCCCTTATGAATATAAGTACTTAAAATAATAACTGCATGTTAAGGGAGGATTAACCCTAGCCAAGTAAGTGAGCCTACCTCGTCTAGGTATTTGCAACCTCGCCTGAATTACGACAACCCAAAAAATCGAAGCCCGCCGCCCTAAATTCAACACATTCTGGGCATGAGCATAGCATCAGTTAATCATCTGATCAGAAATAATGCTTTGACGAACCTCCCGCAACCGAAGGTAGTCTTTAAACGAAACACGCGAACTCGATGGTAGATTGACACCATACGCATGCAGAAGTGGCAAAGCCATATTTGGTTCGGGAAGCACTCTAGCCTCCCCTCTATAGCATAGGCTGTATACGTTAAAAGGCCACGATCGAATTAGCCTAAGCTCAGAGGCAGCCGGATAAAACACCTCAACTACGAGAGCTTTCATTTTTCTGTTTGCATTCTTGAACAGCTCAACTCTATTTTTTCCCTCCAATGCCACATAGAGAGGAAGGTCGCCGATCTTACAAACCCTTGGGGAGTTGTGATTGCGCTCAACTTCCAATGTAGCCATGCCATCAGACCAGTCCATAACCTCGACTACAGATAACGATGTAAAGAGAGGATTAGGGGAGTAGTCGTTATAGGTTCCACTGACAATCAGAAATGGATTGAGATATCTAGGCTGACTTTTGTTGTAGTCGAAGCTGGCCACAAAAAAAGGTAGTGTCTGCATAACGCATTTACCTGGATGTATAGCAGACCAAGCTCTGATTGGCGGTTCGTACCCTCTGACCTTTCTTAAGAATCGCTCCCACCAGTTACCAGGTACGTAAC
>Ga0209913_1000949_pt1 | contig 19492 bp, 17 predicted proteins | sample PersoiDNA2013203_FD_185805 | JGI IMG/M metagenome (GOLD analysis project Ga0209913, IMG submission 185805) | Permafrost soil microbial communities from the Arctic, to analyse light accelerated degradation of dissolved organic matter (DOM) -... | ecosystem: Environmental > Terrestrial > Soil >... | reverse complement strand
GATATGAAGATGACGGCCCAAGGTCCGGTGGTCATTGAAGTCAACGACAATCCCAATATTGATCAGGATATCGAAGATGGCGTGCTCGGCGATACCTTGTATCGCGTCGTCCTGAATGATTTTCTGCGCCGCCTCGATATCCGCCATCAACATGCCAGACTGGCGCCGAATTTGTCCGTCGAAAATAATAGACCGATTGTCATTTGACATAATCTCGCGCGCAGACAGCGGTAACAACAAGACATATATATCGCCTCTGCAGCGGAGAAAAAATTCATCACAATAAATTCTTCTTGGTAGGTTCTTTTTCTCCATCGCTCTCGACAAAAATCGATTGTGGCGAGAAACCGACGCAACGTCAGATTGCACAATCGTGCCGGCCACCCCCAGAGTAAAATCATCCACAAGCCAACGGTGCAGTGCTTTCAATCGGACAGATTTGCAAAGCAAGATGACTCAAAGACAAATCGAAAATATTTCCTTGTTTCTTCCAACGATGCCAGCTAGTGGCAGCGAGAGAAAACTGGCGGTTTTCATCATTGTCATTTCTGCAATCTTCTTTTCCATCTGCCTGTTTTTTGCCAAAATTCCATTACTCAAAGTCAGTGCATTCATACCGATCTACGCCTGCGCGCTTTGCACCAATGACGCCATTACTGCGCTGCTTCTGTTCGGGCAATTCATCATTTTGCCTTCCAGAGCCCTCTTGGTTCTCGCCTTGGGTTATACGTTTACTGCATTGATGACGGTGGCGCACGCGCTTTCCTTTCCCGGTTTATTTTCTGCTACCGGACTGTTGGGTGCCGGTAGCCAAACGACCGTATGGCTGTACATGATTTGGCATGGCGGCTTTCCTTTGTTCATCATTGCCTATGCACTGTTGAAAAATCAGGTCTGTGCCAAAGTCAGTTACGGGCTCATCCTGTCATCCTTGGCCGCTATCTTCGCCGTCGTCATCGGCGTGGTTTTTCTGACCACCAGCGCACACGATTTCTTGCCGGTCTTATTGCGCGACGGGCATTACACCCAGCCCATGATGTTCATCACGTCTGGCATCTGGCTCTTGTCCTTTATTGCACTGTTCATCCTTTGGCGTCACCGCTCGCATTCGGTGCTGGATTTATGGCTGCTGGTCGTGACTAGTGCATGGATTTTCGATGTGGCCTTGTCGACCATCTTCAATGCCGCCAGATTCGATCTGGGGTTTTATGCTGGTCGTTTATACGGCTTGATTGCCGCCAGCTTCGTGCTCTGGATGCTGCTGATCGAAAATACCAAGTTATACGCCAAGCTGGTGACCATGCATGAACAGCAACGCCATAAAAACGCGGAGCTGGAAATCTTGAATCGCGATATGGAGTCCTTCGGTTATTCGGTCTCCCATGACTTGCGCAGCCCCTTGCTTGTCATCGAAAAATTCGCGCATATCCTGGAGAAGGAGTACACCTCTCTGTTGGACAAGGAAGGTCAACACTTCGTCTCCGTCATCAGGAACAGCAGCACCAAGATGCGCTCGCTGGTAGAAGATCTACTGGCATTTTCAAAAATGGGGCAACAGGCCTTGCAGATGGAAATAGTCAACTTTGATGCCTTGATTGATGACATTGTGCGAGCGCTGCGCGTGATGAATGCAGAGCGCGATATCCAGTTCGACATTGCCGCGCTGCCACCGGCATTAGCGGAAGAAAAAGTCCTGCGTCAGGTATGGTCAAATCTGATCGAGAACGCCGTCAAATACACGCGCACCAGACCGACCGCCATCATCTCCATCGGCTATCAAGCCAGCAATCCACCGACCTACTTTGTGAAAGACAACGGCGTTGGTTTTGACATGGCGTATGCGCATAAATTGTTTGGTGTCTTCCAGCGGCTGCACAGCAGCAATGAATTCGAGGGCACCGGCGTGGGCCTGGCGATAGTCGAACGCATCGTCAGCAAACATGGCGGCCACATCTGGGCCGAATCCACACCGGATGTCGGTTCGACGTTTTACTTTACGCTTGCGCCTGACACACATGCGGCAATTGCACCGCCGAATTATTCGACAAAATAAATTACCGCACCGGCCCTCCTGCGCACAATCAAATACAAAAGCCGCTTGCGAGCGCAGGTGATCTTTGGCATGATAGGCAGATGCACACCTCCGTATCAACCGTTATGAACAGCATGAGCGCTACCGCATTCGCGGCCGGCATGCCTATGTTCGACGGTATGTCTGGCGGTCATATGTGCATGTCCACATCGATTACCATCACCCCAGCAGCCACTGCTGCTACCACCGCTACCACCACCATTATTCGAATTATTCAGGGTCGTTAAGCTACGGCAATTGCCGGTGCCTGGCGGCCCCAAAGCCGATCATTTGGCGTTGCCGTGCATGTCGCATTCCTGCATTGCTTGCTCATCTCGACGCTGTCGATCAATCACATTTTTTACATTTTCATCAAACCAATATCGTTCATTACGATGATCGTGATGCGAACCTGTGTGCTTTTTATCTACGCAGGAGCAGCTCATCAAACGAATGATCGCCGGTAAAACAAGAAATCAATTCCATCATGAAATCCATCAAAGTCGGTTTATTAGGCATCGGTACCGTCGGCTCAGGAACCTATGCAGTTCTCAAGCGCAATCAAGACCTCATCTCCGGCAGGGCCGGCCGGCGTATCGATATCGTGATGGTAGCCGCACGCAATGTAGCGCGTGCCCGAACCATCATCAATGATAGCGCCATCGAAGTGGTGGCCGACGCCATGGCGGTAGTCAATCATCCTGACATCGATGTCGTCGTTGAAGTCATCGGCGGCTGTACTCTGGCCAGGGAGTTGGTATTACAGGCCATCGCCAAGGGTAAACATGTGGTCACGGCCAATAAAGCGCTGCTGGCCATGCATGGCGCCGAGATCTTCGCCGCCGCAGAAAAACAAGGCGTTATGGTCGCGTTTGAAGGTGCCGTTGCCGTCAGCATCCCGATCATCAAGGCACTACGCGAAGGTTTGGCGGGTAATCGCATCGAATGGATTGCAGGCATCATCAATGGCACCACCAATTTCATTCTTTCCGAAATGCGCGACCGCGGATGCAGTTTCGACGACGCCCTGCATGAAGCGCAACGGCTAGGCTATGCCGAAGCCGATCCCAGCTTCGACATCGAAGGCATTGATGCTGCCCATAAACTGGCGATCATGGCTGCCATTGCCTTCGGCTGCCATATTCAATTCGATAAAATTCACGTCGAAGGGATCCGTCAGCTGCAAGGTGTCGATATCGCCTACGCCGAAAGCATGGGTTACCGCATCAAGTTGCTGGGCATCGCCAAACGGACTAGCGCTGGTATCGAAGCCCATGTGCACCCGACACTGATACCTGCCAAGCGTCTGCTGGCCAATGTCGATGGTTCGATGAACGGCATCATGGTCAAGAGCGATGCCGCCGGCGTAACGATGTACTATGGCGCGGGTGCTGGTTCGGAACAAACCGCCTCAGCCGTCATTGCGGATCTGGTCGACATTGCCCGCGTGGCATCCGCCGATCCGACGCATCGGGTGCCTTACCTGGGATTTCGGAGCAACGCCATCAGTGCCACGGCGCTGCTGCCGATCACCGACATTTCAGCCAGTTACTACCTACGCCTACGCGTAGCCGATCAGCTTGGCGTGCTGGCCGACGTAACCGCCATCCTTGCGGAATTAGGTATTTCAATCGAAGCCATGATGCAGAAAGAGCCGGCCGCTGACGAACAACAGACCGACATCATCATCGTGACGCATCACACGAAAGAACAACATATCCAGACTGCCGTTGCAGCCATAGAAGGCTTGCCTACCGTTACCGGTAAGTTGGTCATGTTACGCATGGAAAATCTATTGGACTGAAGCGACGCGCTGCGGCGATGATTGCCGATACGAAGATGTCCTTGGATGCTGATCCAGCATCCTGTGCGGAAATACGACATGTCCGCACAGGATCAATGTAGATGGATTACAGGCACATTAGAACTCATTTCATAAATAGACGCGAGATGCCTATTTATGAAATGAGTTCTAGTTACCCATACCGTTGGCCAGCACGCCAAGCTGAGCAATGCTTTGCCGTATGGACGGCGTCAACGCTGCACCTATGCTCAGGCGAATGGCGTTTGGGAATCGATTGTCAGCCGAAAAAATTGCCCCAGGCGCGATGCTGATACCGTGATTAAAGGCCAAGGTGCTCAACTGCACGGCATCGCAACGCTTAGGCAACTCAATCCAGAAAACGTACCCGCCTTGCGGTTCTGTCACTTTGGTGCCGGCCGGGAAATAGTCCAGCACGCATTTCCTGATCAAGGGTGCTTGTGCCTGGAACAAGGCGCGCAGAGCCGCAAGATGACGCGGATAACCGCGACCGCAGAGGTATTGCGCCAACACCAGTTGTGGCAGCGTGCTCACGCCATTTCCGCGAACCAGCTTTTGCGCCAGGAAGCGCTCACGCCATACACCGGGAATCATCCAGCCAACGCGCCAACTGGGCGAGAGGGTTTTGGAAAACGAGGAACAGAAAACGACGCGCCCCTCTCGGTCAAGGCTATGCAGAGTGGGGGGTACGCCAGGTCCAAAAAAAAGATCGCCGTAAATGTCGTCTTCGATGATAGTCAGATCGTACCGGTGTGCCAATTCCAGCAAGCCGCGCTTGGCATCCCGCGACATCGTAAAACCAAACGGATTCTGGCAGGTAGGACTGACGATAACTGCTCTGATCGCTTGCTGCCCGAGCGCCTGCTCCAACGCGGCAAGATCCATTCCATGCGTTGCATCGGTGGCAATCTCGATAACCTTCAAACCCAGGTTCTCCAGTACTTGCAGATTGCCGAAATAGCTTGGGCTTTCCACCGCCACCACACCGTTTTGCGCCACCAGTTGCAAGATCATCTCCATTGACAGAGCATCGCCGGCAGTAATCACAATCTCGTCCGGCATAACCGGAACGCCGCCAGCGTCGCGTGCCGCCATCAAGCGGGCGATATGGCGTCGCAAATTTTCTTCACCCAAAGCAGACTGGCCGGAACGCACAGTTCGATCCGGTTGCCGCCGCGCCACTATTGCCATGGCCTGATTCAACTCAGCCACTGGCAGCAACGCTCGGTCAATGGTGGTCGAACCCATCGCCATGATGGTCGTATCATCCACCGACGACAGCAAACGCAGCACCATCTGATTGACGCTAACCGGTATCGGCTTTTCGGCGGAAGCCGTACGCCAGGAATCTGCGATCATTTCCGTATAAGCGACGAACCAGCCTGAACGAGGCATCGAGCGAATCATGCCGTCTGCTTCCAGTAACAGCAACGCACTTACCACCGTCGACATGCTGGCATCGGATTGCCGCATCAATGCTCGCACTGAAGGCAAACGGTCACCGGTTTGCCAATGCCCGGCCTTGATCTGCCCAGCCAAGGCATCGGCAATACGGCGGTAGCGAAAATCGGCAACGTGGGATTTTTTGAGCATTAGGGTCAATCTGTATCGCAAAAAAATAGAATATCTGTCTACTTATCACATAAATAGATACAGATATTCTATGGCAATAGACAACCCACCAAGGAAAGCAGATATGCCATTCATTCGCACAGCGGTAAAAAAGGGAACCACGCTGGAACAGAAACAGCAGATCGTCCAGGGTATTCATCAAGCATTGGTAGACAGCATCGGCATGCCGCAAGACGAGCTGTTCAACATGATGTCCGAATACGACGAGGAAAGTTTCTTCTATGACCGCCGCTTCAACGGCATTGCCCGCTCGGACAAACTGGTCGTCATTGAAATCACCATGCGCCGTGGCCGCAGCGATCTCATGAAGAAGAATTTATATGCCAGCATCGCCGCCAATCTGGGGATAAGCGCGGATATCGCACCGGGCGACGTCTTCATCTTCACCCATGAAAATGACTATTCCGATTGGTCGGTCGGGGACGGAAAATTTGCAATGGCGATCGTCCAGCAACGCGGTGACGCGGCCCTGACGAGCGGTGGTAGTAACAGCTTGATCGGCAAAACAGCTATCTAAATCGGGAGTGCTTTCGAACTCATAATCAGGCGTAGTCTCCAACCGGCCAACAATCCAAATATCGTCAACACGAAGTAAGGGCAAAGTTCCTACGGATAGCCTCAAACCTATTTTAGGTCGTAGGTTACATCCATCTCTCGCGAACTCTCTAGGAATACCCCGCGCAACCACTCTATTCCTGGATCATTGGTCCGATACCGATGCCACTGCATCATCTGATGCATCTCCTCCAACGCCAGTGGACTTTTCCGCAGCACCACTGGCAACTGTGGTGCCATCATGCCCGCCAGTCGGCTGTGTACGGTAGCGATACGATCGGTGCCCTGCACCAGCGCCAGCGCAGAAGTGAAGTTAAAGCTGGTCACTTCCACCCGCCGCGTAAAGCCCAGTCGCTTGGCCATCCAAGCTTCCACCGACGAGGCGTTGGCTCCGGGCGGGACCATCACGACATGTCCGGCCGCCATATAACGCTCGAGTGTTAATTCTCCATGCGCCAGCGCACTGTCGCGCCAGACCGCGCAGACGTGCTGTTCGCGGAAGAGCTCTTCGCAGGGATGGTCGGGCGTGCAGAATTCCTGTGGCAACACAAGCAGATCGACTTCGGCTCGGTCCAATGAGCGAGTTGGATCCTGCACCTGCGGTATCAGTGCAAAACGGATTTGCGGCCCTTCGGCGTGCGCACGGGCCAGAACTTGGGGAATGAGAACGCTCAAGGTGAAATCTGAGACTGAGATGCGAAACTCGCGGTTTGATTCGGACGGCACAAAGGCCGGCTTGGCCGCGATTGACCCCTCAATGCGTCGCAGCACATCGTTGACCGCATCCTTGAGTACTTCGGCGCGCGGAGTCGGCTCCATACGCCGACCAATCTGTACCAGCAATTCATCATCGAAATATTCACGCAGTCGCGCTAGTGCATTGCTCATGGCGGACTGGCTGAGGTGGGTCTTCTCCGCGGCACGGCTGATGTTCATTTCGGTCAGCAGAGCATCGAGGGCGACCAGAAGGTTCAGATCGAGCTTGTTGAAACGCATTTGATGTTGTCTCCAGAATCGGATTGATCGGCCGCGCATATCGCGAAGACCTGCTGTCCCTGTCCCGGGCTCGGTTTATGTATTGATGCGGTCCATATCATGAATCAAAACAATCCATTTGATCAATAACTGAATCGCTCTTAATCTTCATTCATCCGATGCATAGACACCAACAAGAAAGTGCTGCACGGAAAGCCAGTGGCGCATGCCATGCGCCACTATTTGGCCTGGCAGCGCCGACGAGGCGACGAAAAGAATCCAGGCAGGGTAGGAGACAAGGAGACAGCAGTGAAGAGAGAATTTGTGCCGGCCCTACGGCTGGCTGGTTGTGCGGTGCTGGCCGCGACGGGCATGCAGGCGGCGTATGCATTCGAAGGCGGGATCGCGCCTTTTCCTGTGGGCTCGACCGGTGAATACATCGCGGCGCTGCCCCCCATTCCGGGCCTGTTTGCCGTGGAGCAGTTCAACTACAGTTCATCCGACGGCCTGTACGACAACAACGGCAACAAGAAGGCGATTCCGTTCAAGTCTTCCGTCTACTCGGCCACCACGCGCCTGCTGGCAGCTTATCCAATCGAATGGCTGGGCGCCAAGGTCTACTCGCAGTTGGTGTTGCCGGTGGTGTCCTTGCACACCAATGTATTCAACCAGGGTGAAACGCACGGCGGCTTGTCCAACGTCACGGTGACACCAGTCATGCTGCGCTGGGATGTGGCGGCGCATACCAACGTGACGGCCGGGCTCGATATCGCGCTGCAGACCGGCTCCTACAATTCAGCCCGTACCAGCGTGGCGGTCGGCTATACCTCCTGGCAGCCGGTCCTGGCAGTACGTCACAACGATCCGGATGGCCTGGACCTGGGTATTTCGAACCGTTTTCTGTTCAATGACAAGAACAGCGACACAGGCTACAGCTCCGGCAGCGCCTATGCCGCCGACTTCATCGGGGGCTGGAACTTCGGCAAATGGAAAATCGGTGCCACGGGATCCTACATGAACCAGTTCACCGATGACCGTCAGGGTGGCGCCGCGATTACTGGCAACCGTGCACGCAGCTTCGCCATCGGCCCGACTATCGCTTATAACGCCGGCTCCTTCAGTGTCAACATGAATTATCAGCGAGGCCTGTATGCCGCTAACACCAGTAAGAGCAACGCCATTTGGATCAACTTCGCCATGCCGCTGTGGATGAACCCAAGCCATTGAGCACAACACCATCATCATAGGAGTCAAACCATGTTCCGTTATTTCCCGACGAATTATGTCTGGAATCTTTCCGTCGACCTCGCCATCGAAATGGGGGCGCGCATCGGTGAAATCGAAGCCATGTGCGCGCCATTGCAGGAGGCGGCAAAAAAGCCTGATGCCGAAGGCACCCATGCCTTCCGCGCCACCTGGTCAGACATGGCCGAGAAGCTGTGCAGCCTTGCGGCCGAGGATGAAGTGCGCGGCCGCTTGCTGTCGGCCGGTGCAAAGTACAAACGCGCCGCCAGCTACCTGCTGACCTGCGAGCGCCTGCAAGCGCATGGCGCGCCGGGACGGCTGGAGCTGTACCGGCGCTTCCTGGAAGTGTTCCAGCGCGGTATTGCGCTGGCCCGCGACAACTGTGAGCGCGTGGAAATTCCGTATGAAGGCAAGGTGATTTCGGCCCTGTATACGCGCGCAAAGAACGTACAAGGACCTGCGCCGGTTTTGGTCCAGCTCAATGGACTGGACTCAACCAAGGAAATGAAGTACCTGGTCGGCCTGCCCGGCTGGCTAGCCGAGCGCGGGGTATCCTCGCTGGTGATCGACCAGCCCGGCACTGGCGAAGCGCTACGCCTGCATGGTCTTACAGCACGCTACGACGCCGAGCACTGGGGCAGCCGCGTAGTAGATTGGTTGGAAACACGCGATGACGTGGACCCTTCGCGTATCGGTTGCGAAGGCGTCTCGCTGGGCGGCTACTACTGCCCGCGCGTGGTGGCCATGGAGCCACGCTTCGCCTGCGGTGTGACCTGGGGCGCTAACCATGACTGGCGCGATGTACAAAAACGCCGCCTGGAAAAAGAGGGCGATTTTCCGGTACCGCATTACTGGCAGCACGTGTGCTGGGTCTGGGGCGCAAAGGATATCGACGACTTCATGCGTGTCGCCGAAGACGTCCATCTGGATGGCGTGGTCGAGAAGATCCGCGTGCCCTTCCTGGTCACGCATGGAGAGAAGGATAGCCAGATCCCGCTGAAGTGGGCACATCGCACCTACGAGCAGCTTGTCAACAGCCCCAAGCGCGAGCTGAAAATCTTCACCGAGCGCGAAGGCGGCGTGCAACACGCCAGCTTCGACAATTCCATCAACGCCGGCCATTACATCGCCGACTGGGTGGCCGAGACCCTGGGAGGCCTGACCAAGGGCGGATCCAGCACCACACACTTATCGACTGACAAGGAAACTGCATGAACATCATTGGACCCGACGCACTAGTCTTCGGCGTGGACGACTTGCCGGCCTGCCGCCAATACCTGGTCGATTATGGCTTGAAGGACGTCGGCCATGACCGTTTCGAGGCGCTGGACGGTACCGCCATTGTGCTGCGCACCAAGGACGATCCGACCTTGCCGCCAGTCATGGGCACCGCCAGCATGCTGCGAGAAACGGTCTACGGTGTGGCCGATGTGGGGACGCTGGAAGCGATCGAAGCCGAACTGCGCCGTGACCGCGAAGTCACCCGCCGTGATGGCGTAGTGCGCAGCGTCGACGATATGGGCTTCGCGCTGGCCTTTCAGGTCACGGTGCGCCGGCCGATCTCGCTGGCGGCCGAGCGTGTGAATGCGCCGGGCGATGCCGCACAGCGCGGCCCCAACCAGCTGGGCCTGCCGCAGGACCTGCCTGCTTTGCCGCGCTCGCTGTCGCACGTGGTGTACTTCGTGCCCGATATCGCCAGGGCGGAGGCCTTTTATCAGCGGCTAGGCTTTGTCTGCACCGACCGCTTCACCAGCGTGGGCCCTTTCCTGCGTCCGGCCGGCACGCAGGATCACCACACCCTCTTCATGATCCAGACGCCGCCGTTCATGAAGGGCTGCGAGCACTTCACCTTCCATATGGGCGGTCCGACGGAGGTCTTGCTGGCTGGCACGCGTTTCGTGGAGAAGGGCTACCAGAGCTTCTGGGGACCGGGCCGTCATCGCTTCGGCAGCAACTGGTTCTGGTACTTCAATTCGCCGCTGGGTTGCCACGTGGAGTACGACGCCGACATGGACTTGCATGACGACAGCTGGGCCGCGCGCGAAGTGCCGATGGGCGCCGATGCCTCGCAGCTATTCCTGTTCCAGCACCGCGAAAAGTGGGCGCCTAGCGGCCCGCCGCCGCCCGGTGCCCCGCATTGAGATAGGCGTACTGCCATGTACCTGTGCCATCTGGAACAATTGCCTGAAGGCGGCGCACGCGGCTTCGATGCCGAGAGTTCCGGGCAGGCCACCATTTTCGTATTGCGGCGCGGGCAGCAAGCCTGGGCCTGGCGCGATGCCTGTCCGCACCATGGCACACCGCTGCCCTGGCGCAAGGACGCCTATCTCGACGCAAGCGGAGAACACGTGGTCTGTGCCGCCCATGGCGCCCTTTTCGACCCGATCACAGGCATCTGCACGTTGGGCCCTTGCTTGGGCGACGCCCTAACAGCCGTGTCGCTACGCATTGATCCCGACGGCAGCCTGCATCTGGCCACCGATAACAACACATAACATCACAAAGAAAATTTTGGAGACTCATTCATGACACTCGCAGCCCAACGCATCCTCATCATCGGCGGCGGTTTTTCCGGCATGGCCGCAGCCATCGATCTGCGCCGCCACGGCGCGCAGGTCGACCTGGTGGAAATCGACCAAGAATGGCGCAACTACGGCGCCGGTATCAGCCTGGGCGGTGCGACCTTGCGCGCGCTGCGCCAGCTGGGAGTCCTGGACGCCTTCCTGCGCGAAGGTTCCGCCGCCGACGGCGTGCGCCTGTGCCTGCCGCATGGGCCCCAGGTGGCCGAATTGCCTACGCCGCGCCTGGCCGGTCCGGATGTGCCGGGCGGCGGCGCAATCCTGCGTCCGGTGCTGGCGCGCATCCTGGCCGAGGCTACGCGCGCGTCCGGTGCCGATGTGCGGCTGGGTTGCACCTTCACCGCCTTGCGCGAAGATGAGGAGGGCGTGGAGGTGGACTTCAGCGATGGGCAGCGCCGTCGCTATGACCTGGTGGTGGGTGCCGACGGCCTGTATTCCAAGGTTCGTGCGATGCTCTTTCCCGATGCGCCCAAGCCGCGCTACAGCGGTCAGGCGGTCTGGCGCGCCGTGCTGCCGCGTCCACCTGAGGTAGAGACGGCAACCATGTGGTTGGGGCCCCGCATCAAGCCGGGTATCAATCCGGTCTCGAAGGACGAAATGTACCTGTTCGTCACTGAACCACGCCCGGTCAACTCTCATGTCGAACCGGCCACTTTCGTGACGCACCTGCGCGGCCTGCTGGCCGACTTCGGGGCACCGATGCTGCAAGCCATACGCGAACAGATCGACGAGGACTCGCACATTATCTTCCGTCCGCTGGAAGGACTGCTGCTGCCGCGCCCCTGGTCACAGGGCCGCATCGTGCTCATCGGCGATGCGGTGCACGCCACCACGCCGCACCTGGCCTCGGGTGCCTGTATCGGCATTGAGGATGCGCTGGTGCTGGCCGATGAACTCGCGCGCGGCGACAGGGGAGTTCCCGCCGCGTTGGCCGCATTCGAGGAGCGCCGCTGGGAACGTTGCCGCATGGTCGTGGAGAATTCCGCTCGCCTCGGGGAAATTGAGGTCGAGGGCGGCGACAAGGACGAGCACGCCCGCATCATGCGCGAATCCCACGTAGCGTTGGCGCAACCGATCTGAACCTGCGGAGACAATATGATTACCAATTATTCCCGGCGCGCATTGCTCGCGCTGATGATGGCGCACTGCGCCGGCATGATTGACCTGGTGGCCTTACCCGTCTGGGTGGGCACGCTGGTGGCGCACTACCATTTCAATGCGCAGCAGGCCGGTATGCTGGCTTCGCTGTTCCTGGGCGGAGCGGTATTGGCTAGCGCCATCCTGGCACCTCGCTTTGATCCGGCGACGGCCCGCCTTAAGGCAGCAGTGGGTTTCGGCCTGGCTGCTTTGCTGTTCGTACTAGCCTCGCTGACGACCAGTCTCGTGCTGCTGGCGGTGCTGCATGCCGCATGCGGCATGGCCACCGGCATATCCCTGAGCGTGACACATGGCACCATTGCCCGTGGAGCCAATCCACATCGCGGCTTTGCACTAGTCGGCATCGCCCTGGGTGTATTCGCCATTTTGTTTCTGGGCGGCGCACCACGCATCGTCGCCAATCTGGGCGGGGCGGCGCTGTTCCAACTCTTTGCTGGCGTGATGGCGTTGGGCGCCCTGGCATGTGCGCTGGCCTTTCCCAGGCCCGAGACCATCGATGCTCGGTACCCATCGGGTGCCCGGCATCCGGCTAGGCGTCAGATTTGGTACGGCATCGTCGGCATTGCCTGCATGGGCCTGGTGCAATCGATGACCTTTAGTTTTCTGGAGCGCGTGGGCAGTGATCGCGGCTTCGGGCTGGAAGCGGTCACCGGTGTATTGATCGCGCTGGGCTTCGTCAACCTGCTGCCAGCACCGCTTGCGGCCTTGCTCGAAAAGCGCCTGCCTGCCCGCAGCGTGATGGTGGCTGGTCCACTGCTGCAGGCGCTGCTGGTGGTGGTCATCATGTCGTCCACCCAGTTTGAGCCTTATGCGGCCGCCGCTTCAATATTCGCCGCCGTGATGATTTTCACCCACACCTTCGCCTTCGGCCTGATGGCCAGGCTCGATCGCAGCGGCCGTGCTATGGCCGCCACACCGGCGATGCTGATGACGGGTGCAGCCATCGGCCCGATCTTGGGCGGCACGCTGGTCAAGGGCTGGGGCTATGCCAGCCTGGGACCGGTGGCAGTAGGTGTCGCCGTCATCGCTGCGCTGTGCTTCGCGAAACTTCCCCGTACTACCGCCAGTCAACCACAGGAGGCCTTGGCATGACCAAATCCAAACACCGGCTCATCGACCTGTCGATCTACCTGGAAAATGACGTGCTCTCCGATCCGCCGCCACTGGCACCCAAGATCACCTACCAGAAGCACGCCGACACCTTGCCCGAATTCATGGCCATGCTGCCCGGCACCCAGCCTGAGGATTACCCCGATGGCGAAGCCGCTGCGGCTGAATGGGTCACCTTGACCACGCATAACGGCACCCATCTGGATGCGCCATGGCACTTCCATTCCACGCAGGACGCCAAGAACGGCGGCGCGCGTCCCTCTATGACCATCGACGAAGTGCCGCTGGAGTGGTGTTTCCAGTCCGGCGTGAAGCTGGATTTCCGGCACTTCCCCGACGGCTACGTTGCCACGGCGGCCGATGTCGAAGCCGAGCTCAAACGCATCGGCCATGTGCTGGAGCCGCTCGATATCGTGATCGTCAACACCCGCGCCGGTTCGCGCTATGGCCATCGGGACTATCTCGGTGCCGGCTGCGGCATGGGATATGAAGCCACCATGTACCTGCTGGAGCGGGGCGTACGCCTGACCGGCACTGACGCTTGGAGCTGGGATGCGCCGTTTTCCTACACCGCCCAGCGCGTGGCCGAGAGCGGCAACAAGGCCCTGATCTGGGAAGGCCACAAGGCTGGCCGTGATATCGGCTACTGCCACCTGGAGAAGCTACATAACCTAGAAGCCTTACCCGCACACGGCTTCACTATCAGCTGCTTCCCACACAAGATCCGTGGCGCCAGTGCGGGCTGGACGCGAGCGGTAGCGATCTTCGACGAAGTCTGACCCGAGTCAATGTTCACGGAGCCATCCATGTCCTTTCCAGCCATCCATCGCGTCGTCACTGGCCTCGACGCGCAAGGCCGTTCCATTGTCAGCAGCACAGGGGCGCTGCCCAGCGTGGTCGAGATCGCCGCCATCCCAGGCACGGTCTTCCACGAAGTCTGGAACACCAGCACGTCCCCGGCGCGAATTGACAACGGCATCGATCCGACCCTCGGTCCGTTGATGCTCTCGCCGCCGGCCAATGGTACCCGCATGCGTTTCGTGGATATCCCGCCTGATACCGAGGAGTTCCTCGCCGGTGCCCGGCACAAAATGCAGGATGCTTTCAGTCAGATCGGTGAGGCTGAAGCCTCCACGGTGCGCGCCGACTCGCCGCATCCGCTGATGCACCGCACCGAATCGGTGGATTACGGCATCGTCATTGAAGGAGAGATGACGCTGGTGCTGGACTGCGGCGAAGTCGCATTGAAGCCCGGCAGCGTAGTGATCCAGCGCGGCACCAATCATGCCTGGGCTAATCGCTCGGGCAAACCTTGCCGGATGCTGTTCATCCTCATTGACGGTGCCTACGACACCGCAATTGCCTCCAACGTTGAGCAGAAAGGCTGAGCCATGAAGTTCGCTACCCTCCGCGATGGCACCCTCGACGGCACGCTGGTGTTGGTCTCGCGCGACCAGCGCTACGCTTTGCCGGTCCCACAGATCGCGCGCAGCCTGATCGAGGCCTTGCAGCAATGGGACACTGTGCAAGCCTCGCTTGAACATCTCTATCGCGCCCTCAACGCCGGCCAGATCGAAGGCGCACTGACCTTCGACTCCCAGCATTGCGCAGCGCCGCTACCGCGCAGTCCGCAATGGCTGGATGCCTCGGCGTTCCTAAATCATGGCCGACTTATGGAGGAGGCCTTCAACACACCGCCGATTCCGCATTTCGACACCGTGCCCGTGATGTACCAAGGTGCCAGCGACGACTTCCTCGGGCCGTACCAGGACGTGCCGCTTCCGGCTGAAGCAGACGGCATCGATTTCGAGGGCGAATTCGGAGTCGTGCTGGGTCCGGTGGCGATGGGCACCACGCCGGCACAGGCGCTGCAGGCAGTGCGCCTGCTGGTGCAGGTCAATGACTGGAGCCTGCGCGCACTGGGGCCACACGAGATGAAGACCGGGTTTGGCTTCTTACAGGCCAAGCCTTCTACCGCCTTTGCGCCCATCGCCGTCACCCCGGACGAACTGGGCGAGGCCTGGCGCGATGGACGGGTTCAAATGCGCTTACACGTGCAATGGAATGGCGAGCGCTTCGGTGAACCGCATGGTGGAGAAATGAATTTCTCCTTCGGCGAACTCATTGCCCATGCGGCGCGCACGCGGCGCCTCACCGCAGGGGCGATCGTGGGCTCGGGCACCGTCTCCAACCAGGCGCGGACGGCGGGCTCGGCCTGCGTCGCCGAACGGCGCGTCATTGAGAAGATCGATTTGGGCGAGATACGTACCGGTTTCATGCGCTTTGGCGACGAGGTGCGTATGCAAGCGAAATTTGAGGATGGCAGCGATGGGCCATTTGGCGTGCTGCAGCAGCGTGTGGTGGCTGCAGCATGAAGGTGCTGGTAACCGGGGCCGGCGGTTTTATCGGTGCGACTTTGTTGAAGCTGTTGTTGCAGCAAGCACGTGTGGGAGCGCACTCTGTGACACATATCGCAGCCGTGGATCGTCGCTTGTCCGATGACTATCCAGGCCTTGTGCGCATCGAGGGCGACCTGCAGGACGCTCTCGTACAGCAGCAGATTGCGGACTTTGGCGCAGATCTGTGCTTCCATCTCGCTGCGGTTCCAGGCGGCGCGGCTGAGGCCGACCCCGCGCTGAGCCGACGGGTCAACCTGGAGGCCACGCTGGACCTATTCGAACTGCTGGCACAACGTCCCGTTGCAACTGGCGTGCCCGTGGTGGTCTACGCCAGCACCATCGCGGTATATGGTGCGTCATTACCGGATCCTGTGACACCGGACACGCCCGCGCGGCCCGCCCTTATCTATGGCGCACACAAGCTGGCGTGCGAAATCCTGCTGGCCGACTACACGCGACGCGGCTTGCTCGACGGTCGCTCCTTGCGCCTGCCGGGGATCGTCGCGCGGCCACGCATGGCGTCGGGACTGGTGTCGGCATTCATGAGCGATCTGCTGCATGCTCTAGCTGCTAAAGAGTCCTTCACTTGTCCGGTTGGACCACAGGCGACAGCTTGGTGGATGTCTGCGCAATGCTGTGCCGAGAATCTGGTGCACGCTGCCACCATGAATCCCGCCTTGGATACTACGGGCGCCGCAGCGCGCGTCTGGCCGCTACCGGTGCTGCGGTTGTCCATCGAGGAACTGGTCGACACCCTGTCGACCATGTACGGTATCGATGGCCAAGCGTTGGTGCACTATGCACCGCAGGCACAGGTCGAGACGGTGTTCGGACGCTATCCGGTACTGGATGACCGCATTTCACGGCAGCTGGGACTGATGGACGATGGTTCGCCTGAAGAACTGGTGCTCCGGGCCATGCGGCAATTCACATAGAACATATATGAGCGTAATCCGCATCATCAACAAATTAGCCTGTGAACGATCAGCAGCTCATGAGACAAATTGGCTGATTTGACGTATATTTGTCCAGAAGTTGGTGAGACAAATATCAGAAGTTGCCAAGAAAATTTTAGGCTTGTTGCACCAGCTCCAAGATGCGGCCATTGGGCAATGCAGTTACTACCAGCGGATCGCCTTCTTATACTCGCAAAACGAGCCGCGTATGTCAAAGGTCGATGCTGAACTATTTCGATTGCGTACTGAAAATGAGATGCTCCGAGCACTCATGGTCAAGCACGGGATTCCGATTCCACAACTAAATACAGTTCACGCAACCGCCAATACCCCTTCCACCGTCGCGAGCCTCTTATCTCCAGAGGCGAAGATCAAGCTTTTCCGACGCCTCTTTCATGGCAGAGACGATGTCTACCCTGTCCGCTGGGAAAGCAAAAAGACAGGTAAGCCTGGATATTCTCCGGTCTGTGCCAACGAATGGCGCAATGGCGTTTGCCAAAAACCGGTCATCAAATGCAGCGAATGCACGAAAAGCCTCTTCGCGCCGGTAACCAACGAGGTCATTTCCAGCCACCTCAAAGGCAAAATTACTGCTGGCGTTTACCCTCTACTTGCCGATGATCGCTGTTATTTTCTAGCCATCGATTTCGATGATGCAGATTGGCGCGAAGACGCCAAGGCAGTATTGCAAACCTGCATAGAAAACAACTTACCGGCAGCGCTCGAAATTTCCCGATCCGGCGAGGGAGCGCATTTGTGGCTATTTTTTGCAAATCCGACCCCAGCACGAGATGCTAGGCGACTGGGTACCGCATTGATCAGTGCAACTTGTGCTCGTACCCGACAACTGAAGTTGGAATCGTATGATCGGCTATTCCCCAATCAGGACACCATGCCGAAGGGCGGCTTTGGCAATCTGATCGCGTTGCCGTTGCAAAAACACCCTCGCGACCTTGGCCGTAGCGTTTTTGTCGACGCCAATCTTCAGCCATTGCCCGATCAATGGATATTTTTGGAAAGCATTAAGCCGCTTGCGCAAGCGCATATCGAAACGATACTTAACAAATTGGTCGGGGATCGGCATCCGCTCGATATCGCCTATGCCGAAGTACCAGACGAAAATGCGGATACGCCATGGATAGAACCTGCCAAGCCGAATATCAAACTTACGGGTGTTATGCCAAAAACCGTAATAGCCACGATTGCAGGCCAGATATTCATCGAAAAGGCAGGGCTGCCGCAAACGTTGATGAATCGCTTGGTCCGGTTAGCAGCATTCCAGAATCCGGATTTCTACAAAGCGCAGGCCATGCGTATGTCCGCATGGGATAAACCACGCGTCATCGGTCGCGCCGAAAATCACCCAAAGCACATGGCTCTACCGCGCGGTTGCATGAACGATGTCAGATCGCTACTTACCGCTAACAAAATCGATTTGCGGCTGGATGACGCTCGCTCAAAAGGTTGCGTCTTAAACGCTTCGTTTCAAGGTGTATTGCGACCAGACCAGCAAGAGGCATTAGAAGCCGTTCTGCCACATGATTTTGGCATGTTGGTCGCGCCGACAGCATTCGGAAAAACAGTGACTGCAGCAGCGATCATCGCACGCAGGAAGGTTAGCACACTGGTGATCGTTCATCGTGCGGATCTCATGCGGCAATGGCAAGAACGCCTCGGAACCTTTGTTGTACTCGAAGAGAAAAAAATCGGTTTGATCGGCGCGGGTAAGAAGAAAGCGACCGGATTGCTAGACATTGCCGTTATCCAAAGCTTGGCACGCCGCGAAGATCTGCCAGAATTATTCGATCGATATGGGCAGATCATCGTCGATGAAGCCCACCATTTATCCGCACAAACTTTCGAAGGTGTTTTGAAACAAGCTAAGTCGCATTATGTACTTGGCCTCAGCGCAACACCGATTCGGAGTAATGGCCATCACCCCATCATGTTCATGCAGTGTGGCCCCGTCAGACACGTCGCGCAACGACCGGCACATGTTCCAGAACACCTGACGGTATACGTGTCACTGGCATCCTTAATGGCACAGCGCTTAGACAAACCATGGTATGGCCTACCATCTCCGCTCAGTTTTGCCTCTTGGTCGCAAGAAATGAACGACCGCATGGCAACGATGGATTCTATTATATAAATCCAAATGTGGAGCCTGCGTTCAATGACCGTGGTTTTTTTCGCATTGACCCTCATGAAGCTACACCCGTTCCTTTTGATTTAGTCCGAACAACGCCAACAGCCTTCAAAACTTTGTTTCGGGGTAACGGGCTAGATATTGACTTAGTAGATAGATTGAATATGGCTCCCCGGGTGGATTTAGGCACCTATTTAGCAGAGCTCAATCTCAAACTAGAAGTTGGGTATATTCGCGGCAATCGCTCTGTCGATGCGTCATTTCTCGTGGGTCTGAAGAATCTTAGTGGCATCGATGCACGGCGATATGCTGTGAATACCGACCATCTTAAAGACTGGAACTATGACCCTCCAAAACTTGAAAGACCCCGCACTAGAGATGTATATCGAGCCCCGCTATTGTTATTTCGGAAAGCTGCTAAGTTAGACGTTAGAGATCGTGGCGCGTTACTTTGCCCTGTTGATGTCGCGTATTCTGAATCTTTTTATGGAATATCTCTTAAGAATGCCAAATCTCCGGATGATTTAACAGCCTATTTATACGTCCTTTCATATTGCTCATTATTTGTCTACTTTCAATTAATGACCAGTAGCAAATTTGGAGTAGAGCGAGAGACTTTTCATAAAGAAGACTATGAAAGCTATCCGCTACCTCGCTGGATTGACGTGAAGGAGGAACATAAGGATGAGGTCCGGAAAATAGCAAAAATGATTTCTAATGGTGGAGAGCCTTGGGAGCGCGTGGACGCTATCCGCTTCTCATATCCGCCTCAAGATCGGCACAAATCAATGGCTAATTGGGCAGCTCGCACAGCGTCGTTATTGGACTAAGACAAGAGCACGCT
>Ga0209913_1000948_pt1 | contig 19525 bp, 16 predicted proteins | sample PersoiDNA2013203_FD_185805 | JGI IMG/M metagenome (GOLD analysis project Ga0209913, IMG submission 185805) | Permafrost soil microbial communities from the Arctic, to analyse light accelerated degradation of dissolved organic matter (DOM) -... | ecosystem: Environmental > Terrestrial > Soil >... | reverse complement strand
AAAAGCGGCGTGCCATTATTGCCCGGCACAGGCTTGCTAGCTAATACTGCTGACGCTCATGCACAAGCGACACAAATTGGTTACCCTGTCATGTTAAAAAGCACAGCGGGTGGCGGCGGTATTGGCATGCAGCTTATCTGGAGTGCGGATGAACTTGATGCTGCCTTTGAATCAGTACAACGCTTATCGCGCGCAAACTTTAAAGAAACCGGCATCTATCTGGAAAAATATGTGCAAGCTGCACGCCATATTGAGGTGCAAATCTTTGGTAATGGTTTAGGTAAGGTCATTGCATTGGGTGAGCGTGATTGCTCGGTGCAGCGACGTAATCAAAAAGTCATTGAAGAAACGCCTGCGCCGCATATTACTGAACAAATACGCTTGGCGTTAAGTGCTACAGCGATTAAGTTGGGCAGTGCTTTGCATTACCGTTCCGCAGGTACTGTTGAGTTTGTGTATGACAACGCAACAGAACAGTTCTACTTTTTAGAGGTGAATACGCGTTTGCAGGTAGAGCACGGCGTGACCGAACTGGTGACTGGTGTCGATTTAGTGGAGTGGATGATACGCATTGCCGCTGGTGAAACGCATACGCTGGATAGTTACACGCACCAACCGCAAGGCCATGCCATTCAGGTGCGTATTTATGCCGAAGATGCGAACAAGAACTTTCAGCCTTCCAGCGGTGTACTCACGCAGGTTAAGTTTTCAGCTGTTGCGCGTAATGATAGCTGGGTTGAAACAGGCAGCGAGGTGTCGCCATTCTATGATCCACTTATTGCTAAAATATTGGTTCATGCAGCAGACCGTGATGCGGCAGTTGTCAAAATGCGCACTGCACTGGATGACACCTATTTAAGTGGTATTGAGACTAATTTAGAGTATTTACGCCAAGTGCTTGCCGATACTGTTTTCCCCGCCGGTAAGCAAATCACGCGCTACCTCAATAGCTTTGAATATAAGCCGCATACGATAGATGTGCAAGATGGCGGCGTTATGACAACAATCCAAGACTACCCCGGCCGTGTAGGTTATTGGGCGGTCGGCGTGCCTCCTTCTGGCCCGATGGATCATCTGGCTTTTCGATTGGCGAATAAGTTGGTGGCGAATGCTGAAGGTGTGGCTGGGCTGGAAATTACGCTCATTGGCCCGCAGTTGAAATTTAATACCGATGCCGTGATTGCCATTACTGGCGCGCCCATTGAAGCATCGCTAGATGGTGAAGCCATCAGCATGTGGCAGTCTCAGCAGATTAAAGCGGGCAGCGTTCTTAAGCTTGGCAAGGTTAATGGCGTTGGTTGCCGTGCTTATTTAGCGGTGCAAGGCGGTTTTGATGTGCCGGATTATATGGGCAGCAAATCAACGTTCACCTTGGGTCAGTTTGGCGGGCATGGTGGCAGAACATTGCGCGTGGGCGATGTGTTGCATATCACCAAGCAAGCGGAGTCTGTCTATGTCGAAAAATCACTGCCTCAGAAACTACAGCCGAGCTACAGCAACACGTGGGAGATTGGCGTGCTGTATGGCCCACATGGTGCACCAGACTTTTTTACCGATGCCGACATTGAGATGTTCTTCTCTACCGATTGGGAGGTACATTACAACTCTAACGCCACGGGCATACGACTCATCGGCCCCAAACCACAATGGGCGCGTAAAGATGGTGGCGAGGCAGGCTTACACCCATCCAATATTCATGATAATGCCTACGCCATCGGCGCAGTAGATTTCACTGGAGACATGCCGGTTATTTTAGGGCCTGATGGTCCAAGTTTAGGTGGCTTTGTCTGCCCGGCAACCATTATTCAAGCTGAGTTGTGGAAAATGGGACAGCTCAAGGCTGGCGACAAAATTCGCTTTAAAAAAGTCAGCCAGGAAGATGCCAGCAGCTATGAAAAGTCTCAGAATGCAATGGTGGCTAACCTTGCTGGCGAACCTGTTAGCCTGGTTATCACTAGCGCTACCAACCATAGCCCGATTCTGACGCAAACCTTAGAAACTTCGAGCCAGATCAAGGTGGTTTATCGTCAATCTGGCGATAAGTATTTATTGATTGAATATGGCGAATTAGTGCTCGACCTCAATTTACGGTTCCGCGTACATGCGCTGATGCAGTGGCTGGAAAGCCAACAAATAAAAGGCATTATTGACCTTACGCCCGGCATTCGTTCTTTGCAGGTGCATTTTGAAAGTCTGGTATTGCCAGTCAATCGCCTGATTCACATTCTGCAACAGGCTGAAGCTGAATTGCCAAGCGTAGACGAGATGGAAGTACCAACGCGCATCGTCCATTTACCATTGTCCTGGGATGATGCTGCCACACAACTGGCGATTGAAAAGTATATGCAATCCGTGCGTAAGGATGCGCCGTGGTGCGATACCTCATCAGGTACGCCGAGCAATATTGAGTTTATTCGCCGCATTAATGGCTTAGATAGTATTGATGACGTTAAAAGAACCGTGTTTGATGCGAGCTATTTAACATTAGGTTTAGGCGATGTTTATCTAGGCGCTCCAGTAGCGACACCAATGGATCCGCGCCACCGTTTAGTCACCACTAAATACAATCCGGCACGCACTTGGACGCCGGAGAATGCTGTGGGTATTGGCGGTGCGTACATGTGTGTCTATGGTATGGAAGGCCCCGGCGGTTATCAGTTTGTAGGCCGCACGATACAAATGTGGAATCGCTGGAACCAGACGAAAGACTTTACCGATGGCAAGCCATGGTTACTGCGCTTCTTCGATCAAATTCGTTTTTATCAAGTTGAAGCAGATGAGTTGCTGCAAATGCGTGAAGACTTCCCGCATGGAAAATTTAAACTTCATATCGAGGAACAGACTTTCCGCCTAAAAGACTATCACCAGTTTTTAAGTAATGAAGCAGAGTCTATTAATACCTTTAAAGCCAAGCAACAAGCGGCTTTTAATGCAGAGCGCGAGCATTGGATTGCAACTGGTCAGGCAAATTACAACAATGAAATTGAATCGGCTGGCGTTGAAGAAGCTTTAGATGTGCCAGTGGGTAGCCGTGCGGTTGCATCGCATGTGGCTGGCAACCTGTGGCAAGTGAAACTGAAAGTGGGTGATTTGGTCAGCGAGGGTGATGTCGTGGTGGTGGTTGAGTCTATGAAAATGGAGATTTCAGTGATTGCTATGTGCGCTGGCACGGTGACGCAAATCCTGTGCAGCGAAGGTATGACTGTCACTGCTGGCCAAAATCTAATCGTTATTTCAGAAGGATAAATCAACATGAACTTACAAATCTCACATCTGCGTGGCTTATATCTTTCTGGCGCACTGAAACCTACCGATTTAGTCAAACAACTGGATGCGGAAATCGGTAACGATGATACGCGTCATATTTGGATCAGACGTTTGCAGCTCAATGAAATGCTGGCTTATGCACAACGATTAGACGGCAAAAATCCGGCAGACTTGCCTTTATATGGCATTCCCTTTGCGATTAAAGACAATATTGATCTAGCCGGCATTCCAACTACAGCAGCTTGCCCAGAATACGCTTACACTCCAGCAAAAAATGCCACGGTAGTGCAAAAGCTGATTGATGCTGGCGCAATTCCGGTTGGCAAAACAAATCTGGATCAGTTCGCCACAGGCTTAGTCGGCACTCGTTCCCCTTATGGCGCTACTCAAAATAGCTTCAACTCTGACTATATTTCAGGCGGCTCCAGTGCCGGCTCAGCGGTTTCTGTTGCGCTAGGCATGGCTAGTTTTAGCTTGGGCACAGATACCGCAGGTTCTGGTCGTGTGCCAGCTGCGTTTAATAACTTGGTGGGTCATAAGCCCACTTGCGGCTTACTCAGTACCCAAGGTGTTGTGCCAGCATGTCGAACACTGGATTGTGTTTCAATTTTTGCCTTAACCGCACAAGATGCGGCAGCCGTGCTGGAAAGCGCTCAGGGCTTTGATGCGGAAGATGCCTATTCTCGTGAAAAACCAATAGCGCTGGCAACCGCACTGGATAAGGACTTTGGAGGTGCTGCTGCATTTAGTTTTGGCGTACCGCGCAAAGAGCAACTTGCATTTTTTGATAATCCTGAAACGCCTGCGCTATTTCAGCAAGCGATTCAGCAACTAGAAGCCATCGGCGGCAAAGCTGTTGAAATAGATTTTTCACCATTTTTAGAAACCGCACGCCTGCTCTACGAAGGGCCTTGGGTGGCAGAACGCTATGCCGCGATTCAAGATTTTTTTGAAACCAAACCCGATGCTATTTTTCCTGTCACTAAGAAAATCATAGGTGGCGCTACTAAATTTAGTGCAGTTGATACCTACAACGCACAATACAAACTTAAAGCATTGCAAAGAAAAGCTGCGGCTGTTTGGAGTGATGTAGACCTGATTGTGACGCCAACTGCAGGCACGATATACAAGATAGATGAAGTCAATGCAGAGCCTGTCACTTGTAATTCCAATCTGGGTTATTACACCAATTTCATGAACTTATTGGATCTGTCTGCAACTGCCGTTCCTACAGGCTTTCAAGCCAATGGCTTGCCATTTGGCATCACCATTTGCGCGCCAGCCTTTAAAGATAGTCAGCTACTTATGCTGGCAGATACTTTGCAAAGCATGGCGCCTAAAACATTAGGTGCCACAGGTATTCCATTGCAGAAATCCTGATCAATTAATAACTTTTGCAATATCATCGAATAGAGACTTTATGACAAATACTGAAAAATTTATCAATGTAGCGGTCTGTGGCGCTCATATGGCCGGCCTACCCTTAAATACACAATTAACGGCCTTAGGTGGCGAATTTATGGAAGAAATCAGTACCGCGCCGGAATATAGGCTTTTTAAATTAAACGGCTTCACTCCGGCACGCCCAGGCTTGTTGCGCGTTGCAAACAATGGCGTGGCCATTAGCTTAGAGGTATGGAAATTACCTTTGAAAAACTACGGTGCCTTTGTTGCTGGCGTTCCTGCACCGCTCGGCTTTGGTACCTTAACGCTGGCGGATGGTCGTGCCGTACAAGGTTTTTTATGTGAGTACTATGCCACGTTAAATGCAGTTGATATTTCACACCTTGGTGGATGGCGTAACTATTTGAAAGGTCTTGCATAGCGTGAATGGTGGATGACAGCTTGGGGCAACTAGAAAAGGTTAGTTGATGTATAGGAAAATATAAGAAAAATGCAAGTTTGTGCGCGCTGCCTATTAATGCGCCATCTATTAATACATCAACGTTTCATACTTCAACGTTAAGAAAATATTCCTGCGGTATAAAACGCCAAGATGATGGCACCGATTCCCCAGCTATTCAGCCAAATTAATAAACTCCATACCTTGCCTTGCTGCATTGATTTCATCTTTTCAAATGTTATTTAATTGGCATAAGTCTAAGGGTTGAATATGAAGAGAATGCGACATAAAGGTTAAGGAAATGTTAAATTTTGCAATAGCAGACACCCATTAGCCGACCGTAAGTCGAATAAAAACACATTGTGGCATCACGGTTTGGTTGTAAGGATAGTCGTAACAAAGTTCCTAACAGGCGCAGTGGGTTTTAACTAATCAATGTAACTGATGCAGTTCCAGCTTCCTGAGCTTAGGTGCCAGTTTGGCGGTGATACCAACGACAGTAAGCGTCATCACTCCACCAAATAGTACCGATGGAATCAAGCCCATCAAGCGTGCTGCCAAACCGGATTCAAATGCACCAAGCTCATTAGATGAACCAATAAAAATACCATTAATGGCAGATACACGCCCACGCATAGCGTCTGGAGTGGCCAGTTGTAGAATAGTGGTACGCAATACCACTGAAACACCATCAAACACGCCTGAAAATATGAGCAGAAATCCCGCCATCCAAATGTAGCTACTCAAACCAAAGCCGATGATACAAACACCAAAGCCCGCAACCGAGGCTAATAACCAACGCCCTGCATGCAGATTAATCGGGTGGCGCGATAGCCAAATTCCCGTGGTGATGGCACCTATGGCTGGCGCGGCGCGTAATATGCCTAAGCCTTGTGGGCCATAATGATAAATATCGTGAATGAACGCTGGCAACATCGCCACCGCGCCGCCAAACAGTACCGCAAACATGTCTAATGAAAGCGCAGCAAGTACGATTTGATTGCTAAATACAAAGCGTAAACCTTGTGCGATGCTTGCAAATACGGGTGGGCTATCAACGGCTGCTGGCGGTTCTTTTAGCTTAATCGACCACATAGCGATTGCGGCACATAAACATAAAAGCGTCGCGATTGAATACGCCGCTGTTTTGCTGGCAAAACCAACCAGCAAGCCACCCAGAGCTGGGCCGATAATTAAACCGGCTTGAAACACCGCGCTGCTAATGCCGGAAGCACGCGCATAATCCTCACGCGGTAAAATAATGGCAAATAACGTACCGTAACTAGGCGCAATGAAAGCACGCTCTATACCTGTGAGCATAATCGAGCCGTAAATCCATAAGCTTGCATTGCCGCTGCTGCCGATCAAGCCCATAGCCAGTGCGGTAAGAGTCAGTGCGTTAATGCCTAAAGTGACCGCAGCCAAGGTACCAAAAAATCGTCGTGAAAAATAATGGTCAACCGCATGGCCTGCAAAAAGTGCGCATGCAAAATATGGAATCACCTCTGCCAAACCTATCAAACCTAGCGCGAGTGTGTTATGCGTAATCTGGTAAATATGCCAACCAACCGTTACCGCCATTATTTGATACGCCAGTACCATGAGCACGCGGAAGGTGAGTAGTTTGAGAAATGCGTGACTGTGAAGAGTAAAAATTTTCATGGATGACACAATTAATGGGTCCGTTATTATAAGCCGACTCGAAGCTTTATATGGTGGTCATTAAAGCGATAGCTGTGATGCCGATAGCAGCGAAAATTTAAGAAGGTGTAGCAAAAGCGTCCATCACAAATCAACACGCTGCATGTAAAATAAAACTGGTAAAATGAACCGTTAGTGCAGTGAATAAGGCAGTAAGCGTGGTTTAACTTCAGTTACGCTACGCCGATGAGTCGTCATTGACCTAGTGTGACTCTGCCGATATAGATTAGGCGCACTAACTTTTTAACTTCTCTGTAATCAAGCTCAGCATAAGAGTTATGTTTATCGTTCTCAGTGTAGCTACACTGAAGGTAGGCCGCATGACATCGTCTTGGAAGGGAATAATCACCTCTCAATTCCTAATGATTAAATGATAGGTGTGGTGGATACATGCAAGTTATCCGCATCTGCTTATGGATGTGACATACCAGTACCTGAATTGATTAAAACCAAGTATTTATTAAAAATTAGCACATCAATACATTTTGCTATAATGGGCTCTGTGACCTAACTATTACTTGCCAATTCAGCTGAGATTGTTTTATGCGCTACACAACTTCCATACTTCTCCTTACACTCGTATTCTCGGCAGCTCTCCATGCTGAACCCCAATCAGCTACGTTGACGCTGCAAAATGCACGCAAATTGCTGCTGGAAAAAAATCGTGAGCTTCAGGCCGGGAGGCGCATGGTGGAAGGATTGCAGGCCGACATCTTGACTGCGAATCAAAGGCCTAACCCAACTTTATCGGTGAATGCTGCGTCGCTGCGAGTAGATGGAAACAACGGTTCTTTGCTGAGAGCGGAACGTCTGGATGTTGTCGCTCGTGTGGATCAATTGATTGAACGTGGCGGTAAACGTGAGTTGCGTACGGCTGTGGCTGAGCGTGCAGTAGATGCCAGCCGCTATGATTTTTCCGACTTGCAACGACAACAGTTATCCGCACTTTCGGCTGCATATTATGACCTGAAACTTGCTCAGGAAAAGGAACGCATCAACAAAGAGACTTCCGACCTGTACGACAAGACATTGAAAGCGGGCGAACTGCGACTTTCTGTCGGTGATGTTGCGGCGGCTGACGTGGCGAGAATCCAGGTTGATGCCTTACATTCTCTCAATGATTTGAGGCAGGCCACAGCGGATCGTGAAAAGGCCCAAAAGCTGCTGGCTTACATGATCGGGCAGGAACATACAGCAAGGGAGCTGTACGCTGCTGATGCCTTCCCGCAGATAGTAACTCCTGACGCAACATGGAATGAAAACACCTTGATGCAACGCCCTGATATGCGGGCGGCTGAATCACGCATCCGTCAGGCGGAAAAGCAAAGAGACCTAGCCAAATCAATGCAAACGCGAGATGTGACAGTCGGTCTGGAATTTGAGCATGCCCCGGGTAGTAACGCTAATAGCGCGATTGGGGGCGGGTTTAGCATCCCTCTCTTTACTAATTACCTGTACCAAGGTGAAATCGCCAGAGCTGAAGTTAATTTGACTGCAGCGATGGAAGACATGGAGCGCGTACGTGCGCAAGCGGTTGGCGAGGTTGATCAGGCGCGTACTGACTTGTTGTCGACCAGCGAACGGGCCAGGCGCTTCGATGAGGCTATACTGAAAGCAGCCCAGAAATCTGCGGATGCCGCCGATTTTTCCTTTCTACATGGAGCATCGGGCGTGATGGATCTGCTTGACGCCCACAGAATTCTGCGTGCCCTGCAGTTGGAAGCAGCCACAACGAGTGCTGACTATGCCAAGGCCGAAACTGCTTGGTATGCTGCTATCAATACTGAAAACAGATGATGTTCATGAAACACGCCCAATACTGACATTCTTCTGCTCTGCTGTAGCCTATTACAGCATCTTTGCAGGGAGTGATTCTTTGCATGATTGGGCTGTGTATTGGTAATCTGATTACATTGAATGTCACATTTTTGTAACATAAATTTCATATACTGCACGGTGTTTTACTGCCACTTTATCACCTGAAAAGAAGTCCCATGCCCATGCGTCACCATCAAGCCTCTAAATTTTATCGCCTGCTGCAATGTATTGTAATGGGCGCTGGACTCACCGTTTCAATGAGTTGTTTAGCTGATGATGTGGAATATGAGGATTATACCTTCCGCAACCAAGCCACCTATGTATGGCAACATAATTCTGCTTTTTCCGCACTTTATAGTGGACCAAACAGCCTTAATGCCAATGCCAATCGAAGTTATACAGCCACTATTACCGGGTATTGGGGTTTTCGTCCGTGGCAGGGTGGGGAGTTGTATCTGAATCCAGAGATTACGCAAGGCGTACCATTTTCTGGCCTTACTGGCGCGGCCAACTTTACTAATGGTGAACTCACACGTACCGCCGCTGCCAAACCCAAACTTTATCGCCAGCGCTTATTTTTACGCCAAACTTTTAATCAAGGGGGCGGTGAGGAAAAGATAGAATCTAGCTTGAATCAAATGGCGGGTACTGTAGATAAAAATCGGTTTGTACTCACTGTGGGCAACTTCTCAACGCTGGATGTGTTCGATAACAACACCTACGCCAAAGACCCACGCTCCCAATTTATGGGCGCTGGCTTTATGGCTCCACTTGCCTATGACTACGCGGCCGATGCGCGCGGCTTTAGTTGGGGCTTTACGGGGGAGTGGTATCAGGGTGATTGGGTGTATCGATTTGGGCGCATGACAGGCCCAAAAAGACCCAATGAGTTGCCGATGGACCTTAGAATTTTCAAATACTTTGGCGACCAGATCGAAGTAGAACACGCCCACACTTTATTTGGAGAACCCGGCAAAGTGAGGTTATTAGTCTGGCGAGATCGCGCCAGCATTGCCAGTTTTCAAGATGCACTCAATTACCTAAACAACAACCCGGGCGCAGACCCGCAAGCCATTTTTGCGGTGCGAAGTGACAAAATTAAATATGGCTACGGCATCAATGTGGAGCAAGCCATCAACAAGGACTTAGGCTTTTTTCTGCGTGCAATGCAAGCAGACGGAAAAACAGAAACGCTTGCTTTCGTTGAATCGGATGCTTCATTAGGAATGGGTTTTTCACTAAAAGGCACTTCATGGCAGCGCCCTAAAGACACGGTGGGGCTGGGTTATCTCTATAATACGATTTCAGATGACCGTCGACGTTACTTGGAAGCAGGCGGCATTTCGTACTTCATTGGTGATGGGCATCTTAACTACCGCCCAGAGCAAACATTTGAAGTTTATTACAGTGCTAATGTCTATAAAGACTTTAACATCACGGCCGATTACCAGCACATGCAAAACCCCGCTTATAACGCAGATCGTGGTCCCGTCGATTTTGTTGCTTTGCGCTTACATGTTGACTTTTAGATTGAGTTACTCTTGATTGAATTACTCTTGGTCGAATAACTTTAGATTGAATTACTTGGGCACTCGCCATAAATACCAGTTGGCAATGCTTCTGTACGGGCTCCATAACTTGCCAATCTCATTGAGATCTTTACGCTTGGGTGCAACATCTAATTTTTTAAGGCGTTTATAGCCTTGCGCCACGCCAAAATCATCTGCTGGCAGAACATCCATGCGCTTTAAGGTGAACATTAACAGCATTTCAACTGTCCAGCGACCAATACCTTTCAGCGCCACTAAGCGTGTAATCAAATCTTCATCAGTCATGGCCTCAGCATCATTACGTGATGGAACAAGCCCACTTAATGCGCCTTCGGCAATGCCATAAATGGTTTCAATTTTTCGAGCAGAAAATCCACAAGCACGCAGCGTATCAAACTCGGTGGCTAACAATTGACTCGGTGATGGAAAGGCATTGCCGTAAATATCCAGCAGTCTGCTAAGAATCGCATCGCCAGCTTTAGCGTGCAGTTGTTGATAAGCCACTGCGCGAATTAACGCCTCATAAGGTTCGCGCGCTGGCCTGGCTTCAAAGGTGCAAGGCCCTACCGTAGCTATTAACTGCGCCCAGTCTGTATCCAGTTCAGCAAGAAACTTGGTGGCAGATTGGTAATTGTTAGTAGATTCCATCTCCAAATTATAACGTTAAGTATTAAAGCCAACTATCATCCAGCGACTGGCGGATTTAGAATCAATCAGACGTTTCGCAAAGCTGGATGAATTTAATTTTTAATTTTGAACTTTATAGCTTGAGTTTTAATTTTAGACGGCGATAAATGCGAGCTATCAATGAGCCATCTAGTTGGTAGTGTTTATGCAATGGTTTTTTTACTTCCCAGCTTGCTGTCATGCCAGCCGGGAAAGTGACTAAATCACCTTTGCCAAATTTAACAGCAGCGCCACCGGTAGGGGTGATAACACATTCACCATCAAGAATATAGGCAATCTCTTGTTCAGGAAACGTCCAAGTAAACACAGAGATTTCTTTCTGCCAAGTGGGCCATTTAGTTACGCCTAATGCATCTAAGCGACTTTGTTTTGGATTTTTTTCAACCGATATTTTATTGCTGGGAGTCTGGCTCATACTGTTTTCTTTAAATGATGATGATTCACTATTTTATCGCATCATGGTCGAATTGATGTGATGGATATGCTTACAGTAGTAAAATATGTTTTTTTACGTGTAAGTGTCATTAAATATGCGCATTAGTTTAGAAGAAGCCGCCGCCAGACTGAAGCGTGGCGAAGTCGTTGCGATTCCTACCGAGACGGTATACGGCTTGGCGGCAGATGCGGGCAATGACGAGGCTTTGCAGAAGATATTCACCACCAAGCAACGCCCTGCCGACCATCCTTTGATTGTGCATATTAGTGACATTGGCCAAGTGAACGATTGGGCGGCAGCTTTTCCTGATGTTGCCGTTAATCTTGCTAAAGCCTTTTGGCCCGGCGCACTTACTTTGGTACTGCCTGCAAAAAACCATGTGTCACGAGTGGTGCGTGGCAATGAGCCTACTATTGCCTTACGCGTCCCCAATCATCCAGTTGCGCTTGCGCTGCTTAAGCTGAGTGGCTTAAGTGTTGCCGCGCCATCGGCTAATTTATTTACCCAACTTAGCCCAACCACGGCCGAACATGTAGAAGCAGGTTTGGGCGATGCAATCCCAGTGCTGGATGGTGGAGCTTGTGCTGTTGGCATTGAATCTACCATCGTGAGTGTGGCTGCGGATGGGCAATGGCAGTTATTGCGCCCTGGTATGATTAGTGAAGCCGATATTGCGCGGGTTGCAGGTCAGCCTCAGCAAGCCGGCAAATTATCTTCATCAGCTCTGGCTGAAGTAAAAACTCCCAAAGCGCCTGGTCAGCATGCCTTACATTATTCGCCACGCACGCCGCTGATGTTGTTTAAAAATAAAACCACGCTGATTAAGGAATGTGAAGTGTTAACGCAATCACATTTGACATGTGCTGCACTGTTGATTGGTGAAGGGAATGCACCAGCGTGCACTGTCATACAATTATCCAGCCACCCCGCAGAGGTCGCAGAACAGTTGTATAGCACCTTACATCGTCTGGACGCATTAAACGTAGATCGTCTATTGGTTGAGTTGCCGCCCAATACACCAGCATGGGCTGCGGTGTCAGATCGATTAAGTCGCGCGGGTTATAAAGAAAATCTCTAAGCACGGATTTAAAGTTACTCACATATTCAAAAGGCGCTAATGCGAGCTAATTTGTGTCAAGAATGTTTGTGGTTGCCGCATGTGGCATACACTGGCAAAATAGGGGCACCCAAACTATTGTATCAATCACACAGGCTCGAATATGACGATCAAATTTAATAAAATCTTAGTTACCGCAAGTTTAATTGTAGTGCTTCCATCATGTGGTTCGATGAGTTTCTCTCATCCGTTCGGTTCAAGCACCATGGAGCAATCACGTACGCCAAAAAATTCCACCGCCTATGTATGCGATGACAATAAGCAATTTTATGTACGTATGCAAAATAACGGCAATGAAGCATGGCTCATATATCCAGATCATGAAGTGAGCTTAGCTAAAGCCAGTGACGGCAATAATCGATTTACAAGTGGGGTGATTACGCTGGTGATCAATGGGGCTGAAACCACATTAAACGATGGCGAAAAAATTGCGTACACCGCATGTAAAGCGCAAGTTAAAAAATAACTGTATTTAGATTCGATCTATTTTGATCTATGACGTACTGCGGTTTTAGGCTTATTCGATTGGCGGTTGCTAAACGTTTGTTATCAGTATCGTTCGGCCTGATATTACTTTTGACCTCATCAGGTGTATATGCCGTCGAGCATTTAGACGATGAGGAGCTGAAAGCGGCTTTTATCTATAACCTCACCTTATTTACGACTTGGCCGCAAGCTAGAGAAGACCTGAACTTGTGCGTGATGGGGAAGGAAGGGTACTTTCCGGCACTCGCTAAGTACCAAGGTCGCAAGGTGTTCAATGCCACTCTGCGTGTGCGGAAAATTAGTTCGGCAGAAGAGGTGCATGCATGTGAAGTATTGGTTCTTGATCATCATGAATCTCCGCGCATCGATCGGGTTCGCAAAGCGCTGAAAGGTTTTCCGGTGCTAACTGTAGCTGAGTCTGGTATTTCTGCGCCCTCGACGGTGATGGTGCTACTGATGCGGGACAATAGTCGAGAGATCTTTGACGTTAATAATAATGTTGCAACGAATGCGGGGCTAGTGCTTAGCCATAAGCTGCTTAAGCTGGCGCGTAAGGTTAACTAATCTTTCATGACGTTTCCTTCACCCACGTCGCTGGCTATCAGCATGCGACTTGTGCCGTAAAGGCTGTTAGCGAACCACACGATTGTGGCTGGCAGTCATGCAGAATTGCTTATTGCCCCCGGTATTTAAATCCATACTTTTTAAATGCTTGCTTGCAGTTGAAAAAGGGCGTAGTTTAACCCTTTAAGATGTATTGACTGTGGAGTTAACCATGGATAATAAATACGGATTAGGTAGCACAAAAGTCGCGACTGGGCATCATGAAACTCATCATAAATCGGCGCCAACCCATGCAACCCATTGTAAGTTTTGTGGTTGTGCAAACCTGGCATTAAGCCCTACGATGCACGATCATCGTTGTGCTGATTGCGGAGAGTGGCAGAGTGACGTTCCGCAAGGCTATTCAACGGGTAGAAGCAGCGAATATTAATCGAGAATCTTGCCCCGCCCTTACGGGCTATAGCTTTAACACAGAAACATCCTTCAAAAACTAATTTGTCGACGATAGTCGTGGGCTGAAGATATCCACAAGCATCGGGTTTCCGATCTGCTCCAAAGATGGCAGCAACATGGAACGGTTGTTAAAAAATGCCGACAAGGCGATGAGTACCCCTAGGCTTGCTTAACTTAACGTAGAATTATTATTCGCCAGCGACAGCTTTTAAGAAATGTGCGCTAAAAATTTGTACTTCAAAAAACAATGAATGACTATCAGATATGACCAAAATCCCCGATACTCCCTATCCAACCTTCATCCACCTTATTCTTACGCGGCCAAGACTATCTAGTTCAATTCTGGTTGGTATTTTGACCGCACTCTTTTTACCAAAAGATTTAGCTTCGCATGACATTACGCGGGCAATCGTTGGCTGGAATGTTGGCGCCTGGCTTTACTTGATATTGGCTGCACGCATGATGTTCTGGACCACGCATGAAAAAATGCGTGCTCGTGCAATTGAGCAAGATGACGGAAAATTTGTCGTGTTGGGGTTGGTGATAGTTGCAGCCATTGTGTCTATCGGGGCAATTGTTGCAGAGCTGTCCGTGGTCAAGGACATGCACGGTATGCTCCGTTTAGCACACGTGACGCTGGCCGTGCTGACTATTCTATCTTCATGGGCATTTACCCAAGTGATGTTTGCTCTACATTATGCACATGATTTTTATGTTGCCAAAGAGCATGGTAACTCCGGTGGCTTGGAGTTTCCAGGAGCAAGCGCGCCAGACTATAGCGATTTTCTCTATTTTGCCTGTGTCATTGGCACTTCTGGCCAGACGGCGGACGTAAGCTTTACAAATAGGTCTATGCGTAGAACCGGGTTGATACATTGTGTGCTGGCATTCTTTTTTAATACCACATTAGTGGCATTGACCATCAATATTGCATCAGGCTTGATCTGATTTACCAAAATAATCGTCATATGTTGATGGTCCCCACATAAATCTATGGCTTGGTCCTTCAGGAAGAATTGTTTTTGCTTAGCACTTGCTGGGCCATTCGCCTTAAGTCTGGCATGATTTTCATCAGAAAATAACCATAGACCACGGATATAAACCCCGCAATAATAAATACCGGTTTTACGCTACCAATATGGTGCGCCAGGCTGCCATAGACCAAGCTACCTACAGGTAGCATGCCGATGAATGCCATCGTATAAATAGCCATCACCCTACCGCGCAGATGTTCTGGTACCAAGGATTGCAAGAGAATATTGCAAGACGTTACGATCATAATAAAAGTCCCGCCAGAAACAAAAAGTAACGGTAATGCCAAGGTCATAAAAATATTGTAGGCAAAAGCTGCGGAGGCAAAACCTCCTACTAGACAAGCGAATACGATGCGGTTCCCAAGACCGTGCAGTGATTTTCTGTTGGCCAGATAGAGTGATGCTGCAAGTGCTCCGCTACCTGAGGTTCCTAGTAATGTTCCTAACAGGTCAGGCCCTCCGTGGAAAATATCTTTGGCATATACCGGCATGAACGTCATGAATGGGGAAACGCAAAGGCTAGAGATGGCTACCGTCACCACCAGCCAGCGCGCCGTGGAAAATTGACGCAAATAGGTTAAGGCCTCGGCGAATGAACCCGCTGCTCGGGCACTGATTGATTTTTCAGTGTGGATGGTGAGCAGCGTATAAATAGCTGCAACATAGGAAACAGCATTGATCGCGAAACACGTCGGTTCGTTAAAAACTGCCAAAGTTAATCCAGCGATGGCTGGCCCGACCAAGCGGGCTGAATTGAATGTCAGTGAATTGAGTGCAATCGCATTAGGCAATACGCTACGGTCGTGAATGATTTCAGTGATAAATGCTTGTCTGGATGGCATCTCCATTGCGCCAGACAAGCCCAATACGGCTGAAGCCATGACTAAAATCCATGGGCTGAAGTTTTGCTGCCAGGCAATCACGGCTAGCGCGATGGCAACCAGCATCTCAACTACCTGTGTACAGAGCAGAATATTACGTTTGCTGTAACGGTCAGCCAGATAGCCGCCCAGCGGCGTTGCGACTAACATGGGAATCTGACCGGAAAATGCAACGAGTCCAAGAATTAGGGCAGAGCCCGTGATGCGGTAAGCTATCCAGGACAGCGCTACCTGTTGCACCCACGTACCTATCAGTGAAACTATTTGTCCAAAAAAGTAATATCTGAAATCGCGACCAGCAAGCGCTCGAAAAGTATTTTTCAAAATGTATCTCTTCTTCTCATCGAGTTCTCTTGTGTTTCACGTTTCGGTGCGTCAGATTGTGCAGCATCTACCGCTAATTGGCTAAGAGCAAAAACCAGTTCTTGAACGATGGCCGTCCAATCTCCCATGGTCTGTTGACGAAACAGCCGCATACTTTTGGGGTACCAAGGCGAGTCGGTTCTTTTTGTTAGCCAGCGCCAGTCTGTTTTATAGTCGGGGAGCAATACCCAGCATGGCTTGCCAAGAGCGCCGGTTAAATGTGCGACAGCCGTGTCAACGCAAATAAGCAAATCAAGGTTCATTACAACGGCAGCAGTATCAGTAAAGTCTTCCAGCTGACATCCCAGATTAACAAGCGGTAATCCATTTGGCAGGCTTCCCGCCTCAAGCTCGCCTGCTCCTTTCTGGAGGCTGATGAAATTTACACCAGCGACATTCCACAACGGCGCAAGCATCTCTAATGACGGCAGTGAGCGATCGGCATCATTTTCAAATAGCGGGTTACCTTTCCACACCAAGCCGACATTGAGTCCAGTTTTAGGGAGAGCTGATCGCCATTTCTCAATAAGATTTGACTGAGCTCCTAGATAAGGGATTTTTGCAGGAATTGTGTCAAGACGCGTTTTACAGTGATAAGGAATGCTCAACAGCGGCGTCCAGAAATCCCACGTAGATGTCGTTATTTTCTCATCATATGAAATGACGGCGTCCAACCCATGCATGCTGGCTAAAAGCCTCTTTAGTGGTGGGTGGCAAATCATGGTAATTGATGCTGCGCCTTGAGTCTTCAATACCGCAGAATAACGACAGAACTGGATGACGTCTCCATAACCAGCTTCGTAGCTAATCAGTATGCTCTTGCCGGCAAGGGATTCTCCCTGCCAGCGCGGACATAGAAGATGTTTGGCAATTGCTTCATACCAGTTTCGCGCTTCCAGGCAGTGCCAGCCCTCCTCAAAACGACCTTGTCTTAATAGCAAATAGCTCAGATTAAATCTAGCCTTTGCATAATCGTTATTTAGAGCGATGGCTGAACGGTAACAATGCTCAGCCTCCACTTCACGTTTCATGCAGGCGTATAGCGCACCTAGATTTGACCATGCTATCGGACATTCTTTTTTAAGTTTAATTGCCTGTTTATAGTAGGCCTCGGCTTCATCAAACTGCTTCCTGTTGGCTAGCAGCGCTCCCAAGTTAAGGTAGGTTTCCGAATGGGCTGGATTAATTTCTATCGAATGCCGATAGCAGTCTTCTGCAATATCAATGACACCTCGCCTATCCAGCATGAGACCTAGATTGGCATAAGCCTCTGCAAAATACGGGTCAATTTGCACAGCTCTGCTAAAGCATTCTTCTGCATGTTGAGCATCACCAGTCCCCATGGAGTTGATTCCCATAAAGAATAACGCTTCAGCCTCTGTATGCTCATGATTAATCACGATAGTTGTGGCTCATGCCAGTTAAGAATCAAATGGTTGTTAAAAATCATACGGTATAAATTCATATGGAAGTCAGGAAATGTGATCAAGCTACCGGAGTCAGAATTGATTATATTAGCGGCTAACTTAGATTTATTGAAGCATTCAATCCATCATAACAATCGAAGCTATTGTGCTTGAGTTTGCCGTGTGAACATAGCCTGTAAAAAAATAAAAGGCTTTACTCCGCAAAGTATTTATTAACTTTCGGCGTAATGCCTTTTACTGATTAACTAGCGACTTGCTCTGCGCGTTCTGGCGCAGTATTTTAAATGTTGAATGTAGCGCTTATTTTTTTGGCGGAACGCTAGATTTCGTTGGAATGATGGATCCAGACGGCACTACTATATCCTTACTTTTTTTAGGCTTTTTCGTTTCCTTGTTGCCGCGTATCTGTCCTTTAGCCATGATATTTCTCCTAATATTGTCTGCATTAATTGGTTTGGTTGAATGCCCTTGCCAACGTGGTTTCATCATAGGCTGATGTAAGAATATAGGTGGAATATTTTAGGTTTTTTTCTGGCTATTGTTTAGCCATCTGTTGTTTAACCATGGCAAATGGGAGCGTCTTGGCCGGACAGTAATTTTTTCTGCTACTGATTGATCTCGACGGCAAAATCGTGCTTATAATCCAAACGCTGTGCAATCAATTTAAACGCAGTAGAAGCGGTCGCCATAGGAAACGCATCCACCACCGACCGTCCAAGTTTTGCCGCCTTACTCAAGTGATCGTCATTCGGAATCGCACCAAAGAACTCCAGCTCGATCTGCATGAAACGTCTGGCTACCTGCGCGATGTTTTTAAACACCACCTGCGCCTGCGCCTCCGTTGCATCATCTACAATAATGCCAAAGGATCGCCGACCTAACTGACTGCAGATTTGTTTGATCAGCGTATAAGCATCTTTGATCGATTCCGGATTGCGTGTCAGCTGAATCAGAATCTCGCTTTCATTCAGCGTTTTCAAGGGCAACACATACTCATCATTGAGCGTCGCATCCACCAGAACAATCTCATACTCACGCGCCAACGCATCGAAGATACGGTTCATTTCAACACCCGCATCGGCATCCAGCGGAATATTCACTTGCGTCTTATGCAGCAACTTAGCCACAGAAACACCGTGGCTGGTGCTTTTAATCGCATCAGCCAAAGTCGCAGTCTCATTGGCAACATCAAACAGTGCTGGGTGATCGTTGATTTCATAACTCGCCTCACGTGACGCCTTGGAAGCATGCACAATAAGCACCTCGCTGCCCTGACCGCGGATCGACGCGGCCAGATTGGTCATCATGCGCGGCTGATCTTGTGTGGATGAGGCGGCAATGATAGACACCACTCTAGGCTTTGGAGTGGCCATGATGCGACGCAGTCCTGCTGCCTGGTCATTTTGGAAATCAGCCATGGCTAATCTCGGTCAATATGCGCAGGTTTACGACTTGAAGTTTGTGCGTTACTACCCATGATGAACGGTAATTCGTCAGGCATGAACTGGAACGGTAGATTGCTAGTGGAGTTTAGCTTTAATGCTTGCTGAATCAAATACTGCTTGTTTGCCATATGAATATCTTCCGGCACGCGCTGGCCATTAGCCACGTAATAGAGCTTTAACTTCCCTCTTACAATAACATCAAGGGCGCTACCTATGGTCGCCGCCTCATCCAGCTTAGTGATGATACAGCCATCCAACCCTTTACCTTTATAAGCGCGAATCACATCCGTCAGCGTTTCACCGGTGCTGGTTGCATTCAGACATAACAGCTTTTTGATCGGCGTCCTGGTGTTAGACAGCATGGCGATCTGCTCTGCCACCATGCGGTCACGCTGACTGACACCAACCGTATCGATCAAGATCGTGTGTTTGTTCTTCAGCTCGTTAAGTGCG
>Ga0209913_1000947_pt1 | contig 19532 bp, 12 predicted proteins | sample PersoiDNA2013203_FD_185805 | JGI IMG/M metagenome (GOLD analysis project Ga0209913, IMG submission 185805) | Permafrost soil microbial communities from the Arctic, to analyse light accelerated degradation of dissolved organic matter (DOM) -... | ecosystem: Environmental > Terrestrial > Soil >... | reverse complement strand
TGCGCATGGGCGGGCGCCAGACCAATTCCACCTACCAGTACACCCTCAAGAGCGACAACCGCGACGACCTGAAAAAGTGGGCCAATAAACTGGCCGACGCCATGAAGCGCCAGAGCGCCCTGGTCGATGTCGACACCGACCAGGCGGAAAATGGCGTCGAGACCTTCGTCACCATCGACAAGGAAAGCGCGGCGCGCCTCGGCATCAGCACCCGCGACGTCGACAACGCCCTGTACGACGGCTTCGGCCAGCGCCAGGTGGCGACCATCTACGACGAATTGAACCAGTACCACGTCATCATGGGCGTGGCGACCCAGTACGCGCAGTCGCCCGAAGCCCTGAAGGATGTCTACGTGCCCACCAAAGGGACGGGGCAGGCGGCACCGAGTGCTTCGAGCGGATCGGTCGTGAGCGCGGACGCCACGGGATCGACTCCAGGCACCAGCAGCAGCGCGGCCGCCGGTTCGGGCGCCTCGCCCAGCAACCTGACGGCCGCACGCGATCCCGCCAGCGGCTCGGCGATTGCCACCTCGGCCAGCACCATGGTGCCCCTCTCGGCCATTTCCCGGTTCGCCGAGAACGCCACGCCCACTTCCGTCAACCACCAGGATGGCGAACTGGCCACCACCGTGTCGTACAACCTGGCCGAGGGCAGCAGCACCTCGGACGGCGAGGCGGCCGTGCGCCAGGCGGAAGCCGATATCGGCATGCCGAACAATGTGCGGGGCAGCTTCCAGGGCACGGCCAAGGCGGCGCAGGACTCCAACAAGGAACAGCCTTACCTGATTGCGGCGGCCATCGTGGTCATCTACATCGTGCTGGGCATCCTGTACGAATCGCTGGTGCATCCGATCACCGTGCTCTCGACCCTGCCCTCGGCCGGGGTGGGCGCGGTGCTGGCGCTGCTGATGTTCAAGATGGAGTTCTCCATCATCGCCCTGATCGGCGTGTTCCTCCTGATCGGCATCGTCAAGAAGAACGCCATCCTCATCATCGACTTCGCGCTGGAGGCGGAGCGCTCGCGGGGCATCTCCGCCACCGAAGCGGTGCGCGAGGCCTGCCTGCTGCGCTTCCGTCCCATCCTGATGACCACCCTGGCGGCGGCACTGGGCGCCTTGCCGCTGGCGATCGGCTTCGGCGAAGGCTCGGAATTGCGCCAGCCACTGGGCATCGCCATCATCGGCGGCCTGATTGCCAGCCAGGTGCTGACCCTGTTGACCACCCCCGTGGTCTACATCCTGATGGACAAGCTGCGCCGGCCGGGCCAGGACGAGGCGGCCCTGAGCCGCGTCGGCAGCCACGCCCCCGCAGTGACCTGATTATTCAAATGAGACCGTGCTTATGACCGTAATGACGACATCGCGCCCCCGACTTCTGTGCGCCATCCTGCTGGGACTTGGCCTGCTGGGCGGCTGCGCCGTGGGCCCGGCCTACAAGGTGCCGACCACGCCCCAGCCGGCCGCGTTCAAAGAGGCCGGACCCTGGCAGGTGGCCGCGCCCGCCGACACGCTCGACAAGGGACCGTGGTGGACCCTGTTCAACGATCCCCAGTTGAATGACCTGGCTGCGCGGGTGAAGGTGGACAACCAGAACGTGGCGGCGGCGGTGGCGAATTATGCGGCGGCCCGCGCCACCGTGGCCCAGCAGCGCGCCCAGTTGCTGCCCACGGTGACCCTGAACACCAGCGCCGACCGCAGCGGCGGCGGTGGCAGCGGTGGCGGCAACAACAAGAGCTACCGCCTGTCGATCGGCGGCACGTGGGAGCCGGACGTGTGGGGCCGCCTGCGTGCGGGCGTGACGGGCGCGGAGGCCAACGCCCAGGCCAGCGCCGCCGACCTGGCCGCGGCGACCCTGTCGGCCCAGGGCGAACTGGCCATCAATTATTTTAATATCCGCGAGATCGACGCCGAGCGCGATCTCGTCAAGCAGACCATCGAGGGCTACCAGCGGGTGCTGCAGATCACCCAGAACCGCTTCGATGCGGGCATCGCCGCCAAGACCGACGTGCTGCAGGCCCAGACCCAGCTGGCGCAAACCCGGACCGACGCGCTGGGCCTGGAGCGCCAGCGCGCCCAGCTCGAACACGCCATCGCCATCCTGCTGGGCCGCGCCCCGGCCGATTTTAGTTTGGCGGTGGCGCCGTGGACCGTCAACGTGCCCGAGGTTCCTGCGGGCGTGCCCTCGGCGCTGCTGCAGCGCCGTCCCGACATCGCCAGCGCCGAGCGCCGCGTGGCGGCGGCCAACGCCAACATCGGCATCGCCCAGGCGGCCTACTACCCCAACATCGGCTTGACGGGCTCCTACGCCACCGGCGGCCCCAGTTTCTCCGACCTGTTCCGCGTCTCCAACGCGGTCTGGTCGCTGGGCCTGTCGGCGGCCGAGACCCTGTTCAACGGCGGCGCCACCCGCGCGGCAGTGCAGGGCGCCACCGCCCAACAGGAAGCCGCCGCCGCGCGTTACCGCCAGACCGTGCTGACGGCCTTCGGCGACGTCGAAGACCAGCTGTCCGCCACCCGCATCCTCGCCCAGCAGCAGCTGCTGCGCCGCCAGGCCTCCGACGCCGCCAACCAGGTCGAGACCCAGATCCTCAACCGCTACAAGGCGGGCCAGGTCAGCTACACCGAGGTGGTGCAGGCCCAGGCCACCGCCCTGTCGGCCCGCCGCGCGCTGGCGCAGTCGCAGGCGGAGCGGCAGACCACGGCGGTGGCCTTGATACAGTCGCTCGGTGGCGGATGGGACGCTGGCAAGCGATAACTGGCGCCGGCCGCCGGTCAGCGGGGTTGCGGATCGGCGGCCATGGCGGCCGCTGGCGCGCGCTTGCGGCCGGCGAAATGCGCTTCGATCTCTTCCAGCGTCTTGCCCTTCGTTTCCGGCAGCAGGAACGCGGCGGTGAGGAAGTAGATGACCGTGCACGCGGCGCCCGTGAAAAACAGCGTCGAGTAGCCGTAGTAGCCCACCGTCGGCAGAAAGATCGCGGCGATGAGGGTGGAGACGAACTGGTTGATCAGCAGCGCAATGCTCATGCCGTTCGAGCGGATGCGGGTTGGCATCAGCTCCGACAGCGCCAGCCAGACGCACACGCCGGGGCCGACGGCGAAGCTGGCCACGAAGACGCAGATGGCCAGCGCGACCAGCCAGCCATGGGCAGGCGGCGGCACCGTGCCGAGCCAGGCGCGTTCGATGGTCAAGGGCGCGGCCTGCGCCGCCGCCGGGTCGGCGAAGGGGTTCAGGTGCAAGTGGCGAAAGAAGGCGCCGATGACACTGTCAGGCGCGATGGTCGTGCCGAGCCAGGCGCGTTCGATGGTCAAGGGCGCGGCCTGCGCCGCCGCCGGGTCGGCGAAGGGGTTCAGGTGCAAGTGGCGGAAGAAGGCGCCGATGACACTGTCAGGCGCGATGGTTGCCGCTCGCGTGACGACGATCGGCTGCAGTGCGGCGTCGTCCATGCGGCGTGCCTGGACGTCGGTGAACGGGCCGTAGGCATAGGCGACCGTCAACTGGCGGCCGGCGCCGAATGCGCGCAGCTGCGCTTCGTCGAGCTGCAGGCTGGCGCCGCGCACCTGCGCCGCGATCGCCGGGCGCACATCCTGCTGGCCGCTTTCGGCGGAGCGAAACAACAGACCGGCGGCCAGCAGGGCCAGGACGATGCCGCCGCTGCCGAGCATCAGCAGGAATTTGCGGCCCTTGCGGTCGACCAGCACCACCGCCACCACCGTCATCACGGCATTGAGCACCTTCATGCCGACGTCGGCGACGTTGGCGGTCGATCCCGGCAGGCCGGCCTGGTTGAGAATGGTGACCACGTAGGCGAGGATGGAGTTGATACCGGTCGCCTGCGTACAGGCCAGCACCAGGCAGGCCAGGGCGAACGGCAGCATGTAGCGGCGGCTGAACAGCGAGCCGCTGGCGAGCTCGATGGCCGCGGCTTTCCCTTGCGGCGCATGGCGCGCCAGCCAGCGCGGCGATTCTTTCAGCGCCATGCTGCCCGCGGTGAACACCACGCCGGGGGCGAGGCATAGCCAGAAGATGCTGCGCCAGGCGTGATCGCGCGCCGCAAACACCGTCTGGGCGCGCGCTGCCGGTGCCAGCGCCGATGCCGCCTGCGTCACCAGCTCCACGCCGTGGGCTTGCGACAGGCCGATCACGGCGGCTCCCACCAGCCCCACCGTCAACAGCAGCTGGAACAGGGCAGCGCCGCGCCCGCGCTGGGCGGCCGGCAGGCACTCCGCCAGATAGAGCGGCACCACCACGCCAATCAGGCCGCCACTGATCCCTTGCAGCAGGCGGCCGGCCAGCAGAGGCGCATAGCCGTCGGCCAGGGCGATCACGGGGATGCTGATGCTGAAGAGCGCACCGGCCAGCACCATCGACCAGCGCCGGCCGATCCAGTCGGCCACGGCGCCGGCAAACAGCGACGACAGGACCGAGCCAAGCAGCACGGCGGCGACGATGAAGGAGAGCTGCTGCGCCGACAAGTGCCAGGCCACCGAGGCGGTCGATTCCAGGTAGGGCAGGGCGCCGGCGATGATGCCGACATCGATCCCGTACAGCAGGCCGCCCATGCCGGCGATGAACAGGAGATAGCGCATGGCGAGCTTGGACGGATTCATTCGAACTCCAGGGTGGAAGGAAGGGTGGACGGAGCCGGGATGGCCAGGTCGATGCTCTCGCCTTCGACATAGACCGCCACCGGCCGCAAGGCCGCGTCGAGCACCACCAGATCCGCGTAGGCGCCCGGCACGAGACGCCCGCGCAGCGATTCGCCCAGGTACTCGGCAGGGAACAGCGACAGGCGTTGCGACGCTTCGGCCAGGTCCAGGCCCAGCCCGACCAGATTGCGCAGCGCCTGGTCCATGGTCAGCACGCTGCCGGCCAGCGAGCCGCTGGCCAGGCGCACGCACGAACCGCACTTGAAGACGCGCTGGCGGCCCAGTGCATACTCGCCATCGGGCATGCCGGTGGCGGCGGTGGCGTCGGTCACGCCATACAGGCGAGGAATCGCGCGCAGCGCCGTACGCAGGGCGCCCGCTGAAACGTGCTCCAGGTCGGGAATGATTTCGGCGTATTGCGCGTGGGCCAGCGCGGCGCCCACCATGCCGGGCTGACGATGGGCCAGCGCCGTCATGGCGTTGAACAGGTGGGTAAAGCCGCGGGCGCCGGCGGCCAGCGCGGCGACGCCGTCTTCGTAACTGCCGGCGCTGTGGCCGATCTGAACGCGGATACCGTGCTTGCCGATGGCAGAGAGCTGGGGGATCAGTTGCAGGTGGCAGCCCACTTCCGGCGCCAGGGTGAGCACGCGGATGGGCGCGATGGCATCGAGGCTGCGCACCAGCTCCAGGCTGGCGGGGATGGTGTCGGGTGGCTGGGCGCCGAGACGGCCGGGGTTGAGGAAGGGGCCCTCCAGATGCACGCCCAGCATGCGTGCCGCGCCGGCGGGCCGTAGCGCAATCGAGCCGCGCATCGCTGCGAGCGCGTGGCGGATGGCGTCTTCATGGGCGGTCAAGGTGGTGCCCAGCATGGCCGTGGTGCCGTGGCGCGCGTGGCAACGCGCGATCGTCACGCAAGCATCGCCACCTTGCATGATGTCGGCGCCGCCAGCGCCGTGAACATGCAGATCGATAAAGCCGGGCAAAATGGTCAGGCCGGCGCCAGCGCCAGCATCGGCGCCGATGGCCGCGATGCGTTCGCCGAATTCCACCGTGCCCTTGATCCAGCCGGCCGGCGTGAGGACGTTTCCGCTGACGCGCATCTCAGTCCGCGACCAGCAGTTCGATTCCCAACGCCAGCAGGCCCTCGCGGTATTCGGCGCTGATGGCGGTGTCGGTGATGATGGTATGGACCCGGTCGAGCTGCACGATGCGGTGCAGGCTGACGCGGCCGAATTTCGAGGCATCGGTGAGCACGATGATTTTCTTGGCCCGTTCAACCATCTTGTAATTGAGGCTCGCTTCGGCCTCGTGATGGGTGGTCAGTCCGAATTTCAGATCGAGCCCGTCGACACCGAGGAACAATTTGTCGAAGCTGTAGGACTGCAGGCAGGCTTCGGCCTGGGTTCCCTGGATCGACAGCGACTGCTTGCGCAGGTGGCCGCCGGTCAGGATCAGGTCGACGCCGGCGGTGTCGGCCAGCTCCCAGGCGATGTTCAAGCCGTTGGTCAAGACGGTCACGCGCTCGGTATCGCGCAGGTGGCGGGCCAGCGAAATCGTGGTCGTGCCCGAGTCGATGATGATGTTGTCGCCTGCTTCGACGAGGGTGGCCGCGAGCGCGCCGATGCGTTCCTTCTCCTCGTGATGAATGGCGTCCTTCTGGCGGATCGTGTGTTCCGGCGGCGGCGTGCGCGCCAGGTCGGCGCCGCCGTGGCCGCGCGTGACCAGGCCCTGCGACTCCAGCGCCGACAGGTCATTTCGGATCGTGACGGCGGAAACGCCCAGCTGGGCGACAAGTTGGCCGACCTGCACCGAGCCTTCTTCGGTCAGCAGGCGCAGGATCGTTTCGCGGCGTTGGCGGGTATGTCGCATGGTCGTGGAAGCAGGTTGGAAAGGGCCCGAGCTTAACAGATCGATACCTGATGATCGAGAGCCGGCCGCGCCACATTGCGGTTGCAGGCGCGCGCATATTGCGCCAGCACGCGGCCGATCTTGTGCTCGACCAGGGCGCGCGCGCCGGTACCGAGCTGGCCCTGGAGGATTTCCAGGTATTCGTCGGGCAGGTGCTGGCTGAGCAAGGGCAGCGGGATGTCGATCGCATCGAGGTTGGCGAACAGGCTTTGCAGGGCCGCGGCGACCGCCGGCTCACCCCAGTAGTAGCGGCAGCGGTCGGACAGGCCGTAGCGGCGCATCAGGCGCTGCTGCTGCGTGGTGCCCGGATAGTGCTTGCGCCAGTGATCCGGCTTGGCGAGCATGGCTGCGTCGAGCACTTCCATCAGCTGCGAGCACTGCTCCGGTGCCACCAGTTCCGCTTCGATCTGGCACAGCGCCAGCAGTGCTTCGCGCATCGCAAAGGTGGCGGCCGGGCCCACTTTGAGAATGGCGAAATGGTCGCTGACCATCTGGTGCAGGGCGGCCTCGCGCTGGTAGTCGGTGGAATGGGCTTCGAACACGAGGCCGGGCTGGCCGGCGACGAAATCGGACAGGGCGTGCGCATCGGCCGCCGCATAGTGCTGGATGTGGCTGTGATCGAAGTCCACCCCCGGCTGCACCACCATGGCGATCACCCGGCGCCATGGCGCATGCATGCCGGCGGCCAGGAAGGCCTTGCAATGCACGCTGAGGGTACGCTGCGCCGCCTGCGCCGATGTCGGCGCGCCCGCCTCGGCCAGCGCCGCTTCACCGCCCGGCACCGGCACCTCGGTGCCGATGACGTATACCGGCGGTGCATGCCCGGCGTCCCGTGCTGCCTGTTCGGCCACCATCGCCAGGCGCACCGAACGCGCGGCCACGGTGTCGTCGCTCAAGGTCAGCGGGTCGTCGGCGCAGCGCATGCTGCAATCGAGGTGAATCTTGTTGAAGCCGGCCGCCGCGTACGCCGCAATGAGCGCCTCGGCCTTGCGCATGGCGCTGTCGGCGGTTTCGTGCTGCCAGCTGTTAGGTCCGAGGTGATCGCCCCCCAGCACCAGGCGGTGCAGGGGAAAGCCGCGTTCAGTGGCCAGTGCCGCCACGTACTGGCGAAACTGCGCCGGGGTCATGCCTGTGTAGCCGCCAAACTGGTCGACCTGGTTCGAGGTCGCTTCGATCAACAGCAGGGTGTCGTAGCGTTGGGCCACCTGCATGGCCGCGCCCAGCACGAAAGGATGGCTGCAGCACACGCTGTACAGGCCCACGGGTTCGCCGCGGCGGTGCGCCATGACGACTTGGTGAATGAGGGAAGCTTGGGTCATGGTGCTGGACTCGCATGGATGGAGGCGCACGGGTGGCGCAGGGGATGCACGAGCAGGGCCGCGCCGCGGGCGCCGCCGGCGTCGCCAAAGCGGGCCGGCACGATGGGCGGCGGCCGCGTGCCGCTCACCAGGTGGCGTCCGACGGCGTCCGGCAGCTGCTGGTACAGGTGCGGCAGTTGCGACAGGCCGCCGCCGAGCACGATCACGTGAGGGTCGAGGATCAGCACCAGTTGCGCAAAGGCGTGGCCCAGCAAGTCCATGTGCACTGCGAGCGTGCGCGCCGCGATGGCGTCGCCAGCGGCCGCGCGGGCGGCAATGGCCAACGGCTGGTCGCCCTGGCCGTCCCCATCGGGCTGCCCGCTGCGCGCGCGCAGCAGCTGATGCAGGCGGGTCATGCCCGGCCCGGCCACATAGCGCTCCAGGCAGCCGCGCCGGCCGCAGGGACAGTTGAGCAGGGGCAGTTCGTACTGCTGCAGCTGCGCCGCCGGAATGGCCCAATGGCCCCACTCGCCGGCGATACCGTTGCGGCCCCGCTGCAAGCGGCCATCGATGCAATAGCCGCCGCCGGCGCCGGTGCCGAGGATGGCGCCGAACATGACGGGCGCTGCCTGGGCCGCGCCGAAGTGCGCTTCGGACAGCGCAAAACACTGGCAGTCGTTGCCGATGGCGATCTGGCGCGCGAGCGCCCGTTCAAGTTCGGGCACCACCAGCCTGCCGTGCAGCGCCGGCACGTTCGAGCTGTATTGGCGGCCGCTGGCGGCGTCGATGATGCCCGGCAGTCCGATGCCGATCGGGGCCCGCACGCCGCACTGGCGGTCTGCCCGTTCGACCAGTGCGCACAGGCAGTCGATGAACTGGGCGAAATCGGCGCCGGGCGTGGCGACGCGTTCGCGCAACAGCTCCACCAGTCCCCCATCGACAGCGGTCGCGCCATCGGTGAAGGCGACCAGTTCCATCTTGCTGCCGCCGATATCGAGGCCGTAGCTGACGGCGCCCTGGCTATGCATTGCGATCATGGATCGTGACCCCGCGCACCACCCGGTTGACGATGCCGTTCGCAAAAGGATTGTCCGGTGTGAGCCTGAGCGTGGCCGATTGCTGCAGCGCGAACTGCTGCGCCAACAGCAGCCACAGAGGGGCCAGCCAGGCATCGGGCCAGGCCGGTGCCTCGGCGTGGAAATTGGCGCCGGCACCGACCGTCAGCACCCGGCGCGCCACCTGGTCGCGCTGCAATTCGTCGAGCAGGTCGGCCTCGTAGCGGCGCGCCAGCGCCCCGCTGCTGCGAAACATCAGCACCAGCGAGGCACTGTTCAATGCAGATTTCGGACCATGCCGAAATCCCAGCGGGGAATCGGCCATGGCCATGACCGCGCCGCCAGTGAGCTCGAGAATCTTCAGCGCCGCTTCTTTCGCCAGCGCCTGCAGGGGGCCGCTGCCCAGATACACCACGCGCTCGAAGCGCTCGGCCCCCAGCGCCGCAGCCGGCTCCGCCCACGCGGCCAGCGCCTGCTCGCCGAGCGCGGCCAGCTGCTCGAGCCGCTGCGTGCTGCCGTGCGGGCCTGCGCGGCCCAGCAGGGCCAGCGCGGCCAGCAGCATGCAGGTGAAACTGCTGGTCATGGCGAAGCCGCGGTCGCAACTGGCGGCGGGCATCAGCACGGTGAAGGTATCGGGCGCGGTGCGGGTGGCCAGGCTGCCCGCCGCGTTGCAGGTGATGTGCACGAAACGCGCATCGTCGACCGCCGCGCGCACCAGTTCGACCGCAGCCACGCTCTCCGGGCTGTCGCCACTGCGGGCAAACGACACCAGCACGGTCGGTACCTGGGGGTCGAGATAAAGGGCAGGGTGGGTCAGCAGGGTGGTGGTGGCAATGGCGCGCACATCGGCCGCCACGGTGCTATCGAGCTCAGCGGCAATGATCTCGCCAATGAATGCGGAACTGCCGGCGCCGGTCAGGATGACCCGCTGGCGGCTATCATCCAGGCGCTCTCCAAGGAAGGCGTCGAGCGGACCGCGCACGGCATCGACAATCGCGGTCAGCTGGCGCCACAGGGCCGGCTGCTGCGCAATTTCATCGAACGTGTGCAGGCCACCCAGTTCTTGCCACATCGGGCGGCTTGGTTGGAGAGGTGAATTCATCGAAAGGAAAATAAAGAAAAGGTTTGATTGAGGTTTGATCTTATTTCTCTTTCGAATTTCTGTCAATAAGAAAGAATATCGAAAGGTGAAGTGTGTTGGGTCTTGCTATAAACATGAAGAAGGCCCATTGCCAGCAGCATGAGCATGGGGAGATACACAGATCTTGTTGCGGATTGAACACAAAACGAAAGTATATCCATTCAAAGAAAATCCAAACGAAAGAAAAAATCCAGCAAATTCAATAAACAGTATATTTTCAACGGCCTTGCTTTCGCTTTTTGTTGACCTTGCTTTCATTTCTTCATATAGTGGTTTTAACGAAACCATCCATGAAAGATGTCGAGCATGCGCACTGCATTGATACCTACCGTGTTTATTCTGCCACTGCTGATGCTGGCGGCAGCGGCGCCGGCTGCGCCGCTTGGCAATGTGCGCAGTGTCGCGGCAGCCCAGGGCGACGGTCCGACCTGGATCCTGGTCACGGACAGCGGCGCGCAACTGCGCGTGAGTCTACCGCGCGACAATGTAATCCATGTGGCCGCTTCGCCGAACGGCACGTTCGCAGGTGCGGGCGACAAGGCTGCACCCATCGTGGTGGCCGCGGCTGCGGCGAACGTGCCACACCGTTTCAGTGAAAACGCCAGCCAGATCGTCATCGGTACGGCGGCCCTGACCTTGAGCATCGAGCGCCGCCCCTTGCGGCTGACGCTGGCGCGCGCCGGCGAGGCGTCGCCCCTGTGGCGCGAACTGCAGTCGATCGATCTGGCCGACAAGCGCAGCGTCCAGGTCATATCCAGCACGGCCGACGAGCATTTTTATGGGGCGGACAGCAGAACGGCCATTTCGAATTCAAGGGCAGCGAAATTCCCGTGTCGTATTCGGGCGGCTGGGAAGAAGGCGACCGGCCCAATCCCGCGCCCTTTCTCATGAGTTCGCGCGGCTGGGGCGTGCTGCGCAATACCTGGGCCGATGGCCGCTACGATTTGCGCGAGCCGGACCGCGCCACCCTCGAACATGGGGAGCAACGCTTCGATGCCTACTACTTCGTCGGCAAGGACATGCACGAGGTATTGGGCCTGTACACCGAGTGGACCGGGCGCGCCCGCATGCTGCCCCGCTGGGCGCTCGAATTCGGCGATGCCGATTGCTATAACGATGGCGACAACGTCAAAAAGCCCGGCACCGTGCCGCCTGGCTGGAGCGACGGCCCCACCGGCAAGACCCCCGACGTCGTCGACAGCGTGGCCCGCCAGTACCGCCAGCACGACATGCCGGGCGGCTGGATCCTGCCCAATGACGGCTATGGCTGCGGCTACAGCGCGCTGCCGGAAACCGTCAAGGGACTGGCCGGCTACGGTTTTCGTACCGGTCTGTGGACAGAAAACGGCGTCGACAAGATCAACTGGGAGGTGGGCCAGGCCGGCACCCGCGTGCAAAAACTCGACGTGGCCTGGACTGGCAAGGGCTACCAGTTCTCGCTGGACGCCAACAAGGCAGCCTACGATGGCATCCTGAACAACTCGGACAGCCGGCCTTTCATCTGGACGGTGATGGGCTGGGCCGGCACCCAGCGCTACGCGGTCGCCTGGACGGGCGATCAGAGCGCCAGCTGGGACTACATCCGCTGGCATGTGCCGACCCTGATCGGCTCGGGCCTGTCGGGCCAGGCGTATGCGTCGGGCGACGTCGACGCCATTTTCGGCGGCAGTCCCGAAACCTACACGCGCGACCTGCAGTGGAAGAGTTTCACGCCCGTGCTGATGGGGATGTCGGGATGGTCGTCGGCCGAGCGCAAGCATCCATGGTGGTTCGAGGAGCCCTACCGCAGCATCAATCGCCGCTATCTGAAGCTGAAGATGCGACTGACGCCCTATATGTACACCCTGGCGCGCGAAGCGGAAACCACCGGTGCACCGCTGGTACGTGGCCTGATGTGGGATTATCCGCAGGATCCGGCCGCCGCCGGCGAAACCTACCGGAACCAGTTCCTGCTTGGCCGCGACCTGCTGGTGGCGCCGGTCTACCGCAGCCAGGCGGCCAGTGGTGGCTGGCGCAGCGGCATCCATCTGCCGCAGGGCCGCTGGTTCGATTATTGGGACGGCCGCCAGGCCACCGCGCCGGCCAGCGGACGCGACGTCGACCTCCAGGTCACGCTCGACAAGCTGCCGGTGTTCGTGCGGGCCGGGGCCATCCTGCCGATGTATCCTGAGATGCTGTACGACGGCCAGAAACCCAAGGACGTGCTGACCCTCGATCTGTATCCCGCCGGCCGATCTCAGTTCGACCTGTACGAAGACGACGGCAGCACGCGCCAGTACCAGCAGGGCGCGGCCAGCCTGCAGAAGATCCGCATGCATGAAGAGCAGGGCCGGGTGGACGTTGAGCTTGGCGCCGTCGAAGGCAGCTATGCCGGCCAGGAGGCGCGCCGCGCATATGCGCTGCGTGTGCTGATGCGCCAGCGTCCGGCCCAGGTGCTCGCCGATGGCGCCGCCCTGGCCGCGCTCGACGGCCGCGCCGCTTTCGATGCGGCGAGCGCCGGCTGGTACTTCGACGCCGCCGACCGCCAGGGCACCCTGCATGTGAAGACACCGCCCCGCGATATCCGCCAGCCGCTGCGCTTTACGCTGGCCGCGCCGGCGGCGATCCTGGCCGATGACAGCTTTCCTGCCGCGCCGACGCCGGGGCGCGCGATTGCCGCCGACGCCATCATGGTCGTCAACCGTCCCGCCGAGGAACCGGGCCAGCCGCTGGAAAACGCCTTCGATGGCAAGCCCGATACCTGGTTTCGCAGCATCCGCAATCAGGCCATCCGCAGCGGCGCCATCGAGTGGGTGGTGGGCTTCAATGAGCGGCGGCTGATCGACGGCATCGAGATCGCCCCGCGCAACGACAAGAACTGGAAAAACGGCCAGGTGCGCGATTACGAGGTGTATGTGGGCGACCGCAATGGCGAGTGGGGCGAGCCGGTCAAGCGGGGCCGCCTGGCACTGGCGCAGCAGATGCAGACCATTGAATTTGCCCCGGTGGCAGGGCGCCTGCTGCGTTTTCGTGTACTGAGCACCCACAATCCGGAAGGCGACGGCGCCACCGCGCTCGACCCGATGGTGACGGCGGCGGGCGGCGCGGCGGCAGCACCGGCGCGCGCCTTCGACGCCAACGTGCCGCCCGAGGTGGCGCCCATTGCGATCGCCACCTTTCATGTCCTCGAACACCTGCCGCCCGCCGGCGCCGAACAGCGCCGCTACCTGTCCGACCTGGCGCTGCCGGCGGCCCTGCGGCGCGACCGGCCGGCCGGCGGCGGCGCCGCCATGCGCATGAACGGCCTGCACTTTCGCAAGGGAGTGGGCGCGGGCGCCAGCAGCCGCGTCGACTTCGCCCTGGCCGGCAACTGGCGCCTGCTGCGCGCCGACCTGGGCATCGACGACAGCTGCCGCGCCGCCGGTGGGCTGCAGTTCCAGGTGTGGAGCGGCGCCAAACTGCTCTATGACAGCGGCCTGGTGACGGCGCCCGCCGTCGTCAAACCGGAGATCGACCTGCGCGGCCTGTCCGCCATCAGCCTGCGCACCCTCGGTGCCAAGGGCGCCCAGCCATCCCGTGTCTGCGGCAACTGGGCCAACGCCGTGCTGATCGGCGCCGAAGGGGCCAGGGTCACCGCACCTTAAGACACATCGCCAGAAGTCCTGTAACGCACTGCCCGCCTGCACGGGGGCGCATTTGCTGCATCCATCGATTCCAGAAAATCATCAATAGAAGACGGAGACCAATCATGAAAACGCACCGCCTTGCCCTGCGCCGTACCGCCATCAGCCAGGCAGCCGCCATGCTGCTGTCCTTGTGCGCCGTGTCCCATCCCGTGTGGGCGCAGTCGAACGCCACCACCACCATTTTTGGGGAAGTTCGTGCGCCGGCCGGCGCCACCGTGGTGGTGGAAAACCAGGCGACCGGCGTGCAGCGCAGCCTGACGCCGGACGCCAGCGGGCGCTACGTGGCCAATTCGATGCCGCCAGGGCGCTACACGGTGCGGGTGATGCGCCTGGGCGCCCTCGAGGCCAGCCAGGAAGTCGACGCGGTGGTTGGCAGCGGCGCCGAGGTGAACTTTTTGCCCGCCACCGCGCAGCAGACCGTCGTGGTCAGCGCCGCCCGCACGTCCATCGATGTCTCCAACACCAACAACGGCGTGGTGTTCACGGCGCGCGAGCTGCGCAAGCTGCCGGTGGCGAACGATATCGCCTCGGTGGTGCAGCTCACGCCAGGCGTGGCGCGCGGCAACAACAGCCAGTACGGCAATGCGCCATCGATCGGCGGCTCGGGGCAGTCGGAGAACGCCTTCTATGTCAACGGCTTCCCCGTCACGAACATCCTCACCCAGGTGGGCGCGTCGGAACTGCCCTTCGGCGCGATCGCCAACCTGCAGGTGCTGTCGGGTGGCTATGGCGCGGAATTCGGCCGCTCGACGGGCGGCGTGGTCAACGTCACCACCAAAAGCGGCGGCAACAAGTTCGAATTCGGCGGCAAACTGTCGATCCTGCCGCGCAGCCTGAAAGGCAGTCCGGAAAATATCTATTATCCGAACACGGGCGCCCATCCCGACACCGACGGCAAGCTGCAGTACTTCAATCGCGACAACGGCAGCACCAGCAAAACCACCGGCCTGTATGCCAGCGGCCCGATCCTGAAGAACAAGCTGTTCTTCTTCCTCGCCGCGGAGGAGACGCGTACCGAAGGCGGCGCCGTTGCCGCCTCCAGCGACGCCGGTCTCAGTTCGCCCACCGGCTGGTCCGCATCGCGCTCCACCGTCAAGCGCTATCTGGGCAAGCTCGATTTCAACCTGACCGACGATCACCATGTCGAATACACCAGGATGTACGACCGTACCGATGGCTTCAGCCAGGCTTTCGGGTTCAGCTACGCCACCAACTCCCGCGACCAGGTCCCCGGTAACAAGGGCGAATCGACCATCAACTGCTGCGGCTCGGCCGCCGCGCCCGGCGCCGACGTCAACGTCCTCAAATACACGGGCTACCTCAGCGACCAGCTGACTGTCACCGCGCTGGTGGGCGATTCGCGCACCGTGCACCGGCGTATCCCGGCCGGCTACGACCCCAGCCTGCCGCAGGTGGCGGCACCGCTCACCGCCAGGCTCCCGGGCCTGGGCTATGTCACGCCGCAAACCGTCACGGGCAGCCTGGTCGATCCGCTGTCAAGCGACAAGCAGCGCGGCGTGCGCCTCGATGTCGAGTACAAACTGGGCTTGCACGCGCTGCGCGCAGGGATCGACCGCCTCGACATCGATTCCACGGTGGGCATGAGCCTCGCCGGCGGCTACCGCTGGACGTTCCGCAAGGCCAGCGACCTCACCCGCGCCATCAACGGCGCCTTCGAAACGCCGGCGCAGGGCGGCGGCTCCGGCATCAGCGGTTATTACGTCTCGCGCGATATCAGCACCAATCTGGCCAATCCCACCAGCGTGCAGTCGGCCCAGTACATCCAGGACCATTACCAGGTCATGCCGGGCGTGCTGCTCGACCTGGGCCTGCGCCGCGAGCAGTTCACCAACTACACCAGCCTGGGCGAAGCGTTCATCTCGCAGCGCAACATGATCGCCCCCCGGCTGGGCGCCACCTGGGATTACCACGGCGACGGCAGCCTCAAACTGTTTGCCAACGCGGGCCGCTATCACTTGCCGGTGCCGTCCAACCTGTCGAGCAATATGGCCAGCCCGCTGCTGCAGACCAGCGAGTTTTTTACGTACACCGGCATCGATCCCGCCACCGGCGCGCCGACCGGCCTGCACGCCATCAGCAAGCCCTACTCGGCGAATAATTTTTATGGCCAGGGTCGCGACGCGCGTGAAGTGACGGCGATCGGCCTCAAGCCGCTGTCGCAGGACGAACTTGCGCTGGGCTTCGAGCAGGCGCTGGGCGGCAAACTGGTGATCGGTGGCGGCCTGCTGTACCGCCGCCTGAACGATACCAACGACGATACCTGCGACCAGCGCCCCATCGATGCCTGGGTGGCACGCAACGGCGTCGATGCCACGCATTGGGGCGGCTTCCAGTGCGCCATCATGAATCCGGGGCGCGACAACGACTTGATGATCGACTTCAACGATGGCAAGGGCCTGCGCCGCGTCGACATCAGCGCCGCCGAGTGGGGCAATCCGCGCGCCAAGCGCAATTACCGCGCCCTCAACCTGTTCATCGAACATCCCTACCGCGATGGCTGGTACGGCAAACTGACCTATACCCTGTCTGCGCTGAAGGGCAATTCGGAAGGGCAGACCGACAGCATCGGTGGCGGCGACGTCGCCCTGACGGTCAGCGACGATCACCATGAGCTGATGAACAACGCCGATGGCTACCTGCCGGGCGACCACCGCCACGCCATCAAGGCCTATGGCTTCTATCAGGTGCTGCCGGAATGGACCGTGGGCGGCAACCTCGCGCTGACCTCGGGCGCACCGCGCAACTGCATCGGCGAACTGCCCGCCGCGCTGCACTTCGATGGCGACTACGGCGCCGCCTACTTCTACTGCAACGGGGTCGCCGCCCCGCGCGGCAGCCAGGGGCGGCTGCCATGGCAGACGCAACTCGACCTGAATGTGGCCTACGCCCCGGCCGCCGCCAAAGGATTGACCGTCAAACTCGATGTCTTCAACGTCCTCGATCGCCAGACCGTCACCCGCTATAACGAAACGCGCGAAGACGCCGGCGATATCGCCCGCACCTACCTGCAGGTGGCCGGACGTGCCGCGCCACGTTCGGTGCGCTTGACCGCCGAATACACCTTCTGAGGCCCATCATGAATCCCAATATCAAACGCCGCCGGTTTCTCGCTGGCGCCCTCGCAGCCGGCGCCGCCACGCTGCAATTGCCAGCCGCCGGGGCCGAGCGCAAGAGCGTGCGCGTGGGCCTGATCGGCACCGGCATGCGCGGACAGGTCCTGCTGGCCGAACTTCTCAAGCGCGACGACGTCGAGCTGGCCGCCTTGTGCGACATCGACCCGGTGATGCTGGGGCGGGCAGTGCGCCAGGTAGACCGCGCCGGCAAGGCCGCAGCCCGTACCTGGGGCAGCGACGGCGATCCGCAAGCGTACCGGCGCATGCTCGACGCCGGCGGGCTCGATGGCGTGATCATCGCCACGCCCTGGGAATGGCATGCCGCAATGGCCATCGAAGCGATGCAGCGCAAGATCCCGGTGGGCTGCGAAGTCGTCGCCGGCATCACCCTGCAGGATCACTGGGATGTGCTCAATGCCCAACTGGCCAGCGGCACGCCTTACATGTTGCTGGAGAACGTGTGCTACCGCCGCGACGTGATGGCGGTGCTGCAAATGGTGCGTTCCGGCCTGTTCGGCGAACTGGTGCACCTGCAGGGCGGTTACCAGCACGACCTGCGCGCGGTCAAATTCAACAACGGCGATCCGGCCCGTCCCTTCGACGGCGGCGCCGGTTTCGGTCCCGGGGCGTTTTCCGAGGCGCGCTGGCGCACCGCCCATTCGGTCGAGCGCAACGGTGAGCTCTACCCCAGCCACGGCATCGGTCCCTGCGCCATGTACGCCAACATCAACCGCGGCAACCGCTTCACCCGCATCAACAGCTTCGCCACCAAGGCCACCGGGCTGCACGATTACGTCGTCAAGCAGGGCGGTGCCGACCACCCGAACGCCCGGGTCAAGTTTCGCCTCGGCGACGTGGTGACGACCACGCTGGCATGCGCCAACGGCGAAACCATCCTGCTGCAGCACGACACCTCGCTGCCGCGCCCCTACTCACTGGGCTTCCGGGTGCAGGGCGCGCACGGCCTGTGGATGGACGTGAACCATTCGATTCACATCGAAGGCGTCAGCAAGCCGCACACCTGGGATGATTTCCAGAGCTGGCAGGACAAGTTCGACCATCCTTTGTGGCGCCGCTTCGCCGCGCGCGCCGAGGGCGCCGGGCACGGCGGCATGGATTTCTTTGTCATCAACGCCTTTGTCGAGGCGCTCAAGGCCGAGGCGCCCATGCCCATCGATATCTACGATGCCGTCACCTGGAGCGCCATCACGCCGCTGTCGGAACTGTCGGTGGCGCAGAACTTCCAGACCATCGATTTCCCCGATTTCACCAAGGGTGCCTGGCGCACCCGCCAGCCCGGCTTTGCATTCAACGAGCGTTTTTGAGTTTTTCGCCGTTCCGTCCTCATACTAAAATCAAGGAGACCCTGATGAACCACCTGCCTGCTCGTGCAAAAGCCCATTTGCTGATGGCGGCCTTTGCCGCCGGCGTTTGCCTCGCCCCGGACGCCATGGCGGCCACCGACGCCACCGTCGCCCTGGCCGGCAATGCCTTCCTGACCAAGGCTTCCCGCAACGCCTCCGAGGTGATAAACGAAAGCGGCTTGGCCAACTGGACCAGCCCGGCCACGGTCGCCAGCGCCTGGTTTCGGGTCGCAGCCGATGCCAACTGCGCGGGAAGCTGCCCGGCTGCCGTCACGCTCGCGCTCAACGCCAGTCTGGCGGGCAGCAATCACAGCACCGTGCGCGTCACCGTCAACGGCAGTCCCGTCACCGTCAAGCTGGAAGGCACGGCCAGCAAGAGCTATCCGCTCGGTACCTTCAGCGTCCCTGCCGGCTACGTGCGCGTCGATATCAAGGGTGTCAGCAAGGACGGCGGCTATTTCGGCGATGTCGCCTCGATCGGCGTGAAAAGCGCGGCGGCCATCAATTACGCCAACGATCCTGCCAATTTTTACTGGTCGCGCCGCGGCCCGTCCGTGCATATGGGGTACACGGCGCCGCCCGCCACCGAGTATTTTTATAATGAGGTGACCGTGCCCGAACAGCAGGACGCCATCGGTTCCTATTTCATGGCCAATGGCTTCAACGGCGGCTACTTCGGCATGCAGGTGAAGTCGGCGAGCGAGCGCTGGTTACTGTTCTCCGTGTGGGACGGCGACAATGGCGCCAGGACCACCCTGGTCGGCAAGGGCGCCGGCGTGGTCGACAACAGCTTTGGCGGCGAGGGCACGGGCGGGCAGGCCTACCTGACGTACCACTGGAATGCCGGCACCACTTACAAATTCATCACCCGTGCGCATCCCGACGGCCAGGGCAACACCGATTTTTCCGCATGGTTCTTTGCGCCCGAACTGGGAGTCTGGCGTTACATCGCCACCTGGAAGCGCCCGGCCACTTCGGCCTACATGGCGGGCTTGTATTCGTTTGTTGAAAACTTCATCGACACCAACGGCTACCTGGAGCGCTCGGCGCGGTTCGGCAACCAATGGGCGCGCAGCAGCGCGGGCACCTGGCAGGAACTGACGGCGGGGCGCTACACCGCCGATGCCACCGCCACCAACGGCCAGCGCCTGGATTATGCCGGCGGTGTCAGCGACGGCAGCTTCTACTTGCGCAATGGCGGCTTTTTCTCGCCGCCGGTGCCGTACAACCAGCACTTTACGCGCCCGGCGACGGGCAGCGTGCCGCAGGTCGACGTCAACGCCTTGCCTTTGCAGTAGGGCGCAGCGCCGCCGCAGGGGGG
>Ga0209913_1000946_pt1 | contig 19548 bp, 14 predicted proteins | sample PersoiDNA2013203_FD_185805 | JGI IMG/M metagenome (GOLD analysis project Ga0209913, IMG submission 185805) | Permafrost soil microbial communities from the Arctic, to analyse light accelerated degradation of dissolved organic matter (DOM) -... | ecosystem: Environmental > Terrestrial > Soil >... | reverse complement strand
TTGGTTCCGATCACGGCGGATTTCGCCTCAAGTCGTTCCTCATCCATGCATTGACGCTCAAGGGCTACGAAGTCGAGGACCTGGGCACCGACAGCGGTGAGCATCCCGTCGACTATCCCGACTTCGCAGCCGCGGTGGGCCGCAAGGTCGTAGCAGATCCAACCACAGTCGGCATCGCCATCTGCGGTACCGGCATCGGCGCCAGCATCGCGGCCAACAAGATCGCCGGCATCCGCTGCGCACTGGTCTACGACGGCTACACGGCACGGATGGCTAAAGAACACAACAATGCCAACGTGCTTGCGCTTGGCGGCCGGACGACGGCCGAGGAGATCGCGCTCGATTGTGTCGTCATCTGGCTGAACGTGACCTACCAAGGCGGACGTCACCAGCCACGCCTCGACAAAATCGCCGCCCTGGACTGTTCTTTGGGGTCAACTGGTAAATAGGTTCAAGTGGTACATTTGCAACCTGACCAGTGAAAACTGCTCTGCTGCTCGTCGACATCCAGAGGGAGTACTTTCCGGGTGGCGCCATGCCCCTGGAGGGTCCGGTCGAAGCAGCCGTTCAGGCCCAAAAGCTGCTCGCCTATTTCCGGTACAACCACCTGCCCGCTGTCTTCACCCAGCACGTGTCCCTCGACCTCGAGGCGACCTCGTTCAGGCCTGGCTCTCCCGGAGTCAGTCTCTACAGCAGTATCCGTCCTCTGCCAGGCGAACCGGTTGTCCGCAAGCATCATCCCAACAGTTTCCGGGACACGAACCTGCAGGAGTTGCTGCGAACGGCTGAGGTCTCTCGTCTGGTCATCTGCGGCATGATGACCCACATGTGTATCGACGCGACGACACGCGCTGCCTGCGACTACGGGTTCGAATGCATCGTCGCCGCCGACGCGTGCGCCACCCGGGACTTGCCGTTTGCCGGAGAAACCCTGCCTGCGCTCATGGTCCAGCGAGCCTTTCTGGCGGCGCTGAATGACACGTACGCCCAGGTGGCAACGACAGGCGAGATCGTCACGATGTTGCAGCAGCCGACGCTGGGCGACGCTGATGTCCATTCATTGGACGCGGAGGGCGGGCATGAGTGCCGGTGAAACCTGGGCACTGTACCGTCAGGCGTTGGATGCCTCGATGGATGGCGTGGGCCTGCTGGATTCCGCCGGGTGCTACATCTACGCCAATGCCGTGCACGCCGCCGTCTACGGCTTTGCACACGCCGAGGACCTTATCGGGCAGTCCTGGCGTATCTTGTACGATGATGAACAGCTGCACTTCATCGACGAGCAGGTCTTCCCCATCCTGCGCAGCCAGGGCAGATGGCAAGGTCGGGCCGTCGGCAGGCGCCGCGATGGGTCACTATTTCCCCAGGAACTCTCTCTCGTGTTCCTTCCCGATGGGGGCATCGTCTGCGTCGTCCGCGACATCTCGGACAGTGTCAAGGCGGAGGAACTGGCCAGGATGTCGGAGCGAATCATCGAGCGCAGCTCATCCGTCGTCTTTCGATGCGCGCCGACGCCACGATGGCCCGTCCTGTATGTCTCGGCAAATGTGACCGCCTGGGGATACCGCCCCGAGGACCTGCTGAACGGGGAAATTACCTTTGCCGATATCGTCCATCCAGACGACATCCAGCGCACCATGGGCAAGAGTGCCCATTACTACGCCACAACCCTTACCCGGTGGAATGACCACTACCGCATCGTCACCGCAGACGGGGCACTCCGGTATGTCGAGGAAGAAACGAGCGTCATGCGCAATCCGGACGGCAGTGTGCAGTATTCCGAGGGAATCCTGCATGACGTCACTGAACGTGTGCTGGCCGAACAGGCCCAGCGCCTGTACCTGCTGCTGTCCGAGAACACACACGACATCATCCTGTTCATCGCTCCCAATGGCAGCATCCGCGAGGCCAACACAGCCGCCTGCACGGCATATGGCTATACCCATGATGAGCTGCTGAGGTTGGGTATAAAGGACCTGCGGGTCCCGGAGACGAGAGCGGCCATCCCTGCCCAATTCGCCCAGGCGGTCAAGGGATCCATCGTTTTCGAGACGACACATATGCGCAAGGACGGTTCGGCGTTCCCTGTCGAGGTGAGTTCCCACAGTGCCGACTACAACGGTGAACAAGTGATCATCAGCCTCATCCGCGACGTGACAGAGCGACAGGCCCGCGAAGCCGAAATAGCACAGCTGGGGCGGGCGGTCGACGAATCGTCCGACGAAATCTACGTTGTTGACGGCGACACCCTCTCGTTCATGCAGGCCAACAAGCGGGCACAGCAGAATCTGGGGTACTCCCTGGATGAGCTGCAGCAGATGAAACCGGTCGACGTAGCGCCCGAGATGACGGCCGAGCATCTCGCCGAGGCACTTGAGCTCGTTCGGGCCGGTATACGGTCAACCGCTATGCTGCATACGACCGCGCAGCGCCGGGATGGCACGACCTATCCCGTCGAGGCACGCCTGTCTCTCGCCGAGACTGGTGGCAGGACGGCCATCGTGGTCATTTTCACCGACATCTCGGAACGTCTTGCTGCCGAGGCGGAGCACACGCTGATCCTGAATGCCATGGACCAGGTGTCCGAGGGAATCGTCATCCTCGACGAAGATGAACGGCTGCAGTACGCGAACCAAGGGGTGGAGCACATCCTGGGCGTACCTGCTGCGAGTATCCTGGGGAAGACACTCGCTGAGCTTCCTGCCGGGCCGGGCTCAGAGGAACTCCATCGACGTGCCGCCGCAGCGATGCTTTCGGGACAGCCCTGGACAGGAATGCTGACCATGACCCGTTCCGACGGGACGCCACTGACCCTGCGTGTCACTGTGCGCGCTATTCGCCAGCCCGAAGGCCAGGCCGGGGGATACTGTGTCGTCATTCATGATGCCACCGAAGAGGTCCACCAGGAAGAGGAACTGCGTCAGAGCCAGAAGATGGAGGCGATCGGATTGCTGGCGGGCGGCGTCGCCCACGACTTCAACAACCTGCTGACCGCCATCATGGGCTATGCAGACCTGCTGACGTACTCCCTGCCGCCGGGCACACCCGAGGCAGAAGCTGTAGCCACCATCAGTCAGGCAGCTGTAAAGGCAGCCGACCTTACTCGCCGTCTGCTCGGCTTCGCACGCAAGGGTAAGATCGGAGACGTCCCCGTCGACCTCCATACGGTCATCCATGAAGTGCACAGCCTGCTGGAACGGACGATCCCACGCAATATCATGCTCACTGAAGAGCTGACCGCAGCCCAGTCGTCGGTCATGGGCGATTTCACCCAGCTGCAGCAGGTCCTGCTGAACCTTGCCATCAACGCGAGAGATGCCATGCCCACGGGGGGCACACTGTCGTTCAGGACGCAGGATGTGCATCTGGACGCCTTGTTCTGCCGGCTCCATCCGGAAATTCACGAAGGATGGTACCTGCTGATTGATGTCGAAGACACGGGGTGCGGCATTCCTGCCAAGAACATGCCACATATGTTCGAGCCGTTCTTCACAACCAAGGGTGTCGGCAAGGGGACCGGGATGGGACTCGCCATGGTCTACGGGATCGTCCGCAATCACGGCGGCACCATACATGTGTCCTCTGAAGAAGGTCAGGGGGCAGTGTTCCGTATGTATCTGCCATTTACGCAGACTGCAGGAGCACAGCCCGGCGACAGTCAGCAGCAGCTTATTCCTGGTCATGGACGCATTCTTGTCGTCGACGACGAGGATGTCGTCCGGAAGGTTTCGGCCGACATCCTCAGGCAACTCGGTTACGACGTTGACGAATGCACGTCCGGTGACGCCGCAGTAACTTTGTTTGCAACGCTGCCACAGGAGCGGCGCCCCGACCTCATCGTCATCGACCTGAACATGCCTGGCATGGATGGCATTCAGACCCTGAAGGCACTCAAGAACATCGACAGTGGATTACGCGCTCTGTTGTCCACCGGTTTCGGCCTGGATGGGCGTCTGCCGGAAGCGACTGCTGCCGGGTTCACCGGCTGGGTCCAGAAGCCGTTTCACCCATACGAGCTGTCGGTTGCCGTCGCACAGGCACTGAACACGCAGCACTAGACATTCCTTGGCTCGTCATTCCCCCCCGAGTATTTCTTTTCAATACGAGGGGTGCTTTCGGCGAAGGCGGGAATCCAGTCCTGCCCTTACCCGTTAACCCCGTTCCAGGGTCTGTCGCTCGGCGTCGAGGTCAAACACGGACTGCCGCACACTCGACCGGAAGAAGTCCCTGATGTGGTCCCACGCGACAGGAGTCCCGACGTAGACAGGGTCCTCCTGGACGTCGGCGTGTTCGAACCAGACGAGCCCCTTCCCGATGACGAGCGGCTCGAGGGCGGTCACTCCATACCGCTCCAGAGCATTGCGTGCAACCTTGCGGAAGGGGACGGTCTGGAGAACGGTATATAAGTCCACGAAGTCACTGCGCATTCCGCCCTGACTGACAGCCACCAGCTTCATGGCTGCAATATCGACCACACCGGCGACGTCACAGCCATTCAGCCTTGTCGTGGGCTCCCCAAAGGACGCCGGGGTTTGCGTCAGCAAGAGCTGGGCGCCGTCTGCGTGCACGATCATCGCATCGTCCCCCATCGTCACGGGCTCCACGACGCCGGCAAGTCCGCGCAGTTCCTCGAGGATGCCGGACGGTCTGAACACCTGCTGAGTGTAGAACTCCAAGTCGCCGGAGATCCGGTGCCCCAGGTGCAGTGCCAACCCGGTCCCCCCCGTCAGGACCCCTCCATGCATGCCCAGGGTCGGCCCCACCCGGCTCATCGTCAACCGCGCCTTCTCCTCCACGCACTCAGGATGCATCGGGCACCTCGAACCACACCATCCAGAAGTTGCGCGCCCTGGAGGGCAAGCTCTTCGCGGAGAGGACAACGTCAACGACGGCACTCACGGGGTAGACGTAGGCGAGCCACCGCAGGTCCTCCAGGTCACCTTGCTCCAGTAGACAAGCGATGATGGCGGCGGCGTCCCTCTGCAGCTGGAGCGCACTGGGATCCACCCCGGCGAACAACCGCATGGTATGTAAGGGCATCGTCGTAGCCCGTTGCGCCGCGTCGACTCTCCGCCGTACCTCGGGCCGGGTGAGCGGACCGATATAGGACTGGACCATGCGCGCGCCATCACGGTGCGCCATGTACGCATACTCCTTGTTCCCCGTCTTGCGGATGGTGATGCTCATATGGTGCCTCCTGCGAGCATCATATATATCTTGCTATACAAGTCAATCATATATTTATACATCATGCTGTACATTTTCGCGCTTTGAAGCATGAAAACATGCTTACAGAATCAACCAAGTGTAACGGAGACATCTCACTATGAAAAACGCAGGAAATTCAGAGGAGTTGGGTCACAAGGATGACCTGACAGCAAAAGAGGCCGGGTGCATCCCGGCCTCTTTCATTTATGTTAGTCGCTTAGAACAGGATTTGCTGCTTCAGCTAGATGTCAGGAGGACGTCCAGCATGTCAGTGGCCGGGCTTAAACGTGGCTGCGATCGTGTGTGGGCCTTCCACCTTTTTGAAGGTGACGACGTAACTGCGCTTGTTGACCGCATCCAGGAGTGCCACACCATCCACGATCACAGAGTCGATCACGTATCCTTTGTCAGCACGAATATTGAAGACCCTTGTCGCATGACGAGAAATTGGACTGCTTCCCGGAAGAATCCTTCCGTTGAGACCCGACACAACCGTGATTGTGTATGCGTCGATGACTGTGGTGAAAGTGGCAGTAACGGTCTTGTCCGCCGTCACGTTGGTGTCAGTCCTGCTGGCCGTCATGACATTGTCGCTCCACTTCACGAAGTGGTAGCCTGGGGTCGGGACGGCGGTCACGGTGGTACCATTTGCGCCATAGTTCACGGTCTGCGGCGTGGTGCCGGTGATCGTGCCGTTCGCACCTGCCGTGTAGGCCAGGGTGAAGGTGTCGATGGCCGAGCTGAAGATAGCGGTGACATTGACGTCCGCCGTCACGTTCGTATCGGTCCTTGCGGCGGTGAGGATCCCGTCACTCCATGAGGTGAAGTGGTAGCCTGCATTGGGAACGGCGGTCATGAGGGTACCGCTGGCGCCATGGTCCACGGTCTGAGGAGACGTGCCCGTGATGGTGCCATTCGCACCTGCCGTGTAGGTCAGGGTGTAGGATGTGCGCGTAATTTCGGCCGTATTCCTGACCCGTATCCTGTGCCCCGCAGCATCCTGTGAAGCAAGACCGATGGCACTTACCCAGTCTCCAACTTTGATTGCTGGGTCCCAGGCACCCAGCATCGCCAGGTTGTCAGTGCCGTCGCCAATGTACCCATTGACATAGACCTTTGCCACTCCGGTGCCGTCATTAATGTACAGAGAGTTGTCGCCGCCGGTAGTAACGATGTTCGTGACGACGCCCGCCACCTTGACGAGCCAACCTTCGTTCAGCTCGAGCATGGAGTCACCAGTACTCTTCACTATCGGCGAAACCAGTGCCGGTGTGCTGTCTATGATGGAAATGTCACTCGACTCGTTGAGGACATGAATCTGCGAGTCTCCCTCAAATTGGCCCACGATGCCGGTCACCCTGACAAGTGTGCCCAGCGGTAGCGTGCTATTGGAGACGCCGAACACTGTGAGTCCGCCCGTAGCGTCCTGTACGTAGATGACGTCGAAGAAGGCGGTATTCGGACCAACGGCCTTGGATTGTGCAGTAACCCGACCTTCGATTGCAACTCTCGTTCCAAGGAGATCGGGGATGCCGTCGCTGTTTGTGTCGATCCGGACTTCCGCCACTGTCTTCAGTGGAGCCGGTGGCAGAACAGTGAGCCAGTCAAGGACACTGCCGATTATCTGAAGATTGGAGTATGCGTTGTCGGCTGACGCTGTCTCAAAATCGGAGAAGAAGGCAGTGCCTCCAACTACGACTTTCCCGCCGCCTGGCAGGACTTCGGCAGCCAGCGCATAGACGTCCCCCATGGCCACAGGCGTAGCGTCACTCGCACCGTCTGAATCAAGGGTCGCAGTCGTCGGATGACCCTTGACGAGCCAATCCACGTTGGCATCTGAGCCACCAGCCTTGAGGATGACGGAACATCCACTGTAGAAACTGAATGTCTCACCCACCGGGATGTTGTCCGTCAGGTGATACATTGTTCCCGTGTAATCATCAAAATAGAGCCGGTAGTTCTGGCCTCCGTTTGAAGTGTTGTCTATGACCTCGTCGTCGTTCAGACGCAGGTTGGAACCGATCGCGTCGAGCACGACATTGCCCTGATACGCGCTGTGAGCGGTGGGGTCGCTTACCCCCTTCTCATCATAGTCGGCCCGTGACGTAAGGATGAGTGATCCGCCGGCGGCGACAAAGTCCTTGATGACCTGTATCTCGGCCGCAGTGTAGTTCATAGGAGGCTTGCTCTGAGGGTCACAGAGGATGAGTACCTTGGCGTACAGCAGATCGGCCGCTGTGAGTTCGTGACCGACAGCCGTCGTGACCGGCATAAACTTCTTTGTCTTGATCAGGGCGGTGAGCGTTTTCATGTTGCCGGCGTAATACCCTGTGACATAGGCGTTGGAGTGCCCGCCGTCAATGACGACCTTGGTCACGTCTTCGGGGTTTGCGGCCGTGAAGCTGGTACTTGCAGTAAATGTCTTCTCCTGCGCGTCAACTACAGCGGTCAAACGGGCATAGATGGTCCATGTACCCGCCGTTGTTGGTGTCCATGTGAACTTGGCAGTGGTCATCCCCGACGCGGCGATGGATGGGACAGCAACCTCCCCCAGCTTGTTCTCAGGTGCAATCGTGTCTTTGAAGAATTCCATCGTAGCGTTCGCGACCGCGACAGAACCATTGTTGTATGCAGTCGCCGTGAAGTCGACAGGAGTGCCCACGATTTGGGGATCCTGCGAAGCCTCGACCTTCGATACCCCTACCTTGACCACGTCTCCGGTCCAAACGGGAGCCGTGACAGCCACATCCGTGTCCGCCTGATCAATCCGGACGTAGTAGAAGCTGTAGGGATCTGTCGGCATCGTGAAATTCCATGTCCCTTGATTGGTGTTTGGATTTGTCGACGCGACAACCACTCCACCATTGGCAATGACAGACACTTTTGTGATGATGTCGGTGGTTTCAGCGTCGCCGAACGTGATACTGAAGTCCAGCGTCGAGGGATTGTCCAGCGAAGAACCCATGACGGCGCCGTTCAGGTAGTAGGTGACTCGCAGGTCCTTGTCCTCGGTGGCGTAGACCCGTTTCTGGCGTATTGCCTCGAAAATTGCATCCCTTGTCAGTTCCGGCGCAAGGACCACCGTGCGGGCATCATTGGCAAACATCCAGTTGCCCTTATGGTTGTCCTGGTTGTTCGAGGGAGCGACATGCCAGCCCTTGTCGAGTGCCATCTGGTAGTACTGATAACTCGGGAAGTAACCGGCCTGGTGCACCGGTCCCTCGCCGTTGCCCACTTCGACCAGGTCGACGACGGCATCCGCCTCGGCTGTCCAGTGCCCGAAGTCGTCGAAGGTACCGAACGTCGTACCAGGATGGTTAAGTTGCGAAATAGACTGAGGATACTGGGCAAGCTGCGCATAGTACGCCGTGAGAGTCATGGCTGTATGCGTTCTCGTGTCGTAGCCCACGGTGTTGAACGTGTTGATGTGGCCGGGGCCGCCGCTCCACGTCATCTCGTATCCTGCTATCCCGACGAATGTTCCCGGCACGTTGTTTGCGTCGGCTGCCGCCTTCAGAGTGGCCCACTCGGTGCTGGGACCGCCAGCCAGATCGGCGGCTACAGTCGCCGAATCTCCATCAAACCAGTTGGAATGGTCCGTAACCGCCATGAAATCAGCTCCGGCGACCTTGGCCGAATCATAGGCCTGTTGCGGTGTTCCGGTACCGTCCGAGAGGTTGGTATGGCTGTGCATGCCCCCAAAGTAGATGTTGTAGTCGCCGACTGTGAACGTCCATACGGCCTGCGTGTTCATTGGAGACGCGGCAGTGTTCGCGACGTCAAGCTGAACAGAATGGACGCTCTTGGTGAGGTCGACGGCCGGCGTGTAGGTTATACCTGTCGCCGTGACGACCGCCTGTGAAGTCACATCGGTGCCGTCCACCAGAAGCGTCACCGACGTGACGTCGATGGCCGCCCCGGTGTCGCCATACTCTGCACTGATGTGCGGACGGACGTTGGCAATGAACGCCTGGTCAGCCGGCACCAGTTTGGTTATGGTCGGAGCAGTGATGAGGACGTGCGGGGTAGCATGGACCTCGTTGCCGGACAGCACGCTGGTCTGTCCGACTTCGTTGACGGCTGTGACACGGTAGAAGTACGGTGTGCCGTTCACGACCGAGGTATCTGAGAATGACAGACCCGTGGTAGGCGCCCCATTGATGGGAGTAACAATATCCTCACCACCTGCCGAGGTGCCGCGCCAGATATTGTAGCCAACGACCGAGAGATGCTGTGGATCGCCGACCGACGCGTTCCAGGTCAGGTCGACCCGCCCGTCTCCTTCGACGGCAACAGTGCTCACGACAGCAGGCGGCACGTCAAACGTCCATCCCTCGACTGCGCTGCACGCAGCGCCGTCGCCGATCGAGTTGTGAGCCGTCACGGCATACCAGTAGTGAGCCCCTGCCAAGAGTCCGCTGTCCACGTATGATACAGTGGCGACAAGAGAGTTATTCAGTATCGTCATGCCACTCATGGACGCGTCCGCAGCACGGTACACGTTGTACCCGACGGTCCCTGCGCCGCCATCGTTTGCAGGAGCCGACCAGGCGAGAGAGATCTGCCCAAGCCCATCTGTTGCCGCTAAGCCCGTTGGAGACCCCGGAACAGACGAACTTCCAACCGGCGGGGTTATTGCATCGGCAAGGGTCTGAGGATGACGTGCAGAACCATCGCTTGATGCTGACACCGTGAAATCTGCAATGTTGTTGTCTGTATCCTGTCCGTTCCAATTTGGATACCCTGGCTTTCGTTCTATGACTTGACCCCTAGTCAGGCCAGTAGCAGCAACAGGAGTCCCCCCCTCAGCCCGTTCTAAGTGGCCCGTCATCAAGCCCCACCCGAGAGCATCTACCTGGGTTGCTCCATTCCATATGCTGGCGGCTCCAATTTCGGAAATGCCACCACCTAGTACAGCATCCCATGCCGTCCCACTGTAGGCACTCCCCTTGACAAGGAAATGCCCATAAGCAGGAACCACAGTGGACACCGACCAAGACACATTGATGGTCCATGCTGGAGTAACTCCAGTACCACCAGTAGCTCCTCCACAGTACTTCAGAAACCACCCGTTCAAGTCGACCGGGGAAGCAGAAGCATTGAACAACTCGACGTATTCGTCCGACGCGCCCGTACTCGCCGACGATCCAGTGACGACCTCGCTGATGACCATCGTCGTCGACGCCGCCTGGGCTTGTGGCAGACTTCCAAATACCCCGCCAAGGCCGCTCACCAATAATGAAAGGACTAACAGTACTGACAAAAAGATCCGACCTTTCCTCATCACAGTCTCCTCCCCAATGGTTTGCTCAACACGTCAATGCGCCCCTTACGAATTTCGCATGTGAAGGACCTACATGCAAAAAAAGACTGGAGCACAGTATCCTAAAGCAGCCGGCAACATATGTCAAGCAACCCGTGCGCAGTAGAACGCTCTCTCTCCCGAGAACAACCCCGCCACGGGGGTTGGCCGGGGCGGGGTTCGGTCCTTCCCGCGAAGGAACGTCATCCCCCGAGCATTTCTTTCCAATGCCCCCGAGCCTTTCAGTGTAAGGCGAGGGGTGCTTCTGAGGGGTGCTCTCGGCGAAGGCGGGAATCCATCCTTTGTCCTAGCCAATGTACCACCCCGAGCTAATGAGCAGCGTATCACAAAGGCGAGCCTGATCAAGAAATGGCAAATGGCTTTGTCATTCTTATCATAAATATGCCAAGTGGACTTGTCATAATTATGGCATTGCCCTATACTCGATTCTAGGATCGGGAGGTAGGTATGGATACGAGCGTCTTCTCCATAAGGAACCCTTGGCGTTCTGGGCTCCTGCCCAAGGAACCAGACCGGATTCCACGGCATGAACTGCAGACTGCACTATCATGGATGGATAGCAGGCACGTCATCACCATCGTCGGGCCACGACAGGCAGGAAAATCGACCCTGATGAACATGCTCATCCGTCATCTGCTCAGTAGTGGCAAAGTGCCGGCCGCCAATATCTTCTACTTCACCACGGACGATGCCGAGACGGTCACCCTTCTTGCCAACATCGGCGACTTACTGGCGTTCATACGGGGTAACTCAACAGGTAATGGACGGCTTTATCTCTTTATCGACGAGATCCAGCGGCTGGAGAGTCCGGGGCTCTTCCTGAAAACACTGTACGACTTGGACCTTGACCTCAAGATCGTTGCTTCGGGATCATCATCACTCGAGATCCGCAGTGCGTCAAAAGAGCACCTGGTCGGGAGGGGCCGCGAATTGGTTCTGTACCCTCTGTCATTTGGCGATATTGCAGCAAGCAGGATCCCGGGGCTGCAGGCAAGTTCCGCCGACATTGCCCAGATTCAACGCCTGTATGGTACTGACCTCTTGCGCACGTTTGAGGAGTGTGCCGTGTGGGGGACTTATCCTGCCGTTGTCACTGCCCCAACCATGGCACAACGACACGACGAGCTGCAGCAACTATACCAGAGCTACGTGCTCCGGGACGTGTCGCAGTTCTTTCACATCCAGCACGTCGGAGTCTTCAACAATTTGACCACCTTGCTGGCAGGCAGCGTCGGCAGTCAGGTACAATGGGAAACGTTAGCCAGAACCACGAAATCAAGCGCTCAGACGATCCATAGCTATGTCGATCTTCTGGAGGGAACCTTTGTCTGCCGTCAGGTTCTGCCATATACGGGCAACGTCGTGGGATCCATCCGCAGAATGCCAAAAATCTACTTCATAGACTGCGGACTGCGCAACAGTGTCCTCTCCGACTTTTCGGCGCTGTTATCGCGCTCCGATCGCGGGCATCTCGTCGAACAGGTCGTGTTTCAGGAGCTTTGCAAGATCCTTGAGCCAACAGACAGGCTCTACTACTGGCGCATGTACGCTGGCTCACACGAGGTCGATTTTGTCGTCGTCCGAGGGGAGTCGCTTGTTCCCATTGAGATAAAAGACTCAAGCATGAGGAGCCCTGAGGTTCCCGATGGTATCGGTGATTTCTCCAAGGCCTTCAAGCCCCGGGGTGCCATCGTGATGAACCGTGATTTCGCTGGGGAAGCGATGAGCAGGACCACCACGGTCACGTTCCTTCCCACTGCCGCAATCCTCGGCCGGCCAGATCTTTTCAGGGAGCTGCTTACGAATGCACTCCACTAACCCCACATCCGTCATTCCCCCCCGAGCACTTTTTTCCCATGCGAGGGGTGCTTTCCCCCGAGTATGTTAGTCCAATACTCGGGGGGACGACGAGAAAAGGACCCTCTTCACTCCGCTATTCCCGCAGTGTTCCATCATTCCGGCAGCCTACCCTCGACCAGCAGGATGGCGCGCCTGAGGTCGTCCATGCCCTGCTTGAAACGCTTGACAGCCGTCGTGACCGAGCAGTGACGTTCCTTAGCGATGACCGGCCACGTGCGTTCACGCCAATAACGGTCACGGATGATGGCAGCCTTCCGGCTGTCGATCATGGTGAGACCGAGCGTGACCCGTCCCGCGATGTCCGACGTCGTCCGGTGTGCCGTGAGGTCACTCATTGTTCCTCCTGAGGGGACAGGAAGGCGTCACCGGTGCCGGCAGTGAACCACGGCGACGTCCCCGCCGTGCCAAGGTGCGTGGGTGTACGGCCCTCGTGGTCGCACCAGTGCAGCATGGTCCGCCTCGCGACAGTGTTGCCGATACGCAGCTGCTCGTCGAGCGGACGGCCCTGGTACCGGCCACAGCAAGACCACAGGGCATAGCCGGCAATCTGGATCAGGTCATCGGCGTCGAGCCCCCACGTCCGGGCGTAGCGGCGCGCCATGCCGACGATGGCAGGGCGCAGACCATCATACAGTGGTACAAACCAGGCATCCTTTCGTTTCACGCAATCCCTCCCCATGTGGATTATTTTACACAATCTGTGAACAACGCAAGTCAGATCTAACTTTTCATGTGTGTACTTTTTACGCTGTCATGTATAATATGGTAGACACCACCACAGCAGGATGCTGCAGAACAGTTCCGGTGCGGTGTCGCGTGGGGAGAGCCCCGGTTCACGGCATGGCTTGCCACGATTGAAGCGCATGTGGTTCCTCATTCAATGTGAAAGGAGCAGATGATGGGATTCAAGGAGAATGTCCAGACACTACTTGCACAACGCGGCTGGAGTCAGCGGGAGTTGGCTGCAGCTGCCGGCATCTCCCCCGGCGCCGTCGGGGACATCCTCGAGGGGGAGTCGTCCAACCTGCGGACCGCCGCGAAGGTGGCCGCCGCGTTTGGCGTCGAGGTCGCCGATCTCATGCGGGAGGAGCAGCCCATGAAGCCCCGGGACGAACTGGACGTGGCGCTGCGTCACCAGGGAGACCTGTCCCCCGCCGACATCCAGGCTGTAAACGCCTTCATTTCCTATATCCGAGGCACCCGGCCGGGACGGGACAAGCGTGGCCGCTAGAACGTTCCTCTCACCGCGCCTGATGGCATACGCTCAGCACGTGCGTGAGCACTTTCCCCGGGCCATCGCAGGGACAACCGTCGCCGACCTGGATGCCTTGGCCGATGATGTGTGCACCTCCCTCGACGACTTCCCTCTGACGACGGGGATGCTGGGCTGTACGGTGTTTGAGCATGGTGAGGCCTACACCGCCATCCGGGAAGGCTTGCGGCGCGACGAGCCGGCGCGTTACCGGTTCACGCTGGCGCACGAACTCAGTGAGATCCTCCTGCGACGCTATCTCGATGCCCTGCCCGACCAGTGCCGACGCGAGCATGTCTGTGACGCCTTCGCGGCCGAACTCCTCCTCCCGCATGCAGCGGTCCTCGCCACTGTGACAATTCTCATCCAGGCGCATGCCGGCGGCCCGGGACCGTCCGACGCAACGCTCGACCAGCTGGCACGGCGCATGGCATCCACCTATGACGTGTCACTCACGGCGGCGCGCATCTCGATTGCCGAGTGCCTCTTTGGGATACGCTGCTCAATAGACGGGGGTGGTACATAGACAAGGAATGGATTCCCGCCTTCGCCGAGAGCACCCCTCGCCTTACACAGAAAGGCTCGGGGGGGAATGACAGAAGCCAGCGGGAATGACGGTACTTCGCCGGAAGGACGCGAACTTACCACCCGGTGCCGAATGAGCAGCGCATCAATAGGCTGGACAGTGCCCGGTCCCGCCGCTATACTACGAGGGTTATCTCCAGCAGGGGAGGCACCATAGTGTTGTCCGAGAACGACCAGAACACGAACACTAAAACGTCACGCCGATCGTCCCTGACCCACCTCCTGCACACGCAGTCGGTAGCCCAGGCGGCGGTACTCATTGCCGTGATTTCATTCCTCAGCAAGTTCGTCGGTTTCGCCCGCGAGGTGGTCATCGCGCGCCAGTTTGGCGCCACCGGCCAGACGGACGCTTTCCTCGTCGGCATGATGGTCCCCAGCCTGGTGCTCGGCCTCTTTGCGGGAGGACTCGGTACACTCATCGTGCCCTGGTATCTGGGCCACAAGAGGGAGAACCCGGAACACGCCCGCCTGCTGGTCGATCAGATAGCACTCGTATGGGGAATCGTCTTCGCGCTCGTGTGCGTCGGCGTGTGGGTCTTCGCCCCTCAGCTGGTGCACATCTTTGCCAGCGGCTTCGAGGGCGCCCGCTACACGCTGGCCATCCAGGTGACACGCCTCCTCATCCCCATGGGCTTCATGCTCATCATGACCGGCTTGTTCACCGGCCTCCTGCAGGCAGAGAGCAGCTTCCTGGTAGCGTTGCTCTGGACAACGGTAGGCAACATCGCCTTGGTCGCCTGCCTGCTTGCGTTCTCGTCCCGCATGGGCATTCAGGCGTGGACACTGGGCCAGACAGCGCTGGCCGTCATAGGCTTCGTCCCGTTGGTCATCCTGCTGGCAAGCAAGAGGTACGGCTTCCTGAAGCGTTTCGACGTCCGGCATATGGATTGGCCGGCTATCCTGCAGTTTGCCGCCCTGCTTATGCCGCTGGTACTCGCGGGTGGTGTGGGCACTCTCAATGTCATGGTGGACCGCTGGGTCGCTTCACGCCTGCCGGAGGGGGCAATCGCGGCACTCAACTTCGCAGGTCGCGTCTGGACTATCCCCATTACCCTGCTTGCCAGTCCCATCGCCATAGCCGTCTTCCCCGCGTTCTCGTCCATGGCCGTGGACGGCTCAGCCCTGCATGCGATGGATGACAAGGTGCGGCGCACCGTAGCATTTCTCGCCTACATCGTCATCCCGTCGTCCGTGGGCATCGTCGTCCTGGCAACACCCATCACCCGTCTGCTGTTCCAGCGGGGGGCTTTCGACGCCACCGCGACCGCCATCACGGCCTCCTGTGTCCAGATGTACGCCCTGGGACTCGTGTTCCAGGCGGTTGCGCCCATCCTGGCCAAGGTCTTCTACGCGTTCAAGAACACGGTGACGCCTCTGCTCATTGGTCTGGGCATCGTGGGAGCCAATATGGCCGGCAACATCATCCTCAGCAGATACCTGGGAGCCGCCGGCATTGCGCTGGCAACGTCCATCACCGTCGCGCTGGGCACAGCTATCTACGCCCTCCTCCTGCGCCGCTACTTCCGCACGGAGGACCGCCCCACGACGACCTACCCGCTCTGGTCCGAGATGCTCAGGACTCTGCTGGCTACCATCCCCGTCGGGCTCATCGCCTGGCTGGGCCTCAGGTGGATCAGCCCGGCCACGGCGTTCATCCCTCTGGCCGTCCGCACCATGGCCGTCTGCATCGTCGCTGCCCTTGCCTACGCCGTGTGCAGTATCGCCCTGCATCTCGACGGGTGGCAGACCATCCAGAGCCGGTTCACGGGACTGGCGCATCGACTGCGAGGCTAGCCTTTGGGATACGCTGCTCATTAGTTCAGGGTGGTACATTCGCCATCCTTCCACCAACGTGAACATTCCCGCCGGGTTCTGTCATCCCCCCGAGCACTTTTTTCCCATACGAGGGGTGCTTTCCGCGAAGGCGGGAATCCATTCTTTGTCCTTGCCAATGTACCACTGCGTGCCTATTGAGCAGCGTATCCCAATCGAGTTGCAAATGAATGATCCCGTTGTACAATACCTTAACTCAGTTAAGGGTTGGTGCAGACGAGATGAATGATCCAGCTTCCTCACGCAAGCGGCTTTATGACATACTGGTAACACAGCAAGGGTACTTCACGACAGTGCAGGCTCACGCCGCTGGCTACGACTCTGCACTATGCGCCTATCACGTACATCGGGGCGACTGGCAGAGGGAGACCCGTGGTATCTATCGTCTGACGGACTATCCACCAACAGACCGTCCAGATCTCGTCCTGTGGAGCCTGTGGTCGCGCGACCGGTCAGGTCGGCCTCAGGGCACCTACTCCCATGCGACCGCACTGTCGGTCTATAACCTCTCTGACGTGAACCCGTCAAAACTGCACATGATGGTGTCTCCGACGTTTAGACGCAGGGGACTGCGCCCCGGCATCCTCATTATCCACCGTGGACTGTTCATCGAATCCGATGTCGAACAGATGGAGGGGTACAGCGTCACACGCCCACTGCGGACCCTGCGTGACCTGGCCGACTGCAGGATGCTGTCAGACGAGCTCCTGCTGGAAGCAGCCGTCCAAGCTGTACACCGAGGCCTCGTCGATCCCACCGAACTCATGTCAACACCAGAGTGGGCACCGGTCATCTCCCTGACAGCTCAACTGCGACGAGCCCTGAAGAAATCATGAATCCGCAGTCCTATGGGTCTGGTAGCGCCTTTCGCATCGCTCTCGAAGCACGACTGAAGGACCGCGCAGCTGCCGAGGGTATCGACCTGCAACGCCTGAGGCGACGAGTCGCGTTCGATCGATTCCTGTCGCGCCTGGCCATGCAGGATCGTGAGTGATGGGCCTTGAAAGGGGGCTATGCACTGGAAATCGAGCTCGACATTGCCAGATCCACTCGCGACCCCGTTCGCTGCCATGACCGGCGAATGCGGCATGTCAACGGACCTGGAAGAGGCATGCAAGAAGGTAAGGTCGTTCTACCTGCGAGTGCTTGGTGAACTCCCAAAGAGGTCAGTAGAAAGATTTTGATCTTGGAGCTAGAGAGCCGCCGTTGGTACACTTTCCATGCCCCGGGGGGAGTACATCGCCCTGCACCTCGACGACTGGGTAACCATCATGAATCGCTTCAAGGGATTGGCTCGCCGACTGCGAGCCACACATAGCTGCCGTTCCCAATGGACTCCGTCATTCCCCCGAAGGCGGAAATCCATCCTTTGTCTTGGCCAATGTACCACTGCGTGCCTATTGAGCAGCGTATCACAATTCAAAGGTCTGCAATGGCCGGTATTCCACCGGAACAGATGCAACGGTTCCGGACCGAGTGACGCCGCGCGTCAGGACGACAGCTCTGGGCGGCTTGTACTGCTCGAGAAACGAGGTGAACCCATGTCCAGGAGCTGGGTCACCGCTCCACTTGACCTCCACCGGCAGCAGGTCGCCGTCAGCGACGACGAAGTCGACCTCGGCTCCGGACGTCTTGCGCCAGTAGTGCAGTCGCTCGCCCTGTCGGAGGGTACGGCTCAGCGCGAGGAACGCATAGTTCTCGGCAATGGCGCCGGCATCCCCTCGTTGTTCGATGGACAAGAAACTGCCACGAGCCCAATTGAGCAGCCCGGTATCACCGAAGTATAGCTTGGGCGTCCGCTTGACCTCGGACCGGACGTTGCGCGCCAGCGGCGGCACCAGGTGCACCAGATACAGCTGTTGCAGGATCTGCAGGTAGCGCGCCAGTGTCTTGTCCGAGACACCGATGTCCGACGCAATCTCACGGACGCTCACCATCGAGCCGGTACTCACTGACACGGCATGAATGAACCGTTCGAATGCAGCCTCATCGCCAATCCTGGTCAGCGCGTCGACGTCACGCTGTGCGTAGACGCGGATGAGGTCGCCAAGGTACTGCATCTTCATCTCGGCCGTTTCCAGCAGTGCCACGCGGGGGTAACCACCGTACTGGAGATACTCGCTGAACAAACCGTCGACCTGTGGCAGCACGTCTCCCTGCGCCGTCTTCACACCCGCCAGCGACCCGTAGCCCCTGAAGTCAAGATACTCCCGAAAGGACAGGACCGACAGCTCAAACATCACGATGCGCCCGACCAACTCGTCGCTGAACCCGCGGGCAATTGCCAGCGATGACGACCCGGAGACGACCAGCTTGAGGCGTGGATGGTAGTCGACGCACAGCTTGATGAACCGCGGGAAGTCCGGCAGATGCTGGATCTCGTCGATAAAGACCGTCCCTCCGCCCGTCACCTGCTCCAGCACGTCAGGCCCAGCCAAGGCGATGTCGCGGTCCTCGGGAACTTCCATGTCGAGCACGTGGGCCGGGCCCGACATCTGCCGTCCCAGCAGGTACATCAGGGAGGTCTTACCTGTCCGGCGGCCGCCAGAGATCACAATCGCTTCGTGCTCCTTAAGCCATGGCGTAATGCGGGATGCTATATCGCGCGAATACAGCTGCAGTTCACCAAGCTCATTGAGAGATTTCATACTCGTATCGTACCCATCCTCCGCAATAAGTCAATATTTGCGGAATCGTTCTCCGCAATAAGTCAATATTTGCGGAATTCTTTCTCGTCCCGTCATTCCCGCAGGCTTTCGTCCTTCCCCCCCGAGCCCTTTTGTCTAAGGCGAGGGGTGCTCTCGGCGCAGGCGGGAATCCAGCCTTTGTCCTAGCCAATGTACCACCCTAGTCTATTGAGCAGCGTATCACATATCGCCCTGTACAACGCTCCCGATGGTACGGCGAAACTGGATGTGCAGCTTGAACACGACACGGTCTGGTTGAATCTGGATCAGATGTCCACCCTCTTTGAACGAGACAAATCAGTCATATCGCGCCATTTGCGAAAGGTGTTCGCCGATGGCGAGCTTGAGAGAAGTTCAGTTGTTGCAAAAAATGCAACAACTGCCGAGGATTCCTCGGTAGTTCAAGACGAAGGAGGGCGCACAGTGCATCGAACCGTGCGCTTCTATAATCTCGACGTTGCCCTCGCAGTCGGCTCGCCGCCCTCGTGGCTACGACACTGTTGATCGCAGAAAGCAAGCCGGATGAAAAGGACGTCATCGTGCGCATCGTGACAAACCTGCTCACCGAACGACCAAAGGGGACAGTCTCATGACAAGTGACGCAAGGAAAATATCTAGACGTCCTCTGGCCAGAAGTTTTGGATATCTACCTGTCAGAAATTGAACCCTCATGTTGGCAATTGAATCCCGAAATCGCCGGGTGCTCCCAGAGTTTAAGCGGGAGGACGACGGGCGTGCTTGGTTCCGTCATTCCCCCGAGCACTTTTTTCCCATGCAAGGGGCGCTCTGCCGCGCAGGCG
>Ga0209913_1000945_pt1 | contig 19548 bp, 18 predicted proteins | sample PersoiDNA2013203_FD_185805 | JGI IMG/M metagenome (GOLD analysis project Ga0209913, IMG submission 185805) | Permafrost soil microbial communities from the Arctic, to analyse light accelerated degradation of dissolved organic matter (DOM) -... | ecosystem: Environmental > Terrestrial > Soil >... | reverse complement strand
ATGGACATTATTGAAGAGCGTACCGTTGGCCCGAGCATGGGACAAGACAATATCAACCGCGGTATGCATTCAACCATGTGGGGCTTTGCTGCCATTGCTGTGATGATGATGATTTACTACATGGCTTTTGGTGTAGTTTCAGTAGCGGCATTAGCGATCAACCTATTACTGTTAGTAGCGATTTTATCTATGCTGCAAGCAACCCTAACCTTACCGGGTTTGGCCGCGATTGCGCTGGCATTAGGTATGGCGATTGACGCAAACGTGCTGATTAATGAACGTGTTCGTGAAGAACTTCGTAACGGCAATACGCCCCAAGCCAGTATTCATGCGGGTTACGATAGAGCATGGGATACCATTTTAGACTCAAACGTTACCACGCTCATTGCAGGTTTAGCGCTGTTCATGTTTGGTACCGGGCCGATTAAAGGCTTTGCTGTGGTCCATGTATTAGGCATTTTAACTTCAATGTTTAGTGCGGTTTTAGTCTCGCGCGCCTTTGTAAACTTGATTTATGGATATCGCCGTAAAGTGAGCAAGTTATCCATCGGTCAAATTTTCAAAGCCTAAGTGTAAGGACCTAGGTTTAAATACTAGGTCTAAGCATTCAGCCCAACACACATTATTTAGAATATTAGAGTACACATCATGGAATTATTTAGAATTAAAAAAGATATTCCCTTTATGAGTTACGGTCGTCTCACGACCTCCATCTCATTGATTACATTTATATTAGCGATTATCTTTCTAGCCACACGTGGTTTAAACTTTGGCGTGGATTTCACTGGCGGTACCGTCATGGAAGTAAACTATCCTCAAGCGGCAAACCTGGAAAGCGTACGTAAAGCGGTAGATAGCATAGGTTTAAAAGAAGCTACTGTGCAAAACTTCGGCTCTAGCCACGATGTATTAATTCGCTTACCAGTAAAAACAGGATTATCTGTTTCTCAACTCTCAGAGCAAGTTAAAATAGCATTAGTCGCAGCCGATCCGAAAGCGGAAATTCGCCGTGTGGAAGCCGTAGGCGCGCAAGTAGGTGACGAGCTTTATGAAAATGGCGGCTTGGCGCTATTTTTTGTGAGTTTGGGTATTGTGTTATATCTATGGCTGCGTTTTGAGTGGCGTTTTGCGATTGCCGCGATTATCGCAAACATGCATGACGTGGTGATTATTTTAGGTTTTTTTGCGTTCTTCCAATGGGAATTCAACCTTACGGTACTTGCAGCGATTTTGGCGGTGCTAGGTTATTCTGTGAATGAATCAGTCGTGGTATTCGACCGGGTACGTGAAAACTTCCGTAAGATGCGTAAAGCAAGCGTTGTACAAGTCATTGACAATGCCATCACACGCACTATGTCACGGACGATTATCACCCACACCATGACCCAAACCATGGTTGGGTCAATGTTGTTATTTGGTGGCGAAGTCTTACATAACTTTGCATTGGCACTCACCATCGGTATTTTGTTTGGTATTTACTCCTCAGTATTAGTTGCTTGCCCAATCGCCATGTGGCTTGGCGTCAACCGCGCTAATTTAATCGGTGATGTTGAGAAAAAAGAAGGCGGCAAAAAAGTAGAAGTTGAAGTCGCTGAACCACACCCTTCAGACTTTGCATAATATCGACCATGACACTGACAATGAAATACACTGGCAATTAAATACACTAACGATTAAATATCGTTAACAATAAAATAGACCACTCCTCAAGTAAGCTATTAATCAAGTGCGCTAATTATTAAGCACACTTGATTAATAGCAGCACTCACATATACACTGACACAATCTTAAACAACGTAACGCCACCCATTGGATAATATCCCCTTCTCTTGGCAGTTAGGCATTCTTGCCCTACTGCTACTATTCTCGGCGTTTTTCTCCGTTGCTGAAACTAGCCTCATGTCGCTTAATCGTTATCGGATGAAGCATCTAGCCAAGCAAGGCCACCGTGGTGCCAGACTTGCCAGTATATTGCTCGCAAAAACAGACAAACTACTTGGCGTTATTTTATTAGGTAACACGCTTTGTATTTCAGCGTCATCCACACTGGTCGCAGTCATTAGCGTTAACTTATTCGGCGATGGTGAATTCGTACTAATGACAGGCACGCTCATCGTGACTTTTGCTATTTTAGTGTTTAGTGAAATCTCACCTAAAGTAATTGCCGCCGCCTACCCTGAAAAACTAGGCTTTGCCTGTAGCTATTTACTATATCCGCTACTCTGGCTGTTGAATCCAATCGTATCTTTCGTGAATCTTTTTGTTAAAGGATTTGTGCGATTACTTGGCATCAAAGTAAATTTTGAAGAAACACTACATGCTGTCACCACCGAAGAGTTACGCAGCATAGTGAGCGAGGCGGGACATTATATCCCCAAGAAAAACCGCACAATTTTGCTCAACTTGATTGATTTGGAAAAAATCACCGTCGACGATGTGATGACTGCACATACCTTGGTAGAAACCATCGATTTCGATGCGCCGCTGGAAGATATATTGCAGCATATTTCCAATAGCCACCATACACGTCTACCTGTACGCCATGGTAACAACGAAGAAATCATCGGTATTTTGCACATACGTAAAGTCATTTCACAATTACGCTCGCACCATGAAAGCAATGGATTTGATAAAGATGCGCTGCGCGAAGTGATAGCTGAGCCGTACTTTATTCCGTCTGGCACACCGCTTTATACACAAATACAACAGTTTCAAGAAAACCAGCAACGTATCGCTTTAGTGGTTGACGAATATGGTGAGTTTAAAGGCTTAATTACTTTAGAAGATATTTTAGAAGAAGTGATTGGCGACTTCACCACACAATCCCCTTCCCGCCTCGGAAGTTATCGTAAAGAAGCAGATGGTAGCTGGTTGGTGGATGGAGGCAGTACATTACGCGACCTCAACAAAAAGTTAAATCTTAGCCTCCCACTCAATGGCCCACGCACGCTGAATGGCTTGATACTGGAGCATTTTGAAGACATTCCTGAGTCCAGCACCTGCTTTAAAGTTGGCAAACACACGCTTGAAATCGTCCAAACGCAAGACCGCATTGTTAAAAGCGTTAAAATATTTCCTTAATTTTATAAAAAAATATATAGCCTTATTAAAATTGGGCTTGAATTTTTCTCAGCTTGGTCCAAAATAGATTCTAATATGGCTAATTCACCTTTTGAAAACAACACTGCACTTAAACCTGAAGTTGCAAAACCAAAATTGCCCCCCATGTACAAGGTGATGCTGTTAAATGATGATTACACACCAATGGAGTTTGTGGTTGAGTGTATAGAACGTTTTTTTAATAAATCGCGTGAACAAGCCACGCAAATCATGCTCAAAGTACATACTGAGGGTGTGGGAGTCTGTGGAATCTATCCACAAGACATTGCAGAAACTAAGATGAATCAAGTAGTTAACTATGCAAAAGAACTACAGCACCCTTTGCAATGTGTAGTTGAACCCGCTTAGAGGACACTCAAGCGTAGAGATAATTGAAGGTAAGGTACAAAATGATTGCTCAAGAGTTAGAGGTTAGTCTTCACATGGCATTTATGGACGCTAGGCAAAAGCGCCATGAGCTAATTACAGTTGAACATTTGCTACTCGCCATGATTGATAACCCAACCGCCGCAGAAGTGCTGCGTGCGTGCGGGGCTAAACTTGACGTTTTACGTACCGAGCTTAATCAATACATTGAGGAACATACGCCCACGGTGATTGGTCAAGATGACGTTGATACACAGCCTACGCTAGGCTTTCAACGCGTAATTCAACGCGCGATGTTGCATGTGCAATCCTCAGGTAAAAAAGAAGTGACTGGCGCCAATGTGTTGGTTGCGATCTTTGGTGAAAAAGATTCGCACGCGGTATTTTTCTTGCATCAACAAGGTATTACGCGTCTTGATGTCGTCAATTTCATCTCTCATGGAGTCTCTAAAATTGGTGAAATGGCAAAACCAGAAGGTGCTGACCAAGAGGCTGATGTAGAAGCCACGCCAAACGGTGCCCTAGAAAATTACACACTCAATTTAAACGCGCAGGTGCAGGCAGGTAAAATCGATCCGTTGATCGGTCGTGGAGCGGAGTTAGAACGCGTAGTGCAAACGCTTTGCCGCCGTCGCAAGAACAATCCATTATTAGTCGGTGAAGCTGGCGTTGGTAAAACAGCGATTGCTGAAGGTCTAGCACGCCGTATTGTTGAAAAAGAAATCCCAGATGTATTGGCCAATGCCGTCGTGTATTCGCTTGATATGGGCGCATTACTCGCCGGCACTAAATATCGTGGTGATTTTGAGCAGCGCCTGAAAGCTGTAATGAAACAACTGGCGGAAAATCCAGATGCAATCTTGTTTATTGATGAGATTCATACTTTGATTGGTGCAGGATCAGCCAGCGGTGGTACTTTAGATGCCAGTAACTTACTAAAACCAGCACTGTCTAACGGCACACTCAAGTGTATTGGCGCAACGACTTACCAAGAATATCGCGGTGTATTTGAAAAAGACCATGCACTCGCCCGTCGCTTCCAAAAAATTGATGTGGCTGAACCTAGCATAGCCGAAACCATTGAAATTTTAAAAGGCTTAAAATCACGATTTGAAGCGCATCACAGCGTTAAATATACCGCTGGCGCTTTAACTACGGCAGCAGAGTTGTCTGCTAAATACATTAATGACCGCCATTTGCCAGACAAAGCGATTGATGTTATTGATGAAGCTGGCGCTGCACAACGTATCTTGCCAAAATCAAAACAGAAGAAAACCATTGGCAATAAAGAGATTGAGGACATCATCGCAAAAATCGCGCGCATTCCTCCCAAAAATATCTCTAGTGATGACAGAAGCGCACTTAAAACATTAGAGCGTGACTTAAAAGCCGTAGTCTTTGGGCAAGACAAGGCGATTGAAGCGCTATCGTCTGCAGTAAAAATGGCTAGAAGCGGCTTAGGCCAAGGCAATAAACCAATCGGCAGCTTCTTATTCAGTGGTCCAACGGGTGTAGGTAAAACTGAAGTTGCAAAACAGCTAGCCTATATTATGGGCATAGAACTGATTCGCTTCGACATGAGTGAATACATGGAACGTCATGCCGTATCACGCTTGATCGGCGCGCCACCAGGCTATGTGGGTTTTGAGCAAGGTGGCTTGATGACTGAGGCGATTACCAAGCATCCTTACTGCGTATTACTGCTGGATGAAATTGAAAAAGCGCACCCTGATATTTTCAACATTCTACTGCAAGTCATGGATCATGGCACGCTCACCGACAATAATGGCCGCAAGGCAGACTTTAGAAATGTAACCATCATTATGACGACTAATGCTGGCGCAGAAAACTTGTCTAAATCCAGCATCGGCTTTACAAACGGCAAGCAAGCTGGCGATGAGCAGGCGGATATCAAGCGTTTGTTCTCTCCGGAGTTCCGTAACCGTTTAGATGCGACCGTATCATTTGCTTCACTTTCTCAAGACATTATCATTCGCGTGGTCGATAAATTCTTGATTCAGCTTGAAGACCAGTTGCATGACAAAAAAGTCGAAGTAACGTTTAGTGACGCGCTGAAAGCTTACCTTGGTAAAAAAGGTTTCGATCCGCTGATGGGTGCGCGTCCGATGGCACGCTTGATTCAAGACACCATACGTAAAGCGTTGGCAGATGAGCTATTATTTGGCAAGCTGGCTAACGGCGGTAGCGTGCATGTAGATATCAATGATAAAGATGAAGTAAAGCTTATTTTCTCAGAAGACAAACAAGTAATGGTTGATACTCTAGCAACTGCCGAATAAAACTTACTTTCAGCTCTTAATAAAAACAGCCAACTTACTCAATGTAAGTTGGCTGTTTTTGCATAATGCTGATAAACAAAGTTGATGAAATAAGGGAAGTTAGCCAAGCACGTAATTTTGGATAGGGTGCAGCTTCAAACCACGATGTATCTACGCCTGAAAACTGCCTGACAAACGGAAAAATCGCGATATCAGCCAAACTAACCTGATCTTTCAACAAAAACTGCGACTGCGTTAATGATAGTTCAAGTTTCTGCAAAAACACTTCACCTTGCGCCCTGTAATCTACTTCAGCCTGCTCAGGAAATCGAATCGCATATTTGTATTTATCCAATGCCTGCTTAAAACTACTATCATTCTCGGCAATCAATTGCTGCATTCTCGTACTATCGGCTGTTACCCAGCTAGCCGTATCATGTTGCTGTAAAGCCCAATGCATAATCTCCAAGCTTTGTTCTAGCACGCTACCGTCTGGCAAGACCAACACGGGCACAGTACCCTTAGGAGACACCTTTAACATTTCAACAGGTTTATCTTTTAGCGCAATCTCACGAATTTCAACGGCAAGACCAGCATACTGAAGCGCCATTCGAGCCCGCATGGCGTAAGGGCAGCGGCGATAAGAATAGAGAATCGGCAACGCCATGAAAACTAAATACTAGCCTAGCGTTCGACAAATATCATGCACTAACTTTGGCCCTTTATATATCAAGCCACTATACACCTGCACCAAATCAGCACCTGCAGCAATTTTCTCAACGGCTTGGGCACCGCTTAGAATACCGCCAACGCCTATAATGGGCAAGGCACCCTGGAGCCTCTGAGAAAGCTGCTGAATCACTAAAGTTGATTTTTCACGCACAGGCGCACCTGACAAACCACCCGCTTCGTCGGCATTTTCTAAGCCCAGCACAAGTTCTCTGGAGAGCGTGGTGTTGGTTGCTATCACACCATCAATTTTATGCTCTACCAGCAAATCAGCGATTTCGTTGATTTGCTCGCATTCTAGATCTGGCGCAATTTTCAGGGTGATTGGCACGTATCGGCCATATTGGTTTGCAAGTTTAGTTTGTTCCAGCTTGAGTGCCGACAAAAGTGCAGATAACGCTTCTTTTTCTTGCAGGGCGCGCAGGTTCTTGGTGTTAGGAGATGAAATATTCACTGTGATATAACTGGCATGCGCATATACTTTTTGCATGCAAAGCAGATAGTCATCCACTGCGCGTTCCATCGGCGTATCAAAATTCTTACCAATGTTAATACCCAGTATTTGATTGGCTGTCTCGCCTTTATATTTTGCGGCTTTTACGTTCTCAACAAGGTTATCTACGCCCAAGTTATTAAAGCCAAAGCGGTTAACGATGCCTAATGCCTCTTTAACCCTGAATAAACGCGGTTTAGGGTTGCCAGATTGAGGGCGTGGCGTTACGGTACCAATTTCAATAAAGCCGAAGCCCAAGGCCGCCAAACCATCAATTACAGCGCCATTTTTATCTAAGCCCGCAGCCAAGCCAACTGGATTAGGAAAAGTAAGGCCCATCACTTGCCGCGCTTGGCAACCGGGTGGCGCAGGGTAAAGAGACAATGCACCCGACTGCTCGGCTAGCTTGAGACTTTTTAAGGTAAAGTCGTGAACTTTTTCAGCATCAAACTGAAATAAAAGAGGCTTTGCAAGTGAGTAAATATCCATGGCAACATTTTACTTCAAAATCTATTTATCCGCCCTTCAGCAAGCACAGATAAGCAGATAAAGTCAGGCCAACGCAGATTACCATGAAAAAATTGAAGCCACTCGAGTCACTGACATTTCCACCCTGTAGCAAGCTAGCGATGGCAGTGGCATAATGGTTAACTAGATAATAAGCATCAATTGAATCCAACATTATGGCAAAAAACCAAGCACTACAATTACTCGGCGGCTTAACACCGACGGAATTTCTAGCTGAATACTGGCAAAAAAAACCTTTACTCATTAAAAATGCAATCCAAAACTTTAAGGGTTTATTAAGCCCCGAAGAACTCGCTGGCCTGGCCTGTGAAGATGACGTGCAATCGCGTATTGTTGAATATATTAACGGTAAATGGCTTGCAAGCCATGGCCCTTTTGATGATGATGATTTTGCAAAACTCCCGGAAAAACCATCACAGGCGCATAACTGGACTTTGTTGGTACAAAGTGTGAACCATTATTTACCGGAAGGCGATGCGCTGTTACAGCAGTTTGATTTTATTCCTCATGCAAGGCTTGATGATTTAATGGTGAGCTACGCGCCAGATGGCGGTGGTGTTGGGCCGCATTTTGATAGCTATGATGTATTCCTGTTGCAAGGGCAAGGTAAGCGTCTGTGGCGCATCAGCGAACAAACCGACTTAAGCTTGATTGAGGGAGCTCCGTTACGTATTTTACAGAATTTTGACACCGCACAAGAATGGCTACTGGAAGCGGGCGATATGCTGTATTTACCACCTCACCTCGCACATTGGGGTATTGCGGTATCAGATGGTAAAACAGATTGTATGACCTATTCGATAGGTTTTCGCGCACCAAAAAACCAAGAACTTGCTACTGAGTTTTTAGGGTTTATGCAGGATAGGATGAATCAAGACAAAATAATTTTAGATGGCATCTATCAAGATCCTGATTTAATACTTCAAAACCATTCGGCAGAAATTAGTGATGCTATGATTAGTAAAGTAAGTTTAAATTTACAAAAAATTAAATGGTCTGATGACGTAGTCGCAGAGTTTTTGGGTTCATATCTTTCCGACCCCAAGGCCGATGTGGTATTCGATACCAATAAAAAAACATCTATTAAAATTTTTAGTGAGAAATTGGCAAAACACGGCATCGCGTTAGACCTAAAAAGCCAAATGCTTTTTTTTGACAACGCATCACTTGTTACATTTTTTTTGAATGGTGAAACAATCACATTTACTGGTGAATCCGCAAAGCTACTAAAAAGGCTTGCCGATAAACGACATCTATTATCAAGCGACTTAGTATCAAACGACTTAGCAAAGCACGATGTACTGGAAGCACAATTACTACAACAGTTACACGACTGGTATATCGCTGGATATTTAGCTTTTAATTAGGAAATCTATATTAAAAACATTATGGATAACACATCAACACTGGTACCCGACCAAATTATTGTAGGAGAACGCCTTTATGCCGAGGCAATCAATATCATCTTGGCTAGCGCACAACGCGAACTACTGATTTTTGACCAAGACCTAAGTCATGGTGATTTTTCCAGCGTAGAAAAATTTGAACTACTCCAACAGTTTCTAAGCAGTAATCCAAACAGTCGCCTAACCATTATTTTACAAGATACTACGTATTTTCAAGAAAAATGCCCACGATTGTTTAATTTGCTTACCATGTACAGACACAAAATGACTGTCTATGAAACGAATCAATCCGCAAAACATGCCAAAGACTGTTTTGTCTTGGCAGACAATGCACACTACATCAAGCGGATTCATATTGATCAAGCGCGGTTTAAGTATTGCCTGAATGATTTAGCTGGCGCAGAGGTGCTAAATACTAGATTCAAAGAACTATTAGAGGCAACCCATGACATGGTTGCGATTTCAAGGCTTGGTTTATAAAAACCAAAATAGATGAATAGTTAGATGGTATCATGCAACAAAAAGTTTAAGTTAGCCGCACAATCTTAGCCGATAGATAACAAGCCAAACCCTAGAGAATCATCGCCTCCAATATACAGACAAGATGACCCGCATAAAAATTCTCTTCAATTTTTATTTTTTTGGATAAAAATATGCATTTATTTATCATTTAGCGCTATAAGTTGCGAAAAACCTAGGTTTTAGGCTGGGTTTTTTTTAAAATTACTGGTAAAATTTGCGCCACTCGGTATAGCTAATTAGGTAAAACTTTTGAGCGGTTATCGAAAAAGTTTTTTTAACTAGTTAAACTCTTAAGGATTAAACATGACACGTTCACTTTTACTTGCTGCATTATTGGCTCTTGCTCTAACTGCTTGTGGCGAAAAAGCTGCTGAAACACCAGCTGCTCCTGCTGCTGAAGCTGCACCAGCAGCTGCTCCTGCTCCTGCTGCTGAAGCTGCACCAGCAGCTCCTGCTGCTGAAGCTGCACCAGCAGCTCCTGCTGCTGAAGCTGCACCAGCAGCTGCTCCTGCTGAGGCTGCTCCTGCTGCTAAGTAATTAGCCTTTAAGTTAGAAATAAAAAAGCCGACTTTTGTCGGCTTTTTTATTTCTATAATCCAAAAAATTAAAACTAATATTAAAGTAAGAACGCTTATTAATTGACCCCATACTAATTAATCTTTCGCCAATCAAAACCAAGCTGCTGATCCGCAATACCAATCCAATCTTCTTCACAACCCAACACTTTAGCTAAGGCAGACATAGCCAATTTCGGTGTATTGTTTTTTGCACTCAAATGCGCTGCTACTATATGCTGCAATTGACTGTTATCCAACTTTGACAACAGATTTGCAGAGTCTGAATTCTCTAAATGCCCTAAATCACCACCCACACGCTTTTTAAGCGTCCAGCTGTAAGGGCCGGATTGCAACATACTAGAATCATGATTGCACTCCAGCACCAACGCATTGCAAGCGCTTAACTTTTCTTCAATATGCGGGGTTGTACGGCCGACATCGGTCAGCACACCGAGCTTATGATTACCATCAGAAAAAACACATTGTATAGGTTCCCGCGCATCATGCGGCACTGGGTATGGTTGCACTTGAATATCTGCAATATCAAAAGCTCGGTGACTATCTATGATATTCAATTGCAGGTTATGCTGATTGGGCATATAACGGCTGACCATTTTAAGCGTGCCATAAGTGAGCCACACGGGTATTTTATGCTTAGCTGCAAACTTGAATGCGCCGCCCGCATGGTCATCATGCTCGTGCGTGATGACTATTCCGGTCAAATCTTCTGGTGTTAGGCTTAATCTGGTTAATCTGGCTATAGTCTCTTTAACACTAAAGCCACAATCAAGCATCAGCCGAGTGTGTTTCACTTCTACCACTAGCGCATTGCCAGCACTGCCGCTACCCAGCGAAGCAAAGCGCATAGTGTGATCCTTTAAAGCTAGATATAGGATTTACTTTAACTGCTCGTACATCAGCGCCACAATGCGATTAGCCGTAGTCGTACGGATACGTGTACCGTCTTTATCCACCACCGTAACTGTTGCATTATTATTATCGCCATCTGCTACTTTTATACGATATTGTTTTTCTGGATTAGTTTTTTGCTTATCGTCTGTACCCCAGAATTTAAGCTTTTCAACCATACTTTTCTCTTCTTTTTTAGGTTCAGCATCAGCTGACTTTTTGTCATCACCGCCCCAGAATTTCAAACTTTCCAGTAAGCCCTTCTTTTGCTTCGGCGCATCATCAATGTCTACGTCAGCATAGCGCACAAAAAATACACCATTAGAACGATCTTTATCTTCAATTACAAAACCAATTCTATCTAGCGCCAAACCGACACGACGCCATGCACGGTCGAATGGATCGTTTACCACCAAAGTTGCACTACCATCAGCCTCTTTCACTACTTCAGCACGTTTTAAAGTTACTGCTTGAGCAATGATAGATTTAGATTTTTGCTCCTCAACGCCCAGCTTGACCATCAAGCGGCGCAATAACTCATCGTCCAACTCAGCATCCCTGGCATCGGCTTCTGTCGCTGTTTTTGCACCTGGCCTATATCCTGTGTCAATTTCACCCAACTGTGTTTGCACTCTATTTTTACCATCATCTGGCGCACCGGAAACAGAGCGATGTGTCATATAAATTTCAGTCGTGTTCACGTCATTTCCGCGGTCTAAACGTGTACGAAATTTCTTTTTATCCGCAAAACCAGATAATTTATCAAGCCACTTATCAAATTTATTACCAAAATTGCCTGATTCATCTTTTTTAATCGCATCTGAATCAATCCATTCAGTTTCCATTACACCTAATTGTGGGTTTTCTACTCGCACAGCAAAACCCATATCCGTCCAAAACTCACGAATCACGGGCCATACCTTTTCAGCCGGCGCATTGACGACTAACCAGCGTTGCGCACCGGCTTTTTCTAGCCGAACGCCCTCAGGTGAGGCTAGTACTTTTTCTACAGCTGGCTCCTGACCTTCCTGCACTTGGCTGTAGGTCGAATAACTGGTGCTTCCTGGAATAGAATATGCATCGCTGGCTGGACTTGCCGTCAGATCAGGTGGCACTTCTAATGGCTTAGAGCGCCCTGCACCTTTATAGTCCGAAGTGTTATTAATAAACGGGATAGAATCGCAACCAGCTAAACTTGCTAACAGCAACATGCTGATGGCTGTGCGTTTAATTGTGCCGGGTTTAATTGTGCTTGGTTTGATATTAATTTGTTTCATTCAGACCTCTTTTAATAAGACTTTTTTGTAAACGTTTTTATAAACTTTGTTATAAAACATTGGCAAGTTTGCAAGCGCTACGCACAATATCATGGTATTGCGCAGACAAATTCACCATGGGCAACCTAATGCCCGTTTTAATCAAACCCATTTCGGCTAGCACCCATTTCACTGGGATTGGGTTGGCTTCTACAAATAATTTTTGATGCAGGCCAAAAAGTTTTGCGTTAATTTTACGAGCAGTTATTGCATCACCAGCCATCGCAGCCACGCACATTTCATGCATAAGTTTTGGTGCGACGTTACCTGTGACGGTAATCACGCCTTTGCCGCCTAGCAACATCAAAGACATTGCCGTAGCATCATCGCCACTAAACACCGCAAAATCTTCCGGCGCACGTAACAATAGATCTGTTCCGCGCTCGATTCCGCCAGTTGCGTCTTTGATCCCTACGATATTCTTGTGAGAGGTTAAACGTAAAGTTGTGTCGTTAGTGATGTCACAACCAGTGCGACCCGGTACGTTATACAAAATTTGCGGAATATCTACCGCATCGGCAATCGCTTTAAAATGCTGATATAAACCTTCTTGCGTAGGTTTATTGTAATAAGGCGCTACCAGCAAACAAGCATCTACACCCAGTTCTTTTGCTTTTTGAGTAAGTAAAATAGCTTCTTTGGTTGAATTTGCGCCAGTACCGGCAATCACTGGAACTCGGCCATTGACTTGGCTGACAGCCGTTTTGATGAGCAGGCAATGTTCATCAAAATCAACCGTAGGTGACTCACCTGTTGTACCTACAATTACAATACCATCCGTGCCTTGATCCACATGAAAATCAATCAATGCATTCAAAGATGGAATATCTAAACGCCCATCTTCAAACATAGGCGTAACAATAGCGACTAAACTACCTTGCAACATAGCAAACCTAAACAATTCATAATCCTGCATTTTAACTTAAAAGTCAGCCAAATAAACAGCCTGTAAACTTAAACTTCAAAGTGCAAGATTGATAGTGCAACAGATTAATATTCGATATGATTATAAAAGTATAACTATTGATACTTAGACATTACAAAAACCAATCGTTATATTGCGCTTCCTGACAGTTTATGCGGCTCTTTGTTCGATAAAACCTGCCGTAAACACGGTATAATTGTGCAATCAATTAGCAAATCTTTTAGATTATATTTTTACAAGGTAATGGTTGGCACCAATTTAATATGACATTTGATTTTCATCATTACATCATGATTTTAATTGGCACGGTATTTGTGAATAACATTGTGCTGGTTAAAATACTAGGCCTTTGCCCATTCATGGGCGTTTCTAAAAAATTAGAAGCATCCATCGGCATGGCTGGCGCTACGGCATTTGTTTTGAGCATTGGCTCGATGACAAGTTGGGGTATCAATCACTATTTGCTTGAACCAAATGGCTTAGAGTATCTGCGCACGCTGTCATTTATTGTCATAATTGCTGGCGTTGTACAATTTACCGAGATGGCGATGGAAAAGAATTTTCCGCCGCTTTATCAATCACTCGGTATTTTTCTGCCGCTCATTACCACCAACTGCGCAGTGCTAGGTATTCCATTACTCAACGCTCAGGCAAGCCATAGCTTTCTTGAGTCTTTACTATTCGGAATGGGCGGCGCAATTGGATTTTCGCTGGTGCTGATTTTATTCGCGTCTATGCGCGAAAGATTAGAAGCGGCTGATATTCCTGTCGTACTTAAAGGCTCTGCAATTGCTATGGTAACCGCTGCGCTCATGAGTTTAGCGTTTATGGGTTTTGCTGGTCTTGATAAATACTAAATTCGATTTTCAATTTTAACGTTATGTTATTAATTTCACTTTACATCATGCTCGGCCTTGCCCTCGTTCTTGGGCTTGTATTAGGGATTTCTGCTTTAGTATTTAAAGTAGAGGGCGACCCATTAGTGGCGCGTATTGATGCGATATTACCGCAAACACAGTGCGGCCAATGCGGTTACCCAGGCTGCAAACCTTATGCAACGGCTATCGCAGCTGGTGAAGCGGACATAAACCAATGTCCGCCAGGCGGCGATGCTGGTGCACATGCTTTAGCAGATCTAATGGGCGTGGAATACAAGCCATTAAATGCCGAACATGGTTTACCAAAACCTAAATCTGTCGCTTTTATTGATGAAGCCACTTGCATCGGTTGCACTTTATGCATTCAAGCGTGCCCTGTTGATGCCATTTTAGGCGCAGCCAAACACATGCACACGATTATTGCCTCCGAATGTACTGGTTGTGAATTATGCCTTGCGCCTTGCCCAGTAGATTGCATCACGATGGTACCTGTTGCAGAAAACCCAGATAACTGGAAATGGAAATATCCAGTGATACCAATTACGGCAGTCCCTTTTAATTTGAATACCAACCCTTTAAATAGCACATCAGCATGAGTGAATTCATTGATTTTGCGGAAAATTTAATTCGCCGCGCCTTACCTGGCAGCAGCTTGAAAGATATATTCAAATTTAACGGTGGGGTGCATCCGGCTGAGCACAAGTCTGAGTCAACAACGCATCCGATTACAAAACTTGCAATCCCTGAGAAGCTGACGCTTCCATTACGTCAGCATGTTGGCAATATCCCAAAAATAAAAGTACAAGTTGGTGACTACGTACTTAAAGGTCAGATGCTCGCTGAGCCAGAGGGATCCGTATCTGCGGCGATTCATGCGCCAACTTCAGGCACAGTAACCGCCATTAGTGACGAGGTGATTCCACACCCTTCTGGCTTGCCGGATATGTGCATCACGTTAACGCCAGATGGTAAAGAGTCATGGACTGAGCTACAGCCCGTTGATTGGCGCCATACCGATAAAAAAGCCTTGGTTGAGAGATTGCGGTCATCCGGTATTGTTGGCTTGGGTGGCGCAACTTTTCCAACCCACATTAAATTGCGGACCAATAGCAAGTCAAACGTTCATACTTTGGTAATCAACGCAGCCGAGTGTGAACCCTATATTACTTGCGACGACATGCTGATGCGCGAGCGTGCAGATGAAATCGTCAAAGGGATAGAAATCGTACAGTATTTGCTGGGTGCAGAAAAATGCATGATTGGCATTGAAGATAATAAACCTGTCGCTGCCAGCGTGATGACAAAGGCTTGCACTATAAGCCCAGCAATCACGGTTAAAGTAGTACCTACACTTTACCCTAGCGGTGATGCACGTCGATTGATTCATTTACTACTAGGCATTGAAATCCCTAACGACAAACGCTCAACAGATGTCGGCATACAGGTATTTAACGTGGCAACGGTGCTGGCGATTTACCGCTTCTTGGAGTTTGGTGAACCGTCTATCAGCCGTGTTGTGACCATGACAGGTAATGTAGCCGTGCCGCAGAATTTTGAAGTGTTATTCGGCACCCCATTAAAATCATTGGTGGCTGCTGCGGGCGGCACCAGACCAGACACTACGCATTTTATTATGGGCGGCCCAATGATGGGCTTTGATTTACCCAATGACCTTGTGCCAATTACCAAAGCGGCTAATTGTATTATTGCGGCAACGCCCGATTTATTTGCGGCACCTCCGCCAGCGATGCCCTGCATCCGCTGTGCACGCTGTGCCGATGCTTGTCCAGTAAACCTGCAGCCGCAAGAGCTGTATTGGTTTTCAAAATCAGATAACTTTGAAAAAGCGCGTGATTACAATCTGTTCGATTGTATTGAATGTGGCTGCTGCACTTATGTATGTCCAAGTGACATTCCTTTAGTGCAATATTATCGTTACGCTAAAAGTGAAATTATTGCGCTGGATAAAGCCAAAGAAGCAGCAGACTTGGCGCGGGAGCGTAACGATTTTAGACTAGCGCGCATTGAACGTGAAAAATTAGAACGGGCGCAAAAGCACGCTGAACGGGCGCAAGCAGGTAAAGCTGAAGTGAAAGCTGCAGAAGTTAAAGATGTGCCGGCAATTAAGCCTGAAGACATAGTGGCGTCAAAACCAATAGATGAAGTACCTGCAAGCACAGACAAACAAGCAGCAATTGTGGCTGCCATTGCTCGTGCAAAAGCGCAGAAATTAGCTACCACGGCTAACGCTACTGAGATGGCTGCAGAAAAATCTGCTACTGTTTTGCCGATAACGACCGAGTCTAAAACACCAGAAGCTGAAGCCGCAAAATTAAAAACAAAGCAAGACAAACAAGCGCTGATCGCGGCGGCCATCGAGCGCGCAAAAGCGCAAAAACTTGCCGCAGCACAAGCAGGTATCGCTCCAAAAAATATTGAAAATGTGAGTGCTGCAGTGCAAGCTGAAATCAATGAAACTGATGCGATACGAGAAAAAGCAAAACAGGCTGTCGATACAAAAGCATTAGAAAGCAAAGAGCCTGATTAAAAAATGTTAATAGGATAAGCACGTGAACCGTTCACCATATATTACCGACGCACCAACCGTTAGCACCATTATGTTCAAGGTGTTACTAGCGCTTGTGCCTGGCATTATTGCCTACGTATGGGTCTATGGCGGCGGCATTTTAGTTTCGCTTACATTAGCAACGCTAACTGCGCTAACGGCTGAAGCTATATTACTTAAAATCCGTCAGCGTCCGGTTACACCATACTTGATGGACATGAGCGCCGTGGTAACCGCATGGCTACTGGCTTTGGCATTGCCTCCTTTAGCACCTTGGTGGCTGGTTATTGTTGGGACATTTTTTGCGATTGTAATTGCCAAACAACTTTACGGTGGCTTGGGCTACAACCCGTTTAACCCTGCAATGGTTGGCTATGCCGTATTACTCATTTCTTTCCCATTGATTATGACTAAATGGCCTGCGCCATTATTGCTGGCTGAACATCCGCTGAGTTTCATGGATCAACTGCATTTTATCTTTTCGAACGTATTACCCGCTGATATTAAAGTCGATGCCATTACTTCGGCCACGCCATTGGATTACCTAAAAACACAATTGATGCTTAAGCATGAGGTCGCCAGCATCACACAAGCGCCTATATTCGGTACATTTGGTGCAAAAGGCGGTGAAATAGTAACAGGTGCATATCTATTAGGTGGTTTGTTCTTATTGCAGCAACGCATTATTAGCTGGCATTTACCCACGGCCTTTTTAGCCGCTTTAGCGACAATATCATTAGCATTCTATGCGACTCACCCTGCACATTTTGCTAATCCGCTATTCCACTTAATGAGTGGCGCATCCATGTTATGTGCATTTTTTATTATCACAGACCCTGTTAGCGGGCCAACGACACCAAAGGGTAAGCTGTATTTTGCCGCAGGGGTTGGCGTACTCACCTACTTGATCCGCGTCTATGGCGGCTACCCAGATGGCGTTGCATTTGCAGTGTTACTAATGAATATGTGTGTACCACTGATTGATGCGCTGACACAACCGCGTGTCTTTGGTCATGAAAAAACTAGGTAAACTCTATGTCAGATTCGATTGTAAAACACACGTCCAAAACAGCTATCACCATGATTGCATTCGCATTCATCGGTACAGCCCTATTAGCTTATGTGTTTGGAATCACACGTGCGCCGATTGAAGCAAGTGAAGCAGAAGCCAGATTAGCGCTTTTTAAGCAAATTTTGCCAGAGAACACCTACGATAATGATTTATTAAAGCAGGTCATTAAAATAGCACCTAGCGATCTGCTGGGTAACCATCTGCCAACAGAAGCGAATATCGCAACACTCAACCATAAAGCAGCTGGCGTCATATTGGAAGCGGTTGCGCACGACGGCTATAGCGGCGACATCAAGCTATTGATTGCAATTCGTGCCGATGGCTCTATCAGCGGGGTTCGTGTATTGGCACACAAAGAAACGCCGGGCTTGGGAGATTATATTGATATTGCGCATGGCAACTGGATAAAACTATTTAATAATGAATCTTTAGCCAAAACACCTGCCAAACTATGGCAAGTGAAAAAAGACGGCGGAAAATTTGATTACATGGTGGGTGCAACCATAACACCACGCGCTGTGGTGAAAGCGGTTTTAAAAGCCGAGCAGTTTTTTGAGATGAATAGAGCTACACTTTTTGCTGATTCTAAAGATGCAACATCTGAAAATACAGACTTAATTCAAAAGAATAAGGATTAATCATGAGCAATATCTACAAAGAAATCACCATTAACGGCTTATGGAAGCAAAACTCCGGCGTAGTCCAACTGCTTGGCATGTGCCCAACGCTGGCAGTCACCACTAGTGCGGTGAATGGCCTAAGTCTAGGTATTGCTACAGCGCTAGTAATGGCTGCAGCCAATGGTTCAGTATCACCTGTGCGGAAATTCGTGCCTAGCGAAATTCGTGTACCTGTGTTCATTCTAGTCATCGCCACCTTAGTCACGGTAATTGACCTGTCGATTAACGCCTTTGCGCACCCGCTACACAAAGTATTGGGGATTTTTATTCCGCTGATTGTGGTTAACTGCATCGTGCTTGCGCGGGTAGAGTCATTTGCCGCGAAAAACACCACTGTTCCGTCCATATTAGATGGCTTTATGATGGGCTCAGGCTTGGCGCTAGTACTAGGCTTGCTAGGTGCTATACGGGAATTAGTAGGCAAAGGTACCATTTTGTCAGGCTTGGATTTAGTGTTTGGCCCAGTAGCGAAACAGTTTATGTGGACCAGCACGGATTATCATGGCTTACTTTTAGCCGTATTGCCACCAGGTGCTTTTCTGGGTTTAGGCTCTCTAATTGCCATTCGTAATTGGATCGAAATCAGAAATATCGCTAAAACTAATGCAGCACCACCCGTTTTAATACCTTCACTTCATCATTAAAACGTAGCAACCACTAAATAAATAAGCGACCATGAATGCCGGGCAACGTTTCGAAATATTCAAACGACTAAGTATTGCCATACCCAACCCAAGCACCGAACTCAGGCATAACAGCACATTTGAACTTTTGATTGCGGTGATTTTATCGGCACAGGCAACGGACAAAGGCGTTAATATTGCCACCGAAAAACTGTATGCCGTTGCCAATACGCCTGAAAGCATCCTGGCGCTAGGCCTATCCGGCTTGGAGCAATACATTAAGACCATAGGCCTGTATCACGCCAAAGCTAAAAATGTATTGGCTACCTGCCAAATGTTGATCACTAAACATCAATCACAAGTACCCAATACACGTGTAGCACTTGAAGCCTTACCAGGCGTAGGTCGTAAAACAGCGAATGTCATATTAAATACGGCCTTTGGTGAACCAACGATTGCGGTAGATACCCATTTATTTAGATTAGGCAATCGCATTAAACTCGCCACAGGCAAGACTGTTTTAGAAGTCGAAATGAAATATCTCAAGACAATTCCACCAGAGTTTATGCAAGATGTGCA
>Ga0209913_1000944_pt1 | contig 19567 bp, 16 predicted proteins | sample PersoiDNA2013203_FD_185805 | JGI IMG/M metagenome (GOLD analysis project Ga0209913, IMG submission 185805) | Permafrost soil microbial communities from the Arctic, to analyse light accelerated degradation of dissolved organic matter (DOM) -... | ecosystem: Environmental > Terrestrial > Soil >... | reverse complement strand
CGGTCCCAGTGCCGAGCACAAAACCGGTGATACAGAGCTGCTGCTGATTCGTCAGGCAATCCGCAGCGAGCGCAAGCTGGAGATGCAATATCGCGATCTCAAAAACGATGACTCCAGCAGAACAATCTGGCCCTTCGCGTTGGGATACTTTGATCATGTGCAGGTGTTAGTGGCGTGGTGTGAGTTGCGTCAGGGGTTTCGGCATTTTCGTATTGATCGCATCGTCTCATTGGCGATGCTGGATCAACGTTACCCGCGTCGGCGTCAAATATTGTTGAAAGAGTGGCGTGAAATTGAAGGAATACGCGACGGAGCTCATCAACAGTAGTTGTTTGCTACTGACATAAATTGACAGTAGTGCAACTTAGCATGGGTCTCGTTGTGCATGTCGCACAACGATCAATTAATGTGGAGCATCCTCATGACAGACCCGAATTTCATCATTTTGTACGTCGACAGCCCGGCCAATAGCGCACAGTTCTATGCCGGCATCCTGGAAACGCCGCCAATCGAGGCTTCTCCCACCTTTATCATGTTTGCACTGGCCTCAGGCGTCATGCTGGGTCTGTGGGCCAGAGCGTCGGTTGCGCCTGCCACGACCGTTAGCGCTGGCAGTGGTGAATTGGCCTTTGCGCTGGCCAACAACGATAGGGTCAATGCGAAGTATGCCGATTGGTGCGAGCGCAGCTTGCCGATTGCACAAACGCCTGTTCAGATGGATTTTGGTTATACGTTTGTGGCACTTGATCCTGACGGGCATCGTCTGCGCGTTTTTGCACCGTCTGGACAATAAGCAACGCCCGATCGGGCGCTCAGTGCAACGTTGAAGACTTAACGGAAGGCACCGAGCATGTCGTAAGCCGGTGTTTCATCGCGGCTTCGGGCTGTTTTCCCGACGCTTGGGTCGGGCCGCCATGCTGCAGCGATGAAATGCCAACCGTCGGCATAGTGCTCCCAATGTGGTGCGATATAAAGCTGGTCGGGACGCGACAATTCCCAATGACCGCTGCACCAGACAAACCACTTGTCACTGAATTTCCAGTAACCAGGACTCCAGATCACACCTTCGCGTGGCGATGGTGTGGCTTCTTTCTTGAGTGACGGCGGAGGAGCAATGAGTGCAACGGCGCCCACGGCAGCGTTGCTTGATAAGGGCGCCGGTTTCTTGCCAGCGAGAATGGCAGAAATACAAAGACGGAAGTTAAACATGGTCGGTTTCTGAGTAACGATGGCGAACTGTAGTGGCAAAGTTCGATCTTGCCGACGACCGAATCCAATTGTTACACCTGGTGTACAGTTATATACGCATCGTTAAGTAGCGCTACAAAGGCCATTACGGCCTCAGGCGAGCGCTTGCTTGGCGGCTTCTTCCGGCGTCAGTCCGTCATAGAAGAGATCGGTGAACCATTCCACCTCTTCCTCGATGTGTTCCTGCGCTTGGGCCAGCGTAGCGCCGCCTTTGACCAGAAATTGTTCCACTTCGGTACACCATTGGATCAGCGCTTCAGTTTCCGGATCCAGTTTTTCTGTCTTTGCCATAGTGATTCCTTGTGCATTGCGCACGTTGCGTGTTCGTATTCGGCAGAATAAGCCAAATACAGCCTGGTTGCCAGGAACAATGCAGGCATTTGCAGCAATTTATGCAGAAAATAGGAGGTGAGGCATCAAGGACGATCGCCGTCCGCCAAGCGCGCAGCAATCGCATCGACCACCGTGGGAAGATCCTTGACGGTGTCGATGACATAATGGGCACCGGCGTCGCGCAGGCGGATTTCGGCCAATGTTTTCAATGCGGTGCGCTCCTGCGGAGACAGTTGCGCCAGTTCTGCTCGAGTACAGCCGACTTCATTGCCCGACAGTGAGATGCCTACTGTCCACATGCCGGCACGCACGCCTTCTTCAATGCCCGGCACGGTGTCGTCGACCTTGATGCAGGCGGCGACGTGGCTCAACTGCAAGGCCAGCATGTTGGCCAATGCCATGTAGGGGCCTGGACGTCCGCCGGCGCTCAGTTCATCACCGCTGACCACGTGGTCTGGGGCGATACCCTCGGAAGCCGCCTGCGGCAACAGTATATCCAGTATCTGACGCGGGTAGCCAGAGCAGGAGCCGATCTTGAGACCGCGCTGACGTAACCATGCCAGCGTATCTGCGGCGCCCTCAATGGCTTGCGAATAAGCGCAGACCTTGGCCAGTTGCATGGGCATGAAGCGTTCGTAGATGCTATCCACATCGGCGTCACTGGGTAGCGCGCCATGACATTGCTGCCATTGACTGGCAATTTCAGGATGGTCCAATAGCGTGCGGATATGTTGCCATTTCGACAGTCCCATTGGTCCGCGTGCCTGCTTCATCGAAATCTGCATGTCAAAGCTCTTGAAGGCATCCACGAAAATCTGCGTTGGCGCCAGCGAACCGAAATCAACCAAAGTGCCGGCCCAGTCAAAAATAACTGCTTGCAGTTCAATAGGAGGGCGAAATGCGCGCGGCATGAGTATCCTTTGCTTGGTTGGAAGTGGGCAGGAGGTAAGCCTATAGTGCAATTGTGACAGCGTGATTATAAAAACATGCCTGAATGCACCATATGCTGCAGGGCAGCACAAAGAAATCCGCCAATCGGTCGGTGAAAACCTTTCAGAACGGCTTCAATCTGCTATCTTTGCAGCACGCGCTTTCTTCACAACGACAAGGAGACTGGAATGGATTTGATTGAAAAATTCGACGCGAAAGGCAAGACCGGCGGCGCCTATCATGTGGAGGTGTACCAGACACCGATAGACGAAGCAGAACAGACCGATCAAGATGTATCGCTCGGCCTGAAGACTTACAAACTGGCTGATGGCCGTGCCCTAGATCCTTTGTCTGACGCCAAATTCAAGATTGTGCAGACAGGAGAAAAAATTTATCGGGTCTGACAGCCAAGGCACTGATAGTCAATAAATAAAAACGGCAGACATCGCGTCTGCCTTTTTTCATGGTTGCCAAGGAAGTGGACTACCAAGCGATACAAGGAGATTCTGTTGAGATGCTATATTCGCCAAGATATTCCCAATTTGCATCACTGGTTTGTCCTTGTGGGAAGCTATATTGAAAGGAACTGTCCGTTCTGGCTCTGAAATATCTGGGAGGTACATCGGGTGTGCGAGACAAACTATTGCTGACCTGCCATACCTTGTATGGATTGAGGGCATCGTAGACGAAGTTGGTGTAGAGCTTGCCGCTATTGCCATCAAGAAATCTGTTCGTCGCTCTGTTTTGTAACAGCAATTCACCATGATTTGTCATGACAGGCCGCCATTGCTGGTAAGGGTTGCCGGCTCCGGGGGGATTTGTATAGACCTCGCCCTTTGCGTTGCTATCGAGAACACGTCCAGTTGCTTTTTGCTTGATGATGTACCAGGAATTAAACTCGGGCCAACCTAAGTAGGCTTTTTCAAACGTCCACTCTTGATAGGTGTTGCCCGGATTAAATGCTTTCAAATAGGCTTCTCCTTTCGAATTCGCATCTACGTTATCACCAGATCTAAGCACCTGCCGTAGATTGCGATGAGTTTGCGGGAAGAATGTCGTGACATAAATACTGCCTGTGCCACTGTTGGTAGATTGCGTCAGGCAGATTGGCTTAGGATTTATCTCCGTTTGCTCATGTTCGCGTAATGTATTTACTGTGCCATCAGTACTATCGATTTCTTTGATGTCCAATTCACCTGCTGCATAAGTAACAATGTGTGCTTGCCCTTTAAACGCTGAGCCGGTGCGATATACGGTGGCATTTCCGAAGAGTGGGTGATTGTAGTAGGTCTCTTTTCCAAAACGATGTCTGTGACCGACAAAAATGGCCAAAGGCCTGAAAGTTTCAAGGATTGCCCGGAATAGCTGTTTTTCATCAGTGTTGACAGAGTTCGGAAATTCATCGTCATCCTGATGAAAATTAAGAATAATGTCGTTTATTCCACGCAATCGCGCTAAGCGCAGGTCTTCTCGTAACCATGTTAAGGAGTTGTGGATGTTGTAGTGGAATCCGCCGCTACTTTCCACGGATGCGGTGTAATTGGGGTAGTTTTGCAATTGCACAAAATGCACCCCTTTATAATCCCAGGAATAAGACAAGCTGCCTTGAAAAGACACATTGTTTGGCTGCTGATTCCAATCTTTGGAAAAATTATCTAATTTGAGGGAGTAAGAGGAGAGTCCAGCTTCCATTTGTCGTATGGAATAGATGGCGCAAGCATTACTATCCAGAGGGTAACTTACAGTTCGGCAATCGTGGAGGTTATTGGAATAATCATGGTTTCCCAGTCCAATGTAGTAAGGAAATTTAAGGTTGTTGTATATCTTTATGACTTCTCTCCAGGAGTCTTCTCGGCCATATTCTGTAATATCGCCATTAATGAGGCCAAACTCTATCCCTGAATATTTGTTTAATGCTGTCATCAGTCCATGATTGATGCGTCTCCATGCATCGCCATTTTTACGTTCACTGTTTGGATCTATATTTTCACTTCCGTCCAAGCGAAATGCCTGCGTATCGGCCATGACAACAAAAGTAAATACACTGCCAGAGAGCGGCATGCCATTATTTTCGGAGGCGATTTTGATGTTGGTATCGTCTAGCAATGTCGATGCGCTGTGCTTGACTGGTTCTATATCAGCTGCGTTACATAAGTTTAGAAAAAATAATAAAGCCAGAGCACCGGGCGCTAGCGAGGTAAGCAACTTCTTTTCTTTATATGGTGTACGCATTTTTACGTCTCCTGTTTTGAAGTGGGAAGTTCATTCATCGGCAATAAAACTGAATATTTTTAACGCACAAGAATGGCAGAGCAAGATGGATTGATTTGTTCGCGATCGGGCTATTGCATCGACGCGTGTGACGTTGTGCAGGATCGATTGTAGATTTACTCTTGGGCCAAACACCCCCCCAGCACATGGGGGGAAGGGGTGTTGCGTAAAGGGGGGGCGTGAGAGTCGTTGATAGCGTGGGGTAAAGTACACACACTGGATGCTGCTAATTGCGAGGTGCTTGGTTCAGCCCGGCTCACGAAAAACACCGGCCGCCCAGCGCGCAGTATTGTTTGAAATGTGGAGGAGTCGTTTGATATCAACTGCGATATTGTTGCACCTTTGCTTAAAGGTCCTATCGAAAACAGTCGGATACCACCGCATTCTTTCATGGAGAAATCAATGGACATTCATCCAATCACGTCTTCTGCCGTCGCGCAGACTCAGAGCTCGAATAACGCCCGTGGGCCATCGCTCACCGCTGCCGCTTGTGGAATCACTTCACTTGACCACGATATCAATGCCCATGTCAAAGACCGGGTCAATAGCTATCTACAGCTGATGGCGAAATGTCGCGGCACGCTTAACGATGCGAAGCGAGAAAATCTCGGCGTGCTAAAGGAAAAATCGTTTGACGACATAGAACGTTTAAGCTCGCTCAGAGAACGCACGTTCAGTTATGTCAATAAAGATAGTGATTTGGTTTTCGGAAGATTAAATGTCGGGAAAAGTGATCAGGATATTAAAGAATACATTGAACAATTAGTCGAATTTGCTCAGGTGCGTAAATCGGTGCAAAACGTGGAGAATGAGATGGGTTTCATACCAATCGAGATCTTGCGCCTGCATCATTCGAATTATCTTTTCGGCGACATCAAGGCTTTAGAGGATGGTCGTCCGATTCCAGACTTCCGCTATAACTCGGGTTCCTTGCAATTTGGCTGATGGCCACGCACAGAAAAAGTGGCGAGCTTGCGGTTTACCCCTGTTATCTCAGCGCGGTTTGCGGTAACCGCCAGCCACCCAGCGGGCAGCGTTGTCGGCACTTAGTTTGAAATGCGGCGCTACCTGTGCGCGGCCCAGTAATTGGCCAGCATCATCCCAGGCTTGCAGATCGGCATAGGGAAAGTCATCATCGGGAACAATATCTAACGTTACCTTGACACTGCCTTGCTCGCCCTCAACCCACAGACTTTTGTGCAACTGCGCATGCAACTGCTGTTCGCTGCGACGGCGGAATTCGTTGGCGGTTTTGACCAGGGTATGAAACGCCGGCCGTTCAATCGGTTTGGGATTTTTCTTGTCGCGACCCATCGTCCAGGGACTGATCAAAGTCGGCTCGCGCTCGCCGTCGCGCGTCATTTCGACGGCCCAGCCATCATCGTCGTCGTTGTTGATAATGCGTGCGGTCCAGCCGTCGTCGCGCCACAGACGTGGCTCATTGATGACATCGGCAACGTCGGTCGACTCAGTTTGATCAGGGGATGCGGCGGATAAGTCGGACATGAGGCGGCAGACAAAATTGGCTAAGGCCCGCCATGATAGAGCAATATCCGCTCCTATGTGGTTGCATGGGCCGCAATAGTGGGTAAACTTGCGGCCATGGAAATCGAACTCAAACTCACTCTTGCACCGGCTGACGTCGCCCGTTTGCGCAACTTGCCGCTGCTGAGCCAATACGCAGCGGCACCGCCCCATACTGAAAATTTATTGAGTATCTACTTCGATACGCCGGATCTGTATCTGCAGCAACATCGCTCAGCCTTGCGGGTGCGGAAGACGGCAGCGGCATGGATACAGACGTTCAAGGGCGGCGGCAGCGTCAAAGGCGGATTGCATCAACGTCATGAATGGGAGTGTGAGGTACCGGGTGCGGCCGTGGAGCTGACCAGTCTGCTGGCGCTAATCGACAATCCGGCGGCCCGCGAGATACTGGCCCAAACCGGCCTGGCGCAGCAGTTGCAAGCGGTATTTACTACTGAATTTGCACGCACCGTCTGGATGTTGCAGTTGGCGCAGGACACTGTGGTTGAACTGGCGCTGGATCTGGGCGAAGTCAGCGCCGGCACGGCGCGTGCGCCTATCTGCGAGATCGAACTGGAGCTCAAGTCCGGGCAATTGCAGGTGTTGCTGGATTTCGCCCAGACGCTACGCCAGCAGTTGCCCTTGCAGCCTAGCAATATCAGCAAGGCGCAACGTGGTTTTGCCTTGCGTCATCCATAGCCGGGAAGTGCGTTGCAGATCCTTGGCTTCAAAGATCCTGCGGTGGAGGTGCCAGCACATCGCGGCTGCCGCTCTTGGACATGGACGATAGAATGCCGGCCGCTTCCATTTGCTCCACCAGCCTGGCGGCACGGTTATAGCCGATGCGGAACTGACGCTGCACCGAAGAAATCGAGGCGCGTCGGCTGCGTGTGACATAGGCCACGGCTTCGTCGTAGAGCTGGTCGGTCTCTTCGCCGGCATCGCCGAAGATTTCACCTTGCTGCGCTTCTTCACTGGCCGGACCGGCCAGAATGGCTTCTTCGTATTGCGGTTCGCCGTGGGCTTTCAGGTGTTCCACCACACGATGCACTTCCTCGTCGGAGACAAAGGCACCATGCACGCGCTGCGGATAGCCAGAGCCGGGCGGCAGGAACAACATGTCGCCATGGCCGAGCAGCGTTTCTGCACCCATTTGGTCGAGCACGGTACGGGAATCGATCTTGGATGACACCTGGAACGCCACCCGGGTTGGGATATTGGCCTTGATCAAACCGGTGATGACGTCCACCGACGGTCGTTGCGTGGCCAGGATCAGGTGGATGCCAGCGGCGCGCGCCTTTTGCGCCAGCCGGGCAATCAATTCTTCGATTTTCTTGCCGGCCACCATCATCAGGTCGGCCAACTCGTCAATGACCACCACGATCATAGGCAAGGGCTCAAGCGGCTCTGGTGCATCAGGCGTGAGCGAGAAGGGGTTTTTGACGCGTTTTTCGGCGGCAATGCCGTCACGAATCTTTTGGTTGTAACCAGCCAGATTACGCACACCCAAGGTCGACATCAGACGATAGCGTTTGTCCATTTCGGCCACACACCAGGACAGCGCGTGTGCCGCCAGCTTCATGTCGGTGACCACTGGCGCCAACAGATGCGGGATGCCGTCGTAGACCGACAGCTCCAGCATCTTGGGATCAATCATGATCAGGCGTACATCGTCGGGCGTGGCTTTATAGAGCAGCGACAGAATCATGGCATTGATGGCCACCGATTTGCCTGAACCGGTGGTGCCGGCGACCAGCATGTGCGGTGCGCGCGCCAGATCGGTGGCGATCGGAATGCCGGTGATGTCCTTGCCCATGGCCAAGGTCAGATGCGAGGCCGAATGGGTGTAGGCATCGGATTGAATGATTTCGGCCAGCCGTATCATCTGACGCTTGGGGTTGGGTAATTCCAGTCCCATGCAGGTTTTGCCGGGAATGGTTTCTACCACCCGGATCGAGGTCAGACCGAGCGCACGCGCCAGGTCTTTCATCAGATTGACAATCTGAGCCCCGCGCACCCCTAAAGCCGGTTCAATCTCGAAGCGTGTGATCACTGGGCCGGCATAGGCGCCGAGCACGGTCACCGGCACCTTGAATTCTTTGAGGCGCTGTTCGATCAACTGTCCGATTTCCAGCAGCTCGTTTGCATCCATCTCGACCGGTACATCGCTGCCCTGGTCCAGCAGCTCGATGCCAGGCAGCGGAATATCGCTGCGCCGGTAAGGTATTGCCGTTTCTGCAACGATAGATGGCGGGGTACTGACGGAGGGCGTCCAGCTACGGATTTGCATGGGGACAGGCGGTGTAGCAGGTGCAGCCACCTCTGTCGGGGGCGTTATCGGCAATGTTGCGGGTGTATCGATGACGCTGAAAATCTGCTCAATGGTGGGTGTCGGTGCAATGGCGGGCGCGGCGACAATCTCAGCCGGAAGCGCTGTACTCAGCGATGCTGTGTGCAAAACTGCCGGCGCTGGTACTGGCATCAATATTGGCGCAAGTGGCAACGGTGCTGGCGTGGCCGCAACAGGGGCCGCTTGCGGCTCGCGTGCCTGCAAGGCAGTGCGTAAGGAAGTCGTAATCGCATTGCTACGATCGCTGCTGGTACTGATGCGGACCTTGGTTTGGTTGCCGACTGTGGCGGCGCTGCCTGGCGTAGCCGAACTGGTGCGCTGCACCGATGTCGGCGTCGGTTTGACTGGCGTAGGTGTTTGTGTCGCCGAACGTGCCAGCATGGCCTCGGTCGGACGCAGACTTTCAAACGATGCCCATTCGGAGGCGGGGCGTGCCGGACGTTTTTGTGTATGTTGCTGGGGTGGCAGCGGCGGCCATTTGGCGCCCAATGGGCGGGATGAGCTGGCGGTGCGCTGGAGCGCATTTGGCAGAGGCCAGGGATCGCGCTTACGCTGAAGATAATCGAAAGGCGTCACGACAGGGGCGGGGGTGGCAACTTTAGGCGGATTTACAACTGGATTTGCCGCCGCCGGGAAATGTTTGCCGGCCAACGGTTGATGCAATGGCGTACGTCGTGGCAACGCCGTTTGCAGCGGCAGAGTGGGCTCATCGTCGGCAACGCTTTGACGGGGGCGGCCGAACAGCCAGAACAGACCTAGCAAACTAGTTGCCAGAAAGATAATTGGGGTGAGTAATTTGCCGACGGCATGACCGAGGTTGCGCGCCAGTGCCTGACCGATAAAGTCGCTTTGAAGCGCGTTATCACCCTGACTGCGCAGTAATGCTTCGAGAGCACTACTGGCACATAGCACCAGCAAGGTGCCAAGCCAGATGCGGATGGCGCCGCGCCCGCGCAGCCCACGTCCTGCCAGTAGTGACAAAACGACCCTGCCGCACAGAGGCAGCAGCCACAGAAATGACCAGCCGAACCAATCTAGTAAAAATAAGCGCATCCGTGAAGTTTACAGGAAGCCGGGCGCTGCAACCAATTTTCCTTCGTCCGGTTCAAGTATGTGCGGCAGTGTCGAGCAACTGTGCCGCGCTATAGCCGACGCCGCCGCAGACAATGACCACCACTCTTTGCGCATCGGGTAACTGGCGTGCCACGGCCTCAAGGCCGGCCAACGAGGCGCCGCAGGCCGGTTCGACCACGATGCGATGCTCGTCGAGCAAGGCGATGCAGGCGGCTACAGCCTGCCGGTCCGATACCACCACGCTGTGGATGTTGAATTGAGCCGGCAGCGCCATAGCCCGTTCGCACACCGTGCGTGCGCCCAACGATGTGGCGATGCTGGTGATGGCCGGCAGCGTGATGCGGCGGCCGACAGCCAGCGATTGCGCATAGGAATCGGCACCTGCAGTTTCTGCGGCAATGATGGCGACGTCGGCCCAGCCATTGCGCTGTAAACCTTCGGCCACGCCGCACAGCAGCCCACCGCCGCCGACTGACAGGACAATGGCATCCGGCTTGGGGCCTTGTTGTGCCAGCTCGTCGATCATGCTGGCGTGCCCTTGCCAGATCAAGGCATCGTCGAAAGGGTGGATAAAGGCGTCGTCAGCACCGCACAGCGCCAGCACATGTTCATTGGCCTCACTCCAGTCGCGGCCGTGGACGATAACCTCGGCATGCTCGTTGCGAATCAAGGTTTTGGCACGCTGCGAGGTCGTCTCCGGCACGACCACTAGCACCGGCAACGCTAGCTGGCGTCCGGCATAGGCCACGGCCAGGCCGGCATTGCCGCCGGAAGACGAAAGAAGACGCTTGGCGCCATGTGCCTTGTGATGGGAGCAAAGATGGCCAATACCGCGCGTCTTAAAGGAACCTGAAGGCTGCGCCGCTTCCATCTTCAGCCACACGCTATGGCCGGTCGTACCCGAAAAATACAGTGATTCCTGCAGAGGTGTTGTGATGTGTATGGACATGAATACAGGCTCGAATGTGTCAAAGCAGACAGGGTACTTGTGTCACACCTGTAACACAACCTCCGCTGTCGCTACAGCAAGAGAGGTGTCAGTAAAGCATGGGCTCCGTAAATAGAGTTGCGTGTCTATTCGATGAGAGGGAGTGCCAGAATTAATTAGCATTGCCATGGTTTCTTTTGACACATTGGAGTGTCGCCCAAGCTATCGACATCCTCAGGACAGACGATGAATGAAAATAACAACGTCAATGACAGTTCAATGGTCGATTTTTTTCAGTACCGCGGTTGGCTATCTCCGGCAATGGGCTTGTTTCGCAAGCTCAAGTTTCCGGCCAAAGCAGGGTTGATTTGCCTTTTTTTTCTGATCCCCATCATGCTTCTTACCTGTTATAGATACCAGGGAGCACGAGAACAAATCAATATCACCGTCAGCGAAATCCAGGGTATTGCTTATGCCGCACCGTTGATTGATTTTATCTATGCCGCCCAGAATCGCAGGCAAGCGGCGTTAGTCGATCCAAATGGCCTGTTGGCAAGTCAGACGGCAGTTCACGCCGCATTGACCGAGATTGAAGCGCAACAACAGAAATTTGGTGCCATGTTTGGCACTAGTAGTCGTTTCACAATCCTGCAAAACCTGGAAGCAAGCCTGGAAAAGCAAGCGGTAAAAGAGACTCCCGATGAAACCTTTGCCGCCCATTCGGCCTTGATCGATGCTGCACTCGGTTTATTGAGCGCCGTCGCTGATGGCTCGCAACTATCCTTAGATCCAGAACTGGAAACCTATCATTTGATGAATATCGGGATCTTGCTGGGGCCCCAATATATTGAACACATGTCCCAACTGAGCAGTCTCGGCCAGCTTGTTCTGTCAAGCAAGCAAGCGACTGTGGCGCAAATGCTGGCGCTAAATAAGGCAAAAAATCTGTTCGAATATATCAATGCCGGGATGCTTAATTCCTACCATCAAGGGGTTCAGGACATTCCTGAAAGTGTCAAAACATTGCCGATTGAAGGCGTCAACGCCGCGCGCGACACTTTCATGACGACTATTGCTACACAGATATTAGGTCAGGTGCCTGCTGGCGACACTGGGATTTTTCTGGCGCTGGGTACTGTGACGCTCACGAAACAAATCGAATTTAACAAGTTGATTGTGGCAAGCCTGCATCATCAACTTGAGCGTCGTATCGACAACACACGTCGCGCCTTGTTTCTAGAGCTTGGAATTTCTGCCTTTTTCGTCGCCATTTCCTTATATTTGATGCTGGCCTTCTACAAAGTCATGCTGCACGGACTCAAGGAGGTCGCATTTCATCTGGAACAAATCAATCAAGGTGAGCTCAGTTCAGATCCCGCACCTAGAGGAGCTGACGAAGCCGCTGAGTTGATGTTGACATTGGGTGCCATGCAATCTACTTTGCGACGCATTGTTGGTAGTGTGCTCAACAGTGCCAGTCAGGTCCAAAGCGCCAGTAAAGAAATCGCCTCTGCCTCTGGAGAGCTGGCTGAGCGTATCAGCGATAGTGCGGCCAGCCTTGCGCAAACAACTGTCACCATGGAGCATATTTCTGCGGCTGTCAGGACCACCTCCGAACGGGTCGCGAGCGCTACCGTTATCGTGCGCAACAATGCGGCAGCAGCGGTACGCGGCGGTGAAGTGATCGAGCAGGTGGTCAAGACGATGGATGATATTCGCACGTCCTCAAATCAGATCGGTGAAATCATCGGCGTGATCGACGGGATTGCCTTTCAAACCAATATTCTTGCCTTGAATGCTGCCGTCGAGGCCGCGCGGGCAGGTGAGCAGGGGCGTGGTTTTGCGGTGGTAGCCACAGAGGTCAGGGCGCTGGCTGGCCGTTCTGCGGCAGCGGCCAAGGAAATCAAGGATTTGATCTCGACCAGTATCGGGCTCGTCGCCGCTGGTGCTGCGGTAGTGGAAGGTGCAGGCAGCACCATTCAAACCATCGTCACCAATGCGACGGCGATTGATGCCATGATGACCGAAATCAGCGTCGCCACCCAGGCGCAGAGCAGCGGCGTTGATCAGATCGAGACGGCAGTGTCAAACCTCGATCGCGCGACCAAGCAAAACGCCTCGTTTGTCGGGAAAACCTCAGCAGCAGCCAGTGAGTTGGCTGTACAGTCGCGTTCGCTTGCCGAGGAGATCGCTTACTTTCGCTTTAACAGCGGCCGTCGATGACACAAGGCAAGATAAGCGCAGGGTGGCTCAGTTCAACGCTGCCGCCGGACCGAAAAATTCATAACGGCTTTGCGCTGGTGGAATGCCAAGTGCAGCCAGATGACGCTTGACGGCCTGCATGAACGGTTGGGGACCGACAAAATAGACATCCACATCCGTACTATCAGGCATCCACTGAGCCAATTGCTGCTGATCCAGATAGCCATAAGCCTGCGCCTCGGGGTCTTGATCACGGCGTTGTTCATAGCAATAAAAACGCTGCAATTGCGGATGCGACTGCACCAGCGTATCGATTTTGTTGCGGAAGGCATGCACACCACCATGTCGCGCCGCATGAATGAAGGTGACCGGCCGCCCGCCCGGCAATGCCGTATCGAGCATGGACAACAGCGGTGTGATGCCAACTCCGCCGCTGATGAGCACTAGTGGTTTATCGCTCGCTGTCAGGCTGAACTCCCCTGATGGCGGATACAGATCAATGGTCATGCCCACCTGTAGCTGTTCGTGCAGATAGTTGGAGACCTTGCCGCCGTTCTCGCGCTTGACGCTGATGCGATACAACTGCGGCTGCGCGCCATCGCTACGGCTGGCTGCCGACAGTGAATATTGGCGGCGTTGTTCACTGCCATCGACATCGACCCGCAGGCCGATGTATTGACCGGGTTCAAACGCCAGGATGGTCTTACCGTCTTCCGGGCTGAAGTAGAAAGAAGTGATTTCATCGCTTTCAGCCACACGGCGCACCAGCACGAATTTGCGTGCACCGCGCCAGCCGCCGTCCGCATTGGCCTTGGTATCGTAAGCATTGGCCTCGGCGCCGATGAGGATGTCGGCCAACTGACCATAGGCCGCAGCCCAGGCTTCAATGACTGCGTCGGTGGCGATCTCGGCGCCGAGCACTTCACGGATCGCACGCAACAAGCAGTCACCAACCATCGGATAGTGTTGCGGCAGAATTTGCAACGCCACATGCTTGTTGACGATCGTGCTGACCAAGCCGCCGAGTTGTTCCAGTTGATCGATATGGCGGGCGTACATCAACACACCGTTGGCCAGTGCGCGAGGTTGATCGCCGCTGGCCTGATGCGCCTGATTGAACAGCGCGATCACCTCGGGATAGTCGCGCATGAGCATTTTATAGAAATGCTTGGTGAGCGTTTCACCACCGGTTTCGAGCAGTGGTACGGTGGACTTGATGATGGCGCGATGAGCGTCTGAGAGCATGGCATACCTTGTAAAGTCAGATTAATCAGGAAAACAACGCAATGCAAGCCGGCATAAACACCAAAAACCACATTGCATACCCCTTTCTTATACAAACTTCATGCCAGATTAAAAAACCTTTATAATCAAAAACTTATGAAATTTCGGAGTCAACTTGACTCGTGTCAAAATGACTCTTTAGGGTAAAAATGACCTCAAAAGCCTTGCTCGATGCCTTGATTCCATTAGTTGCTGATTTGTCGCGCGAGATGCACGACAGTGAACGCTACCGTCGCCTGCTCGACACCATGCGTATGCTATTTCCATGTGATGCCGCAGCCTTGCTCAAGCTCGAGGGTGAAGTGCTGGTGCCGCTGGCGATCAATGGATTGACCAGCGATACCCTGGGCCGACGTTTCCGGATCAACGATCATCCACGTTTTCGGGCGCTGTTGTCGAGCGTACCTCCGACCCGTTTTCCTGCCAATTCATCCTTGCCCGATCCGTATGACGGACTCGTGCAGGCGTATTCGGGCGAGCTCCATGTGCATGACTGCATGGGCTGTCAGATCACCATGAATGGTCGGCCCTGGGGTTTGCTCACCCTGGATGCCTTGGGCGCGAACCGTTTCGATAGTGTCGATCCGGCGGCGTTGCAAGCTTTCGCCAGTTTGGCAGCAGCCACCGTGAGTGCGGCTGAACGCATCCATGCCTTGACCGAAAGCGGCGAACAGGAACGCGCACGCGCCGAAGCCTACCGGCTGGCGGCCAATCAGAGTCAGCGTGAATTGATCGGTCAAAGCCCGGCGCACAAGCGCATGATGAAAGAAGTGCGATTGGCCGGCCCCAGCAACATGACCGTACTGATTACCGGTGAAACCGGTGTCGGCAAGGAATTGGTGGCCAATGCCATTCATGCAGCGTCCTTGCGGGCGCGCAAACCCATCATCAGTATCAATTGCGCAGCCTTGCCGGAAAACCTGGTCGAGAGCGAATTGTTCGGGCATGTACGCGGCGCTTTCTCGGGAGCGATCAGTGATCGCCGCGGCAAGTTCGAGCTGGCCGACGGCGGCACGCTGTTTCTTGATGAGGTCGGCGAGTTGCCCTTGCTGGTGCAAGCCAAACTGTTACGGGTGCTGCAAAGCGGTCAGATACAACGGGTCGGCTCCGACGAAGAGCACAAGGTGGATGTGCGTCTGATTGCCGCCACCAATCGTGATCTGGCGCAAGAAGTGCAGCAAGGCCGTTATCGCGCCGATTTTTACCATCGACTGAGTGTTTATCCCTTGTCGGTGCCGCCACTGCGTGAGCGCGGCCACGACATCTTGCTCATCAGCGGATTTTTTCTGGAAGAAAACCGTTTCCGGCTGGGTTTGCAGAGTCTGTTGCTGGGCGCCGATGCACAGCAGGCCTTGCTGGCTTACCGTTGGCCCGGCAATGTGCGCGAACTGGAGCATCTGATTACGCGTAGTGCGCTCAAGGCGTTAGGGCAACATGCGCAACGTCCGCGTATGCTGATGCTGACAGCCGAAGATCTTGCCATCGATCACACTGTCGAGCCCGCGTTATCAACGCCGCAGGAGCAGAGTGAGTTGGACCTGCACAACGGCAGCAGCTTGCGCGATGCCGTGAGTGCTTATGAGCGGCAACTGATCAGTGCCAGTCTGACTCGCCACGGCGGCAACGTGGCTTCGACGGCGCGTGAGCTGGGGCTGGACCGCGCCAATCTGAACCGGCTGGCGCGTCGGCTGGGACTGAAGTAGGGCGAGCGCCTCAGAATTGCTCCCAGGAAGCAGAATCGGCCTCTTGCTTGCTCGCTCCCTTAGCCTGTTTGCTGGCCGTTGTCGTCTGCTTGGGTAGTGCTTTGACGCTTGCGGTGGCACTGCGCGCGGATTCACTGCCGACCGGGCGTATCGTTGAACGCACCGGACTGGTCGATGTCGACCGACTATCTAGTTTGAACACGGTCACCGTCTGCGATAAGTGCGCTGCCTGCTCACGCAAGGACTGCGCCGCTGCGGCCGATTGCTCGACCAGAGCTGCATTCTGCTGGGTGACTTCATCCATTTGAGCAATGGCCTTGTTGATTTCCTCCAAGCCAGCGCTCTGTTCCTGGGTAGCGGCACTGATCTCGCCGACGATATCGGTGACCTGTTTGACGCTGCTGACCACTTCTCCCATGGTGGAGCCGGCTTGTTCGACCAGTTTGCTGCCGATATCGACCTTGGCCACGGAATCATCGATTAACAGTTTGATTTCCTTGGCCGCGGTCGAAGATCGCTGTGCCAGACTGCGCACTTCCGAGGCAACTACTGCAAAGCCGCGCCCCTGCTCGCCGGCACGGGCCGCTTCAACGGCAGCATTGAGGGCCAGAATATTGGTCTGGAAAGCGATGCCGTCGATGACCGTGATGATGTCGACGATCTTTTTGGACGATTCATTGATGGAGCCCATGGTTTCGACCACCTGACCGACCACATTGCCACCTTGTACTGCGACAGCAGAGGCCGAGACTGCCAGTTGATTGGCCTGACGTGCATTGTCGGCATTCTGTTTGACGGTGGAGGTCAATTGTTCCATGGCCGAGGCGGTTTCTTCCAGCGAACCGGCTTGTTGCTCGGTGCGGGAAGACAAGTCCATGTTGCCGCTGGCGATTTCATCGGAGGCCGTCGAGATGGTGTCGGTTCCCTGGCGCACTTTGCCGACGATGCTCGATAAATTGTCATTCATGGTCTTGAGCGCCGTCAGTAACTGTCCGGTTTCATCGTTGGCACCGGTGGGAATGCGCGAACTCAGATCGCCATCGGCCACCAGGCGCGCCACTCTGAGGGCCTCGCCCAGCGGCTGTGCAATCAGACGCGAGATCCACAGTGCCAGCAGCAGTCCAGTGGAGATGCAAACGAGCAGCAAGGTAATGATCCAGATGCGCGAGTTGGAATAGACCGCGTCGGCCAGCTCGTTGGCATTGTTGGCACCGTTGTCGTTGAGATCCATGAGTTTCTCCGCCTGGTTGATCAGCTTTATATATAGCCTGGTGGAGTCGCCGCGCAAGAGCGTACGTGCCTGCTCATTTTTATCTTGATGCGATAGCGTGATGATGGGGCTGTGCTCGGCCAGAAAAGCATCAATGGTCTGGTTCAGCTCGCCATAAAGGGCACGTTCTTCTGCACTGGAAATGTAGTTTTCGTAAGTCTTGCGCGCCTGCTGCAGAAGGGCGATCTGTTCGCTGGCATTTTTTTCAATGTCGGGATATTCCGTGTCGTTTACCGCCAACAGGTGTTGTTGCTCGAAACTGCGCGTCCTGGCTGCAGCGATCTTTAATTGCGATAAGGTACGTATCGAGGGGAGCCAGCTATGGGCAATTTGCGATGCGGCAGTATTGACACGGTACAACTGCACCAGCGCAAATACACCCAAGACAAAGACCAAGGCAAGGATCACGCAAAATGTGCTGATCAGTTTGGTGGCGATTTTCAGGTCGTAAAACGATTTCATTGCGATCCCCTTTTTGAGAACGGCTAGCTTGGCCTTATTTGGCGGCTTTCCAGGGAGAATTGCATAATCGTTAAAACTGCTGCTATAAAATCTGTATTCGGAGCGGATCTGTTGGTAATGTTCCTCTTCTCGCCCATTACTCGCCCATTACGCCAGCGTGATCTCGATGTTCTGACTACGGTAGGGGCTGATCAAGTGGGGCGCACTATCGCGATTGACCACAATGCGACTGACTTCGCGCAGCGGCACGATCTCGAACGGTGAACAGGTATCGAGCTTGTCAGGTGAAGCCAATACCACGGTTTCAGCAGCGGCACGGCTAAAGGCGCGCTTGACACCGGCTTCGTCAAAATCGAGCGCGGTGATGCCGTGGCGCGGATGCAGGCTGCATACACCCATGAAATACTGATCGGCGCGCACCCCGGCAATCTGTTCGAGGGTACTACTGCCCATGGCCACGACCGAATGCTTGAACAATTTGCCGCCGATGATAATGACGTCGATATGTGCATGGGCGGCCAGCTCGACAGCAATTGAGGGACTATGCGTGATCACGGTGGCATGGAGTTCCGGCGGCAGATGCCGCACCATCTGCACGCAGGTCGTGCCGCCGTCGATGCAGACCACCTGTCCGGGCTGTACCAGCGCAGCCGCTGCGCGACCGATATCCGACTTGGCACCTGGTTCGATTTGTTGGCGCTGGGCAAACATGACCAGCGGCGGCGTGAGCGGCAAGGCGCCGCCATGCACCCGGCGCAACAAACCTTCCTTGGCCAGCTCGCGTAGATCGCGACGAATCGTATCTTCCGATACCGCTAATTGTTCACTGATCGTCTTGGCTATGATGCGGCCGTCCCGACTCAGTAGATCGAGCAGATGTTTTTTGCGTTGGCTGGTTAGCATGGCGTTTCCTGGGACTACGTGTATTTACATGAGGCTGCATGATAATGCATGAAATATCTTGATATTATAAAATAATGCATGATAAATTAAAAAAAGAAAGGTGATTTGCCGATATCGGCAATTTCATGCATTCAATGCAGCATCATTACACAGGAGTAAGGAATATGGATAACGAGCGCGTACGCATTCGTCAGGTTGAGGTTCTCTCGCACGACTGGTATCTGTTGCAAAAGACCACATTCGATTACCGTCGTGCCGATGGTGTCTGGCAAACCTTGAACCGTGAAACCTATGATCGTGGCAATGGCGCTACGATCTTGCTCTATAACCAGGCCAAACGCAGCGTGATTCTGATACGCCAGTTCCGTTTCCCAACCTATCGTGACGGGCATGACGGCTTTTTGGTGGAAACGCCGGCCGGTCTGCTCGACGATGCCAGTCCAGAGCAACGCATTCGCGCCGAGGTAGAGGAAGAAACCGGGTTTCGTGTGGGGCAGGTGCGCAAGATCTTTGAAGTCTTCATGAGTCCCGGTTCTGTGACCGAAAAGCTGCATTTTTTTGTCGCACCTTACCAGGATGATGACCGCACCGGCGCCGGCGGCGGCAATTTGGCCGAAGGTGAGGATATCGAAGTCATGGAGGTGCCGATTCAGCAGGCCTTGCTGATGATTGCCGAAGGCGAGATCGCTGATGGCAAAACCATCATGCTGCTGCAGTATGCGCAGTTGCATCTGTTTGGCGCGGGTATCAGCGATTGTTAGCTGCGCTAAACCTACTCCAGCATTGCGTCCAAACCTGCGGTTAGTTCCTGGAACGCCGGCATGGCCGCCGCAGCCCGTTGCGGGGCATTGTCGACTAACAGCGGGGTCCAGTCGGGCGAGCGATTGAGTCGCTTGGCCACGGCTGCCGGATAGCTATCTCTCATTTCCTCGTCGCCCATTTCCAGTACCTCGGCACGGGCACGCCAGGCTGCCAGGTGCACCCAGCCAGCAGCGTTGTTGAAGCTGCTCGCATCGAGTGGTGCTGGAATGTCGCGCAGCGCAGCAACCAACGCCTCAGGAAAATTCCAGATCTGCGCCAGCGTG
>Ga0209913_1000943_pt1 | contig 19578 bp, 11 predicted proteins | sample PersoiDNA2013203_FD_185805 | JGI IMG/M metagenome (GOLD analysis project Ga0209913, IMG submission 185805) | Permafrost soil microbial communities from the Arctic, to analyse light accelerated degradation of dissolved organic matter (DOM) -... | ecosystem: Environmental > Terrestrial > Soil >... | reverse complement strand
TTGCCCTGCGCATCGACGTCGGCGCCATGGTCGGCCCCGGGCGGCTGGCCGTCCAGCGTGACCTTGATGCGCACCTTGCCCGCCTTGCCGGCGCCGGCGACAAGGTGCAGGTCGCGCGCGTTGAGCTGGTAGGCCAGGCTGGCGCCGGGCAGGTCCGCCAGCGCGCTTTCCGCGCCCACCACCCACTGGCCCGCCAGGCCCCAGTCGTTGACGCGCAGCCGGTCCACGCTGTAAATCTGGGGGCGGTCTTCGCGCACCCGCTGGCCGGACCGGAAATTGCCGGCCTTGGCGTAGCCGATATAGGTTTCGTCGGAGCCCAGCCGGGCCAGGTCGGGCGCCATCTGTTCGGCCGGGGCGGCCGGCGTGACCAGGCTGGTGTCGACGGGTGCGTCGCGGTTTTCCGCCAGCAGGGACTGGATCGCCCTTTCCATCCTGTCGTAGCCGCCTTCGCCGAACTGGCGGTAGCGGATGTTGCCCTTGCCATCGACCAGGTAATAGGCAGGCCAGTACTGGTTGCCCCAGCGCCGCCAGATGGTCTGGTTGCCGTCCAGCGCCACGGGAAAATCGATCTGGAAGCGGGCCACCGCCCCGCTCACGTTCGACAGGTCCTGCTCGAACTTGAACTCGGGCGTGTGCACTCCCACCACCGCCAGCCCGCTGGCGCGGTACTTGCCGGCCCAGGCCCGCAGGTAGGGCAAGGTGCGGATGCAGTTGATGCAGGAATAGGTCCAGAAATCCACCAGCACCACTTTGCCCTTGAGCTTGTCGGCATCCAGGGGCGCCGAATTGAACCAGGTGGTGGCGCCATCGAAGCCTGGCATGCGCCCTTCAACAGGCAGGCGGCTGGCGAAGGGACTGGCGGGCGTGGCCGCTGGCGCGGAGAACGCCCCGGCGCCCAGGCCGGCCGCCGCCAGCGCGCCGGCAAGGAGGGCGGCGCGGCGCCAGCCCCTGGTTTGTGTATGCATGATGCGGCTCCTTGAACAGGTTCGAACGCTCCATCTGCCACCGTAGCGCAAGCGCGCCCCCATCGCGCAGCGGCCCCGCCATTGCAGATGCCTACATCAGGCGGCCACCGCCACCGCGGCCGGTTGCTGCGCCGGCGCGGCCTGTGCCGGCGGCTTGATCCTGAACCAGATCGCGTACATCGCCGGCAGGAACACCAGGGTGACGACCGTTCCCGCAAAGGTGCCGCCGATCAGGGTGTAGGCCAGGGTGCCCCAGAACACGGAATGGGTCAGCGGAATGAAGGCCAGCATGGCGGCCAGGGCGGTGAGGATGACGGGGCGGGCGCGCTGGACGGTGGCTTCGATGACCGCGTTGAAACCATCCAGGCCGGCGGCCAGGTTTTCTTCGATCTGGCCGATCAGGATCAGGGTGTTGCGCATCAGGATGCCGGACAGGGCGATCAGTCCCACCAGGGCGTTGATGCCGAAGGGCTGCTGGAACAGGAGCAGGGTCGGCACCACGCCGATCAGGCCCAGCGGGCTGGTGGCCAGCACCATCACCATGGCCGCCATCGAGCGCACCTGGAAGATGATGATCAACAGGGTCAGCGCGAGCATGATGGGAAACAGGGGCAGCAGGGCCGCATTGGCCTTGCCCGATTCCTCGATCGAGCCGGCCATGTCGATGCGGTAGCCGGCCGGCAGCGCTGCAATGACGGGCTGCAGCTGCTGCTGGAGCTTGGTCGACACGTCGGGCGGCTGCAGGGCCTCGTCGATGTCGCCCCGCACCGTCATGGTCGGCACGCGGTCGCGCCGGCGCAGCACGGGTTCTTCGGCGCGCACTTCCAGGCGGCCCACCTGCGACAGGGGAATGCGCTGGCCGGCCGCGCCCACCAGGGTCAGGGCGCCGATGCGGGCGGGATCGAGCCGCACGTCGCCGGCGGCGCGCGCCACCACCTGCACGGCGCGGATGTCTTCACGCACGGCGGTGACGGGGGTGCCGCTCAGGAGCAGTTGCAGCTGCTGGGCCACGCTGGCCGACGACAAACCCACTGCCTGCAGGCGGTCCTGGTCCAGCGCGAAGTGCAGCGCCGGCACCCGCATGCCCCAGTCCACGCTCACGGTGCGCAGCATGGGGCTGGCCCGCATGATGGCTTCGACCTGGCCGGCGATGGCGCGCAGGCGCTCGGGATCGGGACCGGCCACGCGGAACGCCACCGGATACGGCGAATACGGGCCGAACACCAGCTGGGTCACCCGCACCCGCGCTTCCGGCGCCAGCCCGGCGGCGACGGCCGCGCGCATGCGCACCTTCAGGGCTTCACGCTGGGCCTCGCTGTCGGTACGGATGACGATCTTGGCGAACGAGGGATCGGGCAGTTCGGGCGACATCGCCAGATAAAACCGGGGCGCGCCCTGGCCGATGTAGGAGGTGACGATTTTCGCTTCCTTCTGCTGCGCCAGCCAGGCTTCCAGCTTCCTGGTGGCGGCGGCGGTGCGCTCGATCGCGGCGCCATACGGCAGCTGCACTTCGACCAGCACCTCGGGCCGGTCGGAGGTGGGGAAGAACTGCTTTTTCACGACCGCCATGCCGGCGCCTGCGAGCAGGAACACGCCCACCACGACGGCCGCCGTCAGCCATTTGCGGCGCACGATGCCTCCTAAAACGCGGCGGAAGCGGTTGTAGCGGGGCGTGTCGTAGATGGCGTCGTGGCCGCCGGCCACCCTGGCAATCTCGGGCAGCAGCTTGACCCCCAGGTAGGGCGTGAATACCACCGCCACCAGCCAGGACACGATCAGGGCGATGCCGACGATCCAGAACATATTGCTGGTGTATTCGCCCGCCGTCGATTTGGCGAAGCCGTTCGGCATGAAGCCCACTGCCGTCACCAGGGTGCCGGACAACATGGGCGCCGCCGTGTGGCTCCAGGCGTAGGCCGAGGCCTGCACCCGGTCGTAGCCCTGCTCCATCTTCACCACCATCATCTCGATGGCGATGATGGCGTCGTCCACCAGCAGGCCCAGGGCGAGGATCAGGGAGCCGAGGGTGATGCGGTCGAAATTCTTGCCGGTGGCGGCCATGACGATGAAGACGGCCGCCAGGGTCAGGGGCACGGCGGCGGCCACCACCAGGCCCACCCGCCAGCCCATGCTGACAAAGCAGACCACCAGCACCACCAGCAGGGCGACGAAAAACTTGACCATGAATTCGTCGACGGCGCCACGGATGTTGACCGCCTGGTCGGTCACCTTGTCCAGGCTTTGCCCCAAGGGCATGGCCTGGTTGATGGCGCCCACTTCGCGGTCCAGCGCCTGGCCCAGATCGAGCCCGTTCCAGCCTTCGCGCATGACCACGCCCAGCAGCAGCGCCGGCTCGCCGTTGCTGCGCACCTGGAAGGTGGCGGGGTCTTCATAGCCCCGCTCCACAGTGGCGATGTCGCCCAGCTTGAAACTGCGGCCCTGGCTGGCGACCGGGGTATCGCGGATTTTCTGCAGGTCGTCGAAGGCGCCGTCCAGGCGCACGAACACCTGGGCGTCCCTGGCTTCGATGGCGCCGGCGGCGGCCAGCGCGTTCTGGGCGTTGAGCGCCGCAAAAATCTCCTGGGGCGCCACGCCCAGGGTGGCCAGGCGCTCGTGCGAGAAGGCGACGAAAATCCGCTCGCCCTGTTCGCCGATCAGGTTCACCTTCTTGACGCCGGCCACGTGCAGCAGGCGCTGGCGCAGGCGCTCCGCGTCGCGCACCAGGAGGCGCGGCGCCTTGCCCTTCGCCTTCAAGGCGTATAAGGCGAAGGTGACGTCGGAATATTCATCGTTGACGATGGGCCCCATCACGCCGGCCGGCAGCTGCGATTCGGCGTCGTGCAGCTTTTTGCGGGCCTGATAAAACTGCTCCGGCACCTCGGCCGGCGGGGTGCTGTCCAGCAGGGTGACGGTGGTCAGGGCCAGGCCCGGCCGGGTCGTCGTCTCGCTGCGGTCGTAATAGCGCAGTTCCTGCAAGCGCTTTTCCAGCGGCTCGGCCACCTGGTCCTGCATCTCACGGGCCGTCGCGCCCGGCCACGCCGTGATCACGGTCATGGTCTTGACGGTGAAAGGCGGATCTTCCGCCCGCCCCAATTTCAGGAAGGCGAGCACCCCGGCCAGCGAGATCAGCAAAATCAAAAACAGGGTGATGGAGCGCTCGCGTACGGCCAGCGCCGACAAATTGAAACGGCTCATTTGACGCTCCCGCCGGCGGCGGCGAGCTGGCGCGGCGCGGCGCCGTCCGCCACCCGCACGGCCTCGCCTTCATGCAGCAGATGGGCGCCCAGCGCCACCACCTGCTCGCCCGGCTTGAGCGCCCCCGTCACGCGCACGCTCTCGTCGCCGATGGCGCGCACCTGTACCGGCCGCCATGTCACCTTGCCGGGCTGGCCCGCCACCGTCCAGACGCCGGCGCCTTTGCCGCCATCGAACACGGCGGCGGCGGGAACCTGGACTTGATCGGCGCCCTGCTCGCCCGCGTCCAGCCGCAGCGTGACCGTCGCGCCCAGCGGCGCCGCCGCCAGCGGGCCTTCCAGCACGTAGCGGGCTTCGTAGGTGCGGGTGTTGCGGTCGGCCGCATCGGCCAGCTGGCGCAATCGGGCGTTGCCGATGGCCGCGCCCGTTCCATACAGGCTGGCCTGGGCCCGCGAGCCGATGGCGGGCCGCAGCGTCTCCGGCAGCGCGATGACCGCTTCGCGCGCGCCTGCGTGGGCCAGCCGCACCACGGCCTGGCCGGCAGCGACCACCTGGCCCGGCTCGGCCAGGGTGTCGACCACGACGCCGTCGGCATCGGCCAGCAGCACCGCGTAGTTCGAGGCATTGCGGGCCACCGCGGCCTGCGCCTGGGCCGCGCTCAGTTGGGCGCGCGCCGTTTCGGCCGCCGCTTTGAGCTGCTCGTAAGCGGAAGCCGACACGGCGCCCGCAGCGACCAGGTCGCGGTAGCGCACTTCGTCGTCGCCGGCCTGGCGGGCGCGGGCCCGGGCCGCCGCCACCGCCTCGTCCTGCGCGTGCGCCTGCAGGCCCAGGTCGACGGGATCGATGCGCATCAGGGGCTGGCCCTGGCGCACCGTCTGGCCCACGTCGACCAGCCGCTGCAGCACCTTGCCGCCGACCCGGAAGCCCAATTCGCTTTGCACGCGCGCGCCGACCACGCCGCTGAAGGCGCGGCCGTCGTTGACCGCGGCGCGCACCGCCACCGTTTCCACCAGCGGCGGCTGGGTGCGGGGATCGGGCACGCTGTCGTGGCTGCAGGCCGCCAGCAGCGGCGTCAGCAACGGAGTCAGCAAAAACGCAAGGTGAACAAGGGATGAGCGCGGCGCCATGGGAATGCTCCCTTCAGAGAAGAAAGATCCCATCTTATACCAGTGACCAAATAAGTCAATGGTCACCAACCAGATTTTATGGCGCCAGGCTGCGCAGCAACAGGTTCGAAAGATGCAGCGCAGCCTGTTCGCCCCGCTCCAGGTTGTATTGCAACATGACCGGACTGACGTAGGGTTTCATGACCAGGCAAATGGCGTCGGCCAGTTCGTCCAGCGGCGTCTTGCGTTCGAATTCGCCGGCGGCGCGGCCCTGCTTGAGGATGTCCGTGATCAGCTCGCGCACGTATTGTTCATAGGCTTGCACCGACGGCCACGGCGCCATGGCGGCGCTGGCGGCAATGTCGTAGAGCTTGCGGTCTTCGAAGAACAGGCGGGTGCCCGCCTCGACGAAAGCCTTGAAGGTACGGCGCAAACGGTCCGAGGCGCTGGTGGCGCCGGCGGTTGCCTGCTCGACCGCTTCGCGCATTTCGAGCAGGCGGTTGGCACAGATCACTTCGCCGATGGCCTGTTTCGAATCGAAGAATTTGTAGATGTAGGCCTTGGAAAAGCCGATCTCCCGGGCCAGGTCGGACACGGTGGTCTTTTCATAGCCGTAGCGGGTGAAATAGGCGGTCGCGGCCTCGACGATCTGGGTGCGCACGTCGTGCTCGGAGGGGCCGCGGACGGCGGGGTCGGAAGCGGGAGAAGATTTCATAGGAAGCAGTGTAACAGACGGAACGTTTGACAATATGTGACCAAAGTGTATTATGGTCACAAGTCACCAACACAGCAAGGATACACCATGTTCCCCACCCGACTGGCAGCAAGCGGCCTCGTTGCCGCCTTTCTCGCAGGCTGCGCCGCCGGCCCCGACTACCACCGCCCGGCCGCGCCCCTGGCCGAGCGCTTTACGATGCCGGCGGCGGCAGATGGCGCTGCCGCAGCGGACCTGGCCCACTGGTGGACCGCCTTCAACGACCCCCTGTTGACCCATTTCGTCACCGCGGCGCTGGCGCAAAACCTTGACCTGGCGCAGGCCACGGCGCGGGTTGCGCAGGCCCGGGCCGGCCTCGGTGCGGCCAATGCCGCGCTCTTGCCTTCCGGCGCCGTGAACGGCAGCGCGGCGCGGGCCTATCAATCGCGCGAGACCCAGCTGGGCCGGATTGCCGCTGCGGCGCCGGGATCCGGACGCTGGGGCGATGCGTACGAAGCCAATCTGGCGGCCAGCTGGGAAATCGACGTGGCCGGCGGCCTGCGGCGGGGCCGCGAGGCGGCGCTGGCCGACTACCAGGCCAGCGCCGCGGGCGCGGTTGCCACCCGCCTGGCCGTGGCGGCGCAGACGGCGGACCTGTATCTGGGCATCCGCGGCTTGCAGGCCCGCCTGTCCATCGCCCGCCAGCAGGTCGCAGTGCGGCAGGATCTGGCGGCAAAGGTGCGTCTGCTGGTCGACAGGGGCGTGGCGCCCCGCGCCCAGTTGCAGCAAAGCGAAGGAGAACTGGCCCAGGCCGAGGCGCTGGTGCCGGCGCTGGAAACGGCGCTCGACGGCGCGATGAACGCCCTCGACATCATGCTGGGCGCGCCGCCCGGCAGCAACCGCGCTGCCCTGGCTGCCCCCGCCACCCTGCCCGCCGTCCCGGCCATGGCGGAGACGGGCTCGCCGGCCGACCTGCTGCAGCGCCGGCCCGACCTGATCGCGGCCGAACGCAAGGTGGCCGCGGCCAACGCGCGCATCGGCGAAGCCATGGCCGAATACTATCCCCATCTGTCCCTGTCGGCCCTGCTGGGCAGCGCCACCACCCTCGGCGCCGGCAGCCTGTTTTCCAGTGGCGCCAGCCAGCAATCGGCGCTGCTGGGCCTGCGCTGGCGCCTGTTCGACTTCGGCCGCATCGACGCCCAGATCGCCCAGGCCAAGGGCCGCGAAGGCGAAGCGCTGGCCGCCTGGCGCCTGGCCGTGCTGCATGCGGCCGAAGACGTGGAAAACAGCCTGTCCGCACTGGCGCGGCGGCAGCAGCAGGCCGCCATCCTCGGCCAGGGCGAGCAATCCCTCACGGGCGCGCGCGCGGCCGCCTTCGCCGCCTATCAAAACGGCGCGGGCAGCCTGATCGACGTGCTGCATGCCGACCAGACCTTGCTGCAGACGGCCGATGCCAGGGCGCAGACGCAGACGGATGCGCTGCGCGCGGCGGTGGCGCTCTACAAGGCGCTGGGTGGGGGGTGGGAGGCGGGGGCTGGGGTCGGGGCGATTGCAAAACGCTAAGGGCTTCAGAGTCAATACTGCCGCTCGCGAAGACAAATTCAAAATGGGGACTGGCCGGGCCACGAATGGCACTTGCTGCCTTGCGCGGCCCGGCCTGTCCCCGTCTGTGGACCGCGGCGCCGGTCCAGGTGCTGCAATCGCCGTCGATGAAGACCGGCGAAGGGCGGCGAGCGCCAGTCCCCGGCGGGGTCGGCAGCAGGATTATCGCAATGGCGGCACTATCTCAAAGCGGCCGCGCGCTGGCGGCGCAGGGTGACCCGCTCGCCACCGTGGCCCCAGTTGTCCGTGTTGACTTCCTCGATGACGACGAAGGTCGCCTCCGGGTCCTTGCCGAGCACATTGACCATCAGCTCGGTGGCGCCGGCAATCATGGCTTCTTTCTGGGCCAGGGTGACGCCTTCGTCGGTGACCTGGATGAGGATGTAGGGCATGCTGTTCTCCTTGGTGGATGGGTGGGTGAAGGCTTATTGCCAGACGCCGGCGGTGGCGCCGCCGTCGACGCCGAGCACGATGCCGGTGGTGAAGCGGGCGCCGGTCAGGTAGAGCACGGCGTCGACGATATCCTGCGTCTCGCCCAGTTCGCCCAGCGGTTGCAGCGATTTGAGGAAGTCATGGGTGGCGGGGTCGTGCAGGGGCGTGTCGATGATGCCGGGTGCCACGGCCGTGACCTTGACCTTGTGGGGCGCCAGTTCCAGCGCCAGGGCGCGGGTGGCGCTGTTCAAACCGCCCTTGACCATCACGGGCAGCAGCGAGGGCACCTTCTGGTTGGGCTGGCTGGCGACGCTGGCGGTGATATTGACGATATGGCCGCCGCGCTGGGCCGCCATGTGGCGGGCCGCCTGCTGCGCAGGATAGAAAAACCCTTTCAAATTTGTATCGATCAGTCGCCCGATGTCGTCCGGCGTGTACTCGACGAAGGGCTTGGCGATGAAGATGCCGGCATTGTTGACGAGGATGTCGACCTTGCCGAAGCGGGCCACGGCCTCCCGAAACAGTTTTTCAGCCGTCTCCGGGTCGGCCACGTCGCCGGCCACGCCGAGGAAATTGTCGGGATTGCCAAGCTGGATCCTGGCCCGCTCGAGCCGCTCGCTGGTGCGGGCGTTGCCGACGACCTTGTCGCCCCGCTTCAGGTAAGCGGCGGCCAGGGCCAGGCCGATGCCGCTGGAGGCGCCCGTGATGACGACGGTGCGGGCTGAGGTGCCAGTGGTGGTGTTCATGATGAGGTCCTTTGCGGTGGTGGGTTCGAAGTGAACCCACTATAGGCAAGGCCAGCAGCGGGAAACAGCCGATTCCCCGCAAACCACTTGATACATCGTGTAAGGAATCGGCTGCGCTTCAGCGTTTCTGGTCACGCAGCCGGTCCACCAGAAACTCGACGAAGGCGCGCACGCGCAGCGCCACGTGGCGGCCGTGCGGGTAGATCAGGCAGAACGGCCGCGAGCGTCCGCCGAACTCGGGCAGCAATTCCACCAGCCGGCCCGCCTGCAAATCCGCTTCGGCGACGAAACGGTAAGTTTGAAAAATGCCGCCCCCTTTGACGGCCAGGGTGACGGCGCCCAGGATGTCTTCCGCGCAGCCGTACAGGCCGGACGTGGGCAGCTCGATGTCGTCGGCGCCGTCCCTGAACAGCCAGGCGATATTGCGGCCGTTGCTGGGCAGGGCGAACTGGATGCAGTTGTGCTCGCGCAGCGCGTCCAGGGTGGTCGGTGTGCCGGCCCGCTGCAGGTAATCGGGCGAGGCGACCACCACCAGTTCGGCGTCTTCCAGCTTGCGAGAGATCATGGTGGAATCGGCCGGGGCGCGGCCGCGGATGGCCATGTCGAAGCCTTCGTCGCCAAAGTCCACGTTGCGGTTACTGAGATGGAATTCGACTTTGACCTGAGGATACAGCCGCGAAAATTCCGGCAACAGCGGCAACACCCGGTAGTGGCCGTAGGGCGTGGCCATGCTGATGCGCAGCAGGCCCGAGGGCGCGATCTGCTGGCCCGTCACCACCCGCTCCGCCTCCACCAGCTGGGCCAGGGCAGCGCGGCAATGCTCGAAATAATCGCGCCCCGCCTCCGTCAGGTGCAGGGTGCGGGTGGTGCGCACGAACAGGCGCACGGCCAGCCGCGTTTCCAGCCGCGACACGGCCCGGCTGACGGCGGCCGGGGTGATGGCGGCGGCGTTGGCGGCGGCCGTAAAACTGCCCAGCTCGGCCACGGAGCAAAACAGTTCGATGCTGCCGAGCAGCACGTCGTCAAATTGGCGGGGCATCTTGTTAGATGGTGTACAGATTCTTGCGCATCATACGGGATGCGTGCCGCCGGCGCCGGCAGCGGCGATCGGCCCCAGCTGACAAGGATGAACTAGCTCTTCTGCAGTGTTAAATAACGGCAACCATGTGGACCACCCATGCTAGACTGGCCGGGCGAATTGTTAAATTCCAATTCGATTGATACGAAAGATCGCCATGCCTCAGCACACACCATGGTCCGTGCAAGGCTTGCTGTACGGTCTCACCGCCGCCGCCGTCATCCCCGCCACCATCGTAATCGGCGTGTCGGTGGCGAACCAGTACAAGGCCGACGAGCAGGCCGCCGCACTGTCCGCGTTCAGCATGGCCCAGCTGCTGGGCGACAACGTCCAAAGCGTGCTGTTCGACGCCGAACACGTGCTGCGCACGATCGCCGAGCGGCCCAGCGTGCGCGCCATGTCGGCCGCCAGCTGCGATCCCATCTTTGAACAGTTTTCCGACCTGTATCCCCAGTTTTCCAACCTGAGCCAGGCCAGTCCCCAGGGCTACATCATCTGTTCGGCGCGCGCCCAGCCTGACAACCGCCCGACCTATGTCGGCAATGCGCCCTGGTTTGCCCAGGTCTACGCCAGCGCCAGCTTCATCGTCGCCCCGCCCTACCTGGGCCCCGTCACCCGGCGCATCGTCGCCGTGCTGGCCCAGCCCGTCAAGGATGGCAGCGGCAAGATGATCGGCTCGGTGCAGATGCCGCTCGACCTGGCCAAGTTCCGGGTCGTGCGCAGCGCCGAAAAGCTGCCCGAATCGACCCTGCTGGCCGTGGTCGACAGCCATGGCACCATGATTGCCCGCTCGCGCAATGCGGAGCAGACGGTGGGGCGCAATATGCGCGACATCGGCGCCGTGCAACTGGTGCTGGCCGCGAAACGGGGCACGGGCCGCGCCACCTCCTCGGACGGCGTCGAGCGGGTGCTGGGCTTCGTGCCGATTGCCGGCACCGACTGGTACGCCGTGGCCGGCATCGACACCAACACCGTGTTGTCGAGCGCGCGCGCGGGCGCCCTGCGCAGCCTGGTGTTCGGGGTCGTGTTCCTGCTGGCGATCCTGGCCCTGGCCATCGCCCTGAGCAAACGCATCGTGCGCCCCATGGCCGCGGTGCAGGAAGCGGCGCGCCGGGCCGCGGCGGGCGATCTGCAGGTGCGGGTGCCCCACGCCGGTCCGGCCGAAGTGGCCGACTTCGCCCGCCAGTTCAACCTGATGCTGGCCGCCATCCGCAGCGCCCAGGCCGAGCTGGCCAGCGCCCAGTCGGAACTGGTCTTGCTGGGCAACTGCCTGGCCCACCTGTCGGACATGGTCGTCATCATGGACGCGCGCTACGCCGCCGCCGGCGCCTGGCCGCCCATCGTGTTCGTCAACCACGCCTTCGAGGCCGGCACCGGCGTGCCGCGCGGCGATGCCATCGGCCGGACCATGCGCCTGCTGCACGGGCCGCAGACGGACCGCCTGGCCATCGACTGCCTGCAGACAGCCTTTGCCAACGGCCTGCCCTGCCGCCAGGACCTGATCCAGCACGGCCGCCAGCGCCCGCCCTGCTGGGTTGAAATCGACCTGATCCCCATCGGCCCGGACGGCGGCGTACTGACCCACTGGATCGCCATCGGCCGCGACATCAGCGCCCGCAAACAGGCCGAGCAGAACATCCACCGCCTGGCGTATTACGATGTGCTGACCCAGCTGCCCAACCGGCCCATGCTGTTCGAGCGCCTCGACGCCGCGCTGGTCCAGGTGACGGCCGAGGGCGTGCTGGGCGCCGTGCTGTTCGTCGACCTCGACCACTTCAAGAACGTCAACGATGCACGGGGCCACGCCGTCGGCGACGCCCTGCTGCAGGTGGCGGCGCGCCGCCTGGCGGGAGAAATGCGGGCGGGCGACACCCTCGCCCGCCTGGGCGGCGACGAATTCGTCATCGTCCTCACCAGCCTGGGACGCGACGAGCACCTGGCCGCCCACGCCGCGATGGCGCGGGCCGCCAAGCTGTGCGCCGCCATGGCCCTGCCCTTCGAAGTGGGCGGCCACCCCTACAGCGCCACCGCCAGCATCGGGGTCGCCCTGCTGCGGGGCGGCGGCCAGTCGGCCAACGACGTCCTGCGCGAAGCCGACACCGCCATGTACCGCGCCAAGCAAAGCGGGAGAAACTGCGCCGCCCTGTTCAAGCAGGACATGCAGGCGGCGGTGGAAACCCGGCTGGCGCTGGCGCACGACCTGGCCTCCGCGCTGGCGCTGCACCAGCTCAGCGTGCACCTGCAGACCCAGGTCGACCGCGACGGCGCCATGGCGGGCGCGGAACTGCTGCTGCGCTGGCAGCATCCCCGCCGCGGCATGATCGCGCCCGACCAGTTCATCCCCATCGCGGAAGAAAGCGGCCTGATTGTCGACATCGGCGCCTGGGTGATCGAACAGGCCTGCCGCCTGCTGGTGGCCCATGGCGGCTGTCCCCTGTCGGTCAACGTCAGCGCCCGCCAGTTCCGCCACGCCGGCTTTGTCGAACGGGTCGGCGCCATCCTCGCCGCCACCGGCGCGCCCGCCCACCGCCTCATTTTCGAAGTGACGGAGAGCCTGCTGATCGACAGCGTGGACGAGGTGATCGAGCGCATGGGCCGGCTGGCCGCGCTGGGCATCCGCTTTTCCATCGACGATTTCGGCACCGGCTACTCCAGCATGGCCTACCTCAAGCGCCTGCCCCTGCACGAACTGAAGATCGACCGCAGCTTCATCCGCGACACCCCCGGCGAAAGCAACGACACCGCCATCGTCAAGATGATCCTGGCGATGGCCGAGCGGCTGGGGCTGCGGGTGGTGGCCGAGGGCGTGGAAACCGGGGAGCAGGCCGCCTTCCTGGTCGCCAACGGCTGCCACGCGCTGCAGGGCTTTTTGTACCACCGTCCCGTGCCGGTGGCGCAGTGGCTCGCCGCCAGCGCCAGCGCGCACGGGCCCGGCCACCGCCGCCAGGTGCTGATCCGATCATTAAATTGAGTTCGTGAAAGTTTGCGCATATGATGGTCAGATCCGACGCAACCACCCAGACCATCATGCAGGAACGGCCCGCACTGCTTTTGAAGGACCAGGGTGGCGACATCCTGGTCGTCGAGGACACCCCGGCCGCGTTGCGGCTGCTCACTTCCCTGCTGGTCAAGGCGGGCTACCGGGTGCGCGAAGCGCCGGACGGCGCACTGGCCTTGTGGAGCGCCCGCGCCCGGCCGCCCGAACTGGTGCTGCTCGACGTGCGCATGCCCGGCATGGACGGCTACGAAGTGTGCCGCCAGCTCAAGCAGACGCCTGAACTGCGCGAGGTGCCGGTGATTTTCCTGTCGGCCTACGGCGACACCGACGACAAGCTGCGCGGCTTCGAAGCGGGCGGGGTCGACTTCATCTCCAAGCCCTACGACTTCCTCGAAGTGAGCGCGCGGGTGGCCTCGCACCTGCAATTGAGCCGCCTGCAAAAACTGCTGGCCTGGCAAAACGAGCACCTGCAGCAGCTGGCCGACGCCAAGGCGGCCGCCCTCGCCAGCACGGAAATCGCCTTGATGGCCGAGCGCCAGCAGCGCGATCTGGCCGAGCGCGAGTCGCGCCAGCGGCTGGCCGAAATCGCCCACATGAACCGCAACGCCACCGCCACCGTCTACTGCGCCGCCCTGGTGCATGAACTGAACCAGCCGCTGGCAGCCATCCTCGCCAACGCCGAAGCGGCCGAACTGCTGCTGGCGCGCCAGCCGCCGCAGCTGGGCGAATTGGCCGGAATACTCGCCGAGATCCTGGCCGACATCCGCCGCGACGACCTGCGCGCCAGCGAACTGATACAGCGCATGCGCGCCATGCTGCGCAAGTCGGAAGCGGCGCCCGTGACTGTCGACCTGGATGCGCTGGCCGCAGCCACCGTCGAGCTGCTGGCGTCGGAAGCGCGCGCCCGCAGCATCGCCCTGCGCCACGCCGCCGCGCCCGATCCGCTGCCGGTGGCGGCCGATCCCATCCAGCTGCAGCAGGTGCTGGTCAACCTGATCCTCAACAGCTTCGACGCCACCGAAGCGGGCGGCGGCGAGCGGCTGGTCGAAGTCCACGCCGGCCGCAGCGCCACCGGCCAGGTGCAGCTGCAGGTGTGCGACCGCGGCTGCGGTTTCAAGGGCCCGCTCGATCGGGTGTTCGAGCCGTTTTTCTCGACCAAGCAAAACGGCATGGGACTGGGCCTGTCCATCTCGCAGGCCATCATCAGCGCCCACGGCGGGCGGGCCTGGGCGCGCCACAATCCGGCCGGCGGCGCCATCGTCGGTTTCAGCCTGCCAGCGCTGGCCGGGTGAATATGCGAGCGCGCCTGCCTCGTGCTGTGTTCCGTGCTCTGCTCCTTGCTCTGCTACTGTCGATGGCGGCTGCCAGCGCTTTCGCCGCAGTCCCCCTTGAGCACAAGCGGGTGCTGGTGCTTTCTCCCTATGCCTTCGGCCGGCCCGGCGTCGATTCCTTCGTGCGCACCCACGTCGAGGCCCTGGTGGCAGGCGGCGTACGGCGCGACGACGTGCTGGTCGAATACCTCAACCTGAATCGCGACAACAGCCCGGCCTACCGGGCCCGCCTGCGCCAGCTGCTGCTGGACGAGTACGGGGAACGGCACATCGACTTCATCGTCGCCCTGCAGCAGCCGGCGCTGGACTTCCTGCTCGACGACCTGAAGGCGCTGGCGCCCGATGCGCCCACCTTCGCCATCGACGCCGCCCCGCCTTCCGCCGCCGCGCTGGGACGCCACCGCCTGCTGCTGCCCCGCCAGGCCGACAATGTGCGCAGCACCCTGGACCAGGCCATGCACCTGTTCCCCGCCACCGAACACCTGATCGTGGCGGTGGGCGCCTCGCCGTCGGACCGCCAGGCCAGGCAGCTGATCGCCTCCCAGCTGGCCGAAATGGGCTGGCACGCCAACGTCGAATACCTTGATGCCCTGCCCTTCGCCGGCATGCTGGCCCGCACCGCCGCGGCGCCGCCCCGCAGCGTGATCCTGGCCGGCCCGATCAACCGCGACGCCGCCGGCGCCATCACCACCTCGCTCGACATGACCCTGCAAATCGCGCGCGGCGCCAACGCGCCCGTGTTCTCCCTGTTCAGCACGGGGATCGGCAGCGGGCCGGTGGGCGGCGCGGTGGTGCACGTGGAGCAGCGCGCGCAGGAAGCGGCGGGCGCCGTGCTGGCGGTGCTGCGGGGCGAACGCCGTCTGGCGCCCGGCATCACGCCGATGGACGCGCCCATCGTCACCATGTACGACTGGCCGCGGCTGGTGCGCTGGGGCGGCGATCCGGCCCGGCTGCCGGCCGGCGCCCTGTTCGTCAACCGCCCCGTGCCGATCTGGGAAGCCTACCGCGGCACGGTGCTGGGCGGCGCCGCCGCGATCTCCCTGCTCTCCCTCCTGGCGGTGGCGCTGCTGGTCCAGCACCGCAAGCTGCGCCTGGCCGAGGGACGCTTTCGGGTGCTGGTCGAGCATGCGCCCGAAGCGATCGTGGTGTACGACGTCGAGCGGGGCCGCTTCGTCGACGCCAACTCCAAGGCCGAGCAGCTGTTCGGGGCCAGCCGCGCGCAGCTGCTGGCGGGCGGACCGGAGCGCTTCTATGCGGACGCCCAGCCGGACGGCCTGCCCGCCGCCCTCACCCTGCCGCGCAACGCCGAACGGGGTATGGCCGGCGAAGAGGTGGTGTTCGAACGGGTGGTGCGCGCCTTGGACGGGCGCGAATTCCCATGCGAAGTGCGGGTGGTGGCGCTGCCCTCGCGCGCCGGCACGCTGCTGCGGGGCGGCTATGTCGACATCAGCGAACGCAAACGCGCCGAGCAGGAGCGCGCGCTGCGCCAGGAGCGGCTGGAAGAACAGGTGGCCGAGCGCACCGCCGCCCTCTCGCTGGCGGTGCAGGATGCCGAAGCGGCCAACCGCGCCAAGAGCGTCTTCCTGGCCAATATGAGCCACGAGCTGCGCACCCCGCTCAATTCCATCATCGGCTTCTCGCAGATCATGGCCGAGTCGACCAGCATGTTCGACGAGGAAAAGCACAATCTCGGCCTGATCAACCGCGCCGGCCATCACCTGCTCTCCCTCATCAACGACATCCTGGAGCTGTCGAAAATCGAGGCGGGCCAGTTGCGCCTCGCCCCCGTCAGCACGGCCCTGCCGGCCCTGCTGCGCGACAGCCACGACCTGGTGTGCCTGGCCGCCCGCCAGAAGGGATTGGCGCTGACGGTGCAGTGTCCGTCCGCGCTGCCGGCCGTACTGCTCGATGGGGGCAAGCTGCGCCAGGTGCTCATCAACCTGCTCTCGAACGCCGTCAAGTTCACCGACAGCGGCGCCGTCACCCTCAGCCTGGAAGCGCGCCCGGTCGGCGCGGACCAGCTGGCGCTGGCCTTCTCCGTGCGCGACACCGGGATCGGCATCGCGTCCCACGACACCGAAAAAATCTTCGAACCCTTCCTGCAGGCCGAGACGGCGCGCACCCAGGCCGGCACGGGACTGGGCTTGACCATCGCGCGCCAGTTCGTGCGCCTGCTGGGCGGCGAGCTGCTGGTCAGCTCCCACCCGGGACATGGCGCGACCTTCAGTTTCAGCATCACGGCCGCCATCGATGCGGACGCGGCGCCGGCTGCCGCGGTGAGCGCACCGCCCGCCAGCGCGCCGCTCGTGACAAGCCCGATCACCGCCGGCCAACTCGCCAGCCTGCCCGCGGCGCAGCGCCAGGCCCTGCACGCAGCCCTGCAGCAGCTCGACATGCGCCAGGTGGAGCTGCTGCTCGCGCCCATCGAAGCGGAACATGGCGCACTGGCGGCGGCCATGCGGACCATGCTGGGCCAGCACCGCTATCCCGAGCTGTGCGCCCTGCTCGAAACGTCGCCAGGAGCGGCATGACGATGGCAGACCATGCCCACCAAGGCGAGGTGCTGGTGGTCGAGGACACCCCGGCCTCTTTAAAATTGCTGGCCGATTTGCTGGCCCATGCGGGCTACGCGGTGCGCGAAGCGCCCGACGGCGAACTGGCCTTGTGGAGCGCGAAGGCGCGCGCGCCCGAACTGATTTTGCTGGACGTGCGCATGCCCGGCATCGACGGCTTCGAAGTGTGCGCCCGCCTCAAGGCCGATCCGGCGCTGCGCGACATTCCCGTGATTTTATTGTCGGCCCACAGCGACACAGACGACAAGGTGCGCGGCTTTCGGGCCGGCGCGATCGATTTCATCGGCAAGCCCTATCAAAGCGAGGAGGTGCTGGCGCGCAGCGCCGCCCACGTGGCGCTGGGGCGCAGCCGCCGCGCCCTGGAGCGCAGCAACGCCGAGCTGACCGCCACCATGGCGCAGCTGCGCAGCACCCGCGCAGACCTGCGCCGCGCGGAGCGGCTGGCCGCTTTGGGCGCCATGGTGGCGGGGGTGGCGCACCAGCTCAACACCCCGATCGGCAACTGCGTGCTGACCGCCAGCGTGCTGGAAGAACGGGCCCGCGCTTTCGCGTTGCGTGCGGGCGGCGGCGGTCTGCGGCGGGCCGACCTGGCCGGCTTCGCCGAAGATGCCGCCCTGGCCTGCGCCCTCCTGCAGCGCAATCTCGGCGACGCCGCGCGCCTGATCGACACCTTTAAAATGGTCGCCAGCGGACCGCAAACGCAGCAGCGGCACTGCTTCGAGCTGCTGCCCCTGTTGCAGGACCTGGCCGCGGCCCTGGGCGCGCGTCTGCAGGCGGCCGGCGCCACTTTGGCGATCGCGGCGCCGGTCGGCATCGTGCTCGATTCCTATCCGGCCGCGCTGCAGCAGGTGCTGGAACAGCTGATCGACAACGCCCTGCTGCATGGCTTGCATGGCCGGGGCGGCGCGATCCGCATCGAGGCCAGCGCCGCCGGTCACTGGCTCACGCTCACCTGCAGCGACCAGGGCGCCGGCATCGCCGCGGCCGACCTGGGGCGCGTGTTCGAACCCTTTTTCACCACCCGCATGGGCCACAACGCGGGGCTGGGCCTGCACATCGTGCACAACCTCGCCGCCAATGTGCTGGGCGGCGCGATCGAGGCCGCCAGCAGCGGCGGCCACACCCGCTTCGTGCTGCGCTGCCCCTGCACGGCTCCCGTGCTGCCCGCCGTTCCTGTATCCCCCGGCTCCGCTTCCTGAAGGCCCCGTCCATGAACATCCTGCGCCGCCTGCCCCTGTCCTACCGCCTGTTCCTGCTGACCGCGATCTTCGCGGCCGGTTTTCTCGCCTATGGCAACTGGTCCTTCCGCACCCTCGACCAGCTCAAGGTCAATGGCCCCATGTACGCCGGGATCGTGGCCTCGAAGGACGTGATCGCGGACGCCCTGCCGCCGCCCCTGTTCATCATCGAGTCCTATCTGACCTGCCTGCAAATGGCGGCGCCGGGCACGGACGGGACCAGGCTGGCGGTGCTGGAAGCGCGGCTGGGCCAACTGCGCGAGCAGCATGCGGCGCGCCAGCGCTTTTGGGCGCAGCGCCACGACCCGGCGCTGACGCCCCTGCTGCAGGCGGTGGCCGATCCCGCCGCCATTTTTTACGCGCTGGCCGACACCCGGCTGATCCCGGCGCTGCGCCACGCCGACCACGCCGCGGTGGCGGCGGCGCAAGCGCAGATGGCCGCGGCCTACGAACGGCACCGGCTCGCGGTCGATGCCCTGGTGGCGCACGCGGGCGGGGTGGCTGCCGCGACGGAAGCGTCGGCCGCGGCCCGCATCGACGCCGCCACCACCCGCCTGCGCTGGATCCTGTGCGCCGCGCTGGGCCTGAGCATGGCCGCGGCGGTGCTGATCCGGCGCAGCATCACCCTGCCCCTGCGCGACGCCCTGGCGGTGGCGCAGCGGGTGGCGGCGGGCGACATGGCGGCCTATCCCCGCCCGCGGTTCGCTGACGAACCGGGCCAGCTGCTCGATGCCCTCGACAGCATGCGCGCCAGCCTGGCCGCGCGCCTGGCCGAACGCAGCGCGGCCGAGCGCTCGCTGCGCAGCGCCAAGGAACTGACCGAGCGCCTGATCGCCAGCGCCAACGTGATGATCGTGGGCCTGGACCGGGCCGGCCGGGTGGCCCTGTTCAACGAGGCCGCCAGCGCCATCACCGGCTATCCCGCCACGCAGCTGGTCGGCCAGACCTGGCGCGCCCTGCCCCTGTTCGACGCCGCCGATGCGCAGCGCTGGCCGGCCTCGGACGGCTGGGACGCTGTGCCCCCGGCCGCTGAACAGCTGCTCACCACCGCCGCCGGCGCGCGCCGCTGCATCGCCTGGCAGACCACGGTGCTGGGCGACGAAGGGGGCGGGCTGGGCCTGATCAGCTTCGGCATCGACGTCACCGAACAGCGCGCGGCGCTGGAGGCGACCCGCAAGGCCCAGGAACTGGCGGAAGCGGCCACCCGCAGCAAGAGCGAATTCCTGGCCACCATGAGCCATGAAATCCGCACTCCCATGAACGCGGTGATCGGCATGACCCGGCTGGCGCTCAACACCCCGCTCGATGCGCGCCAGCGCAATTACCTGGAAAAGGCCGACCATGCCGCCCAAAGCCTGCTGGCGATCATCAACGACATCCTCGACTTTTCCAAGATCGAGGCGGGCAAGCTGCGCTTCGAGCAGCGCCGGATGGAGCTGCGCCAGAGTCTCGACCACCTGGCCGCCATGACCGTCTTCAAGGCCCAGGAAAAAGGCCTGGAGCTGCTGTTCGACGTCGCCCCCGAGGTGCCGCTGGCGCTGACCGGCGATCCCCTGCGCCTGGGCCAGGTGCTGCTCAACCTGGTCAACAATGCCATCAAGTTCACCGAGCAGGGCGAGA
>Ga0209913_1000941_pt1 | contig 19594 bp, 12 predicted proteins | sample PersoiDNA2013203_FD_185805 | JGI IMG/M metagenome (GOLD analysis project Ga0209913, IMG submission 185805) | Permafrost soil microbial communities from the Arctic, to analyse light accelerated degradation of dissolved organic matter (DOM) -... | ecosystem: Environmental > Terrestrial > Soil >... | reverse complement strand
CCTGCGGTAAAACATGGAGTAGTTTTGACCATAATTTGATAACGTTATGGCTAATTTTATTGGGTCGGTTAAAGCATGCAAATGTCATATAACCGTTCGTCAGCGCAGGAAGTACGTTGACCTCAGCTGACATTTCAGACGGCGTAAAAGGTGCGTTCGCTGGCAGTTGCACAAGTTTTTCAGCGAATTGGTCATCCAATCTCCCTGGCGGCAACAAGTAACCATCGGCAAAATAGTAATCCATAGCCTTTAAGCCAGTAGTGGCTAAATAACCCAACCAACTTACCTGAACTGGCGCGGGTCTCATGGCAAAAGTTAATAAGCGGTTACCAGCGGTATGACCATCTAAATCGACCAGAATATCAATACCATCTTCCCGAATCTTATCGGCAAATAATTCATCGGATAGACCATCTACTCTGTGCCAACAACTGAATTTTTCGCTCAAACGTTGCGTGACGATGTCTGTAATTGAACTGTTTGAATAAGCATGTAATGTTAAATTCTTTGAAACAGACAAATAGTTAAGTAATGGCTCAATAAAATAAGCCAGCGCATGATCCCTAAAATCAGCGGATACAAAACCAATTTGCAAGCACCGTTCAAGGTCGAGCGAATGACTGTGGGTTGCCTGTGAAGATTTGAATGGCCGCTCATACTGCTCGCTAAACTTACGGTGCTCGGCAAACAATGCTTTAGTACCAATTTTTTCTGAATGAGAAAGACAAAATAACAAATTACTATAGCAACTAGCGTAGCTGGGATTCAACTTAAGCGCACAACGGTAATTGCGAACACCCGCTTCAACATCACCCATGTCTTTGTTAACAATACCAAGATTATTGTATGCTGCGGCATAGTCTGGTTTGAGTTTGATGGCCTGCTCAAAAGCACTTGCCGCACCGATTAAATCACCCTGATTTTTTAGTACTAATCCGTAATAACAATGCTCTTTTGGATCTGTCGCGTTATATTCCAAAGCTCGTAACGCTGAAAATCTAGCGTCCTTTCCCTGAATTAACAATGTATCGCTTAGAATTTTCCAACCAACTAACCATTGAGGATACTGCTGAAGAAGTTCCAGTATGTTGTTTTCTATTTCATTATACCGTTGCTCCGAAAACAATTTAATTAATGCATCTTCTACGGAGGATGGCGGAGAAGAAATCTCTATTGACTGATTATCAAGTGCCGCAACTAACGCTTCAACCGCCTGACCAGCCAGACCTGCCATTAAGCCATAAGACAACACTAGCCGAGCATCGTCTATCTGCTTTGCTTGAATAAACGCGCCAATATAGCTCAGCCAGTATTGTTCTTCCTGAGGAGCGGCTTCCAGCGCAGCTTTGAAGAATGGCAGGCTAGCATTTATGAGTCCCTTTCCCAGTGTAATCACACCCAAGTTATAATTGGCATCAGGCTGATTTGGATATTCATGCAAAATATCCAAATATAATTGCTCCGCCTCTTGCGTATGCCCAGTCTGATGTAAAGATATTGCCTGTTGCAAGCGTTGCTCTGCCCGCACACCCCCTTGATTAGTCATCACCAGCGTACTCTTGTGAATTGTGAGGGAATAAATATCTCCTGATTTTCGAGACAACATGTAGTTTTGAGATAATGATTTCCAAACATCAAGTTTCTAAACTTCATGGCAACCCTGCTTAATTGATTATGACTTGATTATCAATGAATTATTAACTGTTATAAACCGTGAAGAGCACACGAAAAACACTCCAAATTCATAAATGAACTCCATTTCACAAATGTTATAGTTTATCGTAACCGGGGTGCGAAATGTTGTTTTGGTATAGTTATCCATCTCCCCCGAGCCAACAAAATCTGCCTTTGGCGCAGTTAATAATATGAGGATCGGTTATGTATTTAACTATTGGAAATGGATTTGACAACCGCAATGTTGAAGTTGATACAAGCATAATTAAACGCATTATCAATTCATATAACAAAGCCAAAATGGCTCAACAGAATGCTGCGAAAGAATACCAAGTAGGCGACATGTGGTTGCCAATTTACGAAAGCTATATGAAGGAGGCTATCGCAGCACTAACACGCAAAGATGAGATTGAAGTAGCAAAGATATATGGAAATTTTTTTAGAGAACCTTGCAGTTGGGGTCTTCATGGCATGCCTGTGGATATGGCTAGCACTTATTTCTCTGGAAATATTGCCGAAGAAAGCATAGAACTTTACGCCGCAGACTTGATGCATCGCATTAATATATGGTTAATCTCAATCGGGAAGACATGTCCGATAAGTTCTTTAGATACTCCAATAATTGGGAATCCTTACGGCTTCTATATTGATGGAAAATTTTTTAGAGCAGGTGTTGATTATCAACATTACTACGCCACCATCATTAGTAGATTAGTACGTAGCAAAGCCCATAAATTTGTTTTGGAACTTGGAGGTGGGTTTGGAGGCTTGGCGCATTTTTTGGTTCGTGACAATGAAAACCTTACATACATCGATGTAGATCTTCCTGAAAACATGGCACTTACAGCGTTTTACTTACTCAGCGCATTTCCCGATAAGAAAATTGCTCTATTCGGTGAAATTGATCTTGCAACAGCTGATCTTAGTGAGTTTGATGCGATTATATTACCTAATTTTTCAGTGCAAGATATCAAAGATGATTCGATTGATCTCGTTTTTAATTCATACAGTCTTGCAGAAATGCCTATACATACCGCAACCAATTACATCAATCAATTTAATCGCATTGCCTCAAAATTTATTTACCATGTAAACCATACAGTAGTAACGACAGCAAAAGCAGATACGTTTGAAATCGATTTCACAAAATTCGAGCTTATTTCTCGAGCACCCGCACTTTGGAATATGGCTCGAAACAATAACATGGATGAGTTTGAATATTTATACAAAGCAAAGCACCTTACTTTCTCTTAAATTCAGAAGAAGTGTTCAAATTCTTAATTGTACGTCTTCGCCTTTCCATGCGAAGACGTATGCTTATCTTAACTGTCCCAAAATAGTATCAACGTTCTCGGAGGTTAATGTTGCATAGAGATTGTCTTTGTTGTGAAGAATAGTTTCGTCATTGAGCTGTGAAAAATCAAATGCGCTCAATTTAGCTATAATTTCTTTGTCGAATCTATATTTAATTAACTTAGCTGGATTGCCACCAACAATGCTGTAAGGCGCTACATCCCGAGTTACCATGCTTCCAGCAGCAATAACCGCACCTTGCCCAATAGTAACTCCAGACAATATAGTCGAATTGTAGCCAATCCAAACATCATCACCTACGACTATGCCACCCTTGGTCGTGGCTTCAAGGGTTGAGAAATACTTGGCTTTAAAAGGGAATGTTGAAAAACCCGAATACGGATGATTGCCTCCCATGAGGAAGTTTACATTTTCTGCAATAGAAACAAAGCTGCCAATAGTGAGGCTTTCTTCCTGATGACCAAACCCATGCAGCAAAAGTTTTCCGTAGGTTCTTCTACCAACTTTTACTTTATCTAAATTAGCGATACCGCTCAAATGAAGCTTTGTTTCATTATGTGGATTCAAATTTCGCCAAATATTTGCTACTTTCTGCTCTGGCGTCTCTTGCTGAATCTCAGCAGCTGGTGTGGTAGAAATCAATCCTTCTATTGCTTCGTAAAAGTAATTATCATTGATGTAGTCGTGCATGTGGGGGAAAAACCCAGTTTTATGAAAATTATTATTTTTGTCAAAATAATATGGAATTATGTGTTTTAACAGTACTTCTTTTTTTTCATGTTCATATACTCCAGCATCAAGAAGGCCAAGTGTACGATAGTTTTTCAGCAAGGATAAATAGTTATTACCGAATACTTCAGCAATGTTGTAGCCTCCTTTTGTACCTACATCCATTCCAACAAAATAGGTTTCTAATAAGATAATCGCTCGTTTTCCAGCGGCGAGCATTCTTAATAAAATGTCAGTTTGAACTAATCGCAGATGAGAGTTTCGTGAGAAATCTGAAATTTCATAAAATTCATCACGCCAAATTCCAAACCCCCCAATCCAGGTAGAGAAAAAGGATACATCACGGACAAACTCACTTAAATTATTTGCAACTACAATTTGATCTTTAGAGTGTTTATTTCCGTTAGTTAGAAATATAACGGGCTTTTCAATAGATGTTGCCTTAATCACTTTAAGTATTTCAGCAAGACTTCCATCCCGAACAAGCAAGTTATCATTCAAGAGTTTTAAATATACCCCCGTGCCACTCGCGAGTACTAGCTCAAAATTCAATTCTGCCCCGATGTTGGTGGAGTTTCGAATATATTTAATTTTGCCAGGATATGCCGTAGCAAATGCCTCAGAAACTGACTGAGTTTCATCTGTTGAGCAATTGTCTGCAATCACTATTTCAACTTCACTTGTATTAACGAACACCTCTTGACTCGTGATGCTTTCTAAAGCTCTTTTGAGAAGACCTCCTCGATTGAAAGTAGGGATACATAACGATAAAACGGGCATATCCAACATCACACTCTCACTTTCAGTGCTCGTTTGCTTCGTAATTTCTAACTTTGGCGCCCCCTCGACTGCGCCCTTCAATGGAGCTTCTATGCTCCCTAAAAGATGGGTAGATATCAGAGCTTGTGGTGATGCAATTTTCGACTCAAGCACTGCCACAAAGTCTGCCGCCAATATTTGTGCAGTTTTGCTCGTCAATCCATACTGTTGCCCTAACTCCAAAGCATCAGCGGCAGTATCTGTAGCACCGGCCTGCATAAGTGCATCAATATAACTTACCCAGTATTGTTCTATTTCCGGCTTAGCCTGTACAGCAAGTTCTAACCTTGGCATGGCCACTAACGCACCGTGTAGATTGGCTTCTATCACGCCTAGATTATGGTTAGCCTCGGCATGCTTTGGTTGAATGTCAATTATTTCAAGGTAAAGATGTTCTGCCTGTTTTATATCGCCGGCACTTTGATGTTGCAAAGCCATTTGCAACACATCACTCATCGCTTGTTGTAATTGCTGTGTTTGTGTAACTTCATCTTGAGAAAAAATCATATTATTGTTTGCCGAAGGCGCTTCCCATTTATTTAGATAACTCTGATACTTTTCTAACCAGTGCTTAGTGCCAAAATCACCAAGACTTTGATGTGTAAGGTTAATTAACCATGTGCCTAGTGTTAACCCAGACTTTCTTGCACTGCGGCAGAAATCCATGTCATAAAAATGAAAATCGAACTGCTCATCAAACCTGACATTATTTTTATTTAAACTACTTTTTTTGGTGGCAAGAAAAACACCATCCAAAAGTTCACACTCAACCGGTGCTGCTCCAAAAACTTCAGCCACACCAAAAGCAGTTTTGCTGTGAGCGATTCGACCACTTAAGTTGGCCTTATCATCCCAGGTAAATTTATGGTCTATAAATGCCCAGCCTGGTTGATTTGGCAGCCTACGGATATTTCCAGCAATACCAATAACATCGAAATTTTCAAGGCCATTAATGACCGTATCTACAAAACTAGCTTCATCTATCCATACGTCATCATGAATAAATACGAGAGCAGTATCATCATCAGCCTGATCTATACATTCATTAAATATCTCGGATAGCCCACGTGAGTTTTCAAAAGCTATCTTTACGCGCAATCGATCATCTTGTTTAAGATGCCGTTTTAATGAAAGTCCCAAAGCAGACTTAGACCAGAACTCTTGTTCAGAACACCGAGTGGCACTCATGACTTCAACGATAAATTTTGATGTCGTCTCAAGTTTTTTATCATCATTAAAGGATGTGACCGTTTTATCTTGCGCTTGCTGAGGAATTAATTGGGAGTGAGTTGCCTGACTATCATTCCACATTTCCCACAATGCATTTTCCATATTTTTAGCGAAACGTGGTGCATCGAATAAAGCTGAGGCGAGGACTCGCGCCCTTAATTCGGCTCTAAGATAAGCTAGCTTATCCAAGTCACTACAAAACAATTGAGCTTTGCTTAAATAGTCTGTTTTACTCTCAGCAACCCAATCACAAAGGCCTGCTGCAGTTAGTAAGCTAGCACCTTGCCTAGCAATAAGAGTGCTTCCAGCAAGTGTTAATGTTGGAACGCCCATCCATAAGGCTTCACAAGTAGTAGTACCACCAGTGAATGGAAAGGTATCTAATATCACATCAACTTCGTGATGAGCGATCAAATAGGCCTCACGCAATACATAGCCTAACAAAATAATTCTGTCGGAAGAAATACCGCGTGTAAGTAAGCGTTGTTTTAGCTCATCGGCAACTGAGTTATCCCTAAAGGACTTACATTGCCAGCGCAACTTGGCATCAGGCAAGGCAAGCATCACTTCTGCCCACAAATCGAGTACCTCATCCCCTACCTTGGCCATATTCTGAAAACAACCGAAGGTGATGAATTTATTAGTGAGTGCCGGTAAAGTCGAAACAGCAATATCAGCCGATGGCGCAGTAAAACACAACCGTGTCTCCGGTAAATACTTAATTTTTTCAACGAATTGAGATCTATTGAGTTCTGGAACACCTACTGCATCCGCAATAAAGTAATCCATTGCCGCCATTCCAGTAGTAGCAAAATAGCCTAACCAGCTCACTTGCAACGGCGCGGGCTTCCAAGCAAAAATTGGCAATCGATTACCAGAACTGTGCCCGGACAAATCCAGTAAAACATGCAGGCTGTCATTATGGATAAGTTGTGCTGCGGCCTGATCCGTGAGTCCTACCAGCGATTTCCACCCAGAAAAATAAGGTTTAAGACGGGCAGTCACTTCATCTTCACGGCTAGTTGTTGAATATGCGATCAACTCAACACTAGAGGTATCAAGATACTGGACAAAATTTTCTAAAAAATAGGCCACTACATGTTGACGCAAATCACCTGAAACCAAGCCCACGCGCAGGCGCTTAGTTTGAGGCTTATACTGCCATGAGGTAAATGGGGCAGCCACTTTTGACGCGACCATAAGCCCATATTGACGCGCTTTTTCCAAGCAATCGGCAGCACTATAATTAACCGAATAATTCATTGAAAATAACAAATTATTTTGTGCGCCCATACTATCAGGCTGAATCTTCAACGCCCTTATGCAAATTTCTTCAGCCTCTTGTATGCGACCCTGAGCTAGATAATTAACACATAGATTGATATGTGCATTGACAAACTGCGGCGCAAGTTCAAGCGCTTTTTTAAGATAAGTTTCCGCCCGGGTTAGCTGACTTAGTGTATTTAAAGTAACACTAAAATTACTGAGTACTGAAACGCTATTAGGATCATACTCAAGCGCTTGTTCAAATGCGGCCTCGGCTTCTGGTAGCCGACCTTGGCTATCCAGTGCGAGTCCCAAATTATTAAAAGCATCGACATAATCAGGTGTTATTTTCAAGGCATTTCTACAACAGAGCTCTGAATCAGCTAAACGACCCATGTCTCTCAATAAAACGGCTAAATTATTATGGGCTACTGCGCGCAAAGGATCAATTTTCAGCGTCTTCAAATAACAAGACTCAGCTTCTGCCATTCGCCCTGTATCTTTTAATAAAATTCCTAGATTATTGTATGCTGAGGCATAGTCTGGGTTGATAGTAATCGCGGCTCTATAACATTGTTCTGCATCTACAACGTCGCCCAATTCTTTTAATACAACGCCTAAATTATTATAAGCATCCGTATGCTCTGGGTTGATTCTAAGTGCTTCCCGGTAACAGGCTTCTGCTTCCCGCAACTGTCCCAACGCTTTTAAACATGCCCCCAGATTGACATGTGCAGCAGTAAACTCTGCTTGAAGTTTCAACGTCCGCCGATAATAATTTGCAGCCTCGGAAAAACGCCCCTGCTCATACAGCATAAGTGCAAGATTGAAGTGCATAGATGCGTTATCTGGATCAATCTTCAGCGCGTTTTTATAACTCACTTCAGCTTCAGCAAATAGCCCCTGATCTTTAAGTACACTACCGAGGTTGTAATATGCCTGGGCAAAACGAGGATTAATGTTAATGGCTTTCTGATAGCTGCTAGCGGCCTCTTTTAACTGGATTTTGTCGTAATAGCAGTTCGCCAAATTGTAATGTGCTTCACTATCATTTGGCAAAAGCTCTGCAGCCATTTGCAAGGCGTGAAACGCCTTATCTATCGAACCTTGCTGCTGGTATATTGCACCCAATACTTTCCAGCCAAATCCATCTTGAGGAAAACGTTTCGTGATTTTAGTGGCCAGTAGCTCACTTTCTGCCAAATGCCCTTTGTTAAACAGAGTAGTTACGGCATTCATTTCAGCAGCATTCGGTTTAGCTGGTTTTTTATTGTTTTTTGCCGCAACGTTAGGCTTGGTCTTACTGCTATTCCCTGATGCACTCATCACTGAACCTTTTTATCATGAATGTCACAAAGGCCGATTTATTTGTCGACCTATTACGTTATTTTGATTGACGTCGTGGTTTAACAAACCATGCGTGCCGTAATGATGTCATTATCAAAAACATTAGCGCTACTGGATGCTTGAAACAGAGGGATAAAAGTAAGTTAAATTAATTTAATCTAATTGAAATACTTGAGAGCCTAGTTTGGAGACTAGGTTTTGGAATTGACGTTGATGCAAACAGATGGCGAAACCAACCGCACATCTGATAGATTTATGACAGTCAGGCAAATCAGAGGAAGCCCATAAGTGCTATTTTTCTATGTAAAACTAAACTTGTAACTTAGTCGACGAGGTTGTTCTTGATTGCATAATGGGTAAGATCTGCATTATGGCGTAACTGCATTTTCTCAAGCATGCGCGTTCGATACATGCTGATTGTTTTAACTGAAAGAGCGAGCTTGTCGGCGATTTCGCCCACTGAAAAGCCAGATGCAATCATGGTGAGTGTTTGAAACTCTCGATCCGAAAGAGTTTCGTGTAATGGTTTTTCATTTTTCATCCCCACTTGGTTAGCTAATATCTCCGCCACTTCTGCGGTGATATATTTCCTGCCTTTAGCCACTGCACGTATCGCATTCACCAACTCAGAGGATGCGCTCTGTTTGCATAGGTAGCCAGCAGCACCTGACTTAAGCGCGCGCACCGCATATTGATCTTCTTTGTACATTGAAAGCATAAGCACGGCAATATGGCTGTTTTCATGTTTAATGTATTTCAGCGCATCCATGCCGCTGCGGTCAGGCAAAGCAATATCTAATAAAAGCACATCCGCATCTGGTAAGCATCCCAGCTTAATAGTCTCTGCAGCATTTTGTGCTTCTGCTACAACTACAATATCGTCTGTTTCTGCCAGTATCTGTTTGAGACCTGCGCGTAAAATCGCATGATCATCAGCAATAATCACTTTGATTTTATTATCTTTTGTCATAAATTCTTCCGTTTATCCTTAAGTGACCATGGCAATTAATTATTAGCGTTATATTGTTTCTAGCATCAGCAAGCAGGCATTGAAACTTCGTCACTAACACCAGACTGACAAGACGAATATTGTTACAACAGGCTGTGGTTAATTCGTCAACTGTGTTTACGATTTCGTCAGTCGAAAACAGAATTACTAAAGATTGATTATCTTTAATGCTTACATTTTCACTGCCGATACGCGATTTTTCAGCGGATGACTCAGTCGCTAAAATGTTACTTTTCCCTTTTAATTCAAAAACACTAGCCAAAATACACCTGACTTTTGGTAAAGATAAATCTTTAAGTTTTATTCGAAGGAAATGCATTTTAACGTTGTTTATTAGCTAGATATTAATTGGAATATTTTTATATAAGCAAACAATATGCCAGTTTTAACAAAATTATGGTCGAGCATTCTACAATAAAATAGACAAATTTTTTGAAATAGCCCGAATGGATATTGCTTAGACTGATGATGTAGCCAGATAAAGGCTATGTTGAATAAATACTGACTCGTATTCAGATAAAAAAAGAACTGTAGTAGATTATTAGCTTAGATGTTAAGTTAATCGATTGCAACCCATAAAGACTGATATTGTAAACACGCCTTTATCCAATTGGTAGACTGAGTGTGATGACAGTGCCTTTTTGCCCATGCTTACTTGGTTTGGATATATTAAACCTACCATGCAGCGCAGCCACTCGCTCCTGCATGCCGCGCAAACCAAATGAATTCACTTTAAGGGTATCGCCAGCTTTAATGCCCACGCCATTATCACTTATCGTCATCACAATCTCATGTGCACTGGCATTCAGATCCACACTCACACTCGTCGCTTGAGCATGTTTTGAAATATTCGACATAGACTCCTGACAAATACGAAACAGTGTAATCGCCTGTGCCGACGAAACGTGAACCTCAGCCTGATTGCAGGTGAACTGGCAATCAATTTCCAATTGCTTTGCGAACTCTTTTGATTGCCACTCCAGTGCAGCCACTATGCCTAAATCGAGTATATTTGGCCTTAAATCACGAGATATTTTATGTATGGCCTCAAAAGTACTATCCACGATAGTCTCTAATCCTTGCGCATGATCTAGTGAAATCGATTGTCCCGCTTTTATCCGATTAATAATGGATGACAGGCCAATTTTAATAGCAGTTAGATTACCGCCTAAATCATCATGAATCTCACGTGCTATTCGACTGCGTTCATGTTCTTTAATGTTGTCCATGTGCGCAGTTAACTCAGCCAGGTCACGTCGAGACTGTTCAATATCATGCTTTTCATTTTTGCTTTGTGTGATATTGATCATAATTCCCTCCCACTGAATCACGCCATTATCAAGCACTCTGGGAAAAGACCGTAAATTGATCCACTTAGTATCTTGCCAACCGTCAATCCAGACTCTACCCTCCCAATCCAGAAGACTAAGCTCAAGTGTAGATAACTCGAGGCGCTTACGTAGAGAGGTTCTATCTCTGGTATTCATTAATGCATAAAAAAGTTTGGGATGTTCTTTCAGATCCTCGGCTTCGAGCCCAAGTAACGCCTTGCAACCATCACTCAGAAAGATAAATTTGATTTCTCCATCACGGTCAATCTGGAACTGGAAAACCAGACCAGGCGTATTAGAAACCATGACCTGAAAACGCGCTTCACTCTCGGATAACTTCTGTTCAAACTGACTTTTACAGGCAAGGCATTCAGGCGAAAATATTGATGGGAAATTATTTTTAATGATGAGAATAAATTCTTGCTTACTTGACGATATAGTCATCACACGTAACTGATCATGCCTGACATTACCGATGCGTGGTGCCTGTTCCTGTAGCAAACGTATGAAGTTCGTATGATGAGGGTGATTAGCAATATGCAGCTGCAAAGCTTGCTGGCTCACTCCCAGCAAGTTTTCCAAACCCAGTTGCTTGAGATCTTCCAGTTCGCAGCCGGTATTTTTTAGCGCCCTTTCGCTTGCATATACAAGTGTAAAAGTAGTGGCGTCAATAAGATACAGTTCATCAGAGATACCATGCATCATAGCATCCATCAATAACCAACCATCAGGTAATGCGAGCAATTTTAGCAGCCTTTAAATATGGATAACAATCTAGCAATAGTTAAGCTAACACGCTGAATCTATAATATAAATTATAGGTGTTAGTATAGGTTAGATTTTGTAACATAGGTGCGGAAATGTTTAGGTTTACGCCGCTGGATTTTATGCTTTTTGTTTGAATCATGGCTGAATTCGAGGCAAATCATTTTCCGTCATGACGCGATTTTTACCCGATTTCTTAGCCAAATACATCGCCTGATCCGCCCGATTTAAAACCGCAGCCTGCTCTTCATCTTGTTTAAATAATGAAATACCACCACTAAATGTAATTAACAATCGCTCATTATTCCCCAAAAAGAACTGCTTGGTTAGCATACGCTGCAAACGTGCAATGATGGCAACTGCTTGATCAAGACCGGTATCAGGCAACAAGATAACGAACTCTTCCCCACCAAAACGCGTCACGATATCGGTAGGTCTAATCGTTTCCTTAATCACTTTAACCAAGTGCTGCAAAGCACTATCACCTACATGGTGGCCATAATTGTCATTCAAGCTTTTAAAGTTATCAATATCAAGTAAAGCCACGCATAACTGCACGCCTCCGCGCTGCGCACGTGCAATCTCCCTAACCATCGCCTCATCCAGACCACGCCGATTAAGCACACCAGTTAGCTGGTCTATCGAAACTTTTTCACTAAGCTGCGAAAGTTCTTCTTGTAGTTTGAGTATCTTCTCTTGCGACGAATCAGCCTGATTGCGATGCTCTAACAAGACTTCCCGCGACCGCACGATATCGATTTGCATCGTATTCGTGTCTTTCATCAAACTTTCAAGCAGCGCGTTAATTTGTGCAATATCTTCGGCTTCTGACAACTGATCCGCATAAATTGCAACCTGCTCTTGATAAGCGTCCGTTGAGCTAGACATATGCCCTAAACGGTCGACAAAAGTTGCGATCAACGCTTTAAAAGCACCTTTAGCATCATTTAAACTATGCTTAACCATGCCTTGTTTGAAAATAACTTCTTTCAGGCTCTTTTCTGCGTCCTGAATCAACGCCCTTTCGAGCGGACTTGAAAGAATCGTCTGCACTACGGCAATCTGCCCACGTAACCATTGATCATCTGCTACTAACTCACCGACATTATCAATCAGCAATTTAAGCAAGCGCAATAGATCCTGTTTCATCCCCTCTTCATTTGCACCAACCAGTTCAACTCGAACCAGTAGCGATCTGAAGTCCTTGGTCAGCAACTGCCAGTCTTTTAACTTGCGCGCTTTTTCAGCAAGATTGAAAATCTGCAGCGCTTCCTCTTTAAGGTCTGGATAGCCGTCCAATCTTGGAATTAAACCGTGATTGAGCGATTGTTTCAACAAGTCCTGCAATGTACGAAAGGTCTCTTGAAATTGATCTGGCTCAGCACCAGCAGTCACCAAGACTTCAGTCGGTTTTTGATGTGCATTGATCTGCACAGATAAATCACCAGAAGAATCGACACGTTGATATTGCGGGCTAGCTATATCAGGCGTTTCTGCAGCGTTAACGACTTCAATCGGTTGAGAGCTTAGTTCAATTGAGCCGTATTGCTTCCAACCGCTAGCCATGGCCTGAATTTTTTGTGCCAGAAGCGGATCATTACCAAAGTTAATCAAAACACGTTCTAAGGCCTCTTTTTTTCTGGGTAAATCCAGCCCAATCTGCTTTACATCCCAGCCGTGCAGAAGCTCCCGAATGGCATCAGGCCACTGTTTGGAAAAGGTGATACTCGTATCCATGCCTTCGTTCAACAATGCTGGCAATGTATCCCAGTTGCCCTGTTTTAATAATTTCTCCCATCGGCCCACCCATTTGCCTTGCTCTGCTGTTTGCTGTGGTAACTGCTTAAGCACTTTTCTGATAGCGCTGTCTAGCGTTTCTTTTGCTACAGTGCCGGATATTTCATCATAGATAAGTTTGTAATTATCTGGCGTGGGCACAACGCGCCGAACAGCCATCTGCTTGAAAGTTTCTCGAGCAATATCTAATGGCGCAAGCGCAGATTTACTTTGTTTGTTGGTCGTCATGGTGTTCGTTATTTGATTTGCTATTAGCCAAAATCTATATAGCAAATATTCTGCCACTTAAAATTAAAAACAAAAGCAAGTTAAGTGATACTTTTATCACTCTATTTAAAGACACCTCTTACAATATACATCGAACCTTAATTAATTTATTTTTAGATAGGAGCTTTTGGCAAGCTGTTAAATAGCAGGTAAAAAAAAGAAATATTTAAAAAAATAATAGTTAGCATAGCGGCTAAACCGCTAAAGTATTGTAAAATTGCGTTTGGCGGGCCTCCCCGCATTGTGAAATAGCCAATCTGGTCAGGTGCGGAAGCAAGCAGCCACAACTATCAAGCAAGTGCCGGGGTAAAGGCTCGCCTCTTTATTTGCGTAACCATATACGTCTGGTTGGTAAATTCGGCTAAAGTTACTTTATGAAAGCAGATAAATTGATCTCATGAGTTATGTAAGCACTATCGAATATGCAAACCATATGAGTTATAAGGTTCTATGAGCTATCAGGTACTGGCCCGTAAATGGCGCCCAAAATCTTTCGAAACCTTGGTCGGACAAGACCATGTAGTGCGTGCGCTCACAAACGCGCTGGAACAAAACCGTTTACATCACGCCTATTTGTTTACAGGCACGCGCGGTGTCGGCAAAACTACCCTCGCCCGTATTTTAGCTAAATCCCTCAATTGCGAAACTGGCATCACAGCCACGCCTTGCGGAGTCTGCACTACTTGTACGGAAATTGATAAAGGTCGTTTTATTGACCTGATAGAGGTAGATGCCGCAAGTAATACGCAAGTAGATGCCATGCGTGATTTGTTAGACAGTGCTCAATACGCACCTACGGCAGGGCGCTTTAAAGTGTACATCATCGATGAAGTACACATGCTTTCAAAAAGTGCATTCAACGCAATGCTTAAAACGCTTGAAGAGCCGCCAGCGCATGTTAAGTTTATTCTCGCGACGACAGACCCACAAAAAGTACCAGTTACCGTGTTGTCACGCTGCCTGCAGTTTAATCTCCGCCAAATGGCTGGCACATCGATTATCGGGCATTTACAAAATATACTTGGTCAAGAAAACATTCCGTACGAAGCTACTGCACTTCACCTGATAGCGCGCGCCGCAGCAGGCAGTATGCGTGATGCACTATCGCTAACAGATCAGGCGATTGCCTATGGCGGACAAACGGTCAACGAATCAGAAGTACGTGCGATGCTAGGCGCAATCGACCAAAGTTATTTGTATCAATTGTTGAACGCATTACTGGCCCATGATGGCAGCAGCTTAATTGCGCAAGCTAAAGTGATGGAAGAACGCAGCTTATCATTTGAAGCTGCATTGAATGATCTAGCCCAATTACTGCACCAAGTGGCAATGGCACAAACAGTGCCTGACAGCGTTGCCGATGACTTACCGGAACGTGAAGCACTACTCAACTTAGCACAGAAAATTCAGCCAGAAACCTTGCAACTATATTACCAAATTGCTTTACTCGGTCGCCGTGATATTGGGCTTGCGCCAGATGAATTTACCGGCTTCACCATGAGTTTGCTAAGGATGTTAGCTTTTACGCCAAATAGCGCTAATACACAAAGTGATACCAACACGCAAAAGTCACCAATTAAACCAGCAAATGCATCCTTAGCAAGTACGTTAAAACCGCAGGCGGCAACACTGGCGCCTGAAGCACCGCAAGCAGCCGCTCAACCAAATGTAGCACAGCAACCCTCGCCTGCTGAACATGCTGCATCTTATGACGTACCTCCTGCAAATGAAATAAACATGCATGCGGCAGCTGAGAATCAGACTGAAAATAGCGCGGTCAAAACCAATGCCAGCAACCAGTTTAATGGCAACTGGCGTGGTTTGCTGGATGAGTTAAAACTAGGTCTGGTCCGAACATTGGCGCAGCATTGTGAACTGATTAGTTATGATGAAAATACCATTTCACTCAGCGTACCAGAATCACAAAAACACTTGTTACTGCCTAACTACCAAGAAAAACTAGGTAGTGCCATCTCACAGCATTTTGATAAAAAAATAAAATTACAATTTAGCATAGGTGGCACGGGCAACACGCCAGCCAGACAAATCTCGCAAGAAAAAGCACATGCTCAAGCCAATGCTGAAAGTGCTATTGATGAGGATAGCTTTGTACAAGCATTGATTAACGATTTCGGGGCGCAGATTATCCCTAACAGCATTAAACCAATTTAAAAATTCAACTGATACATAAACTTAAGGAGAAAAAAAGATGATGAAAGGCGGTATGGCCAATATGATGAAACAAGCCCAACAGATGCAAGCAAACATGCAAAAAGCGCAGGCAGAGCTAGCTAATATTGACGTTGAGGGCATTGCTAGCAATGGCCTGGTAAAAGTAACGATGTCTTGTAGCAATCAGGTCAAACGCGTCACTTTAGACGATAGTGTAATGGATGATAAAGAAACCTTGGAAGACCTACTGGTCATCGCCTTAAAAGATGCCACAGCAAAAGCTGAAGCGACCTCATCAGCACGCATGGCCAATTACATGCCAGCGGGCATGAAAATGCCTTTTTAAGAAAATGATTATCTAAACAGTTAGCATGAAAAACCCACCAGCACTTGAACAGCTGATCGAGAGCTTGCGTTGCTTGCCAGGCGTTGGCCCAAAGTCAGCCCAGCGCATGGCCTATTATTTATTGCAGCGCGATAGAAAAGGTGCAAATGACCTAGCTATCGCACTTGATAACGCGCTACAGGTGGTTGACCATTGCAAACTGTGCAACACCTTCAGCGAGCAGCCTATCTGCCCATTATGTGAATCTGAACAGCGAGATAAAAATTTGTTATGTGTGGTAGAAATGCCGACAGACCTGATGATGCTTGAGAATACACGTGCTTATACTGGGATGTATTTTGTACTGATGGGTAGATTGTCACCGCTAGATGGTATTGGACCTAAAGAAATTCATTTAGACAAACTTATCAAACGTGCGCAGGATGGCGTTGTACAGGAGGTTATTCTTGCTACCAACTATACGGTTGAAGGCGATGCAACTGCGCATTATATAAGTGAGCTACTTAAAGTAAGAGGCATTAAAACCAGCCGCATTGCGCGTGGCATGCCGATGGGCGGCGAAATTGAATATGTTGATAGCGGTACGCTAGCGCAAGCGATGATGGAAAGACGCAGTATTACGTAAAGTTAGACTTACATTAAAACTGTATATATCTCATCAATTCATCTGGCGAATTAATCAGCGCATCTGCGCCCCACTCTACGGGCTTATCTGTTGCCGCAATATAGCCAAACATTGCCACGACTGTTTTCATGCCCGCGGCTTTACCGGCCAGAACATCACGCTCTGCATCACCCACATAAATACACTCACTAGGTGAAACGCCGGCCTCTGCACAAGCCATTAACAGCGTATCTGGCGCGGGTTTTGGTTGTGAGGCATCATCCCCACACACCAAACAGACTGAGCGTTGATGTAAGCTCTGATCACCCATCTTAACGGCTTTAACTAAGTCTACCGAAAATCGCCTTGGTTTATTGGTAACTATGCCCCATTTGATTCCCTCAGAATCTAGCGTTTCAAGCAGTTCAGCAATTCCTGGTAATAAAATAGCGTTATTCGTAAATACCGATTCATATAAATCTAAATACTCGACGCGCATGGCTTCATAGCAACTATCCTCCGGTGTAATCCCAAAGCCGAGCGCCAGCAAACCACGTGAGCCGTGTGATGCTACAGGCCAAATATCGGCATGCGCTAAACCTTGTTTGCCGTGACGTTCACGCTGAATGTTAAGCGCCAAACCAAGATCATGTGCGGTATCAACCAAGGTACCATCTAAATCAAATAGAATCATGCTCATATAAAAGATATTGGGTTAAATTATTTCGCCAAATTATAGCGTTAAGTTATGGTGCTAAAACTGTGTGCATCATGTAATTCACTGACACATCACCACCCAAACTATAGTGCTGCGTGATTGGGTTATAGCTCATGCCTAGCATGCCTGCGACATTTAAATCAGCTTGTCTGGCCATGCTTGAAAGCTCAGAAGGTTTGATGAATTTTGCGTAATCATGAGTGCCCTTAGGTAATATATTTAACACATACTCCGCACCGATCACCGCGAATAAATAAGCTTTTGGATTACGATTAATCGTTGAGAAAAATACTGCACCACCCGGCTTAACCAGCTTTGCGCAAGCAGCTACTATTGCCGCAGGATCAGGCACATGCTCAAGCATTTCCATACAAGTCACTACATCAAAGCTGGCCGGTTGCTCTGCAGCCAATTGCTCTACTGCGATATATTGATAATCAACCTTAGCACCACTTTCTAATTGATGCAGCTTAGCCACATTGAGCGCTTTTTCACCTAAATCTATTCCCGTGACATCTGCCCCCTTAAAGTGCATAGATTCAGACAAAATGCCACCACCACACCCTACATCAAGGACACGCTTACCCTCTAAAGCAAGCAGCCCATCAATCCAGTTCAATCTTAGTGGATTAATTTCATGTAGCGGTTTGAACTCACTATCCTTATCCCACCATTTATGTGCAAGGTCGCCAAATTTTTGCAGCTCCAATTGATCTGCATTCAAATGTTCGTCGGCGTTCAATGTTTGTGCTGCCTTAGTTTCGGTTGCCATGTATTGATAATTTCCTTTAATTCATTTGGTTCTATATTGGCATAATCACCATTGCTATATCGTAACTCCCCTGCCACCCATGTATGTGTCACATGCTCACGCCCACAGGCATACACCAAATGTGATATTGGGTCGTAATATGGTGCTATTGCAATATCATTTAATTTTACTGCAGCTAAATCCGCCAGCTTACCCACTTCAATTGAGCCAATCTTATGATCTAAGCCCATGGCCTTAGCCGCATTTATGGTAGCCATTGCTAGCGCTTGATGTGCAGGAACGACAGTTGCGTCACCGCTCACGCCTTTCGCTAAAAGTGCGCTTAAACGCATTTCAGAAAAAATATCTAAACGGTTATTACTGGCAGCACCATCAGTACCTAAACCAACATTCACACCCTTAGCCAACAACTGCGCCAAGGGTGCAATACCGCTGGCAAGTTTCAAATTGGAGCTAGGACAATGCGCCACATGGCATCCATACTCGGCTAACAAATCAATTTCATTACTCAACAAATGTACACAATGTGCCGCGACAAAACTAGGGCCAAGCAAACCGAATTCAGCCAATCTTTGTAGAGGCCGCAAACCATACTGCGCTTCACTTTGTCTAATTTCATCCTGAGTTTCATGTAAATGCGTATGAATACCTAGCGCTAACTGTTCGGCGTAAGTAATAATACTTCCAAACGTTTTATTGGAAACAGTATAAGGCGCGTGTGGCGCTATACATGAAGTGATCAGTGGATTGTTGCGCCAGCTGTCGTGCGCAGCAAAGCCTTTTTGCAAGTAATCATCAGCGTCACTCGCATAAGCTGAAGGAAACTCAAGCACGAGTAAACCTAAATTAGCCCGCATACCAGCTTGACTGGTAGCAATAGCCGCTGCTTGCGGATAAAAATACATATCATTAAAGCAGGTAATCCCACCACTTAACATTTCAGCACAAGCTAACAACGTGGCATCTTGTACATAACGTTCAGAAACTACCGCCTGCTCTGCAGGCCAGATATGGTCGTTAAGCCAAGTCATTAAAGGCATGTCATCGGCAATGCCACGCATTAAGCTCATGGCAGCATGGGTATGCAAATTAATTAAGCCTGGAATCAGTATATGCTCATCTAAACATACCCATGAAGTAGCCGTGTATTTTTGCCTAGCATCCTTAATTGGCAACACTTCAACGATCACACCCGCCTGAATGATGACGGCATGATCTTCAAGCAAAAGCTGAGACGTAGTGACTGTCGCTATCCAACGTGCTTCAATAACAGTATCTGCTTGAGTTGGAGCTTGCTGTGATTGGTTAACATTAAACATGTGATTATTTTACCAATAAAAAAGCCCCGCAATGCGAGGCTTTAGTTTTACTTTTTAAATTTAGCTTAAATACTTAAATTTAATTAAAAATCAGTAGTCAAGTTTCAATTTAATG
>Ga0209913_1000939_pt1 | contig 19619 bp, 14 predicted proteins | sample PersoiDNA2013203_FD_185805 | JGI IMG/M metagenome (GOLD analysis project Ga0209913, IMG submission 185805) | Permafrost soil microbial communities from the Arctic, to analyse light accelerated degradation of dissolved organic matter (DOM) -... | ecosystem: Environmental > Terrestrial > Soil >... | reverse complement strand
AGCGAGATCGGGCTCTACAGGCGGTTGCAGGCGAAGGCAGAAATCAATTGGATAGATGTTTCCTCCGATAACTTTCAACCGCCGGCCGGCATGACAAAAGAACAACTGCTGCGGCGCTTTCATTTGGTCAGTCCTGATGGCGAGATCCTGAGTGGCGCCGAAGCTTTTGTCTTTGTCTGGGATCGCCTGCCAGGTTGGCGCCGGCTGAGTCCGTTCTGTCGCTTGCCTGGAATGATGTTCCTGCTGGAGCGGCTCTATCGCAGCTTCCTGATCGTACGGCCTGCGCTGCAAAAAGTTGTCCGGTTCTTTGCGGCAAAGCGCGTACGCCCTTCATCCTCGGCAGATTGACCGCCGCTAACGATGAAGTTCACCGACAGCTCAATTGAACAGCCATTTCTGCGCCAGTCGCGTATAACGCGGCATGATCACGTAGGTCATCAAACCGACAATGATTGCCGCAGCAATCAGCTTGCTGATTAACGGCTCATGCAAGACCGGCACGGTGTCGAATACCGGTGCAAGCAACCACGGCAAGACCAGTGTCAGCGGATAAATCACCGACAAGGTCAGCAGAAACTGTTTCCACGGTTTTGCGCGCTTTTGCGGCTGACCTGCCGGTGGTGTAAACCAGAATTCCAGTCCGGTGATGGTATCGACCTTCTCTTGCTGCTCCATCAACGGTGCCGCCTCGTTAATCAGATCACGCCTGGCGGGCGATGCCAGCCATTGCTCCGCATGTTCCATTGTTTCAAACCGGATGGTGACCGTATAGCGGTTTGTGCCTGCCGGCGGTTTGATCACGTTGACGCCACGGTGGCCGGGCGCCTCCGCGGCGATGGGGAGAATGCGTTTGAGCCATTGCTCATAGTCGGACTGGGCGCCGGTGCGGATGTCATGCTGGATGACGATGGTCACCATGTCGGGTTTCTGGTCGCTATTCATGCAGGGGCTTTCTCAGAGTAAGTTCTTGTTATGTTGATGCAATCCGGCCAGCATCAAAAAACGCCTACGATGTCGCATCCCTGCGCCGGTGTCAATCCGATCGGAAGGCCGCTCTTATTCGTTACCGTCGCGGAAATAAAAAAACGCCCGATACATGCGCATCGGGCGTCGAGGTCAAAAGTGAGAATATTGCTTTCTCTTTCTTCCGTTTTTAAGCTCGGACCATGCGATAAGCTTGATCCGGTTGCTCAGGCGTTTATTGTCACAGCAAATTGTCAGTGGACTTGACCGCTTGTCTCACATTTTCAAAATTTAATCACCTCAGGCAGCATTTTTTCATCCTGAATGGGCAGTCCAATTAGCCGTCGCTCAGGAGAAAATTCCTGGTCGGGGCACCGACTTCGGCAGATCCGCCGCTTTCGTCCTTCAACCCCACGCCGGTCAACTGACGCCGGGTCGCTTCGGATAACAGATACTCCAGCTTGAACGCGGCTTCTTCGTAGCGCATGCCTTCAGTCCTGACGTTGGAAATGCAGTTGCGCTCTGAATCCGCCATGCCGACACGCGGCATCCAAGTCAGATACAGCCCCATGCTATCGGGCGAACTGAGGCCGGGACGCTCGCCGATCAGCACCACCACCAGCCTGGCTCGCAGCAGGTAGCCGATTTCGTCGCCGACTGCAACCCGCCCTTGCCGCACGATGGTCAGCGGTGCCTGCTTCCAGCCATGTTTTGCGATACGGGGTTGCAAGGCGCTCAGAAATGGAACCGCATTCCTGGCAATAGCCAGCGAAGACAGGCCATCGGCGACAACAATCGCCAAATCGTAAGAGACATCGCCGCTCCGTTCCTCCATTGCCGAGATTAACGCATTGCGAGACGCCTCACTCAGCCGGCGGCCAAGATCCGGGCGCTGCAGATAGGTCAGCCGGTTGGTCGCAGCGGTGTCGAGAACATGGCAAGTCAGCGCCTCGGCGATACCGGCGCCTATCAGATTCCGACGCAATTGATCGGCATCGAGCGCGAGATGCACGGCATCACGCGCTTGCGCATGCGCCAGTTGAAAGGCCAGTTGCGGCGATGTCGGCAAACTGACTCCTGCACGCCCCAGTGCGATACGGGCGGCCGTGAACTGGCGCAGCATCTGCCAGGGATTATTGATGACAGGGGATTTGTCGTTTTCCATATCAGAGCAAGCGCTGCAAAGCGTCGCGAAAGGTCGGCGGCACATTTTCGCCGAGACGGAATTGCTCGTCGCTGCTGAATATCTGCATCCGCTGCAGCCAGGCCTCGAACTCCGGAGCCGGCCTGAGGCCGAGCACCCGCCGTACATACAGCGCGTCGTGGAAGGACGTGGTCTGGTAGTTCAGCATGATGTCGTCGGATCCGGGGATGCCCATGACGAAGTTGCATCCCGCCGTGGCCAGCAAAGTCAGCAGATTGTCCATATCGTTTTGGTCTGCTTCGGCATGATTGGTATAGCAGACATCGCACCCCATCGGCAGGCCAAGCAGTTTGGCGCAGAAATGATCCTCCAGGCCGGCGCGAATGATCTGCTTGCCGTCGTAGAGGTATTCCGGACCGATGAATCCGACAACGGTGTTCACCAACAGCGGCTTGAACTTGCGCGCCACGGCATAGGCGCGCGCCTCGCAGGTCTGCTGATCGATGCCGTGATGTGCACCGGCGGAGAGTGCACTGCCCTGCCCGGTTTCAAAATACATGACGTTGTCGCCCACGGTACCGCGGCCCAGCGACAAGGCGGCACTGCGCGACTCCCCCAGCAAGGCCAGGTCAATGCCAAAACCGCGATTGGCGGCCTCGGTACCCGCGATCGACTGGAACACCAGATCGACCGGCGCACCGCGCTCGATGGCAGCAATGGTATTGGTCACATGCGTCAACACGCAAGACTGGGTAGGGATCTCGTAGCGCGCGATGATCTCGTCCATCATCGTGACCAGATTGATCACTTGCGCCACGTTATCGGTGGCGGGATTGATACCGAAGACGGCGTCGCCGCTGCCGTACAGGAGCCCATCCAGCAAGCTGGCGGCGATGCCGGTAGCGTCGTCGGTCGGGTGATTGGGTTGCAACCGGGTTGACAGCCGCCCCGGCAAACCGATGGTGTTGCGAAAAGCTGTGACGACGCGGCATTTTTTTGCGACCAGGATCAGATCCTGATTACGCATGATCTTGCTGACGGCGGCGGCCATTTCGGGTGTGATGCCGGGTGCGACGGCGCATAAGATCTCGCTGTCGACGTCGTCGCCAAGCAGCCAGTTGCGGAAGTCGCCGACCGTCAAATGCCTGATCGATGCAAATGCTGCGGCGTCATGATCGTCAAGGATCAGACGTGTGACCTCGTCCACTTCATAAGGCACCAGCGCCTGTTCAAGAAAAATCCGTAGCGGCAACTCAGCCAGCGCCATCTGCGCCACCACGCGTTGCTCCGCACTCTCGGCAGCCACACCGGCCAGCATATCGCCGGAACGCAGCGGCGTCGCCTTGGCCATCAGATCCGCAAGATCGCGAAACTGATACGTAATGGGACCTACCGTATGACTGAATTGATGCAGGGACATTGGCTGACCTCTATCGGTGTCAGCGCCCAATATAGCAAAGGACAATCACCTGCGAAACATAAATTGAGACACCGGCAACATTGCCGGACAGAGGCCGTGATGGCTTGTCCGTATCGGCGCAGCGTACGGACATTTTATGGACATTTTTGGTGAGAAAAAGGCTCTCTCTGACTCCGGCCGCACCAGCCCGGCGCAGCCGGCTTCAGATAAAGCGATTACGCGCCGACCAGCTTCTTGAACGTCGCCAGCACGGCGTCGCCCTTGAACGGTTTGACGATCCAGCCCTTGATGCCGGCAGCCTTGCCGCGCTCTTTCATGATCGGCGAGTTTTCGGTGGTCAGCATGATGATGTTGACCGCGGCATTGCCAAGCTCGCTGCGGATCTTCTCCGCCATTGTCAGACCGTCCATATTGGGCATGTTGACATCGGAAACAACCAGCTTGATGGATGGATCGCCCTTGAGCTTGGTCAGACCGTCGCGGCCATCGACAGCCAAAGCCACATCGAGGCCATTCTTCTTGAGGAAATCGCCGACTTCGGCGCGGACAGTGCTTGAATCATCAACTACCAGGATTTGTGCCATGAGATTTTCTTGTAATGAAAGATAAAATTAGAAGAGTTCCAGCTCGCCGGTATCGCTGCCAAGCTCTTCTGCGGAAACGCTAAAGTCGATATCTGCATACGCCGACACACACAGACTCACGTGAAACCGCGGCGAGCCATCCATATCGATTGCAAAGTGCTGAATGTGCTGACTATTGAGCTTTTGCAGATAGGCCGCACAGTTCTTGTCGATGACATTCGGCGTCGACATGCCAATGTGTGGAAAGAAATTACCCAGATCGCGATTGAGAATGCCGCAGCACAGATTGCCGCTCTCTGCGATGGCGTCCATGAAAGTCTGCTCGCTCATCTCGGCTTCATCCACGTTATTCAAGCGAGCGAAATGACTGCGCGTGGCATCGTTGGGCGAGAAGTAAAACATGACCATCAGACGAAACAGATAGGACGACACCGTCAACACCACCATCTGTTTTTCCGGAAAATCGGCTGACTCGGTCAAGGTCAATATCTGCGCCTCGGTGCCTGACGGCACAAGGCTGTTCTTCAGGGACTGCGTCAACAGCAGATCAAAACCGTCTTTGGCAGATTGGCTCAACATGGATTCGTTTCCTCAGGCTGCCAGCGCTTCTTTGGTTTTCTTGTTGATCAGATCGAGACCGATGATGGCGCCGATGATCATCTTGCCGCCCGCCTGCAAATCCTGGAACGTCGTGGTCGTGATCAGGTCGTTCTGATACAGGTTGGCACGGTAGCTCTTGGAAAGCTTCTCGGCGCGTTGCGCCAGATCGCGGACTTCCGATGCCACCACCGCAAAGCCGCGTCCGTGTGCGCCGGCGCGCGCTGCTTCGATGGAAGCGTTGAGCGCCACGATGATGACCTGATTGACGATCAGCGCAAACTCATCGTTCTTGCGGTGCATTTCGCGGTTGTGCGTGATCAGTACATTCATGTCGTCATGCCAACGCTCGAAAGTGCGCATCAGGCCAAGCAGATTGCTGATGGTCTCTTGCGAGGCATCGCAGTTTTCCAGCACGCGCGCCATACTCTCGGAGTTCTGCGAGCTGAGCTGGGCGACGACTTTTTCGGTTTCGCGCTGGGTATGGAACAGACGCAGGTCGTTGTCGCGGCGTTGTGCTTCCAACTCCTGCTGATGCGCTTCGATATTCTGTTGCTGCTCGTGCAACGTCGCCTCGACATTGCGTTTGAGGATTTCGACCTGCTCCAGATCGACCATGCGCTTCATGCGCGTGTTCTGACGTTTGAGCAATAAAGCCAGCGGCACACCGGACAACAGCGCTCCCAGCACAACGAAAAGAATCGAATTCAACATCATCAAGCACATCCTTGCAATGAAACTACACGACTAATCTGCACCGCCAACTGTCGCCTGATTAGGCGACCTGCGGATCGTTTCCTGCCGTCAGCGTGCCGGTCGGCGGAATCTGATCCTGCTCAGGCACCGGATAAGCCACGTCGATGCCATCGACTTCCACGGCGACGTTTTCCGGCAGCAATACGTTGATCTGGAATTGACGGAAATCTGCACCTTCAGCGTGATCCAGGAACTGAATCTCGATGCGGCCGTGTTCGCGGGTAACAAAATCCAGCACCGCATCCATACCCACACCACGTCCCGATACATCAGTCACTTCGCTGCGAGTCGAGAAGCCGGGACGCATGATCAGCTCAGCCAGCTCGGCATCGGTCAGTGCCTGATCCGCCGTAATCAGATTCTTTTCAATGCCGGTCTGGCGAATACGTGCCAGCGCCAGACCGCGGCCGTCATCCGACAACGCCATGTGCAGCATGTTGTTCATCACGCCCATTTGCAGACGGACAGTGCCGGCTTCCGGCTTGCCCTTGGCTTGACGTTCTTCCGGCATTTCCAGCCCGTGGTCGACGGCATTGCGGATCAGATGCATGAAGACGTTCTTCAGCAATGCCGATGAATGCGTGTGGATGACATAGCCGTTGTCTTCGATTTCCACCACCGGCGCAGCCTTGCCCAATTCGGCGGCGAGTGCCGGCAGCGAGTCGGTGACGCTGGCAAGGACTTCGCCGATCGTTTCCGTACCCAGCAAACGCAAGGTCTTGCGCACGGCATTGCGTACCGCCACCATTTCGTGCAGGTTGGCCGTATTGACCGTTTCCAGGCGATGCAAGCTTTCCAGAATGTGCTTGCGGTCGATGGTCATGATGTGGCGTTCGACGGCGGCAGCCTGTTCCGGCGCGGCTTGACGGCCCAGCGTGACTTCGTTGATGCGGGCATAGCGGTCGACGGCGACACGTACCTTGGCCAGATCCTGCAACAAGGTTTCCTGATTCCAGACCGCGCCGGTTTCCGGATGGCGCAGATCGTCGTAATGTTCTTCAACGCCATGCACCACGTTGCTCAGATGCAGCAGGCCATAAGTACGGGCGTTGCCCTTGATGGTGTGCATGTTGCGGAACAGCTTGGCGATGGCGAATGCCGTCGCTTCCGGGTTCTGATGCACCAGTTGTTCGTTCTCGTCAAGAAAGCGGCGCGACGTCACGATGAACTCCTGGAACTTCGGTGCAGTCACCGCCAGAATTTCGCCGATGATTTCCAGCTCGTTCTTTTGTTCGTTGGCTTCCGCTGCCAGCTTGCGCAATTCGGTCACGTCGCGTACGCACAGCATCAGGCGGATCACCTGATCGGCGTCGTCGGTGATCGGCGACCAGCTCAGATCCAGAATCTTGACGCGGCCATCGGCCATTTTCTTCTCGACTTCACCGACCATCAGATGCTCGTTGAATTCGAAGTTCATCACATCTTCACCGATGCACGCGCCGCCGATGGCTTCGATCTGCGACAGCGTATCCGCACCCAGTGTGGTGTCGGTAAAGACCAACTCCATCAGGTCGCGGCCGGCGATGTCTTTCGTCTCGAACACGGTTTCGAGGAAGGCCGAATATTCCGGATGCACCTTGTTGCCGTCGACCACCGTCAAGATGCCTTGCGGGATGTTTTGCAGCATGGCTTGCATGTCCGCGGTCTTTTGTTTGACCTGCGCCGAGGCTTCCTGGATTTTCTCGATCATGCCGTTGAAGGCGACGATGGAGTGACCGACTTCATCCATGCGATCCACCGGCAGACGGCGCGTGAAGTCCTGATTGACGGCAATCTCGGTCATCATGATTTGCATGCGGCTGATCGGGCCGGTAATCTGGCGATACAGCAAGAAGCCGATCAGCGCCAGCGCTACGACGGCAACCGCCGTCACGATGGAAATGGTGGTCGTTGTCGATGCCAGATTCTGGTTCAGCGCTGCAATCGCCGTGTCCTTGCTGCGGTTCTTCTCAATGCGCAGGGTATCCACCACGCCTTCCAGCTCAGCCTGATATTGCACCACGCTACCGAAAAAGGACGCCTGCGCCAGCGCATCCTTGCCGGCCAGCTTGAACTTGGCCGTGCTGTCGATGGCGCCAAAGTAGTTATCGAGACTTTCCTTGGCTTGTTCGATCAAGCCTTTCTGTGCCTGGCTCGCAGCCTGGCCGGCCTGGAACTCCAGCGCTTTTTCCAGCGTGATTTTCTTGGCGGCGAGCTTCTCATTTTCCTGACCGATGAGATTGGTGTCGGTCTCGGTGACCATCACCATCGCGGCCAGCTGGACATCCTTCAACTGCCCGACCAGGTCGGATGATGCCAGCACGCTCGGCACAACGCCTTCGGTAACCGACTTCACTTCCACGGCACTGCCGCGGGATTGGAACACCGCGTAGCCACCGATGGCGGAGATCGCAATGAACGTAAGAATGACAAGCAAGGTGATACGCAGACGGATAGTCATGTGGAATTCTTCCCTGGTGGCGGTAGGCGCTCGTGTGTGATTTTGTTATTGCGCAGCGATTGCACTCATTGCACTCATTGCATTCAACTGGCATTGATCAACCACTGTCGACGCCGCAGCATTCTTGCACTCAAGTATTACTTCCGCATGACAACAAAATGCATACAGGAAATTAGACGGGTAAATTTCCCGCATCAGCTTCGATGGAAAAAGCACGCCACAGATTAAATAATTCCATACGGAAATAAAATCCCGGACTATCAATCTGCTTCAAGCGACGTATTGCACTGCTGAATCGAAGAGCGCCTGGCGTATGAGCAAGTCCGTCGCAGAATGACTGGGCATACCCTTGCCAAAGAAATACCCTTGCGCCTGATCGCAGCCAAGACGGCTCAAGAACTCCAACTGCTTGCGATCTTCAACGCCCTCGGCAACGATATTGCGATTCATTGCGTGCGCCAGTGCAATGACCGCTTTGACGATTTCGGCATCGTCGTTGTCGACAGTGATATCCCGGATGAAGCTGCGGTCTATCTTCAACGTGTGGATGGGAAAGCGCTTCAGATAGCTCAAACTCGAATAGCCCGTGCCGAAATCGTCGATCGCCAAGCGGACGCCCATCGCGCTCAGTTGCGCCAAAATATCGACGGTGGCCTCGGGTGTTTCCATGACCACGCTTTCGGTGATTTCCAGCGCCAGTTGACTGGCGTTGCAGCCGGTACTGTTCAAGGTGCGGCGGATCATGTCGACGATGTCTTCCTGACGGAACTGGCTGGCCGAAAGGTTGACGGACATCTTGATGTCTTCCCCCAGACCGGCTTGCTGCCATGACGTAATCTGTCTGCAGGCGGTTTCCAGAACCCATTCACCGATGGGGACGATGAGACCGGTCTCTTCAGCGATGGAGATGAACTTGTCCGGATAAATCATCGGCTGTCCCGGCGGCTGCCAGCGGATCAGCGCTTCGAATCCGACGATGCGCCGCGTCGCGATGTCGACTTGCGGCTGATAGGCAAGCACGAACTCCTTGCGTTCCAGCGCACGCCGTAAAGCGCCATCCATTCGCAAATAATCCATCGCGCCCTTGCTCATTGCATCGACGTAAAATTTGTAACGTCCTTTTCCGTCCTGTTTGGCCTGATACATGGCGGCATCGGCATTCTTGAGCAAGGTCGTACTATCGTGCCCATCCTGCGCATAGAGACTGATACCAATGCTGCTGCTCAGGTAAAGCTCATGCCCGCGCAACTGCATCGGTTCTGCAACCGCATCGAGGATTTTGCGGCTGACGGTCACGACATCGTCGCGTCGCCCTACCTCATTGAGCACGACAACAAATTCGTCACCCCCGAGCCGCGCCACGGTATCGCCGGCACGGACCGAGGCCGACAAACGACGCGCAGCTTCAATGATGACCTGATCGCCGACGTCGTGCCCCAGACTGTCGTTGATATTCTTGAAGCGATCCAGATCGATGAACAATACCGCCACCGATTTTCCGGAGCGGCGCGCCTGATGGATCGCCTGTGACAGACGATCCATCAGCAGGCTGCGATTGGGCAAATCTGTCAGCGTGTCATGACTGGCAAGATGGCGCATCTCCTGCTCGACTGCCTTGCGCTTGGAAATATCCTCGATCGCCGCAATGAATCGCACCTTGCCGCGACTGTCGAGCATGGCCGAGACCGTCACCTGGCCCCAGATGTAGTCGCCGTTCTTGCACAAGTAGCGCTTTTCGCGCGAGTAATCCTTGATTTCCCCCGCCAGCAAGCGCTGAATCATGTCGATATCATCGTCGATGTCGTCCGGGTGTGTGATGTCTTGCAGGGTGCGTACAAGCAATTCGGATTCGCTGTAGCCAAGCACGTGCTGGAATTTTTCGTTGGTGCGCAACAGTCTGCCGTCAGGCGCCAGATGCGCCAAACCGACTGCAGTCTGACGAAACGACAGGCGAAACCGTTCTTCACTTTCGGCCAGTTCTGCCTTCGCCTCAAGAATCACTGTAATGTCCTGCGCCACCAGTAAAAGCAGATATTCGCCTTCCAGCTCCGTCCGGGTCAGGCTGAATTGAAAATTTTCTGTTCCAGCCAACCCATCCTCACCGGAGAGTTCCAGCGCATGATGCGGCGTACCTGTCAGCAGCGTGTCTTGTGCCGCCATACGCAGGACTGGTATGCCCAGTACTTGCGAAAGTTGCTTGCCTTCGACAGCAATATCCCCGGCAATACCGAGCAACTGCCGCATCACGGGATTGATTGTGCGGATACGGAACAAGGCATCCATCACCAGCAATCCGTTGGGGGTGCAACTGACAATATGTGCGGCGTAGTTACGATAACGGAGAATGGACAGGCGATCAGCCGCAGCATACGTATCCAGCGCCAGCCCCATGTCCAGGAAGACCACTTTGAGCAAGGCATTGACGGCATCGAAGAAGTCGTCCGGCTGTTTCTGCAACAGCTCCCACAACACGGGCAGCAAGTCGGACAGATATTTGCGGTAAGCGCCGATGTACCAGTGCGTGTCCAGCCCGATGGTCTGATGCACGGCACCGATACGCAGGCGGTTACGCACATAACTGTCGCCAAAGTCAGCGGCAGTCATGGTATTGAAGTACACCGCCATGGTGTCTTTAAGGCGACCGACGCTGCCGGGATCGCTTAACAATGTCTGCAGACCGGGAAACTTCAGCAGATGGTCATAGAAACCATCCGTGAAATCCCTGCGATTGTCCCTCCTGTTTTCCTTATGATCCTCGCCCAGTATCCGGTGGATGTTCTTGAGTACCTCGACATCGGCGTCGCCGAACTCGAGGAAGGCCTTGCGTCCGTCAATGACGTCGGCATCATCCAGCCGCGTATCGCGCAGGATGTCGCTGATCAGTTGATCGATGTGTTCCATGTAGTTCTCCTCGCCGCCGATGGCGGCTGCTGAGATGGGACGAAAATGCCTGGAAGCCGACTTGCTGCCGCTCAGTGCGCAGCCGCAGCAGCCGCTGACACCTTGCCTGCTGCCGGTTTGGTGATCCAGATCAATGGGATGATCGCCACAAAAATCACTGCGGAAATCCAGAAAATATCGTTAATGCCGAGCATCGTTGCCTGCCCGTTCAACGTCGCTTCGAAGCGGGCATAGGCCTGATCCAGCGTGAGTCCGAAGTTGTTGCGCAGTAGCTCGATCGACTCGTTGTAAGCGGGATTGAGCGGCGTAGCCTGTTCCATCAGACGTGCATGATGCAGGATGTTGCGATCATTCCAGGCCGTGCTGGCGATCGCTGTGCCGGCGGCGCCGAAGAACACCCGAACGAAGTTGGACAAACCGGCAGCAGCGGGAATCTTGTCCGGCGACAGGCCCGATAAAATGATTGCCGTCAGCGGTACAAAGAACAACGCAGTCGGAATCCCTTGCAGCAATGTCGGCAAAACCAGTGTCCAGGTATCGACTTGCGTGGTGTAGAGCGAACGCATGAAGAACACGATGGCGAAGCCGATAAACGCCATGGTTGCGAGAATACGGGTATCCGATTTGGGCACCAGCTTGCCCATCACCGGGGCCAGCAGCACGGCGAAAATGCCCAGCGGTGCGGTCGCCAATCCGGCGTCGACCGAACGATAGCCAAGGTATTGCTGCATCCACTGCGGCAAGATCACCAGGTTGGCAAAAAATACGCCATACGCTACCGAGATCGCCACCGTACCGCCAAAGAAATTACGTCCGAGGAACAGGCGCAGATCGATGATGGGATTTTTCTCAGTCAATTCCCAGATCACGAAAAAGAGGAAACTCACCAGCGCGAAGGCGCCCAGTCCGAGGATCACCGGCGAATGGAACCAGTCCAGATCCTTGCCCTTGTCCAGCATGATTTGCAGCGAAGCCACCCAGGCAATCAGCGACAGCAGACCGACCTTGTCGATGGGAATGTTGCGGGTCGGCGTCTCACGATCGCGGTAAATTGCCCAGGTCACTGCTGCAGCGAAGATACCGACTGGGATATTGATGTAGAAGATCCATGACCAGGAATAGCTGTCCGTCATCCAGCCGCCCAGCGCAGGACCGGCGATCGGGCCCACCGTGGCGGTCATGGCCCAGAGCGACAAGGCCAGTGAACTCTTGGCTTTGGGATACGAGCTGAGCAAGATCGATTGCGACAGCGGGATCAGCGGCCCGGCAACGGCGCCTTGCAAAATACGCGCTGCCAGCAGGATCGGCAGCGTCGGCGCAATGCCGCACAGCCAGGATGAAAACGTAAACAGCAAGATGGCGATCACGAACAGACGTATCTGCCCCACCCTTTGCGTCAGCCAGCCGGTCAGTGGAATCGACACGGCATTGGCGGCGGCAAACAAGGTAATGACCCATGTACCCTCATCGACCGAGACCCCGAGATTGCCGGAAATGGTCGGGATCGCCACATTGGCGATCGACGAGTCCAGCACGTTCATGAAGGTGGCCAGAGCCACTGCGAAGGTCGCCAGCACCAGCTTGCCACCGGATAATGGTGGTGGCGCTGCCGGCGCCGTTGCTGGTGTTGCTGGTATTGCTGCAGGAGCAGGATCTGTTCCTTCCTGCGATTGATTGAGTGTAGTCATAGGTCACCGTGAGGCATCTGAAGCATGCGGGCATCAGCTGCCGATGCGATTTTGTTTGATGATGCGGTCGATCTCTGCATCGGCTTGTTGGGCATAGTTGTCGAAGACGCGGGTCTGGTAGGACGCGTTCTTGGCTGCGGCCAGTTCGGTGCCGTCCTGCTTGCGGGTTTCGACATCAACCTGCATTGACAGGCCGACACGCAAGGGATGCGCACGCAGTTCTTCGGGGTCTAGCTGAATGCGTACCGGCAGTCGTTGCACCACCTTGATCCAGTTGCCGGTCGCGTTTTGCGCCGGCAAGGTGGAGAAAGCGCTACCGGTGCCGGCGGAGAAGCCGATCACTTTGCCGTGATAAGTGATGTCGCCGCCATAGACGTCGGCATGCAAAGTAACTTCCTGGCCGATGCGAATGTGCTTGATCTGTATTTCCTTGAAGTTGGCATCAACCCAGACGCCGTCCAAAGGCACGATGGCCATCAGCGGGGTACCAGGCGCAACGCGCTGGCCAAGTTGCACTGCACGTTTTGCCACGTAGCCGGTCACGGGTGCGGGCAAGGTGTTGCGAGCGTAGTTGAGATAGGTTTCGCGCACACGGCCGGCTGCGGCAATCACATTGGGGTGCTGCGAGACAGAGGTTTTTCCGGTTTGCGCGTGATTCGACGCCAACTGCTCTTGTGTGACTTGCAGCGCTGCCTTGGCCGCGGTGACTGCTGCGCGGGCATGGGCGATATCTTCTGCAGAAACGGCACCGGTATCACCAACCATGGTGCGGCGCTTCAGGTCGTCCTCGGCACGGGCCAGGTCAACACGGCGTTGAGCAATTTGCGCTTCGAACACGCCGTTGTTGACGTAGAGTGTGCTGACCTGCTGTACGGCCTGCGCCAACGCGGCTTCTGCTTTGGTCATGTCTACTTTGGCATCGGCTTGATCCAGCTTGATCAATGGATCACCGGCTTTGACGATCTGCGTATCGTCGGCGTTGATCTCGATGACTGAGCCGGCTACTTGCGGGGTCAGTTGCACCAGATTGCCGGAGACATAGGCGTCATCGGTTTCTTCGTGATACCGGCTGTAGCCGTAGTAATAAGTCGCATAGACAGCGGAAGCGGCGATCACGCCGACACCTAACCAGATCAGCAGGCCTTTGCGTTTTCCGTTACTGACGTTGTTGTCTGCATTTTCCGCACCCGCTGCTTGTGTCGTCGGGCCGGCATTTTGTTTGTTTTCCATGTTGAGCACCTGTTCTGTAGAGTTGATTAGTGAGCTGAGATTGCCGAGTTGGCGGCGATTGTGTCTGCTGCCGGATCTTGCGAGGCGAAGAAACCGCCACCCAACGCGGCCGCCAATGCAATCTGCTGGCTGCGGCGGTTCATGCTGAGATTGACGACTGCCTGTTCCGTATTGAGCGCGCCGATACGGGCTTGCAGCACATTGAGCTGGTTCGTCAGACCGCCGCGATACTGGCTGACTGCGAGCTGAACAGCGCGCGTCGCGGCTTTTTCTGCTGCTCGGGCATCGATCAGTTGCGCATCGCCGGAACGGATACGCGACAGTTGCGTAGCGACATCGGTCAGCGCCGATACCAGCGTGCCGTTGTAACTGGCGATCGCGTAGTCATAGTCGGCATAGCGCTCTTTCAGCCTGGCGCGCAACGCGCCGGCATCGAAAATCGGAATGTGGATTGCAGGGCCGACGCTGGCAGTACGGCTGGCAGCCGTCAGGAAGCGGCCAAAGCCAAACGCATCCAGCCCGATGGCAGCACCCAGATTGATGTTGGGATAAAAATCGGCCTTCGCCACCTTGATGTCGTGCGTCAACGCGTCGACACGCCAACGAGCCGCCACCAGATCCGGACGGCGTGCCACCAGGTCGGCAGGCAGGTTATCCGGCAATTGCACCGTGTCGCCGCAGCTCATGTTTGGTCGCGCAATCGCCAGGCCCCGATCCGGGCCTTGTCCGAGCAAGGCGCTCAGTTGATAGCGCGTATCCAGAATGCGTCCATCCAATGCCGTCAACGCGGCTTTACTGGAGGCGAGATTGCGATTGACGTTTTGCTGTTCAACTTCCGTATCCAGTCCGGAGTGGAGCCGGCGCTGGGTAATGCCGCCAATGTCTTGCCAGGCACTGACTTCTTGAACAGCCAGGTCACGCAGCGCATACAAGCGCGCCAGTTCGTTGTAGACGCCGGCGACAGCCGCACTGACGGTCAGCTTTACCTTTTCTTGTTCGGCTTCAGCGACACGCAATTTGGAGAGAGAGGATTTCCAGCCTTCGCTGTTCTTGCCCCAGACATCCAGGTCATACGCGGCGCTGACGACGGCCTTGTTTTCTGACTGCCAGGACCCTGCATAGGGTGGCGGCACCAGTGCGGTTGATGAATATTGCTGGCGAGAATAGGAATAGTCCGCACCAACTTTCGGCAAGGTCTGTGCGCGCGCCTCTTCGGTAAAGGCAGCGGCCGCATTCAGACGGGCACGTGCTTCGGCCAGCGTGGGGCTGCTCTTCAACGCTTCAGCAATCAGCGCCGCAAGTTGCGCATCGCCGAACTGATTGGTCCAGTCAGCAGCCGGCCAGTTGCCGTGCTCCACCGGCAGACTTTTCGCATTCTGCAAGTCAATTGCATTGGTGAGTTTGCTGTCGCTGCCGAGGCCGCTGTAGTTGGCGCAACCAGGCAAGACCAGCGCGACCAGCAAAGCGGCAACGAGTCCCGAATACCGACCCGGCGTCGCGGTGGCGGTGGCGGTGGCGGTGGCGATTGCGCCCTTTTCATTCCTGCGAGTGCTTAATGTTTGATTATTCATTTTCTGACTTGTCAAATATATGTTTAAAAAAAGGGGCGCAAAATGGCCCGAGTTCTTGGTAAAACCACCTTCCGATCAAGCTTGCAGAAACTTCTCCAGCAATCGATGAAATTCGATAAATTCTTCCGGCGAGAAATTCTTCAACCGATTATTCAATGCATCCGGCGCGACCTTCGGAATCTCCTTCATCATCTTCAGGCCCGCCTCCGTCAATCCAAGGTTGACGCTGCGACGATCTTCCACGCTGCGCTGGCGGGACATCAAACCTTGCTTCTCCAACTTGTCGAGCATGCGGGTCATCAGGCCGGAGTCAATCCCCAGCAATTTGCTCAATTCAAACGGTGTGCTGGCGATGCCTCGTCCGACGCACAGGATGATGCCCATTTGCTGTGCGGTAATATTCAGATCCTTCAACGCTGCGTCCATTTCGGTCAGGACAATATTCCTGGCCTTGACCAAAGAAAAACCGACGCTGGTCGTAGGGTGAAAGTTGTCCTTCGTGTAGTGTTTCATTTGTTTCTCCGTGATGACTGCAATATATTTGACTAGTCAGATATTGTCAAGGCAGATTCTACAGCCCTCTTGGTGAAAATGGCTTGCCGATGGATTCGATGACGTTGCATCGCCGTCAATCCCGCTCGCAGCGAGGCTTTCCGGGTGGAATCCAATCCAGGGAAAAACTCGGAGACCACTTTTCTCAGGCATTTTTGCTCGGTAATCGTCCCGCAACACGAAAAGCAAAAGCACGTTAACATGTTCCATCCATCCCATGCAGCCCATGGGCCAAAGAACAGCAAGCCGAGAGCACACACCGCCCGGCCAGGAGACACGCCAGCATGCAAGCATCGCCAGTACAACCCTTACAAGCTGGACCTCTGCCCTTCGCCCGTAGCGCCCGCCATCCGGGTTCGCCTGATCCGGTGCGCATCGTCAGCCTCGCCGGTAAAGCGGCCAGCGCCAGTTTTACCTTGCATGCAGGAATGAATTTGCGTGACGCCATCAGCATGCCGCTGGCCGCCGCCGGTATCAATGGTGCAACCGTGAGGTTCGAAAATCTGCGCGTGTCGCCGCATCACTTCCTGATGCCGGCGCTCTCGCACGACGGCAAGCATGCGGCCTTTTACAGTGCGCCGCATGAAGTCGACGGCGGTGTCGTCATCGAACTGGCCTGTGCCACTTACGGCCGCCGCGACGGTGCGCCTTTCGTGCATTGCCACGCTATCTGGCGCGATGCCGAAGGCAAACGCCAGGGCGGACACATGCTGATGGATCAGACCATCGTCGCAGAGCCGGGCACGGCGCAAGCCTGGGGCTTGCACAACGCCACGATGGAAACACGCTTCGATCCTGAAACCAACTTCACACTGTTTCACCCGGCGGTCGTCGCAATCGAGACCACCAACGATAAAACCGAAGGCCTGCGCACGGTACTGGCACGCATCCGCCCCGATGAAGATTTGAATATGGCGATTGAAAATGTGTGCCACACACACGGTATTCGCCACGCAAAAGTGCGCGGCAGCGTCGGCAGCATCATCGGTGCCGAGTTTGAGGATGGGCGTGTGGTGGAAGATCTGGCGACGGAGATTCTGGTGCGAGACGGCGATGTACAGCCGACTGCTGACGGCTTGCGCTGCCATCTGGACATCGTACTGATCGACACGCGCGGCAACGTCTGTGAAGGTGTGCTGGCACGCGGGCGCAATCCCGTGCTGATCTGTTTTGAGCTGGTGATCGAGGAGCAGGCAGACGGCAAGGCTTGATTATCTGCGGGCAGACGATGAATTGCTCATTGTAAAAATACAAAAAAACTGCCGCCAGGATCGACTTCATGAGGAAGCGCGTCCTGACGACAGAGGGGGAACCCCATAAAACGGAGTCCCGTTATTGTTATGCGTGCTGCTTTGGCTTACTGCTTAATTCGTCTTGCCGGTTCAAGCGCATGAACCTGCTTATTTCTTCGCATCCAACTTGGCCTTCAGGGCGTTAGCCATTTCCAGATGGTGTTCCAGATTGGGCAAGGTCTTGGCCGCAAAATCCTTCACGTCCGGATCCTTGGCTTCCGCAGCATTCTTGTGGAACAGTTTGACGGCATCCTTGTGCGCTGCCACGCCGATCATACGGACGTATTGCCTGTCGAAAGTAGCGCCGTCCAGTTTTTCCAGAACGGCGATCTTGGCGCGTTGCGCCATGCTTGGTTCGGTGGGTACTTCAACGTTCTTGCTGGTGGCGAGTTTCTTCAGGTTGTCGCCCACGGTGGTGTGCTCATCAACCATCAGTGTGGCGAAATCCTTGACGTCGGGATTGGTGGTCTTTTCCAGCGCAATTTTGCTGGCCTTGACTTCAGCATTGCCGGCTTCGGCGGCGCTATTGATAAAGCTCTTGTCAGATCGCGGCAGCTCGTCGGCGCGCGCAGGATGATTGATCGCCAACGCCAGTCCGGCAACGCTGATGGCGGTCAGGCCCAGTATCTTGAACATGGTGCCGGAACGGCGAGCTGACTGCATACGTAATTGCGGACGAAATAGCGGCTGCGACATGGTGATTCTCCTTATGGATGAAAGTGAGTCTGCGCAGCAACAAACATTCAACCTGGCGCAAACAACATGGTGCCAATGTAGTGCCAACCAGCCGGAGATGAAATCGGACAGTGCCGCTGCTGCTTGTAAGAATTGATGAATGGCGGTAGATGGCGGCAGATGGCGCACTCGCCGCAAAACGCCCATGCATGGCGACGATGGGCGTTCTTCCGCAGATTCCTACAGCGATTTACCGCAGTCGCCGATAGTGAGCGGCGATATCCGAGCCTATGCTCAATGACCTGAGTACTCACAGAAGATAAGGCCCCTCATGTCAACCACTGTTGCCGAAATGCTCGTCGAAACTCTGCACCGTATCGGTGTGCGCCAGATCTTCGGCGTCGTTGGCGATGCACTCAATCCTCTGACCGAGGCGATTCGCAAGGATCAGCGTATTGAATGGATCGGTGTACGCCATGAAGAAGGCGCCGCGCTCGCCGCTGCCGGCCAGGCCAAACTCACCGGCAATCTGGCAGTCTGCTGCGGCACTACCGGCCCCGGTGCCAACCATCTCGTCGCAGGCTTGTACGAGGCACGCAAAGATCATGCACCGGTGCTGGCGATTTCCGGCGGTGTGCCGGCCAGCCGGCGCGGTATTGATTATCTGCAGGAAAACGTCCCCGACCTGCTCTTTCGCGACGTCGCTGCTTATACCCAGACCATCATCAACCCGGCGCAGGCGATTCAGGTCGTACACCAGGCTATCGCGCAGGCTTACCACCAGCGCGGCGTGGCGCATATCAGCATTCCTGCCGACGTGATAGGCGGCAAAATCACGACTGCGACTTCGGTGTACAGCATCAATACCTTGCGCCCACAACCCGAGGTCACGCCGCCCGAGAGCGAGATCGGCCAGGCCGTACGCATGATCGACGCGGCGAAATCGGTCGCCATTTTTGTCGGCAACGGCTGCCGCTCCAGCATCGACGTGATTGCTGCACTGGCGGAAAAACTGCAGGCGCCGGTAATCCATACTTTCCGCGGCAAGGACATGCTGCCCTACGATCATCCGCACTGGATCGGCGGTGTCGGCCTGATCGGCGGTGCGCCCGGCATGGACGCGATGCGCGACGCGGAGCTACTGCTGATGCTCGGCACCGATTACCCGTATTCGGAATTCCTGCCTACCCGTACTCAGACCATACAAATCGACGAGCGTGGTTTTGTCCTTGGCCGCCGCATGCCGGTTGATCTGGGTATCACCGGATCAGTCGGGCCGGCGGTAGCACAATTGCTGCAGCAGGTTCACGGCAAGACCGACGCGGCCTTCCTCAACAAGGTCGGCGATCATCGCCACCAATGGAACATGACCCTCGACAAGCACGCCACCCCGCCTGCCCACCCCGAAAAAGGCCTGGTCAAGCCGCAGTATCTCGCCCGCCGCCTGAGCGATCGCGCCAATGAAGATGCCGTCTTTGTGGTCGATACCGGCGTCGTAACGCTATGGTGCGGCAACTGGATTCGCCAGACCGGTCGCCAGCGGATTCTTGCCTCATTCAACAACGCCGCAGTTGGCACCTCGCTTGGTCAAGGCAATGGCGTTCAGGCGCTCGACCGTGAACGTCAGGTCATCGTGGCAGTGGGCGATGGCGGCTTTACCATGCTGCTGGGCGAGTTCATGACGGCCGTTGAGCACAAGCTGCCGGTCAAGGTGGTCGTGTTCAACAACCGCGAATGGGGATTGGTGCATCTGGAAATGGAAGAAGCCGGTTTGCCCGCTTTCGAAGGATCGAACTTCCCCAATCT
>Ga0209913_1000938_pt1 | contig 19655 bp, 21 predicted proteins | sample PersoiDNA2013203_FD_185805 | JGI IMG/M metagenome (GOLD analysis project Ga0209913, IMG submission 185805) | Permafrost soil microbial communities from the Arctic, to analyse light accelerated degradation of dissolved organic matter (DOM) -... | ecosystem: Environmental > Terrestrial > Soil >... | reverse complement strand
GAAGACTAGCCAAAAATAAAAAATGCCCCTATAATCTCGCTTCTTCACTAGGCGCGTAGCTCAGCTGGTTAGAGCACTACCTTGACATGGTAGGGGTCGTTGGTTCGAGTCCAATCGTGCCTACCAACATATAAGCCATCGCAGTAGCGGTGGCTTGGGCAACTCCCGTAGTTGCTTTACTGTTAGTAGCAGCCTTTTTCCCACAAAATCCCCACAGTTCATCGTGGGGTGTGTGGAGAAAAAATGGCATCAATATCAAAGCGCGGCGATTACCAATGGGAAGCCCAGGTACGTCGCCGCGGCTTTCCAAGTCAGTCAAAAACATTCATCAGCAAGGCAGAGGCTCAAACTTGGGCATCGACTATCGAGTCAGAAATGGCCCGGGGTGTCTTCGTCGACCGCACTGAGGCTGAACGCACAACTCTGAAGCAATTGATTGATCGTTATTTGAAAGAGGTCGCGATCTATCATCGTGGTGCAAATATCGAGTCTAGCCAGCTTCGAGCAGTTCTCAAAGACCCTCTGTCGCAAAGATTCGTTGCGACCCTAAACGGCAGCGATTTCGCCAAATATCGAGATAGCCGATTGACTGGCTCTGCGAAGCAGCGCCAAGTCAAGCCAGGCACTATCGTTAAAGAATTACAACTACTAAAACGAATACTCCATATTGCAAAGCGGGAGTGGGCAATTCATTTGCCGGAAAACGCCGTTTCGAATATTAAATTTCCTCGTGTCAAAGATGCTAGGTCAAGAAGGCTTGGTAGTACTGAAGAACGATTTCTCCTCGCTGCTTTTGAATTAAATGAACGGGGCGCTGACGGGGTTTTCAGTGATGGGGCGAGAAATCCTTGGATGCGCCCCATATTAATGCTCGCTATCGACACCGCCATGCGTAGAGGGGAGATTCTTGGCCTTCTCTGGCGACATGTAGATCTATCCCGTCAAGTTGCGCATTTGCCAATAACAAAAAATGGTGAGTCTAGAGACGTTCCTCTCTCCACGCGCGCGGTGGCAATTCTCGAGGGACTTCCACGATCGTTGGAGGAAAGAGTTTTTCCAGTCTCGGAAGATAGTTTTAAGAAATGTTGGCAGCGCGGGCTGCAGCGCGCAAAAGAGATATATCGATTAGATTGCGCGAAATTAGGCCTCGTAGAAGATGGCAACTTTTTAGTGAATTTCCGATTTCACGACTGCCGGCACGAAGCGACTACTCGCCTTGCAGAATTGGTTCAAAACCCTATGGAGCTCGCACGAATTACAGGGCATAAAGATCTAAAAATGCTCCTGCGATACTACAACGTGACAGCAGAAGAGCTTGCACGCAAGCTCGGCTAGAACTAATGCGCCTTCAGGTGAGGCTAAGTGCTGTTTAGTAAGGGACGAACCTTAACGGCACGCCTCCGGCGTCATGACAGCAGACAGAATCAACACCATGGTAAATAACAAGATGGTAGGTAAAAGAAAGCCTGGCGCCGGAGGCGCGCCGTTGAGATGTCTCCCTGGAGACGGGGGGACTTTTGGTTTTGGATCGACACAGTGTGTCGATCCCGAACGGACTTCCGCTTCAGCGGAAGTCTCGTGAGCAAGACTTATCGCCAACCTCAGGTTCTTCGAAAGTCCGTATGACCACAAACTTCGCGGTCTTGACATCGATCAGGAAGCTCAAAACAGTCATTGAGATTGGTCGTGCCGGGGCTCACAACGATCGGTCGCGGCCACCGCTCAATGCTCGTACAGTTCAAGGGAGATCATTGAAACCAAAGGTCTTACATGGACCTGCTTCATCTCGAGAGCTAGTTCAATACGTCCGGGAGAAAATTTATCCGCTTGCACGGCGCAAAGATGCTGTGTTGGCAGTGGAGCAAATCATGAGTGCTTCACCAGGTCATTTTGGCCCTGACTGGAAGGAAGGCGATGCTCACGTGGAGATCTGGGTAGAAAAAGCTGCTGAATGGTGCAGGTTGACGCATGGTGACAATTTGATCTCTATGGTTTTGCATCTTGATGAGACCAGCCCGCATATTCATATGATCTTCGCCCCCCTAGTTGAGGGGCGACTTTGCTGCAAGGACTACACATCAAGGAAGAAACTGATCGGTTGGCAAACCAGCTACGCAAATAGCATGAGTAATTTCGGGCTTGAGCGAGGAGTTCCGGCTTCTGTTTCAAAGGTGAAGGCAACGAGTTTGCAGGACTTCTATCGTGCGTTAAGTGATCCTTTACCCGATGCTCCGGCGGAGCCAAAGTTGGCGCACTATCCAGCTAGGCCGCCGCTGAGCATTTTTCGGCCAGAAGCAACAATGATTGAACACGAGATGAAATGTCAGCAAATCTCTCGCGTGAACCAAGTACTCATTTCAAATTGGAAAGAGGAACAGAATAAATGGCTGTTTGCTGTTTCGGCGCACGCCAAGCAAGCAAAGATCAGCGAGGTGTTACGAAATCAATTGTTTAAGGCACTAAAGAACCAGGAGCATTTGGTGTCGAAAAGGGGGGAAGAGTTGGCCAGAATTGCGTTAATGCCTCATAAAGACAAGTTGGAAGAGTATGCCCTTGTGAAATCTGAAAATGAAGTATTAAAAACGACCGTAAATGTATTGCGAAATAAAGCCGAAGCAGTTGAAAAGGAAAAAATGGTGCTGGCTAAAACGCTGGCTGGAATGATCAAAAAAGAACATCCCGTAAAACTCGCGCATCTCATGGACGTCAATTTAATCGGCGGAAAGGCCGATATCTTTGATGCTTTACTCCGAAGTGGCCGAGCAATCAATTTCTATGACGCGGTTATCCAAGTAACAGAGAAAATTAATGCAAGGGACGGAGTCGATTTGTATGAATCTGCCGAATGGGTCGGCGAATATGAAAAGATTGAAAAAGCATCTCTCTGATGTTTTCTCTATATCGCAGAGGAATACTCATGCAAATCCGCTTTTTCTGACTTTAGATGATTCACTATCCTGTGTTGGTGATAGTGGCTCGAAATAGGCGACTAACCTTGAAAGTCTTTCAAGATGTGCCATAATAATGTTAAGTTAACTGAACATTTTAGGTGGCGTTATGCAACTTCGCGAAGTCGGAATGCATGTGCAGAATAAACGGAAAGCCCTAGGCATCAGCCAAGCTCAATTGGCAAAGCTTGCCGGCCTTTCACGGACAACCGTAAATCAACTCGAAAGCGGTTCGTTGGAAGATCTCGGCTATACCAAACTGAATCAGCTACTAAGTATTTTAGGCCTGAGCTTCGATGCCAAGACACGTGTAAAGAAATCTCCCGCGCTCAAGATGGCGGCGCAGACTGCGAGCACGAGTTATCAAAAAATCCTAACTTCTGATGTTTTGAAGAACATTCTTGAAACAGGCATTGTTCCTGAGGATTACAAGCCACATTTGATGACTCTTCTCGACGAAACACCTCTCCAATTAGTAATCAGTGCCATTGAGGAAGCGTCGATTGAGACCAAGACGCCGGCAAAAAAAGTCATGAAACATGTCGCGAATCTAGCCAGGGATCTTCACACGCATAGAATGGTTTGGTGATGGCGGATCAAAAAACTTGGGAAATTCTATTTAAGCAAGCGCTTAAGCTTGTTGAGGAAATTCAGACCCACGGCACGAAGCATTTGTACTGGACGTTTGGCGGCGGCACAGTATTGATGCGCCGCTATCAGCACCGCCTGAGCAAAGATATCGACATTTTTGTCCCAGATCCTCAGGCACTGAATTACGTAAGTCCTCGGCTTAGTTCCGTTGCCGAAGATATGACGCATCACTACGATGAGGCCAACGGCTTCATTAAGTTATTTTTGACAGAGGGTGAGATCGACTTTGTGGCCTCGCCGAACTTGACCGATAAGCCGTATGTCGATGAAGAGATCTTTGGTGTAAAGGTTCACGTCGAGACTTCTGCTGAGATAATCGCAAAGAAGTTTTATCACCGCGGAGACCGCTTACTTGCGCGAGACATGTTCGATTTTGCTCTCGTCGCTGAAAAGGAACCTGAGGGGTTACTAGCAGCAAGCAAATTCTTAATTAGGCATGTAGATCTCATCAAAAAATCGCTAGATGAAGATACAACCAATCTTCGGCGTCAATTCGATGGAATTGAAAGGCTTAGCTACAACCCGACTTTCGACCATGTCTGCGACGTCGTCCTGCAGCAGCTGAAGATCTCACTAGATCACGTTGGTGAAAATACTAGTCACGTAAAGTGACTATGCCTGTTATTTTCTTGATATTAAACTCTATCCAGATTGGGGTATGATTTGGTGATTACAATAAGTTGCCTTTTTGAAACATTTGTGGCTTTGGTTTTCGCTATTCTTGCTCCGCGCACTCGACTCAAATGAAAAATAATAGTGTTACTTCCATAAAAAACGCCACGCTCGAGTACGGTATTTTTTCCTCGCAGGTTGTCACTGAATTAGATCGCCTTATAGATACAGGTGTTCGCGATAAGGTCGCTACGGAAATCCTATTAAATGGTGCTGCATCGGAGGCTTTAGAAGAGCATGTCTCTAGAGCGGTCCGTTCAACTGACGGTATCTTTTTTTCGGGCAAAGTCTTAGCGAGTTACGTGGCCTCGAGGATTCGTAAAAAATTAGAGGGGGGGGCTACTGTCGCAGATCCTGCATGTGGAGCGGGAGATTTGCTCTTGGCGTGCGCGGCCCATTTTGCGAGAGAAGTGAACCTTACCTCCAAAATGAAGAGTTGGGGCGAGAGACTTTTAGGTATCGATTTGCATCAGACATTTATTGATGCAGCTAAAGCCCGTTTGACGTTATCGGCTGCCAGTGCTCCGGGAGTTAATTTAAACACTGGATTACCGAAAAAGTGTCTGATGAAGATCCAGCAAGGGAATTATTTCGACCACATCAAGGAAATTGCTGAAGTTGATTGTGTTGTTATGAATCCCCCTTTTGCAACTATATTGGCACCGGAGAATTGTTGCTGGGCATCAGGAAGCGTACAGCTGGCGGGTCTATTTTTGGCTACAGCTTTAGAAAATGCTAAAGACGGTCAGGAAATTGTAGCGGTTCTGCCTGACGTGCTGAGAAGCGGAACTCGATATGCTCGCTGGAGGAGTTTTGTTGCAACATCTTCTTCTATTAAGAAGATCCATGTTCACGGACGTTTTGATGAGCAAACAGATGTGGATGTGTTTGTCTTGCACTTGGTTAAAGATGGGAGCAAGAAAAATAAGCTGACCTCGAGTTGGATCCTTACGGATAAAAAGCAATTAGCTAATAAAACCGAGGCCAGCCAGAGTTTTAAAGTATCAGTCGGTGCTTATGTGCCATTTAGGGCCAAGAAATCCGATCCGTTAGTTGACTATCTTTGCGTTGCTGACGCGATTCCAGACGGCGAAGTATTTGCTTCAAACAAATGTCATTTTGATGGCACCTTGCATTCGACTCCATTCGTAGTTATTCGTCGAACTTCAAATCCGTCTGATCCACGCCGAGTGATACCTACTTTGATCGAAGGGCCGGCCAAAGTCGCGATTGAAAATCATTTGATTGTATTGTCACCTCTTGATGGCACGCTGGCATCCTGCCGGAAATTGATGAAGTCGCTGAAGAATCCAGAAATAGATAAATGGATGAACAACGCCATCAGATGTAGGCACTTGACGACGGCGATAGTAAAAAAACTTCCTTTGATAGGGTGGAAATGACAACTGCTTCGTTTCGATTTTCTCCTGCAATTCTTGCTCGTCTTGGGGAGGAGTTAAATCAAAGTGCCGATCAGAGCATCTTGGAGCTTGTGAAAAACTCTTATGACGCAAACGCGAACACTTGTACGATTCGGTTACTGAACACCACCGAGATTGGTGGTGAAATTAGTGTTGTTGATGACGGCGACGGTATGGACGCGGCCGCTATTCAAAATGGTTGGCTCGTGCTGGGTAAATCTAGCAAATCAAACGCTCAACCTACGCGGCTTGGTCGCCTGCCTGCGGGAAGCAAAGGTCTAGGTCGGCTCGCTGCGCTTAGAATGGGCCGGAATGTCGAACTGAGAGCTGTCGAGCGTGGAAATATTAGACGCATCCATCAATTAAAAATCGATTGGTCTACATTTGATCAAGCTGCAGTTGTTGAAGAGGTCGATCTGGAGATCACAACTACGAAGAATACGACTCCAGGTCAGGGCGTAACAATTCTGCTGAAGGATCTGCGTGCCGTTATTCGTCCCGATGAGGTTAAGCGCCTAGCTCGTTCGTTACTGTTGTTGACTGATCCATTCGGAGACAAACAAAACGGTTTTGATATTCGTTTGATTGCACCAGAGTTTAAAGAAACTGAAGATCTTTTAAATAAAAAATATTTTGACCAAGCAGATTATCATCTTGAGGCAAAACTTGACAGGAAGGGCATTGCGAGTGCTCGGATCTTAGATTGGCAAGGAAATGCATTGGCAAGCGCGGATCATGCGGATTTGCGTAGGAAGAAAAAAGCTGAAAAATACAAAGCCCCAAAAGCTGTATTCGACCTATGGGCTTTCCTCCTAGGGGCTGCGGAATTCAGCGCACGTCGTGTCACAAAAGGAGAGGTGACTGATTGGCTTGCCAATTTCGGTGGTGTGCACGTTTATCAAGATGAAATTCGCGTAGCCCCTTACGGAAATTCTGGCAACGATTGGCTTGAGATGAATTTGGCACGAGTACGTAATCCGGAAGAGCGACCGGGAACGCACAACTCTATTGGACGTATTCTTGTACCTGGCGCCGATAAATATGAGCTAAGACAGAAAACAGATCGAACTGGTTTTATCGAGGATGATACTTTTAATGAGTTAAAAGAATTTGCTCAAGATGCGCTAAATTGGATGGCTCGCTGGCGGCTCGGAAGAGCGGAAGAGCGTCGCCGCTCAGAGCGAGAGGAGGCTCCTAAGGCTGCTGAGGCGCAGAAGGAAAAAGTCGAAAAGGCACTCCTTGAACTGGAGCCTTCTGTTCGTGCAAAGATTCAAACAGTTTTTTCCGGATACGAAAAATCTAGAGACAAAGAAACTGATGCGCTTAAGAAAGAAGTTCAACTTTATCGCACATTGAGCACTGCAGGGATTACCGCGGCTACGTTTTCTCACGAGGCACAAGGGAATCCGATCAAGACTATCGACGTATGCGTAAATGTACTAAATCAACGAATTCCTCGCATAGTACAGAACAAGGGAGATCAAGTTAAATTAACTGATCCTGTTCGCACTATTCAAACTGCATCCGCCAGCCTCGCTACTTTGGGCTCCGCCACATTAAGTTTGGTACGTGCTTCAAAACGGCGCATGGGAAAAGTCTTAGTTCACCAAGTCATTCAACATACTACGGATTTAATGCAGCCGTTTCTTTCAGGCAGAGATACAAATGTTGCCCTCAATTTAGGTAAAGGTGCCCCATTTTTACGTACTTCTGAGGCGGCTTTGGAGTCAGTGATTACTAATTTAATTAATAACTCGCTGACTGCATTTGAGCGTGCGGCCACTAATCTTAGATCCATTAGCATCAGAACTGAAATTGGAGCTAAGAATGTCGTCATAATTTTTTCAGACACAGGGCCGGGGATCGTTGATTTAAAGGTTCAAGAAATCTGGTTACCCGGGATAACCACAAATCCCGAAGGAACTGGATTGGGACTGACGATCGTCAAAGATACTATTCGGGACATGGGGGGGAAAGTTGATGTTGTTTCTCACGGTCCAGACGGTGGGGCAGTATTCACTATCCAGTTGCCTATTTTGGGGGCATAAAAATGACACTTAGCATTCATGATAAGGTTATCGAAAAAGTACGTTTGATTGATGATGATCTCAGCGTAAGACAATCGTATAAGTTCCAAGTTGAAGAGCTTGACATTGACACCGAAGAGGTTCTCGGGCCGATCGCTGATGTTCCCTCGTTGCTAGCGAATTTTAACGAGGCAAGTGATGCCGTCATATGTGATTTCAATTTGAAAGTGAAAAACTATTCAAGCATAAATGGCGATGAAATCGTATCTGGTCTCTATCAGCGAAATGTGCCTGTTGTGTTGTGTACCAGGGCTGATCATCTGCCAGAGACTATTCGTAGACGCCGACGCCATATTCCAGTTGTGCTTGCTCCGGCAAAGTTATCTCCCGACACGTTGATCCAAGCATTTCAAATTTGCATCGAAGAATTTAAGGGGGTTTTTTCAGCAGTTAGGAAACCTTGGAGAACAGTTATTCGAATCGAAGGTGGCGAGCTTATGGACAACGGGCGTCTGATTCAGGTTAATGCTGTCATCCCAGAATGGGATCCCTCTACGTTAATTAACTTCGAGTGGCAACTAGACGGTAATGAGGCGTTAAATAGAGTTCGTGATGGCGTCAGCAGTGGAGATATCGTCCGTATTTATGCCACTGTAAATGTAGGAGCCGGCGGGGCAGATGATTTGTTCGTAGAAGATTGGTCGCTTAAAAAAACTATATGAGTGCTATGGCGAAACTAGTCGTATTGGACGTAGGGCATGGGAACGCCAATGTCTTGCAAGACAATGGTGTCACGGTTGTAATTGATACTGGTTTAAAAGGTCGCTTGCGCGAATTTTTAATTCGACAGGCAATTGAAGAGATTGAATGCATCATTTTGTCTCATTCAGACTCTGATCATATCAGTGGATTAACGGGGATTCTCGCAGGAGGAGTTCGGGTTAAGAGAGTGATTTTAAATGCTGATGCAGACAAAAACACCGAAGCTTGGCGTGACCTGATCTTTGTTCTAGACGGAGCTCACGATCGTGGTGAACTTGATTTTCGCGTAGGACTGACTGACGGCCCCCTTGAGATTTCTGGTTTTGATCACATGACCTTAGAAGTTGTGGCCCCGACGCGTCTGCTAGCAGCATATGGAGTTGGTGGAAAAAGCGTCGATGGCAAAACAATCACTAGTAATTCTTTAAGTGCTGTTGTCCGAGTGATTTATGACGGCGTACCAGTGGCTCTACTGACTGGTGATATGGACGAAATTACGTTGGACGAAGTCGCGAGGAAAGGGACTGATATTCAGGCACGCTTTCTTGTTTTTCCACACCATGGGGGCTTGCCGGGGACTGCCAATCCGCAAGTTTTTACAAGAACCTTAATGACTGCTGTTAGACCAGAAACAGTTTTATTCTCATTAGGTAGAGAAAAACACTCAAATCCGCACGAAGATATTATGAGTGAGGTACTTCGGAGCGCAGAAGGTGTACGCATCGGCTGCACTCAGTTGTCTAAGAAATGTTCTGAGACCATTCCTAATGTGGATCGTATTTATTCCGAAAGTCTATTTTCTGCCGGTCAAAAGGACAAGCTTTGTTGCGCAGGTACATTCGAGATACCTCTCCCTGAGGCTGACATATCTGATCCTACCCGATCGCATTACCGTGAATTCGTACTCAATCATGTCCCCGGGGCTCTTTGTATGCGACGATGATTGCAGAACGGGATATCTAACTGCAGTTGGCACGCCAAAGATTGCCGTCTCGGAAATGTCGAGACACTTAGCATATTAGTCATACTAGTTTTAAAGATCGCTTGCCTAATACCCACGGTAAGAGGCGCCCGACATTTCGCGCATCATCAAGAGCTCGGTGATGCGTTCCTTCAATACCCAAACCAGTCAGATCGCAGGCTTTAGCCATTCCGACTTCTTTCCCAATTTTCTGAGCCTTCGCAAACATACGTTTGGCATTGTAATGAGGAAGAGAAAGCGGATTGGAGCAAACGTGACGGCTACAGTCACGAATAATTTGCTTATTGTCATAAGCTCCCCAACTCATCCAAGTTGATGACGATGTGCGATAGCGCTCCACGAACTGAAATAATGATGCCGCAGCGTCAGGAAATAAGGGGGCACTGTTCACATTTTGTTGATTAATCCCCGTTAACTGGGTACAAAAGGCTGTCAATGTGGGGTTTTCGATCGGTTGAACGAACGACTGAAATTGGTCGATGATGTCGCCGTTTTCAGCTACCCAACATGCACCAATTTCAATTGTTTCCATTTGCTCTGCGCTAATCTGACCGCCGTCAGAGCACGTGGCTTCTAAGTCGATTACAAGTGTGAGACTACTCACAATATGCTCCTTTTTTAAACTCCAGTTGCTCCTGCCTTTAGCAACCAAAGGTCATAATATTCGGTGGCGGCGACCAAAGCCGATTTTAGTGGGCCGTTGGCTTGATTTTTACTGGAAGGGATAGTGGATATCTCCCATAAAACATAGTGAATCTCCGATTAGGTCATAAGATCCGGTGTTCGATTTATATCCAGGAAATTCCACTAGCCATAGCCGAATAGTGGCGGTGCATATAGACGGTATATAAAATTTGCCGTAGCACGGTGGTTGGAGCCATCCGAATGGACTCAATTAACTCTGATCGAGTACATGTGTACTCATCGCTGTCTTCCATATGCTGGATAAAGGTTTCAGAGGCTTGTTGAATTTCATTTTCATATTCATCGCTACAAAGCTGCAACATTGCTGCATCGTCCGCAGGCAAAACTAAGGTGGTCGCAATTCGAGAATTCATTTTTTCTCCTGTATTCCCATGGTAGTTGCCTTAATCGAACTCGCGATCGGAAGATCCGAATCCGTTTTAGGCAGTAAAAAACCGTTTTTTACCGTAAATTGCGGTATCAGATATATCGGCGAGTGCGGATTGCATGTTTGGCCAGAGCGATCACGAGTAACAGGCCTCCGAGGCTCAGTGATCCAAAAATAAAAACAGTATTCCAGCCTGCGAACTGCCGCCCGAAAATCGCATTGACCAACGGAGCGATGCAAAATGCGATGTATACCCAGCCCAAGGGATTTAGTAGCAATAGGCGCCAGAATTGAGTCTGAAAATTCATGATGTTCCTTTCCGTGATGTCCTTACTTAATTTATACAGACTTGGAAAGCATCCTGGCAAGGAAACTACTGGTATATTTTGCGAGTAATGAAAACTTACTCTTGCCAGATATGCAGACGATAACGAATAAAATGCAACTGCTTGTAGACAAGATGAACATTCCTGCTAGCTCATAAGAGGCGCTAAGAAATTCGGGTGTGATAATGTCTGAATGTCCTTGATAGAGCGGCCGTGTCGCGCTCCAAAGGCAATACATTCCAAGACTGTTTAGGACGATACAAAATGCGAGTAAAAAATATATAAATCTGTGGATGTGCATACTCTTTCTCCTTCGAATTGAGGCCGTTTTATTGAGATTTTGACGATTTTTTTACTGCGCTCATGAGACTTTCACTTTGAGCGCTCCCCATGAGTTGAGAACCACTTTTCGCAGCTCCTATAAATACGTTGTTGACTCTGCTTTCGACGTCTTGGCCAACGTGGGAGCCCGCATTTTGTCCAATCCACCCAATCAGGCGATCAGGCATCCCCAGTAGGAGGGAAAATGACGAATTAATCAGCGACATCCCGAGCACAGTCAGAATCACGAGATACGCCACAATCGACATCAAGCCGGTCAAGCTATTCCCCTGTGCGGAAGCCACCGCCGAGCCGAAGTACTTGAACAGGAAGGTACCCAGCACGGTCACTGTGCCGGACGCGAAGAAAAACGAAAGTGTGAGAAGAATGGGGCGTGAGAAATTGTTGAACAGGTACAGGTAACCGTAACTGGTCCGTTGCCCCATCCCATCACCATCCGAGTCAAAGTGAGCCAGCGCCCAGAGCGATGCACCGACAAGGGACTCCAGCACTGAGGTGAACCATTGCACTAGGGCCGCAAACCACTGGATAAAGGGAAGCATAGGCAGATAGAACGCCATAGCCGCGGCCGTCACAAACAAAATGAATGCCACCGGCACTAGCAAGCCGCCGGCGTCGGTCGCGATACTTGAGACAACCTTCATGATTCCCGAACTATTTGATGCCACGCTGGAAATTTTTTCTGCCGCTGTTGCTGCTGCCGTGGCGATCGCGCTCGCACCAGGTATAGCTTTTATCGCTTGATAAGCAAAATAGAGTGTTTGCGCCAGCGCCAAGGCGTTATCGCCGATGTTCTTGTACGTAATAATCGGATTGATGGTCTTGGACATCCCGGTAGAGCTGGAGCCGCCAAGGGCACTCATGGCGCCACCCATAATGTATTGCCCAAGCGAGACGTTGCCGACGGCATTTTTCGACGTCTCTGGTTTGGATTGTGCCGATGAGATTAGTCCTGAGATCGCGGCCTGCACGCTCTCATCTACCGATGTCAGCGCAATCTTGGGGTTATCGAACGTCGCCACCGGATCCAGCATTTCGTTCATCGCCTCATTGACCTCTGCGAATACGCCGTACCAGATCCCAAGCGTCGCCCATCCACCTTCTTTCATGGTGCTGAGCAACTGGTCGTTGATTGCCGACATGTTCGACGTGCCATTGGCCGAAGCCGTCATGGTGGCGAGCTGATCCTGGAAGGTCTGGGTATAGCTGCCGAAATACCCCTGATTCAGGACCACAATCGCTTTCTGGATCTCTGCGGAGTTCGCCTCGGTACTCAGCGCGCCGTCTATGACCTTGTTGCCTAGCTCATAGACAGCCTTCAGCGTTTTCTTGTGGCTCTCCATGGACACGTTCCGGATGCCCTCATAGTTGATACCATTGATCCGAAAACCAAATGTGGAGCCCGTCATATCCGACATCGTTGGATTGTTTGAGCGCGGGCTGAAAGTCAACTTGATCTTGCCGCAACCGCTGTCCCCCTGATTATTCGGGAATGCCATCACGATCGTGGCTGTGCTGGAGGTGATAGTCGGGGTGAAGTCAGTCTTTGGATTATTATTCACTTCATAAAAGATGGATTCTTTGTTCAATGCGTTTGCTGCACGCGTGCATGCGGCGCCCAGCAGAATATGTCTTTCGACATCGTGAAGCTGAGCGGCCTGTTTTACCGACCCCATCGGGTTGACCGTGACCTGGAACGCCGCGCTACTTTCGATAGCGGTCTTTGAAATAGCATTGGAGCCAGCAATTCCCATCGTGGCGCCAATCACCATAAGGGCCTGGCAAAATGCCCAGCCGCCGAACACCGGCATCAGGCTCGCGGCACCGAATGCGACACGAATCGGAAGCCAGACCGTTGACATGCGCTGGCCCAGCACCACCCCTTCATGCATCGTCTGCGCCAGGCCACCCATGCAGGTGTAGGAGAACCAGATCATCGCCGTCACAAAAATAAACATGTTGAAGGTCTTGAACATCTCTCCCAGAACTGTGCCACTGCTACCACCGCCTTGACCGAAGGGATCCAGAACGAAGTCGCCAACCACATTGCGCAGCATGGCCATTGACTCGTCGTTGGGGGTGATGTTCGCCGCCAGCAGCTCTGAAATCTGAGAAAGTAGACCCGCATGAGCTCCGATTGGGATGAACATTAAAATTATGCCCAGCGCAACTACGTGCCTATTCTTTATTTTCATTTTCATTGCATCGAATTTTTTTCGGGGGCGGACTTTAAGAGATTCAGAATCTTTTTGATCTCTTCCTTGCCAGCTTGTGGATTGGGACGGACTTCAGGTTTTTCCTGAAGGAGGGAGAGGCTAAGTTTTCTCTCTCTTCTTTTTTGGATCGCTTTCCAGTAGAACCCGTCAAATTCTCCGTTCTTGAAATTCCCTACTAGTTTTCTAAACCAACGCAATGGGTGTTCAATTTTTAACTGCAGATCTTTTTTTCCGGCTTCCATTCTGCCGGCCAGTTCATCAATTAATTGTTGTGCAGTAGGTAGATCGGATATGTCTTGTTTTTTTAAAATCTCGACGATTTCATTTGAAAATTCTACGACCACGGGTTCTCTGATCAACTGCGAGAGGGATAGATCAACTAGCGGCGGTATCGAAGTGGTAGTAGTGGTTTTACTTATTGGTAATAGTGGTATTGGTATATCTATATAGCCGTCTTGACCGGCTACGGTTACGCCGCGGCCGGCTGAGCCGTCGCTGGTTACACCGGAGCCGGAAAAACCGCCTACGGTGAGAACATCATTAGGCGCAGGTATGGCATTGAAGGAGATATCCCATATCCATTTTCCTCCGGCACCGTTGATTTTTTTACGTACCAAATATCGACATGCCTCCAATTGAGCTGCAATTCTTTGCCATCGATCTTTTCCCAATATTTTCTTGTTGTCTGAAGCTAGCCGTCTCCTCAAGACATCAACGTTAATTTGCCAGCCGGCAGGCTTGATAGCCAACCATGCAGCGACAGCACGGCTATCAAGATCCAGCCGTTTATCTTCAAGGAGTGCTTCAGGAACTGATCCCCAGCGTGCTGTGTGCGTTACCTGGATTACTCCTCCAGTGTGATTTTTGAATTTACTGTCAGCCAATTTCAGCACCTTATCGTTGTCCGTCGCTTGAAAGGGGGGCATCTATCAAAGAGGGACGGGCGGTGTTAATTGGCCTTGGCGCGCAAGGCGCTCGGCTACAGTTGGCCGGCCACTTTTTTTCTTGATTTCTGGTTGGTCGTGCTGAGCGGTCGTTGTGATTCTCATGCAGCTCCCAGCGCGAATCCATGCTCGGACGTCCCCTAGGCGCCATCTAAGCCTTTTGACGCGTGTGTCGTTGTTAGGGAGACTATGGATCTTGTGTTGACGGATAGATGTGACAGAGAAGCCAGTTAGAGCGGCCATTTCATGCACATTGATAAAGGTATCGTCGTGAAGCTTCGCTAGCGAAGCCGCTAACAAGTGCTGTTCGTTACTTCTGATTTCTCTTTTTGGTATCAATTTGACCTCGCTTATGATGTGTTTGCGAAATCAAGATAAAACCGATATGCTCAAAAATACAGTAAAGCAACTACGGTTTTCAGATCGCACCGATGAGCTACTTCTACAAATTATTCAAATCAGAAGCGAGTTTGATAGCTTTATTGAATCTCCGTCTCCTCACGGATCGACAAGCCCGAGCTACGACGGATGTCGGATTTATCCTCCATCAAATGGTTAAGTTGTCGGGATATTCTGGAGAACAGATTTGTGCTCGGATCGGCGCCGATGTATCCACATTTCGACAATATGCTCCGTCGAGAGGTGGTTATAAAAATTACATGACCGTTCAAACTGCGCGGTATCTTATTTCTCGTGTAGTCAAGCAGGGCTTATTAGGCGGCCATGAGAATGCGATAGGTTCATGGATGCGAGGTTTGGATAGAGAAGAGGTTCTTGCAAAGATCTCGAGTGAGTGGCGAAGAAATCAACGGGTGTGGTGTGAGCCAGGTGATCCTAGATTTGAGCTCGTTTTTGAAAAATTATTGCGGAAAGTTGAAATTTTTGCGGATGATATCTTCTTCAATACGCATGACGATGAGCATCGGAAACTCGTTTTGCTTGGTGCGTTAGATTATCGATTCCGATCTCCTGAACTAGAAGATACTGGAACTGCTCAGGATGTTGTTTTCGAGCAGCCTGAAAATCTGGTTCTAAAATACAGTGTTGGTCAAATGGTTTCCGTCAAGAGAGCATCTCTTCTGAAAATGAAATCTGATTCTATTGAATAGGAACGCCACAGATGTTCGATGAGCTGCCACCGCAAACAGATTTGGAAAAATTGAAGCTAGAGATACTTAGCCAGCCGGCAGAGGCCGCACTTCCGTGCAATCTATCTGATGACTGGCTTGATCAGATAGGGAAATGTTTGGAGGTCGTGTTGCATGAGGGGACTGATGAGGATGGTGAATATGCTGCAGGGCCACTAGCACTCATCATTCATATTTTACAGTCTAGAGTTGGCTCTGAGCCACTAGAAGTTAGTACGAATGAACTGCTTCGCTATTTTAGGGACTTCCAAATTGAAGTCGCGCTGGAGCAGGTAAGTCGGCGCACAGACATCAAGAGTTCTTCTGCGACGTTGCAAACGATTTTTACAGATCGGGTAGTGTCTTACAAGGCTGAGGCATAAATAAGTAAGAGTCAAGATCGTGTCATTGGTAGTTAGAGATGATGAGAATCTCCTGTGCCGAAATTCCAGAAGATTGTATAAATTCACTAGTTTTTTATAGAGATATAAATGTCAAAAATTCGATCCGTGCTACCGAAAGAGTGGGGGCGACTGGAAGGGGATATTGAAGATATGCCTTGGCTAATTGCCGAAAATCGTATCGTTGAAGCATTTGAAAATAAGCAGCGAGGCAGTGCTAAATTAGAGATTATTAAAAAAAACTTCGGATGCTATGCGCAAAATGCTAACGACTGGGCTGCGGGATGGAATGCTGTAATAAAAGTTTTAAATACTTTGCCAGAGAGACCCTTTGAGAACGCATTGACTGATGCATTTGACGTAGGCTAGTTGGTAGCTTATATGGTTACCAAAAAGGCAGTTATCAAACCAGAACCCGACTATTTTTACCCAGAATTGGACCGAATTGCTGCTGCAATCCAGCGGCATGCAAAGCCTGAGCTCATTCAAGAGCTGAGGGGGCGGGAGGGCCGTGAGGTAAGCGGCTCGCTTAGTGATTCGGTTTTGTTGGAAAAGCTCGCTCAAATAATCGCCTATAGCCAGGGAGCTAAGTCGAAGCTGGTCGATAAGATGCTCAAAGAGGGCTGTTTTAATGTAGCTTTCGCTGGATTTGATATTGACAAAGTATCTGAAATGAATCCTTGTCTAGTAGTCGATTCTCACTGGAATTTCATTTCTTCAATTCGCCAAAAAACCAAGATTTTTCAGATTGTTATGGCAGCGAGATCGATCAAGAAGAATGGGGGACTTTGCCAGCTGTGGAATGAGTCTGAAATTCCTACTCGAATTCATACTCTTGCCGACATTGAGAATTTTTGGCGTGGTTTTGAAACTTTACAAAGTGCTTTGAAACTAGTCGACGTACCGTTTCTCCACTCGACAACCTCGCTTTTACATTTCATGCTTCATATCGGGTACGACTGTATTAAGCCGGATACGATTGTTGTACAAGTTGCACAAAGATTGAAAATGGGAAGCGGCAATACCAATAAACAACTCAAAGATATTGTGCAGATTGTTCAACAGTATGCCCTTCGTCGAAAAATTCGCCCGTCACTTGTTGATCTGTATATGTTGATCGATGGGCGTCAGACTTGGGCTGAAGATTTTGTCGATCCTACTTATTACGACGCTCAGACGAGCTGAGCATCCTCATAGTTATTTATCAATAATTGGTACGACGCTTTGATCGGAGTGTTGATGAACAAATTCTCCGTATCTGATATGACCACGCACAACGGCAAGATCTTCCTCTTTAATGCAGTCCTTTTGTAGTAAATGAGTGTATGCCCGTAGTTTATTCCGGTATCCCTTGGTTAAACGGATTTTCTCTCCCTGCACTAATAATCCATGGACTTTAAGGCGTCTTGGATAAATTGCCAGCTCTGTTTTCTTGGCAGAAAGTTTCCAAGGAGTCGTTAAAAATAGATTTGCTACATCATTGGCCAGCCCCTCGGGCACTTCGCCTTCACCAGAGAAAACAATATCGTCAGCGTAGCGGGTTAAGCGACTTCCATACTTAGCCGCAATTTCGCGAAGAGCAATATCAACATCTTGAAAACATATGTTGGAAAGCACTGGACTCGCCGGAGATCCTTGCGCCAAAGCTCCGTTTAAGCAAGAAAGACGTGAGAGGAGGGCCGCACTCTCTTTTCCAAAACCTATTTTTTGCAAAGCGGTCTCGACCAGAGACACGGGAGTGCTCTGAAAGAAATCGAGGATGTCACATGAATAAACCCATCGCGCATTGCAATGTTCTGCAGCTGCGCCGACGTGTGATCTACCGCTAACAAATCCAAAGACGTGGCTAGTCGGACTGAAAGCTTTGTCCAGCTGCACTGCAATCCATTTTTGTATGATCTTGAGGGCGACGCGCGGTGCGTGAATAACCCGAATTCCACCATTCTTCCCTTTTGGAATGGCAAACGTTCGATAGTATTTCCCTGGGCGACTGACGAATGACCAAATTAAGCCTGGATTAATGCCAAACATTGTAGCCAAGGATGTGCGCGTCAAAACAGGAGGAAGGTCGGCTGCGAGTAGCCGCGCGATTTCTTGGTGTTCTGCCGGGGAAATCGAGTCACCTAATGCCTTTATAAAATCTTCTTCATATTGAAAAAGGAAAAAGGGCGACTCAAGAAAGTGGTGCGGGAGCTTCATTTTAGCAAAGGTAACTTTCGTAAGAGGCCGGTGAAATGGCCGGGGATTCGAAGGAGCCCCGGACATTTCGCCGGAATCCTTCTATCCTGAGTCTTGGCAAATGAGTATGATTCACACTCGCGCCGAAGCCCCCGCAGGGGAAAGCTTACCCAGACTTTCTAGCAAGCGCAAGTAGCTTTGATACGTCAGGGCTATCTCGGGTTTTCTTAGTCCCCAGCTTGGCTAACGCTAATTGTGAAAGTGAATAATTTGAATCGGCCATTCGGACAATCAATCCATTTTTTCGCAAGACGTCCAAACGACGCCTGAGCCAGTCTTCGGATGGAATAGAGAACTCACGTCTGATCAATTCAGCATGCAAATCAGCCAAACTGACTGGAGATAATTGGCGCATCGCTTTGAGGCATGCGATTTTTCCGGGAAGTCCTTCATTACTGGTTGTTAGAAGCGAACTTAGCTCTAGGTCTACTTCTTTGAAATAAATCTTGGTTTTTTCTTGTATTGCTGTCAGCGTCGCGCTTGTAAGTTCTCGTTTTGGGTCAAGCCAGACGCGAGCTGATTTTTTGTCAATCGAGAGAAAGACATTGCGAATATCCTGGCCGAAGGAATGTAACAACGTCGCGCGTAATCCACCCTCGACGTCTTGAGACTTATTGTCTGATAGGAAGAACTCTAACGTAACTCCCTGAGTTTTAAGATCTTCCTCTATTTTTTTAAGCAGGCCATTGGATGGATGTTGTCGGTCTCTGCCATCGCGAGAGACAGACACGTAAACAAAAAAGTGCCGTTCATTTGTACTATCTTGAATGATCGAACCAATTACAGGGATCTGCTCTTGTTGAAGAGCGCTTTCAACCAATGTTGTATCAATCACGTAGCTGCCTCCACGCGACGGAGATTGTCTTGATTAATCCTTGAGCTTTGTCAGGCCATTCGGAAGCTCGTTTTACGTGAACGGTATTCAATTCGAAATCGTGTCGATCTGAAAAATCAATGCGAATCTGTGGGTTGTAGTCGGCCGTGACACGAGTGGCGTAGCCTTTTTCCATAAGCTCCGCTAATTCTTCTGTGGCGGCAACTGCTTTATTGCAGACGAGCACAGTATCTTGATCGCTCGCTTTTTGTGCTTTGCTCCGTCCTGCTTGAATCTCTTTTTTAACGGCGCCTCTAAGCACTTCAGGAACGTCTTTGTGGGGCATAGTATTCCACTCTTGTCGAAATGAACCTAGAGCACTCTTGACGCTCAGAAATGTAGCGTAATAATAGCGATTGAATGCGCTTCTTCCAAATGAGTCGCGCTCATCATTGTCTGTTCGACGTACCGCTTCTTCTTGTAGAAATCGGGCGACAGCTTTCATCGAGATTCGACTTTAATAGACTGTTAAATATGTGCCGCTTGCGACCGGCTGAAAAGACACTTACGCTTGTTTTCATACTGTTTCAACTAGTACTGCGCGTTCCCACAAATCTCCCACACCTGTTTCTTAAAAATATATAATTTATGATACTGTAAGTGAACTCCTGATAACTAGTTTTCATTAGAGAACGTAAGATAAGTCTTATAT
>Ga0209913_1000937_pt1 | contig 19659 bp, 18 predicted proteins | sample PersoiDNA2013203_FD_185805 | JGI IMG/M metagenome (GOLD analysis project Ga0209913, IMG submission 185805) | Permafrost soil microbial communities from the Arctic, to analyse light accelerated degradation of dissolved organic matter (DOM) -... | ecosystem: Environmental > Terrestrial > Soil >... | reverse complement strand
AAGGCAAGTCCCATGAAGTTGATCGATCCCATCATCGGATTTCATTCGGAAATCCAGCAGATCCGCCGCGATCTGCATGCGCACCCTGAGTTGCGTTACGAAGAACACCGCACCGCTGAAACCATCGTCGCCAAATTGACTGAATGGGGCATACCGGTATTGCGCGGCCTGGGCGGGACCGGTGTCGTCGGCATTCTTAAAAATGGCGAGAGCAAGCGCGCAGTCGGCCTGCGTGCCGACATGGATGCACTGCCGATGCAGGAACTCAACACGTTCCCGCACGCGTCCCGTCACGCCGGAAAAATGCACGCCTGCGGCCATGATGGCCACACCGCGATGCTGCTCGGCGCGGCCCGTCATCTGTCTCAGCAGCGTGATTTTGACGGCACGATCTATCTGATTTTTCAGCCGGCGGAAGAAGGCGGCCGCGGCGCCGACAAGATGATCAAGGACGGCCTGTTCGAGCAATGTCCGATGGATGCCGTGTTCGGCATGCATAACTGGCCTGGTATGCCGGTCGGCAGTTTTGGCGTACGCCCCGGCGCGATCATGGCGTCGAGCAATGCATTTGAAGTCACGGTCAAGGGTAAGGGTTCGCACGCTGCGCAGCCGCACAAGAGCATTGACCCGGTGCTCGTGGCGGCGCAGATCGCGCTGAGCTGGCAAACCATCGTCGCGCGCAATGCCAACCCCAACGATTCCGCCGTACTGTCGGTGACCCAAATCCACACCGGCAGCGCCATCAATGTGATTCCGGATGATGCCACCTTGAGCGGCACCGTGCGCACCTTCAGCATGGAAGTGCTGGATATGATCGAGCGCCGCATGCACGATATCGCCACGCACACCGCCGCTGCTTTTGGTGCTGACATCGAGTTCAAACTTGTGCGCAGTTATCCGCCGCTGGTCAATCACGCCAAAGAAACCGCCTTCGCGGTCGGCGTGATGCAAAACATCGTCGGCGTAGAACAAGTCAACACCGACGTCGAACCGTCGATGGCAGGCGAAGACTTTTCCTACATGATGTTGCACAAGCCAGGCTGTTACGTCTTTATCGGAAACGGAGAAGGCGACCACCGCGACAGCGGTCACGCTATCGGACCATGCAATCTGCATAATCCGAGCTATGACTTCAACGATGATTTGCTGCCGATCGGAGCAACTTACTGGGTCAGGCTGGCGGAAGCATTTTTGGCGGCGAACTGATATCGACGCGCTGATGGTGACGGTCAGCGCGACGAGTAGCGAATCGCGCTGACCAATTAAAGCCACAACACTGAAGCAGTCGGCATTGCATCGCATTGCCTATTAACTGCTTCGGTCATTCCCTCTACAAAGCAAGCTTGCCGATATCGGCGTAAGCGCGATTCAGCCAGACCTTGACGCGCTGACGTTCCAACATGCCGAGTCCGGCGTTCGCACCGCCCGATTGATTAAGCGCAGCCCAAAAACTCGCGCTTTGCTGATCGATCTTTTGCATGGTCGTATCGGGCAAGCGGCGCAGTGACACCACGCTCGCACCAAGCTTTTCAGCGCGCTCACGCTCGCCGGAGGCCTCCAGAATTTCAAAACGGTCACCGCGAAGTTCATTGAGAACCAGCACCAGCTTGAGCCGCCCGCCGAATTGATCGAGCCATTTCTTGAGCAAGTCCACCGAGTCGCGGCCCGTGTCCATGACATGCCACCATGTCAGCGTCATCCCCTGCTCTTGCGCAAAATCGAGCACGCCGGAATCTTCTATCCACGCCGATAGCGACTGCTGCGTTTGGGCCGCGAGGTCAACCAGAATACGGCGTTGAGGATCTTCCAGTGCGCGTTCGATAATGGGATCAAGACTGTCATGCTGGTCGAGCACGAGCGGCGCGGAAAAGTCCGTATAAAAGCGCAGCAGCGCGCCATGCGACTTATCCGTGTCGAAGCCGAAAAACGGAATGTTCCAATCGATGAAATACTGGGCCAGCACGCGGGAGACCAGCGATTTTCCAACACCGCCTTTTTCGCCACCGATGAAGTGGATGTGACTCATTTCTATAGATCCTTTATTGTCAGGTGGGTAGCGCTAAAACGAGAGTGCCATACTCCTTTGATGCGTTACTGCAAGGATGATGCCATGACATGGGGGCCAGGGTTGAGGAATGCACGGCTGAAACAACAATCGCATTGCTTCAATCCGGTGCAACAAAGCGGCGAACAGTGCTATGACCGGAAAAAAATGATGTCGTAAAACGAACCGTTGAATCCACCATTCAAAATGAGGTATTCCACCGCCCGCCCGAACAAAACGATGCCGGCGAAGACAATGGCCAGCCTGATAATGAAGAGTATTTTTTTCAGCATGGCAGAAGTGTAGCCGATGATAGCCGGCGATCATCCGGGTGCAAGAGAAGAATTGTCCTACGCGTCACCCGCAATTTCCTTGTTGCAACATCGCTGTTATGCTTCGCCTGTTGACCGGTTGACACATGATCATGCCGGCAACAGCAGTACACATCTAATAACGACAATCAAGGAGACACTTCATGTCCACACGCGACAAGCCGCTGCATTTCAAGAAAGCCACCCTCTTCGTTGCCCTTGCCTTTGCTGCCGGATTGATACAGACACAGGCGCAAGCCCAGACACCGGTTAATGTCCACGCCGCGGAAAAGATCGGCACCGTGCAACAGATCTATGATGGCGCGCTGCTGCCGGATATCCAGGCCAACACCTTCCGCAACATCGACCGCCTGTTTTCGACGCGCACCGTGCCCGCCTCCGGCAAGGCCTATGCCCTGCCCGCCAGCGACAAGCAACTGAAGAACTTTGTCTTCAAATCCAACGGCAAGAACTTCGACCTGTACGACTACGTCTCGCTCAATCGTGTCGGCGGCCTGCTGGTACTCAAAGACGGCAAGATCGTGTTTGAAAACTACCAGCTCGGCAACAGCGAAAAGACGCGCTGGATGTCGATGTCGGTGGTCAAATCGATCACCGCAACGCTGATCGGCGCGGCAATCAAGGACGGCCATATCAAGAGCATCGACGATCCGATCGTCAACTATCTGCCGGAACTCAAAGGCAGCGCCTATGACGGCGTGTCGGTGAAGAACTTGCTGCAGATGGCATCAGGTGTGCGCTGGGACGAAACCTACGTCAATCCAAAATCTGACCGTCGCCAGATGCTGGAAGTGCAGACAACACAGAAGCCGGGCGCCGTGTTGCAGCTGATGTCCAAGCTCCCACGTGCCGCGGCACCGGGCACCCGCTGGAATTACAGCACCGGCGAAACGCAAGTTGCCGGCGCATTGGTGCGCGCGGCTGTCGGTAAGCCTGTGGCGCAGTATCTGAACGAACGTATCTGGGGCAAGTTCGGCATGGAGTCGGATGCGACCTGGTGGCTCGAGTCTCCTGACGGTCTCGAAGTCGGCGGCAGCGGCTTGTCGGCAACCTTGCGCGACTATGGCCGCTTCGGCCTGTTCCTGCTCGGTGGCGGCAAAGCCGGCGGCGAACAGATCTTGCCCGACAACTGGGTCAAGGATGCCGGCAGCCCGAAAATGGTGGATGGCAAGCTGGTCAACTACGGCTACATGTTGTGGCCGATTCCCGATGCCGCCGGCACCATCAACGAAGGCGCCTTTGAAGCACGCGGCATCTTCGGCCAGCATATTTACATGAACCCTAAGGAAAACGTCGTCATCGTCGTCTGGGGCGCACTGCCCAAACCAACCGGCAGCGCGCCGGTCGGCGACAATGACTTCTTTGCCGCTGCCACACAGGCAGTTCGCTAGGCAAGCAGTCCTGTAATCAAACGCCGCGCCCGGGATGCCGCTCTCCCGGCGCGGCGTTTGCGTTCCCGGTAATTCATGCAAAACCGCCCGACAAGGTATCATTCGGCAATTCGAATGCGGGCAACATCATGTTAATCAGAAGAAAATCCATCGAGGCGCAAGCCAACACCAAAGCCGGCCCCGGTCCGGACAAGGAAAAATCCAAGCCAAAATCCGCTGCGCCCCGCAAACCCAAATTTGCGCCGGTGACGCTGTCGGAACAGGACGGCATCCGTTATCTGCACTTCGGCACGGAATGGGTTCAAGGCGCCATGCGCATCCGCAAGCCCGACTGGATCGAACTCGAATACGCACAACAAATGATGAGCTGGATGCTCTTCAACGACGCACCGGAAAACATCGTGCAGCTCGGCCTCGGCACCGCCGCGCTGACCAAGTTCAGCTACCGCCAGTTTCCTGATGCACGCGTGACGGCGGTGGAACTGAATCCTTCCGTCGTTGCGATCTGCAACAGCATGTTCAAGCTGCCGCCGGAAGACGACCGCCTGTCCATCCTCGAAATGGACGCCAACGATTTCATCTTCGACCCGCAACGCGCCGATACCATCGACGCTTTGCAAGTCGATCTGTACGATGCCACCGCGCGCGGCCCGGTGCTGGACACGCCGGAGTTCTACGTCGCCTGCCGCGACAGCCTGAGCGACAACGGCGTGATGACGGTCAACCTGTTCGGCGATCACCCCAGCTACGCCAAAAACCTCAAGGCGATGCGCTACGCTTTCGACCAGGTGATATCCCTGCCCGAAGTCCACGACGGCAACGTCGTCGCCCTCGCCTTCAAGAAGAAAATCGTGCCGGACTTCAGCGCCCTATATGAACGCGCCGCAGCCATCACCGCGGCCACCAAGTTGCCGGCTAAGTCGTGGGTAAACGGGATCAAGAGCAATTTCTAGTTGTCGTTTTGCGTTGCCTTGTCAGCGTCCACACGTAACCCGGCGACAAATCAAGCTCGCAAGCTCGCCGGACGGCAGTGCGGCCCAGTCGCTTCCTGGTGCATCCATCGTTGTTATTGGTGTTGTGATGGGCGTGCAACGCGAACAGCCGCCTTATAGCAAGGCAAACAGTGCGGTATTTCCCCGGCCGGAAACGGTATGAAATGGCACGAATCGCCCGATTGAGCGCGTTTTGGGATGAGTCGGATAATTTTTTAGACTTTTTTCAAAAAGGGGCTTCCAACTTTGAAATTAATCAGGTTATAATCACGCCTCTTCATCGGGGGGCGTTAGCTCAGTTGGTAGAGCAGCGGACTCTTAATCCGTAGGTCGAGTGTTCGAGCCACTCACGCCCCACCAAAGAATACAAAGGACTTGAATCGAAAGATTCAGGTCCTTTTCTTTTTGTGCGATGAAATTAAAGATGAGGAAGGCAGCAGGGATTCCTGCTCGGAACTCTCTCAGGTACGTATCGGAGATACGTACGTTTTCTCATCAGCGAATTTGTATCGGTACTTTTGAACTACAGCATGACCGCATCGGGATAAGACACCGGCGGCCATGCCTTCAAATCATGCAGTTATGCCGCACGCGTCGCGATGTGCGCATCAAACTCGCGCTGCGCTTCTTCAAGCGCCTTGAGCGCGTTTTGCCATGGTTCATAATCGGCCATGGTCAGCCACTCCTGACCTGGGTTCTTTTTCCACTCTTCCAGCTTCGAATTGAGCAACTCATATTCGCCAAGCTGCACCTCTAGCAACACTTCAATTTTTGCCATCAATTCACTGGCTTGCTCCGCCCACGCATCCACGGCTGGGGATGTCGCTGATGTTTCTGGGGTTGCCGGGGTTTCTGGTGTTTCCATTTTTTCCTCCATGAGATCGCAGAATCCTAACATGAAAGAGCACGCCCTCTTGCTTCTCTGCATCATGGCTTGCGCATCACCGGCGGTACAATACGCGTCACCTTTGCACTCAACAATTCAACGGGACAACACCATGGAAGCAGAATTCTGGCTGGAGCGCTGGCGCGATGGGCGTACGCATTTTCATCAACATCGCGTGACGCCACTATTGCAGAAATACTGGCCAACGCTTGGCCTGCCGAAAGACAGCCGCGTTCTGGTGCCGCTGGCGGGCAAGTCGCTGGATATGCTGTGGCTGGCGGAACAAGGACATCGCGTGTTGGGAGCCGAGTTGTCGCAACTGGCGGTGGAACAGTTTTTCAGTGAGAACAATTTGCAGCCGGCCATCCAAAACTCTGCATACGGCAGTCACTACGTCGCCGGTAACATTGAAATCATCTGCGGCGATATCTTCAAACTCGATGCGGCGATCTTGTCGACCTGTTCCGGCGTGTACGACCGCGCTGCGCTGGTGGCCTTGCCAACAGCCATGCGTGCCCAGTATGCGCAGCACGTCTACGGCCAGTTGGCGAATGATTATCGCGGCATCCTGATCACGCTCGATTATCCGCAAGATCAGATGGATGGTCCGCCTTTCTCGGTGCAGGATACGGAAGTGCAATCGATCTATTCTGCGCACTCCGAGGCTGCCATCATCGACCGGCGCGATATTCTGGACAAGGAACCGAAGTTCCTGGAACGCGGCGTAAGCCGGCTGGATACGGTGGTGTACAAGCTGCAGCGTCGGGCTTGACGCCTCGCTGATGCGGCCGAAAAGAGCGCTTACTTTGCGGTTTCCTTCGCCATGTTTTTGGCGGTACCTTTAGTCATTTTTTGTATCCGTATCGTGGTCATGCCCTTGCGCGCCGCGTCGTCGCTTTCTGCGTCCTGCTCGCTCTCTTCTCGCGGCGGCCGGGCCTTGAGCCAGCGACCGAAGGTATGCAGCATCTCGAGCAAGGGCTTGAGTCGTTCTCCATCGCCAGTCAGTGCATATTCAACGCGCACCGGCACCTCCGGGTAGACGGTGCGCAAGACCATTCCGGTTTCCTCCAAGGCCCGCAACTCCAGCGTGAGCATGCGCTGCGAGATATTGGGAATATCCCTGCGCAATTGATTGAATCGCTTCGGACCGTCGAGCAGGAAGTGTGCAATCAACATGCGCCAGCGACCGCCGACAAGACTCATCGCTTCTTCAACCGGGCAGCCGGATACGTTCTCTTTCATGCGCTTTCCCTCATGCCGTCAAACGGCGGCGATCAAACAACACAGCGGTATAGTTTTTGTACCTACACCACAAAAAACTGCCTTCTATACAACAGTAACCACCATCGAGATAATACCTCTCCTTGTCACCACAGAGACGTATGAAGCCCATCATGAAACTTTATTTTGCACCTGAGACCTGCTCTTTTTCACCGCACATTGTCTTGCATGAACTCGGCTTGCCTTTCGATCTGGTCAAGGTCAATAACCAGACCAAACAGACTTCGGACGGCGAGGATTTCTTGACGATCAATCCGAAGGGATACGTCGCAGCGCTGCAGCTGACCAATGGCGAAGTACTGACCGAAGGCGTCGCCATCCTGCAATACCTCGCGGACTTGAAACCCGAAGCGGGCCTGGCGCCGATCAATGGTTCGTGGGAACGCGTGCGCTTGCAGGAGATGCTGAACTTCATCACCAGCGAGATACACGCTGGCCTGAGCCCACTCTTCAATGCCGAAATTCCGGAGGAGGTGAAACTACTGTTCAAAACCAAACTGAACAAACGTTTTGACCAGATCGAGAACACGCTGCAGCGACGCGACTATCTGCTCGGCGATACCTTCACCGTAGCGGATGCTTATCTTTTCACGGTGCTGCAATGGACTCGCTTCTTTGCGATCGATCTCAATGGCTGGCCGGCTATCGCTGCTTATCTGGAGCGCATTCGCGTCCGCCCTTCGGTGCAGGCCGCGTTACAGCGCGAAGCGGCCTTCCATTGACGATTGTTGATGATCTTCCATAATCAGTCGATCATCTTGATCTTGCGCAGAAAATCCTCGATATCTTTTGCCGCCATGTTGCGGTATTTGCTGTCGTAGGATCCGACCGTCACGCCTCGCTTCACGCAATCTTTGTACATCTGATTTTCTTCCGCGAGCGAGAGGCGTTGGCCGGTCGGAACCACAGATCTGGCCCAGGAGGGGATGTCGGTTTCGACCATCGGGCAGTCCCGTGTTGACGTACCCATCTGGAGATAGTGTGCGCCTTGATTATTGTCGAAGCTGTGGTTGGCGCCTTCATAGACGCGATAGTCGATCATGTCCGGATACTCTTGCTGCATGCCTTTGATCTGATCGAGGCAGAACCCGGCCGGTGTGTAGTCGTCCTTGCTGCCCATCAAAAACAGCATCGGCGCGCCGGTGCGATCAAAGCTGCCATTCTTGCGATACCGCGAATTCTGACATCCTGCGTAGACAGGAATATGGAAAGCAAATTGCAGGTTCTTGTCCGCACGTAAAACATTGTCGCGGAAAGTTTTAGTCGACGTTTCATTGGCAGCCAGGCCGCCGCGACTGAAGCCGATGATGCCGACTCTGTTGGCGTCGAAACGCGGATCCGCCGCGATAAATTTCAACGCGAAAAATGCATCTGCGGTGTCTGCCGCATTGCTCACCAGCGCCTGGTCATCGACCGTACTCTTCACGCCACGCGGCGTAAATGAATCCACAACGAAGCTGGCAAAGCCCAGCTTGTTGAAATACGGTGCCCAGAATGCGGTGTCCTTAGCTTCAATCCCGGCGCTGCCGTGGGCGATGATCACGACCGGGATTTTTCCGCTGACAGGGATCGTGGGTAGCGAGAGATAGCCAACGATTTCAATGGGCTTGCCCGGCTTCCTGGCCATCTCGAATTTGTTGGCGTATTCCGCCGAGGGGAAAGTGATCTTTTGCTGGGCGCAGACATGGTTGCAATAGATAAAGGCCGCTAGCAAAGCAAGAACCGCTACAGCTCTACGCAGCAATGCGGGCTGTTGCACAGGGGAATAGAAAAGCATGCTTTTTCTCTCTGAGTTATTAATTTGCAGGCATGAACACCGGACCGGTTCTTGGCATAGATTTCTGGTGGAAGCGGATGAATATTAACGGCAAATCAGACATCAGGTAAGCGGCGCAGATATTGGTTCAGCAGGCAAGAAATTAGCTAAACTGCATTTCTATTGTTACTACCCCCTCATGAGCAACATGAAATTAAACAACAACGATTTCGGTCAAATCATCAAACATACTCCGCTCTTGTCGATAGATTTGATTGTACGTAGCCGGGACGGGCGGATTTTGTTGGGCCAGCGACGCAATCGACCGGCACAGCACTATTGGTTCGTTCCCGGAGGGCGCGTCAGGAAAGACGAACGTCTGGAAGATGCATTGCACAGAATCGCGATGACCGAATTGGGAAAGCCGGTTCAGGATGGCGCCTTGCTTGGTGTGTTTGAACATTTCTATGAAGACAACGCACTGGAAGTGCCGGGCATCAGTACACATTACGTTGTCCTCGGCTACCAGTGCACCATTGCCGGCGATGCTATAGCGACAACGGATGAGCAACATGCGGAATTCAAATGGTGGCCGCTTGAGGCGTTATTGCGTAGTGAGGCTGTGCATGAAAATACCAAAGCCTATTTCTCTGCCACGCCGATCAACGGCTTTCAGTCCCGGTGAACATAAACGGCCGGCTATCCTTTGCGAATCGAATGAATTTCAATTCGATTTCGAAATAAGGTGATAATTCGTTTCTTCACACGACCAGCCATTCGCAGCACGCCCTATGCAAGACCACAACCCGGATTCCAACGATACCCAGCCCACCCGCCCGTGGATTGTCCTCACGACCACCTACGACGTGGAAGCGTGGATAGACAACTACAACCGGGATTTGCAACAGGCGGTCAAGAAGGACAACACCAAGGGCTACGGCATCTGCTTTTGCCTGGAACTGGGCGGCGAAGTCTATATGCACACGACATCGGAAGGCGACATTCTGCTGGATGTCACCGAAGAGGCTGAATGGGTAGCACCGGTGATCACGGCCGCAACAGGTATCGCTGCGCCGGGATCATCGGTATGGGGCTTGCCCGGCGACACGCTGACGCAACTGGTGCTGGGGCTGAGCGGCTTGATTGCGGCCACACGCATCGTGGTCAGCCACACGTTCAAGACACCGAAATCCTGGCCGCAGCGCTACTGAGTCGCTATTGAGTCGCTATTGAGTCGCAGACGAAGCGGACTCAGCACAAATCAGTACTGTGGTTTTGGCTTGGTATTAACGGCGCGGCGTGCGTCGGCGTCACGTTCGGATTTTTTTTCGAATTCTGTTCGTTCGCAGGCGCACAGGATAAAAGCGATGCAGGCGGCCAGCGACAAGGCGATAAAGCGCTTCATGACATTCCCCAAATTGACGGATCCGATGCTGCTTGGCGGTGATGACGCAGCTTGAAATCGGACCCGATGTTTCCCTAGGCCAAAAGTCTAACCCAGCCCCTGTCAAAAACAAAGAACATACGTTAAATATAGCGCGAACAGCCGCTTATGCCACCCTTACTCCCTTAATGCCTGCACCACTCACACAACAGATCAGCGTGTGGTCGCCAGATCGTATTTCTTGATCTTGTCATAAAGCGTCTTTTTGGGAATGCCCAACTGCTCCGCAGCCAGCGCCACGTTGCCATCCGCGGTTGCCAGTGCCGCCTCGATCAGACTGCGCTCATAAACGTCAAGCTGCTGCGGCAACGCCACTCCATTCGCTGAGGCATCAGGAATGACACCATCGGCCACACCCAATACCCAGCGATCGGCAAAATTGCGCAGCTCCCGCACATTGCCGGGCCAGTCGCGCTGCTGCCATTGCGCCATCTGCGCAGCCGTCCATGCAGGTGCTTCGCGACCATAGCGGATCGCTGCAGCATGGATGAAGTGCGCCAGCAGCAGCGGGATGTCTTCACGCCGTTCGCGCAGGCGCGGCAGGTCGATGCTGACCACACCGATGCGGTAATACAAGTCTTCGCGAAACGCGCCCTGCCCGCTCAATTGCAGCAAGTCCGCCTTGCTGGCGGCAACCACACGGCAATCGATGACGATCGATTCATTCCCGCCCAGACGTTCCAGGCGGCGCTCCTGCAGTACGCGCAGCAACTTGACCTGCAAAGCCATGGGCATGCTTTCGATCTCATCGAGAAAGAGCGTGCCGCCGTTGGCATATTCGAGTTTTCCGATACGGCGCTTTTGTGCACCGGTAAACGCACCCGCCTCGTGACCAAAGATTTCGCTTTCGAACACACTCTCAGGCAATGCGCCGCAGTTGATCGCGACGAACGGTCCCTTGCGCTCGCTGGCGGCATGCAACTGGCGCGCCACGACTTCCTTGCCGGTGCCGGTCTGACCGTTGATGAGGATATCCACTGCGGTGGGGCCGACGCTGCGGATCAGCGTACGCACGCGCTCCATGGCGGCGGACTGCCCGACCAGCGGCGGTGTATCAGGATCGGCTTGCCAGGCCTCTTTGAGACGGCGGTTTTCGAGAACCAGATTACGCTTCTCCTGTGCGCGTTTTGCGGTCTCCACCAGACGTTCAGCAGCAAAGGGCTTCTCAATGAAATCGTAGGCGCCGGCGCGCATCGCCTCCACCGCCATGCCGACGTCGCCGTGGCCGGTCACCACGATCACCGGCAGATCGGCATCCGCTGCGACCACGTGGGCCAGCACCTCCAAACCGGAACGGCCCGGCAGTCGCACATCGGTGACGACGATGCCGGCAAATCCCGCATGCAACAGCGGCAAGGCTTGTTCGGCGTCGGCGCAAGCCTGTACGGAAAAACCGCCCAGCTCCAGCGTCTGTGCCGTGGCCTTGCGCACGCTTTGCTCGTCTTCGATCAGTATTGCCAGCGCAGCCGGCGCCGGTGATTGCTTGTTCATTATCCGTTCTCGCTTATGTTTCGCTTATTTTTCACTCGTTCGTTCTTGCTCTGAGATATCAGGCAAGCGCACGATAAATTCGGCGCCGCCTTCCGGAAGATTATGCGCCGACAGCTGGCCGTTCATCGCCTGCACGATGGACGATGAAATCGCCAGTCCGAGGCCCAACCCTTTGCCGGTCGACTTGGTAGTGAAGAAAGGTTCAAACAGATGCGGCACGACCTCGTCGGGAATACCCGGTCCGGTATCGCGGATACGGATCACGACCTCGGCGCCCGCACCTATACCTTCGCGATCAAGAATCACCGTCACACGTTTGTCAGCCACCAGCTCTACCGAATCGACGGCATCAATGGCATTGCGCAGCAGATTGATCAGCACCTGCTCCGTGCGTACGGCATCCCCCATGACTTGCACCGGATGACGCACGTCGATCTCAATGGCGACCGCCTGTTGCTGAAATTCATTGCGTAGCAACAGCACGGCGGCTTCCACCGTCTGCGGCAAATCCACTACGGCGATAGCGTCGCCACTCTTGCGCGCAAAACCTTTGAGCTGACCGATGATCTTGCCCATGTGGGCGCTGGCGCTGCTGATATGTTCGAGGTTTTCTTCAACCTGCGGCAACTGGCCACGCCGTATGAACTGCACGGCGTTGTCGGCAAAGGCGCGAATAGCAGCCAGCGGCTGGTTCAGCTCATGCGTCATGCCCGCGGCCATCTGCCCCAGCATGGCGAGTTTGCCGGCCTGCACCAGTTCGTTCTGGGTTGAGCGCAGCAGGCTTTCGGTCTGCTGCAGCTTGGCGTAACGGCCTTCGAGCGCCTGATTGGCGACGCGTAGCTCCTGGGTACGGACGGCGATGGTGGCGTCCAGTTCCTGCGCGGCGCGGCGCAAGGCGTCGCGCGACTCCAGCCGTTCTTGCAAACGCCGCCTGCGCTGATAAAGCGCCCATAAGGAAATCGCTGCAATCGCCATCACCAGCGCCACCCACATTGCCCACAGCATGGCCACGCGAGCGATGCGTGCCTGCGAGGGAAACAGCATCAGCTGCCATCCTTGCTTGGGGATGGCCTGCATGATGTGCTCGCCAAAACCGCGTCGCTGTTCCCTGCGCATGGAGCCGACCGATGCGATCGGCTGGTCGGCGTACTGATGCGTGCCGGCCAGTTCTTGCTGCCTGCGGCTATCGAGTGGGCGCAGGCTATGATATTTCCACAGTGGGCGATTACTCAGGAACACCACGCCACTGCTATCAACCAGCGTGATCGGATCATCGCTGCTACGCCAGGTATGTTCGAATTCGGATAAATCGACTTTGACGGTCATGACACCGATCGGCGCGCCCTGACCGCGCGGCACACCCGCCGGATAAATCGGCTGCGCCATGAAATAGCCTGGCTCGCTCGAAACATTGCCGATGCCATAGAAGCGGCCGAAGCGGCCGGCCAGCGCTTCGCTGAAGTAAGGCCGGAAGCCGAAATCGCGACCGACGAAGCTGGTGTCTTCGTTCCAGTTGCTGGCCGCCAGGGTCATACCCTTGTCGTCCATCATGTAAATCGCCAGCACGCGCGACTGGCGCTGGATTGATTGCAAGGTTTGATTAAGACGCGCGACAGCTTCAGCGTCGTCGGGATGGTGCAGCACCTGATCGACGTCAGCCAGAGCGCCGAGCGCAAAGGGCATGGTCTCGAACTTGTCGAGTATCGACTGCAAGTCCAGCGCGACGATCTGCAGCTGGCGCTGACCAGCGGCACGCAAGTCATTGCGCGCCTTGCCTGCGGCGATAAAATAAGTCGCAAAAAAAACCGCCACCGCGCACAGCGCGACGACGGTGATCAATATCGGAGTCTTGCGGGAAGTCATGGCAGGCAAATCGATCCGGTCTGAATAAAATGATGGTGAGAGTAAAAGCGCAGCAACAGTGCCCGCAATGATACTCGCCCCCACCCGAATCGCAGCCGGACGAATCGCAGCCGGACAAACCGGCTGGAGACCCGTCCCCGCAGAAACATCAGTCCTCGTCTTTGAGGTAACCGACCTTGGTTGGATCCTTCATGCGGAAAGAAATCAGCAAGGCAATCGCGCACATGATCGAGACGTACCAGTAGAAACTGGACTCCATGCCCGCCGCCTTGAACGACAGCGCGACGAATTCAGCCGAACCGCCGAACAGCGCATTGCCCACCGCGTACGACAGACCGACGCACAGCGCACGCACTTCCGGCGGGAACATTTCCGCCTTGATCAGGCCGCTGATCGAGGTGTAAAAGCTGACGATCGCCAGCGCCAGGATCGCCAGGCCGAAAGCCGCATAGGGATCAGTGACGTCTTTCAGCAAATGCAGGATGGGCACGGTACACAAGGTGCCAAGCACGCCGAAGCACAGCATCATGTTGCGACGGCCGATCCTGTCGGACAGCGCGCCAAACAGCGGTTGCAACACCATGTAGACGAACAGCGCACCCGTCATGACGGCGCTGGCGGTCTTGGCGTTCATGCCGGCAGTGTTGACCAGGTATTTCTGCATGTAGGTGGTGAAGGTATAGAACATCAGCGAACCACCGGCGGTAAAACCGACGACGGTGAAAAACGCGCCCTTGTGCTTCCACAAACCGGCGAAGGTACCGGCTTCTTTCTTCTTGCGGGTTTCGTCGCTGGCGGTTTCAGTCAGCGAGCTGCGCAGGTACAGCGCGACCAATGCACCGGCAGCACCCAGCACGAACGGCACGCGCCAGCCCCAGGCACGCAGTTCTTCATTGCTCAGTGTCTGCTGCATCACGACCAATACCAGCACCGCCAGCAACTGGCCGCCGATCAGCGTGACGTATTGGAAGGAGGCGAAGAAGCCGCGATTGTTCTTCGGCGCGACTTCACTCATGTAGGTGGCGCTGGTGCCGTACTCGCCGCCAACCGACAAGCCCTGGAACAGACGCGCCACCAGCAGCAGGAAAGGCGCTGCGGCGCCGATCGTAGCGTAGGTCGGCATGAAGGCGATCATCAGCGAACCGCCGCACATCATCAATACGGAAATCATCATCGAACGGCGACGGCCGTGCTTGTCGGCGATGCGGCCAAATAGCCAGCCACCGATAGGACGCATCAGGAAGCCGGCCGCGAAGACGCCGGCGGTATTGAGCAATTGCGTCGTGGTGTCACCCTTGGGGAAAAATGCGGGTGCGAAATAAATGGCGCAGAAGGAGTAGACGTAGAAGTCAAACCACTCCACCAGATTGCCGGACGAGGCGCCAAAAATGGCGAAAATACGCTGCCGCGTATCAGCTGCTTTTGAAAGGTCTTGCTTGATCATCGTTATCTCCGGATGTATCCCTGTATTTATTAAAAAGGCGGCACGCGGTGCATGCAGTGCATCTTGAAAGCCGATTGACGAACCCGTCGACGAACCTGCCGATGAGTTTCCGCCTGCTTGCTTCATTCCGTATGCTGCCGAAGAGGGGCAAAAAGCGCCTGCAATCGTAATCCGCGTCAGAAAGCGGCACGACAAGAGCAAGAAAAGGACGTTGATTTACTGCGAGGAAGTTGGCGTCACATCTGTCTCCTGATTTTTATTTTTCAGACTCCTAATGCAGGCTTCGTGCCAATCGGGGACACGACAGTAAGAAAACATCAAGCCTTTGATTTAAAAGAAGATTTAAAAATCACGACAGCAAAAGCCAAGACTTGAATTTGCGGATATCCGGAATCCAGAAAGCACATTTTCCGGATATCCAGCCTGGCGCCGATAAAAAAGCCCGGACCTTTGCAGGGCCGGGCTTCATACCGTAGAGCGGCAAAAAGCGGCATCTTGCCGGATCAAGGCAAACGCGGCTCCTTCGGCGTGATGTCGATGGTGCGGCGCGCCTGCGGGAGTGCCGGATTGCCGTTGATCGCGCTGATGGTGAAGACGCTGACCAGTTGCGCCAGACTGTCGGCCTGGGTCTGCATCGATGCAGCCGCAGCAGCAGCCTCTTCCACCAATGCCGCATTTTGCTGGGTAACCTGATCCATCTGCGTGATCGCGTGATTGATCTGTTCAATGCCTGTCGTTTGTTCCTGGCTGGCGGAGCTGATCTCGCCGACGATGTCGGTTACGCGCTTGACGCTGTCGACCACTTCTTGCATGGTCGCGCCGGCTTGCTCGACCAGCTTGCTGCCGTTGCCGACTTTTTCGACGGAATCGTTGATCAGCACCTTGATCTCTTTGGCTGCTGCGGCAGAGCGTTGCGCCAAACTACGAACCTCCGAGGCGACCACCGCAAAGCCGCGGCCTTGTTCACCGGCACGCGCTGCTTCGACCGCGGCGTTCAATGCGAGGATATTGGTCTGAAAGGCGATGCCGTCAATCACGCTGATGATGTCGACGATCTTGCGCGAAGACTCGTTGATCGAGCCCATGGTATCCACCACCTGCCCCACCACACCGCCGCCCTGCGTAGCGATTTCGGAGGCGGATACCGCCAGCTGGTTGGCTTGGCGCGCGTTATCGGCGTTTTGCTTGACGGTGGAGATCAGCTCTTCCATCGAGGACGCGGTTTCTTCCAATGCGCTGGCTTGTTGCTCGGTACGCGAGGAGAGATCCAGATTACCGGCGGCGATTTCACTTGATGCGGTGGCAATGGTATCGGTGCCGCTGCGCACGTTGGTGACGATGCCGCGCAGGCTGTTGCTCATGTCTTGCAGAGCTTGCAGCAGTTGGCCGGTTTCGTCCTTGCTGTTGACTTTGACGTCGGCAGTCAGGTCACCCTCGGCCACACGGCGCGAGAGGATGACGGCGGTATTGATCGGGCGCGTGATACCAACGGTCAGGTACCAGGCGCACAGCACGCCCAGCGCCAGGATCAGGCCTTCCAGCACCAGCAGCAGAACGCGACTTTCATTGGCGATGACGTCGATATGCTGGGCGGTTTCATCGATATCCTTGCGCTGCAGTTCGACCAGCTTGCGCATGGTGTCCTGATACGCCGTAGACGCCGGAACGAAGACTTTCTCAAGCACGCGCTCAGCTTCTTCGATATTTCCAGCTGCCTTAGCCTTGTTGATGTCGTCGCGTGAAACCAAATAGATCTTGCGCTGCTCGCCGATCTGCTGGAACAGCTTCTTTTCTTCGTCCGTTTCCAGTAAGGCTTCTACCTTCTTCTGGTATTCGCCGGAGCTCTTGGACGATGCTGCGGCCTCTGCCGCAAAGTAAGGGCCGAGCGCAGGATCACTGCTCTTGGCGATGGCGATGGTGCGACGGATGCCGCTGGCGAGGTTGGCATACCAGTCGCCGATCAGCCGTTCCTTCAGCAGCGGCTGGCTCATCATGTCGCGCGTCGCGTCCGACACAGCCTGCAAACGCCAGATACCGATGCCGGTAATCACGATGGAAAAGGCCAGAATGAGGGCAAAGCCCAACGTGAGGCGCTTGCCGATCTTCATGTTTCCGATAATGTTCATTACTTGTTTCCATCCCTGGTTTCCGCCGCTGCTGCGGCTTGTTTTCAATGTTCCTGTGTGCGCGGCACACCTGCCCTGCCGATACACCGGCAAAGAGCGCTATTACACATCGAAACCAGGAATTTGATTTACAGCAACATCAGCCGAAAAGCCCCGTAAATCGGGGCTTTGGTGTTTCCAAACGGCCTTTTTCAGGAAAAATCATCGAATAATTTATCTTTCAACAACAAGCCGCCCCGCCAATCTGCGAAGCACCGCATCAACGATCAAGACCGACGATGATCTTGCCGATGTCGGCCAGCACAGCATTGCGCTGATCCTCAGGCGCCTTGGTTCTGGTCAGGTAGATCGACGCCAGCAAGGGCTTGCCTTGCGGCGGCCAGATGATGGCGATGGTGTTGGTCGTGCCATAGTCGCCCGAACCGGTCTTGTCGCCCACCGACCATCCAGGCTGCATGCCGGCACGCACACGGCGGTCGCCGGTCTTGTTGCTGCGCATCCAGGCGATCAGTTGCTCGCGCGACGACGGCGACAGCACGTTGCCCAGCAAGACATGTTGCAGGTTGTCGCTCATGGCAGCAGGTGTGGTGGTGTCGCGCGGATCGCCGGGAATGGCTGTGTTGAGTTCGGTCTCGAAGCGATCCAGCCGGGTCTGCTTGTCACCCAGCGATTTGATGAACTTGTTGAACGGCTCCAGCCCGCCGAGGCTTTTGAGGATCAGATTGGCTGCGGTGTTGTCGCTCAGCGTCAGCGCGGCCTCGCATAATTGTCCCAGTGTCAGCCCGTCGCCACCGATATGCTTGCTGGTCGTCGGCGAATACGACACCAGTACGTCATTGCCGTAAATGATGCGGCGGTCAAGCTGCTCTTGTCCGGCATCGACACGCTTGAGGACGGCGGCAGATGCCAGGAACTTGAACGTGCTGCACATCGGGAAGCGTTCATCCGCCCGATAGCCCCAGCGCCGCTGCGTCGCGCTATCGATGATCTCCACGCCAAGACGGCCGCCGACGCTTGCTTCGAGCTTCGCCAGCTTGGAAACCAACGAGGACGAGCCCATAGATTTCTTTAGCTCTTTATTGCCTGCGGCAAAAACGCCCGTGGCAGCGCCACTCAATGCCAGCCCGGTCAGCGTAAGAAATTGTCTTCTCGCAATCATAATTTTTCCTTGCAAAAATGGAGATGAAGCGAAATGATAGGCAGCAACGGATGCCCTCGCAATTCACGATAATTGGCATCAGACCACAGAAAAACTGATATCAAATAAATTCTATGCACTTACCCCTCAATGCCCTGCGCGCCTTCGAAGTGGCGGCCCGCCATCTGAGCTTTACCCACGCTGCCGACGAACTCAACGTCACTCAGACTGCCGTCAGCATGCAGGTCAAAAATCTGGAAGAGCGCATGGGCGTGGCCTTGTTTCGCCGCTTGCCGCGCGGCCTGGCGCTCACGGATGAAGGCCTGGCACTGCTGCCGGTGCTGGCGGAATCCTTCGAACGCATCGGCAACGTACTCGGCCAATTCGAGAACGGGCAGATGCGTGAAGTGCTGACGCTGGGCGTGGTCGGCACCTTTGCCGTCGGCTGGCTGATGCCGCGGCTGCGCGAGTTTCAGAAGACCAATCCTTTCGTTGATCTGCGTCTGCTGACCAACAACAACCGCGTTGACCTGGCCGGAGAAGGACTCGATTACGCCATTCGCTTCGGTGATGGCGCGTGGCACGGCACCGACGCCGACCGCCTGTTTGCCGCACCGCTGTCGCCCATGTGCGCGCCGGCGATCGCTCCGCGTCTGCGGCGCCCACAGGATCTTGCAAGCGAAACGCTGCTGCGCTCTTACCGAACTGACGAATGGAGCAGCTGGTTTGCCGCTGCTGCCGCGCCCTGCCCGCCGATACGCGGTTTTGTGTTCGACTCGTCGCTGACGATGGCGGAAGCAGTGGCGCAGCAGGCCGGAGTGGCCTTACTGCCGGTCAACATGTTCGAGCGTGAATTACGTGAAGGACGGCTGGCCTGCCCGTTCGACATTTCCATCAGTCACGGCGCCTATTGGCTCACGCGCCTGAAGTCAAAACAGCCGACACCGGCGATGCTGGCGTTTCAAAACTGGCTTCTGGCGCACGCCGCAGAGGTCGAAGCAAGGTCAGAATGAATACGACACCCTGCCCGAAATGATATGGAATAAGGCAAAAAAGCCACAATCCCCTCAGGAAAAGCCTGATAGACGCGAAAGACCGCCCCTCGTAGAATAAATGATATAAACTATTTACAGGTCGCACGGTTTTTACGGTTGTCGTGAAAAATGAAAACGATTACATAGCTGGTTACGTAATGACGTGCGGTTGGCAACAATGTCTCAACAACGAAAAGGGGGACATCATGAAAAAGTACTTCGCGACACTCTACAGAAAACTGGTCGACTATCTGAACGACTCCAGTGCCCTGACGACCGGCTCCCATCGAGGCGAGCCGCATTGCTGCGGCATGTACTCCGGCCTGTCCAATATGGACCAGAACCACGACAAGAGCTGAACCTCCTTTTTCCGTTCCGCACACTCCATCGGTGCGCGGAACGGTGTTGCTCCATCCTGCTTGCCATCCTCCAAACGC